>Ga0075370_10001424_pt1 | contig 10362 bp, 7 predicted proteins | sample EndMethybrTD3035_FD_71398 | JGI IMG/M metagenome (GOLD analysis project Ga0075370, IMG submission 71398) | Populus endosphere microbial communities from Tennessee, USA - Endosphere MetaG P. TD hybrid TD303-5 | ecosystem: Host-associated > Plants > Roots > Endosphere | place: USA: Tennessee... | reverse complement strand
CTGCTCGTCATCCAGGGCACGATCATTTCCGCCGAGCGGGTCGCCCAGGATCACGGCGTCGGCGAACCGCTGAACCTGAAGACGTTCATCTCCGAACTCGACATCCCGGTGGTGGCGGGTGGCGTCCTCGACCATCGCACCGCCCTGCACCTCATGCGCACCGGCGCGGCGGGCGTCATCGTCGGCTACGGATCGACCAGCGGAGTCACCACCAGCGACGAGGTGCTCGGCATCAGTGTGCCGATGGCGACCGCGATCGCCGACGCCGCCGCCGCGCGCCGCGAATACCTCGATGAGACCGGCGGCCGCTACGTGCACGTGCTCGCCGACGGTGACATTCACACGTCCGGCGACCTGGCCAAGGCCATTGCGTGCGGTGCTGACGCCGTGGTGCTCGGCACCCCGCTCGCCACCGCCGCCGAGGCCCTCGGAGACGGCTGGTTCTGGCCCGCCGCGGCCGCGCATCCGTCGTTGCCGCGCGGTGCTCTGCTGCAGGTCGCTCTCGGCGAACGGCCTTCGCTGGGCCAGGTGCTGACCGGGCCGTCCGACGATCCGTTCGGCTCGCTGAATCTGGTCGGTGGCCTGCGGCGATCGATGGCCAAGGCAGGGTATTGCGACCTCAAGGAGTTCCAGAAGGTCGGCTTGACCGTCGGTAACTGAGGCTCTGGTACTTAGGGTTACCTAGCTAGTGGTTACCGACCAGTAGTTAGATACTGGGCCGATGAAGCCTGACTACGACGTCTTGATCATCGGCTCCGGATTTGGTGGCAGTGTCACCGCGCTACGGCTCACCGAGAAGGGCTATCGCGTCGGCGTTCTCGAGGCGGGTCGCCGATTCGCTGACGAGGAGTTCGCGAAGACGTCCTGGAACCTCCGCAAGTTCCTGTGGGCCCCGAAACTCGGCATGTACGGCATCCAGCGAATTCACCTCCTGCGCAACGTGATGATCCTGGCCGGCGCCGGCGTCGGCGGGGGGTCGCTCAACTACGCCAACACCCTGTACGTGCCGCCGGACGCGTTTTTCAACGATCCGCAGTGGAAGCAGATCACCGATTGGCGCAGCGAGCTGACTCCGCACTACGACCAGGCGCAGCGGATGCTCGGTGTCGTCCAGAACCCGACGTTCACCGACGCCGACCGCGTGATGAAGGAGGTCGCCGCCGACATGGGCGTCGAGGACACCTTCGTCGCCACGCCCGTCGGCGTGTTCTTCGGTCCCGACGGCACCAAGACGCCGGGTAAGACCGTGCCCGATCCGTACTTCGGCGGGGCGGGACCGGCGCGCACCGGGTGCATCGAATGCGGTTCCTGCATGACGGGTTGCCGCTACGGAGCCAAGAACACGCTACTGAAGAACTACCTCGGGCTCGCGGAAAAGGCTGGGGCAGAGATCATTCCGATGACGACGGTGTCCGGGTTCTCGCAGCGATCCGACGGCGTATGGGAAGTGCGGACGAAGCGGACGGCCTTGTTGGGCCTGCGCAGGCGCAAGTACACCGCCACCCATGTGGTGCTGGCGGCGGGGACGTTCGGCACGCAGAAGCTGCTGTTCAAGATGCGCGATACGGGCCGGCTTCCGAGGCTTTCCGAGAAGCTCGGTGTGCTCACCAGAACCAACTCGGAGTCGATCGTCGGTGCGGGCCGTTTCGAAGTCTCGCCGGATCTGGACCTGACTCACGGCGTGGCCATCACGTCGTCGATCCATCCGACACCCGACACGCACATCGAGCCGGTGCGTTACGGCAAGGGCAGCAACGCCATGGGCTTGCTGCAGACCCTGATGACCGACGGAGTGGGCCCAACTGGGTCGGATATCCCACGGTGGAAGCAGTTCTTCGAGCAGGCCGGGTCGAACCCCCGCAAGCTGCTGCGCCTGTTGAACCCGCGTAAGTGGAGCGAGCGGACCATGATCGCACTGGTCATGCAGCACCTCGACAACTCCATCACGACGTTTACGCGTCGCACCAAGTTCGGTTTCCGGCGGCTGGACAGCAAGCAGGGCCACGGCGAACCCAACCCGACGTGGATCCCGGTGGGCAACGAGGTCACGCGCCGGATCGCCAAGAAGATCGACGGCGTCGCGGGCGGCACCTGGGGCGAGCTGTTCAACATCCCGCTGACCGCGCATTACCTCGGTGGTGCCGCGATCGGCGACACCGTCGACCACGGAGTCATCGACCCGTACCAGCGGGTTTACGGATATCCGACGCTGTCGGTGCACGACGGTGCGGCGATCTCGGCGAATCTCGGTGTCAATCCGTCGCTTTCGATCACGGCGCAGGCCGAGCGCGCGGCGTCGCTGTGGCCGAACAAGGGCGAGGTCGATCAACGTCCGGAGCAGGGCCAGCCCTACAGGCGGTTGGCTCCGATCCCGCCGGTGCACCCCGCCGTGCCCATCGATGCGCCCGCGGCGTTGCGGCACCTGCCGATTGAGCCGGTCAGCTCGGCGGGGTAACAATCTCGGCAAAGAGGTTTGAAGCGGAACGCGACGGGTAAGAGTTGCCCGTGCGTACCGTCTATCACGAAGAACTGTCGAATCTGGGCGTGCAGCTGGCCGAGATGTGCGGCCTGGCAGCGAACGCCCTCGACGACGCGACGCAGGCATTGCTTGAGGCGGACCTGTCGCTCGCCGAACAGGTCATCGCCGAGCACGAACACGTCGTCGTCATGAGCCGGCGAGCCGAGGAAAGGGCGCTGAAGCTACTCGCCCTGCAGCAGCCCGTCGCGGGCGACCTGAGGTCCGTGGTCTGCGCCATCCACGTCGGCGCCGACATCGAACGTATGAGTGCGCTCGCTGTGCACGTCGCGGGCATATCGCGGTTGCGCCACCCCGAATGCGCGCTGCCCGAGGATGTCAGGGCCAGCTTCACCGAAATGGGTAGCCGGGCAGTCCTGTTGGCCAGGATTGCCAAGGAGGTGCTGCTGTCCAGCGATCCGGACAAGGCCTCGGGCATGCACGAGCTCGACGACGCCGTCGACGCGGAACACCGTCATCTGTTCACCTTGCTGATCGACAACAAGTGGCAGGACGGGGTCTGCTCCGCAGTCGACGTCGCGCTGCTGGGCCGCTATTACGAACGCTTCGCCGACCACGCCGTCGAGATCGGCAGGCGCGTCGTGTTCGAGGTGACAGGCGGTCTGCCCGACGCCAAACAGCTGGCCTAGACGCTATAACGCCTTGCGGCGCAATGGCTCACGCCCCGGTGGCTGCTGCGGCTCGGGGAGCAGTGGCTTTCGCGGCTCGATCCTGACGGTGGACGGCTCATCCGTAGAGATTTCAAGATCGGCGCCTGCGTGCCGGATCGTCAGAGAGGTGTGTGGGCCGTCGCGCACGGTATAGGTGACGTCCTCGTGGTTGACATCCACCGTGATGCGGAAGTCCTTCCACCGCAGCCGGAATCGCAGCCGCGTGATGCCCGACGGCAGTTGTGGGTCGAGCGACAGCACGCCGTGGTCATCGCGCAGTCCACCGAAGCCCGCCACCAATGCCGTCCACGCCCCGGCCAGTGACGCCATGTGCAGACCGTCCCGCGTGTTGTGGTGCAGGTCGCGCAGATCGATCAGCGCCGCCTCGTAGGCGTAGTCGTGTGCCAGTTCGAGATGGCCGACGTCGGCACACATCACCGCCTGCGTACATGCGGACAGCGATGAGTCGCGCGTGGTCCTTCGCTCGTAGTAGTCGACGTTGCGCGCCTTCTGTTCTGTGGTGAATGCGTGGCTCTGCCACTGCATCGCGAGCACCAGATCCGCCTGTTTGATCACCTGCGCCGGGTACAGCCGCACATAAGGTGCATGCAACAACAGCGGATACTCGTTGTTGGTCAGGAAGTCCCACTCTTGAAGGGTGGTGAAGCCCGCGCATTGCGGATGGACACCGAGTTCTTCGTCGAACGGGATGAACGCGTCGTCGGCAGCGGTGCGCCAATCCGCCATCTCCGCGTCGGTGACTCCCAATTCCTCCGCGCCGTCGGGATGGCGCAGGCAGGCCTCGGCGGCAGTCCGAAGATTGTGTGCCGCCATCAGATTGGTGAAGACGTTGTCACGTACGACGGCCGTGTACTCATCTGGCCCCGTGACACCGTCGATGTGCCACACCCCGAATCGGTCGTGATGTCCGAGCGACAGCCACAACCGGGCCGTCTCGACGAGGACCGCCAGCCCGCACTCGGCCTCCAGCGACTCGTCACCCGTCACGATGCGGTACCGCTCGAATGCCATCGCGATGTCGGCGTTCACATGCCAGCCCGCCGTACCCGCGGGCCAATACGCCGAGCACTCCTCGCCGCGGATGGTTCGCCACGGGAACGCGGCGCCGGTGAGGTCGAGTTGTGCGGCGCGCTCCCTGGCGAGATCCAGTGTGGAGGCCCGCCAACGCAGTGCGTCGGCGGCGGCATGCGGCGCGGTGTAGGTCAGCAGCGGCAGCACGAAACCTTCGGTGTCCCAGAAGGCGTGCCCGTCGTATCCGGTGCCCGTCAACCCTTTTCCCGGGATCGCCCGGCGTTCGGCACGGGCGCTGGCCTGCAACACGTGAAACAGCCCGAATCGCACCGCCTGCTGACTGTCGGGGTCACCCTCGACCTCGACGTCGGCGGAATCCCAGAACGTGTCGAGGTATTCGCGCTGCGACTTGAGAAGGCCTTCCCACCCGGTATAGCGCGCGCTGCTCAGCGCTGCCGCGGCCTGATCACGCAGCGCAGGGCGCGACCTCAGACTGGACCACCCGTACGCGAGGTACTTCACGATGCGTAGCTTCTGCCCCGGCCGCAGACCGCAGATCACGGTGGTGGTCGCCCAATCGTCGCCTGCACCCGTGGCCACTTCGACACGTCCTGGAACCTCGACGTCGTGGGTCATCGCCGCGGCCATCAGCAGTTCGCTGACCTTCGTCCGGTGCAGCAGGATCGCACCGCGATCGGAATGCTCGTGTCCCACGGCCACCAGGGGTTTGTCGAGTACGGACGCCACCCGCGGATCGTCTGCCGATTCGGGTAGCGCTTCGTTGGCGACCAACTCGGACTGCACCGTGACGCGGGCGAACTCGTCGACCGCCTCGACGGTGTACTCGATCGCGGCCACGCTGCGTTGTGCGAGTGACACCAGGCGGGTCGACACCACCTTCACCGCGCGGCCCGCCGGTGAGCGCCAATGCGTGGTGCGGGTCAGCGTGCCGGCCCGCATGTCCAGGACGCGTTCATGTTCGAGCAGTTCGCCGTAGCGCAAATCGAATGGCTCGTCGTCGACGAGAAGGCGGATCAACTTGCCGTTGGTGATGTTGACGATCGTCTGGCCGGCTTCGGGATAGCCGAACCCCGCCTCGGCGTACGGCAGGGGACGTACTTCGTAGAAGGAGTTCAAGTAGGTCCCGGGCAACCCGTGGGGTTCGCCCTCGTCGAGGTTGCCGCGCATGCCGATGTGGCCGTTCGACAGGGCGAACAGCGATTCGGATTCGTCCAAGAGGTCTAAGTCGAGGGAGGTCTCACGGATATGCCACGGTTCGACGGTGAAGTTCTCGCCGGAGATCATCGCGACATCAGTTCCGCGAGATCGGTGACCACCACGTCAGCACCGTTGCGCCGCAATGCGTCTGCGTGACCCACGCGGTCGACACCCACGACATACCCGAAGTTGCCGGCGCGTCCCGCCTCGACGCCGGAGAGCGCATCCTCGAACACGACGGCCTCTGCGGGCGTGACGTCGAGCAGTTCTGCCGCGCGTAGAAACGAGTCGGGCGCGGGCTTTCCCGCGATGTTCTGCTCCTTCAGCGTCACCCCGTCGACGCGCTGCTGGACGAACTTGTCGAGACCCGTCAGTTCGAGCACTTGGCGCGTGTTCGCGCTGGAGGACACCACCGCGGTGCCCAAACCCGCTTTCACGACCGCCTCGAGATAACGGCGAGATCCTTCGAAGACCTCGATCCCGTCCGTTTGAAGGGTGTGCTGGAACATGTCGTTCTTGCGGTTCCCGAGCCCGTAGACGGTCTCGGCGTCCGCGCCGTCGTCCGGGTCACCGTCGGGCAGCTCGATACCTCTACTGGCCAGGAAAGACCGGACGCCGTCCTCACGTTTCTTCCCGTCGACGTATTCGAGGTAGTCGGTGTCGACGTCGAACGGCACGAACTCGGTTCCCGCCCGCTGTGCCCGGGCCTTGAGAAAGTCGTCGAACATCGACTTCCAGGCCTTTTTGTGCACGCTCGCGGTGTCGGTCAGCACTCCGTCGAGGTCGAAGAGGGTGGCACGGATCCGTTCGGGTAGACCGAGCACTGGTTACCTCGCTTTGGCTTTTCGGGTGCGTGCGTTCAGTTCACCATTCCCAATTTCGCCCGTGGGCATACTTGGGCATGGATCTGACCGGTGTGCGCTGGGAAGCGGTTACCGAGATCGCGGTGCGAATCACCTCGTGTGGGCCGGCCGAGGAGGACGTGTTCTTCGTCTTCACCTATGACGACGGCACCCGGCTCGCCATTGGCCTCGGCGACACCGACTACTTGCTCCCGCGTCTCCAGGAGATGCCGGGCTTCGACAATGAGGCATTCATCCGCGCCATGGCGACCAGCGAAGATGGTTCGTCGGTGCTGTGGCGCCGCTACTAGACTGTCCGGGTGACGACAGCTTCTCCCCGGCCCGTGCTGGTCATCGACTTCGGAGCGCAGTATGCGCAGTTGATCGCCCGCCGCGTCCGCGAAGCGCGGGTCTACTCCGAGGTGATTCCGCACACCGCGACCGTCGAGGAGATCAAGGCACGCGACCCGCAGGCCATCGTGCTGTCGGGCGGCCCCGCGAGCGTGTACGAAGTCGGTGCCCCGCAGCTCAACGCCGAGGTGTTCGACCTCGACGTGCCCGTGTTCGGCATCTGCTACGGCTTCCAGGCGATGGCTCAGGCGCTCGGCGGAACCGTCGCCCGCACCGGCACCAGTGAGTTCGGGCGCACCGAGCTGGAAGTGACTGGGGGAGACCTTCATTCCGATCTGCCCACCACCCAGCCGGTGTGGATGAGCCACGGTGATGCCGTCACCGTCGCTCCGGACGGCTTCGACGTGGTCGCAACCAGCTCCGGCGCGCCCGTCGCGGCGTTCGAGAATCGGGCCAAGCGCCTGGCAGGCGTGCAGTACCACCCCGAGGTGATGCACACCCCGCACGGTCAGCAGATTCTCAGCCGGTTCCTGCACGAATTCGCCGGTATCGACTCGACCTGGACGCCGGCGAACATCGCCGACGCACTCGTCGAGCAGGTACGTGAGCAGATCGGCGACGGGCGGGCGATCTGTGGTCTGTCCGGCGGGGTGGACTCCGCGGTCGCCGCGGCGCTAGTGCAGCGGGCCATCGGGGACCGGCTGACGTGCGTCTTCGTCGACCATGGTCTGCTGAGGGCAGGCGAACGGGCACAGGTGCAGCGTGATTTCGTCGCCGCCACCGGCGCCAATCTGGTCACCGTCGATGTCGCCGACAAATTTCTGGAAGCGCTCTCCGGGGTGACGGACCCCGAGGGGAAACGCAAGATCATCGGCAGGCAGTTCATCCGCGCCTTCGAGGGCGCGGTCCGAGACATCGTGGGAGATAGTGGTTCTGAGGTTGATTTCCTCGTCCAGGGCACGCTGTATCCCGATGTCGTGGAGTCCGGCGGCGGGTCGGGAACCGCGAACATCAAGAGCCACCACAACGTCGGTGGGCTGCCGGACGACCTGAAGTTCAAACTCGTCGAACCGCTGAGGCTGCTGTTCAAGGACGAGGTGCGCGCCGTCGGGCGAGAACTCGGCCTGCCCGAGGAAATCGTTGCGCGCCAACCCTTCCCGGGCCCGGGTCTCGGTATTCGGATTGTCGGCGAGGTAACCGCCGCGCGGTTGGAGACGCTGCGGCGGGCCGACTCGATCGCGCGGGAGGAACTGACCTCGGCGGGACTGGACCACCAGATCTGGCAGTGCCCCGTGGTGCTGCTTGCCGGCGTCCGCTCGGTGGGTGTGCAGGGCGATGGCCGGACCTACGGTCATCCGATCGTGCTGCGACCGGTGTCCAGTGAGGACGCGATGACCGCGGACTGGACGCGGGTGCCCTACGAGGTGCTGGAACGCATCTCCACGCGCATCACCAACGAGGTCCGCGAGGTGAACCGCGTCGTGCTGGACATCACCAGCAAGCCGCCGGGCACTATCGAATGGGAGTGATCAGGCGTCCCCGGGGTCCTCTGTGTCGTCGGGGGCGGGTGGTTCCTTCTCGATGAACTCGCCGAGGATCTGACCGACGGTTGACTCGATGGTCGACTCGATGGAGAAGGCCAACGTGGCCGAGACCGCCGACACGGCCTGGGTGCGGAACCGGACGAGCATCGTAATAAGTTCGGCCACTTCGGTATCCGGCGGCAGCGCGGCTCCCGGATTGACCCGGTGCAGCACCTCCTCGATGCCGGCCTGCACCAGCATCCCGCTGATCTGATCGAGCAGCGGGGTGATCTGCTCGTGCAGGTCGATGAGTTTGTCGGTGGCCACCCCGTACTGCCTGATCTCGTTGAACGACTCGATCAGCTTGGGGCGCACCACGACAGCCTCACCGTCTTCCAGCTTGATCACGCCGAGCCCGACCATGCGGTCGAATCCCGGATCGTCATCGATCAGGCGTCGAGCTTCAGCGACGCTCATCCGCTCGGGCTTCTCCGTCGCCCAGCTACCCGCGATCGCCGATTCGATGCCCAGCATGTCACCGAGATTCTTGCCCTGCTCCCAGGCCGACAGCATCTCGTGGACGTGGGCGATGTTGTAGCCGCGGTCCAGCATCGAGGTGATGAGACGAAGGCGCGTCAGGTGCGTGTCGTTGAACAGCGCGATCCGCCCGACCCGCAACGGCGGGTGCAGCAGCCCCCGGTCGCGGTACACCCGGATGTTGCGGGTCGTCGTGCCCGCCAGACGCGCCAGATCGTCGATTCGGTACTCACCGGACGTCGCCTCGGGGTGCTGATGAAGCACGGCCGCGTCGAACAACTGCGAAACAGCCGTCTCGATGACGTCGCGTGAGCCGCGGCGTACGCGCCGGGGCGCGCGCCGCAGGCCCTTCAGGATCGCCGAGATCGCCCCCGCCTGCTGGCGCGGTGGCTTCTCCGGCGGATTGGTCATGCGCTCGAGAGGGCACCGCTGCCGGCGCGCGCGTTGTGCTCGACGGCGACGTAGTCGGGAAAGCGGAAGTCGCGCATCTGACGAAGATACTGCGTGGCGAAGCCGGGGTACATCGAGGCGTTGAAGCCGTCGGCCGTCAGGTACCAGCTGCTGCAGCCCGACATCCACGTCGTCTTGGTCAGGCGCTTCTGGATGTCCTCGTTGTAGCGCTCCTGGACGTCCTTGCGCACGTCCAGATATTTCAGGTTCTCCTTGAGGATCGTGGTGATACCGCTGACCACATAGTCGAGTTGGCCCTCGACATAGACCAGCAACGAGTTGTGGCCCGGCCCGGAGTTGGGTCCCGTCATGAAGAACAGGTTCGGATAGCCGTGGGCGTTGATGCTCTTGTAGGCCTGCGCGCCCGATGCCCACTCCTGCGACAGTGAACGGCCGCCGATGCCGGTGACCTCGTACGGCGGTCCGGTCAGATGCACGTCGTAACCGGTGGCGAAGACGATGCAGTCCAGATGGTGCTCAACACCGTCACTGGTGCGGATCCCTACCGGGCTCATCGTGGCGATCGGCCAGTCGATGAGCTTGCAGTTGTCCTTCTGCAGCGCCGGGTAGTAGTCGCTGGAGACGAGCATCCGTTTGCAGCCCGGTCTGAAGTTGGGGGTGAGCTGACGACGCAGCCAAGGATCGGAGACCGTCATGCGGAGGTGGGCTTTGCCCAGCCGGGCGACCAGGCCCGTCAAGGGCGTGTCCCACACCATCGCGGTCGCGGTGACCTCGTGGCCCCAGAACAGTGCCTGCCGTGCAAGCTCTTGAACGGCAGGCACTTTGGCAAAGAGTGCCTTGGCGGCGGCCGGTGTGGCGCCGTCGAGTCGAGGCATCACCCAGCCCGGTGTGCGCTGAAAGACCTTGACGAATTCGGCCTGCTTGACCAGCTCGGGCACGATCTGCACAGCGCTCGCGCCGGTGCCGATGACCGCGACGCGCTTGCCGGAGAAGTCGTAGTCGTGATCCCACCGGGCGCTGTGGATCTTGTGGCCTTCGTAGGTGTCCAGGCCGCGGATCTCGGGCCACTTGTGGTCAGGCAACGGGCCTGAGGCCATTACGACGGTGCGGGCTTGAAAGCGTTTGCGGCCCTTGGTTTTCACCGTCCAGGTGCCGGTCTTGTCGTCGAACTCCAGACCGTTGACCTCCACGCCGAACTGGATGCGGCGCGGGATGTCGAATTTCTCCGTCATGTCCTCGATGTGCCTGCAGATCTCGTCGGC
>Ga0075370_10001422_pt1 | contig 10363 bp, 9 predicted proteins | sample EndMethybrTD3035_FD_71398 | JGI IMG/M metagenome (GOLD analysis project Ga0075370, IMG submission 71398) | Populus endosphere microbial communities from Tennessee, USA - Endosphere MetaG P. TD hybrid TD303-5 | ecosystem: Host-associated > Plants > Roots > Endosphere | place: USA: Tennessee... | reverse complement strand
TCTACGCGACGTCGCTGACCTGGGGCCAGCACACCCACTACTCGATGATCGAGTACTGGCGCTGGTGGCTGGTACACCTGTGGGTCGAAGGCTTCTTCGAAGTGTTCGCCACCGCGGTCGTCGCGCTGATCTTCACGAACCTGGGCCTCGTGCGTGCGGCCTCGGCCAACCGGGCCATCATTGCGGAGACCATCGTCTTCCTGTTCGGCGGCATCCTGGGCACGCTGCACCACCTGTACTGGACCGGCACGCCCACCTCGGTCATCGCCGTCGGCTCGGTGTTCTCGGCGCTCGAAGTCGTGCCGCTGACGCTGATCGGCCTGGAAGCGCTGCAGACGTATCGCCGCTCGAAGAACGTCGCCTGGCTGGGCGCCTACCGGTGGGTCATCCTCAGCTTCGTCGCCGTAGGCTTCTGGAACACCGTCGGCGCCGGCCTGCTGGGCTTCGCCATCAACCCGCCGGCCTCGCTGTACTACGTGCAAGGCCTGAACATGACGGCGGCCCACGGCCACGCGGCGCTGTTCGGCGTCTACGGCATGCTGGGCATCGGCCTGCTGCTGTTCTGCCTGCGCGGGCTGTACGACAGGAATCTGCACGCCGACAAGTTCCTCAAGCCCGCCTTCTGGAGCCTGAACATCGGCTTGGGCGGCATGGTCTTCATGTCGCTGCTTCCGGCCGGCATCTACCAGGCCTACCAAAGCATCACGAAGGGCCTGTGGTACGCCCGCTCGCCGGAAGTCATCCACTCGAAGGTGATGGAGACGCTGGTGTGGCTGCGCGTGCCGGGCGACATCGTGTTCGCTGCCGGCAGCGTGTTCCTCGCCGTCTACGCGCTGTACCTGCTGCGCCGCCCCGTCGGGCAGCGGGTGCCGGCCGGTGCCGCGGTCGCCACCAAGCATTGACCTCCATGAAGCTCACCGCCTTCACGGACTACAGCCTGCGCGTGCTGATCTACCTCGCGACGGAGCCCGACCGCCGGGCCACCGTCGCCGAGATCTGCACTGCCTTCGACATCAAGGCCAACCATTTGACGAAGGTGGTCCACCACCTCGCCAAATGCGGCTGGGTGGCCACGGTGCGCGGCAAGGGCGGCGGGCTGGTGCTGGCGATGCCGGCCGAGCAGATCCGCATCGGCCGCGTCGTGCGCGACACCGAGGGCTTGGCCCAGCCGGCCGAGTGCTTCTCGGACGGGCAGAGCCACTGCGCCATCGTGCGCAGCTGCCGGCTGAAGGGCGTGCTGGCGGAGGCGGTGGACGCCTTCCACGCCGTGCTGGACCGCTACACGCTGGCCGACATCACGCGCAACCGCGCGGCGCTGGCCCAGGTGCTGCACTTCACACCGACGAGGGCCGCATGACCGCCGAACAGAACTACCCGTATGCCGGCCCCGAAGCGCTGAGGCAGCCGCTGCTCGCGGCGCTGCACCGGGTGGTGGACCCCGAGGTGGCCCTCAGCATCGTCGACATGGGGCTCGTCTACGGCGTCACGGTAACGCCCGGGCGGCTGCACGTGCTGCTGACGATGACATCCGCCGCCTGCCCGGTAGCCGACGTCATCCTCGACGACATCGACGCCACGCTGGAAGCCGTCGTCCCGCCGGAGATGGACGTGGACGTCGAGCTGGTCTGGGAACCGCCGTGGACGCCCGAACGCATGAGTGCCAGCGCCAAGGCCTTCATGGGCTGGTGACGACAGGACCGCGTGTGCGCCAAGGCCGACGCTCCCACCGACGCTGGCTGCTGCTGCCAGCGCTAGCCGTGCCCGTCGCGCTGGTCGCGGGCATCGCCGGCGGGCTGCTGCGGGCGGGCGTCGCGCTGCCGTCCGCTGGGGGCGACTGGCTCGGGCCGGCGGCGCTGGCTCACGCCTTCCTGATGATCTGCGTGGTGCTCGGCACTGTCATCGCCATCGAACGCGCGGTCGCGGTCGGGCATCCGCTGGCGTTCGTCGGGCCGGCGATGTCGGCCGGCGCCGGCCTCGCGCAACTGGCCGGGGCAGGGCAGGTGGCCGCCTGGCTGGCGGCCGCAGCGTCGCTGGCCTTTGTCGCCGTCAACATCGTCATCGTGCGCCGTCAGCGCTCGGCCCACACGGCGCTGCTGTTGATCGGCGCCGGCTGCTGGGCCGTCGGCTGCATCGGCTACGCCATCGACTTGCCAGTGAACGAGGTGCCGTGGTGGTTCGCCTTCCTGGTGCTGACCATCGCTGCCGAGCGGCTGGAGATGACGCGGCTGATGCGCCGCCGCCCTGGCGCGTCGGCGGCGCTGTATGGCATCGTCGCCACGCTGCTGCTCGGCGCTTTCGGCTCTGGCGTGCTGTTCGGCGCAGCGCTCGCGGCACTGGCGATCTGGCTGCTGAGCTTCGACATCGCGCGCCGCACCGTGCGCACGCAGGGCCTGAGCCGCTACATGGCCGTCTGCCTGCTGCTTGGCTATGGCTGGCTGCTTGTCGCCGGCCTGGCGTGGGCGGCCTCGTCGCGAGGCTGGCCGTGGCGTGATGCCGCGCTGCACGGCCTCGGGCTGGGCTTCGTCGTCGGCATGGTGTTCGCCCATGCGCCGGTGATCCTGCCCGCCGTCGCACGCATCAAGCTGAAGTTCGGCTGGGCCTGGTATCTGCCGCTGGCGCTGCTGCACGGCTCGCTGGCCGCGCGGTTGTTCGGCGGCCTGCTCGCGGCCGGCGCCGCGGGCAACGCACTCGCCATTGCCGCCTTTGCCGTCACCGTCATGGGTGCAGCGCTGGCCTTCCAACATTCGCCGTCAAGGCAAGGACCCATCCATGGCACTGATCCGTCTTGAGGAACCCGCCCGCGCGCCATTGCCGGGCTTCGCGCTGTTCGCGCTGGGCTTTCGCCCGTTCTACCTGCTGGCCAGCGTGTTCGCGGCGCTGTCCGTCCCGCTGTGGGCGCTGCAGTTCTCGGGCCTGCTGGGCCAGGCCTACCTCGCCGGGCCGCTGTGGCATGCGCACGAGATGCTGTTCGGCTTCACGCTGGCTGTCATCGTCGGCTTCCTGTTCACGGCCGGCCGCAACTGGACCAACCTGCCGACGCCCAGTGGCTGGCCGCTCGCGGCGCTGGCGTTGTTGTGGGTGGCCGCGCGCGTGCTCGTGCTGACGCCCTTCGGGGTGGCGGCCGCGGTCGCCAACGTCGCCTTCCCGCTGGCGGCGGCCGGCGCGCTCGCGGTGCCGTTCATCCGGGCGAAGAGCCGGCGCAACTACTTCTTCATCGGCCTGCTCGCGCTGCTGGCCGCGGCCGCGGCATTCATCCACCTGCAGCGGTTGGGCGCAATCGCGGCGTCGCCGCTGCCGGCTTTGCGCGTGGCGCTCGACGTGGTGCTGTTCATCCTCGCCGTCATGGGCGGGCGCGTGATCCCGATGTTCACGAACAACGGTGTGCCCGGCGCCGCGGCGGCGCGCAAGCCGGGCGTGGAGAAGGCCGCGCTGGGGTTGACGCTCGCGCTCGGAGCGGCAGACCTGCTGGGCCTCGGGAGCTGGCCCACGGCCCTCATCGCCGCCGCGGCTTGCGCTGCGCACGGCGGGCGGTGGCTGCTGTGGCGGCCCTGGAAGACGCTGCGCGTGCCGATCGTCTGGGTGCTGCACCTGGCCTACGCATGGATTCCCGTGCACCTGCTGCTGCGGGCGCTGGGCGAACTCGGCGTGGTCGCCCCGTCGTTGGCCACGCACGCGTTGACCGTCGGCGCCGTGGGCGGCCTCGTCATCGGCATGATGACCCGCACCGCGCGCGGGCACACGGGCCGGCCGTTGAAGGCCGATGGGTTCGAGACGGCCTGCTACGTGGCCGTCGGGCTGGCGGCGGCCGTGCGCGTGGGCGTGCCGCTCGTGCAGCCCGGGTGGACGGTGGCCGCCGTGCTGGCGTCGGCGGGGCTGTGGTCGGCCGGCTTCGGGCTGTACGCCGTGCGCTACTGGCCGGTGCTGTCCCGGCCACGCGTCGACGGCCGCCCCGGTTGAGCCGAAGCCGTGACGAAGAACGTGCAGGGATTCCTGACGGCGCACGCCGTGCCCGTGGCTTGACGCGTGTCAAGCTCCCGCCCCGGGCGGGCATAGAACATCCACGCTCGCCTAACCACGGATTTGCACGCATGAACCTGCCGCAATTCTTCGATGACGTCCCCCGCATCCGGGTGCACGACCCGCTGGCGCAACTGCTGGGCAGCTCCCAGGACGGCGAGCTGGAGTACGGTTTCGCCGACGCGGTGCGCCTCACCGGCCATTCCTGTCCCACGGTCGCGTCGGCGTACTGGCTGACCTACCTGGCGCTGGAGCATCTCTACCCCGACGAGCTGCCGCAGCGCGGTGGCATCAAGGTGGAGTTCCGCGACGATGCGCGCTCGGGCAGCACAGGGGTCATCGCCACCGTCGTGCAGATGCTGACGGGTGCCGCCGGTGGCTCGGGCTTCAAAGGCATCGCCGGGCGCCATGGCCGCGCCGGGCTCATCCGCTACAAGCCCGACCTGCTGCCGCTGCTGCGCTTCACGCGGCTGGACACGCAAGACGCCGTGGACGCGAGCGTCGACATGGCCCACGTGCCGACCGACGCGGTCATGCAGCCGCTGCTGGACCGCTGCCTGGCCGGCAAGGCGACGGCGGCAGAAGCGCGCGAATGTGGCCGGCTGTGGCAGCAACGCGTGCGCTACCTGTTGCTGAACTGCGCGCGAGACCCGGCCGTGTTCATGCTGCGGCCGGTCAAGCGGCACGTGTTCGCGGGTGCGATGGCGAGCTGACGCCGAGCGCCTGTCATCGAGCAGGCGCTATTCGGCGGGTGGCTCGCCGGCCTCCGGGGTCGGCGCGGCATCCAGCCCCCAGTCCAGCCAGTCGTCGCCGAACAACTCGGACGGGTGCGGCGTGGCGACGCTGCCGTTGCCGCATTGCAGCGAGCCGGCCGGGCAGTACTTGTCGCACCCCCAGCAGATGCGCTCGGGGTGTGCAGGCTTGATCGGGAACTTCTTGGCCATGCCTCACGATGCGCCCGACGCGCCACCGGCGCGTTGACGCAGCGCAAGCAGAGGCGGGCGGCCCAGGACTTGCGCTGCATCAAGCGCCATCGCCAGGCGGCCACCCAGAATGAAGCCATGTTCATCCGCTGGAGCCGCGCCCGCCTCGCCACCAAGATCGGCATCCTGGGCGCCACGTTGCTGACCATCGGCCTGACGGCGATCTGCGTGACGCTGTGGGTGGGCTGGCAGCTGGAGGGCGGTGCCGCCGCGGTCAACGAAGCCGGGCGGCTGCGCATGCAGACCTGGCGCATGGCCCACCTGGCCGCCGTGGGCGACCGCGTGCAACTGCAGTTGCAGGGCCGCGCCTACGAAGCGGCGCTGCATCAGCTGTGGATCGGCGACCCGGCGCGGCCGCTGTTCCTGCCACGCGACGAACGGACCGCCGCCGCCTACCAGGCCGCGACCGACGACTGGCGTCGCATGACGGCAGCCGCGGCGGATGGCGTGCCGGCGCCCACGGGCGAACAGGCCGAGGCGCTGGTGCGCCGCGTGGACCGGCTCGTCAACGCCGTAGAGGCGCGCATGGCGGCGTGGAGTTCGCTACTGTCGGCCGTGCAACTGGCCCTCGTGGGGCTGGCCATCGCGGCGTCGGTGGTGTTCCTGTACGCGTCGCACCTGGTCGTGTTCGCACCGGTGGACCGGCTGCGCCGCGGCCTGAATGCGCTGGAGCAAGGCACGCTGGGCACGCGCATCCCCGGCGACGCGCAGGACGAGTTCGGCGAGCTGGCGCGCGGTTTCAACCGCATGGCCGAGCGGCTGCAGGCCGTGTATGCCGGCATGGAGGACGAGGTGCGCGCCAAGACAGCCGACCTGCGCCAGGAGCAGCGCCGCCTGGCCGCGCTCTACGAGGCTGCGGCCTTTGCCGCCGGCGCGCGTTCGCAGCGCGAGCTCGCCGCCGGCTTTGCCGACCGCGTGCGCCAGGTCGCCCGTGCCGACGCCGTGGCCGTGCGCTGGCTGGACACCAGCGAGCAACGCCTCGTGCTGCTGGCCTCGCAAGGCCTGCCGCCGGCCATGGTGGACGCCGAGCGCTGCCTCGTGCCGGGCAACTGCCACTGCGGCACGCCACCGCCGCGGGCGCGTGTCATCCCGATCGCGCAGGACGGCCAGGCCAGCTCGCATTGCGCCAAGGCCCGCTTCGTGACCCTCGTGAACGTGGGGCTGACGGTGCAGGGCCGTGCGATGGGCGAGATCGACCTGCTGTACCGCGAGACACCGGCGCTGGCCGACGCCGACCGCGATTTGCTGGACAGCCTGGCCAGCCACCTCTCCAGCGCGATGGAAGGCCTGCGCAGCGAGGCCATGCAGCGCGAGGCCGCCGTGGCGGAGGAACGCAGCATGCTGGCCCGCGAGCTGCACGACTCCATCGCGCAGAGCCTGGCCTTCATGAAGATCCAGCTGCAGCTGCTGCAGGACGCGCAGCAGGCCGGCCAGGCCGTGACGGCCGCGCGGCTGCTGGACGAGCTGGCGCTAGGCCTGAAGGAAAGCACGGCCGACGTGCGCGCGCTGCTGATGCACTTCCGCACCCGCACCGACGGCGACGACCTGCTGCCCGCGCTGCAGCAGACGCTGCAGAAGTTCCGCCTGCAGAGCGGCCTGCAGGCCGAGCTGGCCGTCGACGGCCACGGCGCGCCGCTGCCGGCCGACGTGCAGGTGCAGCTGCTGCACGTCGTGCAGGAGGCGCTGTCCAACGTACGCAAGCACGCGCAGGCGCGGCAGGTGCAGGTCCACCTCGCCCACCAGCCGCACTGGCAGATCGAGATCCGCGACGACGGCTGCGGCTTCGATGCCGAGGGCGGCGCCCCCGACGACAGCCACGTGGGCCTGCGCATCATGAAGGAGCGCGCCGCCAAGGTGGGCGCCGCCGTGCAGCTCGAATCGCGCCCCGGCGCTGGCACGCGCGTGCGTGTCTCCCTTCCTGAATCCGAGGCCGTGAGCCCATGAATCCCATGACCAGCAGCGATCCCATCCGCGTCCTCGTCGTCGACGACCACACCCTGTTCCGCCGCGGCCTCATCGCGCTGCTGGCGACGCAGCCGCGGCTGCAGGTCGTCGGCGAGGCGGGTGACGCCGGGGCGGCCGAGCGGCTGGCCGCCGAACTGCAGCCGCAGGTCATCCTGCTGGACAACCACCTGCCCGGCGTCAGCGGCGTGCAGGCGCTGCCGGCGCTGAAGGCCGCCGCACCGGGCTGCCACGTGCTGATGCTGACGATGAGCGAGTCGGAGGCCGACCTCGGTGCCGCGCTGCGCGCCGGCGCCTGCGGCTACCTGCTCAAGACGGCCGACAACGCCGAGCTGACCCAGGCCATCGAGCGCGCCGTGCGCGGTGTGTCCAGCTTCAGCGCCGAGATGGCCGGCAAGCTCGCCACGGCGTTCCGCCACGAGGCCGAGGCCGCCGCGCCGCCACCGCCCGACCCACTGGCCCTGCTGTCGCCGCGCGAGCGCGAGATCGCCGACCTGATCGCCCGGGGTGACTCCAACAAGCAGATCGCCCGCGAGCTGGGCATCGCCGAGACGACGGTCAAGATCCATGTGCAGCATCTGCTGCGCAAGCTCGAGCTCGACTCTCGCGTGCAGGCGGCGGTGTTGGTGACGCAGCAGCGGACGTAGGAAGCGCACTCGGACGACCAGGTTGCGCCGGGACGCGGGGGCATGCAATTGCTCCGTGTCCCCCGGCCCGGCAAGCCGGGCCTCCTCCTTTACCTGCGCAATTGCATGCCCCCACGGCCCGGCTCTTCCACCACCTGCATTTCGTGGCGAACACCTGACGCCACGCTAAGCAGGAGGCTGGGTAGGCCTGATGCGCAGGTAAAGGAGGAGGGCCGGCGTGCCGGCCCGGGGGACACGAAGCATCAGGCCTACCCAGCCTTCTGCGCCAACCCGATGTCAGACTCGAACGTAGTTCTTTAGGACGAGGCCACCTCGACCCTCGTCCTCCCAGCGGCCGGTGCGCCGCTGATCCTCAGGCGAATGTGCAGTGCATGCCGCGCGCGGGACAGTGACCGCATCGTCACTGAGGAGGAATCTGCATGAGCGCAGCCCCCGTCGACCGCAAGGCCTGGTCCGTCCTGATCGTCAGCACGCTGGCCTTCACCGTCTGCTTCATGGTGTGGATGATGTTCGGCGTCATCGGCATCCCGATCAAGAAGCAGCTCGGCCTCAACGCCACCGAGTTCGGCCTGCTGACGGCGATGCCGGTGCTGACCGGCTCGCTCGTGCGCGTGCCGCTGGGCATCTGGACCGACCGCTACGGCGGCCGCATCGTCATGGCGCTGTTGATGGCCGCCACGGTGCCGGCCATCTGGTTGATGGCCTATGCCACGCAGTACTGGCACTTCCTCGTCATCGGCCTGTTCGTGGGCCTGGCGGGCGGCGCGTTCTCGGTGGGCACGCCCTACGTGGCGCGCTGGTTCCCGAAGAGCCGCCAGGGCATGGCGATGGGCGTCTACGGTGCCGGCAACTCGGGCTCGGCGGTCAACAAGTTCGTGGCACCCGTGCTGCTCGTCAGCTTCGGCTGGGCGATCGTGCCCAAGGTCTACGCGGCCATCATGGCCGGCACGGTGGTGCTGTTCTGGCTGTTCAGCCACAGCAACCCGGCGCACCGCGTCACCAGCAACGCGAGCTTCCGCGAACAGCTCCAGGCACTGAAGGACCCGCGCGTGCTGAAGTACTGCCAGTACTACAGCATCGTGTTCGGCGGCTACGTGGCACTGGCGCTGTGGATGGTGCAGTACTACGTCGGCGAGTACGGCCTGGACATCCGCCTGGCCGCGCTGCTGGCGGCCTGCTTCAGCCTGCCGGGCGGCGTGCTGCGCGCCATCGGCGGCCTGCTGTCGGACAAGTACGGCGCGCACAAGGTGACGTGGTGGGTCATGTGGGTGAGCTGGATCTGCCTGTTCCTGCTCAGCTACCCGCAGACCGACTTCACGGTGCTGACACTGGCCGGCGCCAAGACCTTCCACATCGGCCTGGACGTCTACAGCTTCACCGGGCTGCTGGCCGTGCTGGGCGTGGCCTTCGCCTTCGGCAAGGCCTCGGTCTTCAAGTACATCAGCGACGACTACCCCGGCAACATCGGCGCCATCAGCGGCATCGTCGGCCTGGCCGGCGGCCTCGGCGGCTTCGTGCTGCCCATCCTGTTCGGCGCGCTGCTGGACGTGACCGGCATCCGCTCCAGCGCCTTCATGTTGATGTACGGCGTCGTCTGGGTCTCGCTGATCTGGATGTACTGGACCGAAGTGCGCCGCACCGATGTGATGGGCCACGGCGCCCAGCCCGCCTGATCTCTTTCGAGGAAAAGACATGAGCAATAACGACATCCAGGACTGGCGACCGGAAGAGGCCGCCTTCTGGGAAACCACCGGCAAGCGCATCGCCTACCGCAACCTGTGGCTCTCCATCCCCGCGCTGCTGTGCGGCTTCGCCGTGTGGGGCATGTGGGGCATCATTGCCGTGCAGATGCTGAACCTCGGCTTCCCGTTCAGCCAGGCGCAACTGTTCACGCTGACGGCCATCGCCGGCATCTCCGGAGCGACGATGCGCATCCCCGCTTCGTTCCTGATCCGCATGGCCGGCGGGCGCAACACCATCTTCCTGACGACCGCCATGCTGCTCGCGCCGGCCATCGGCACCGGCATCGCGCTGCAGCACCCCGAGTGGCCGCTGTGGGTGTTCCAGCTGATGGCACTGTGGTCGGGCGTGGGTGGCGGCAACTTCGCGTCGTCGATGTCCAACATCAGCACCTTCTTCCCCAAGCGGCTGCAAGGCACGGCGCTGGGCTTGAACGCGGGCCTGGGCAACTTCGGCGTCACGACGATGCAGATCGTCATCCCGCTCGTCATGACCCTCAGCTTCTTCGGGCTGACCGGCGAGCCGATGACGCTGGTGAAAGCCAGCGGCTGGATCTTCGGCAAGATCCCCGCGGGCACGGCGACGTGGGTGCAGAACGCCGGCTTCGCGTGGACGCTGTCCCTCGTGCCGCTGGCCGCGCTGTGCTGGCTGGGCATGAACAACCTCAAGACCGTCACGCCGCAGGCCGGCTCTCCGCTGGTGGCGTTCATGAAGATCGCCTACCTGTACTCGCTGGCCTTCGTGCCGTCCATCGGCATGCTCTACCTCTACCTGCCGGCGCCCACCGGCCTCGGGCTGCTGAACATGTGGGTGGCCATCCCGCTGGACATCGTCGCCGCGCTGCTGGTCATGCGACTAGCCGCCTTCGGCGCGATGAAGGAGAACGTGGCCAAGCAGTTCGCCATCTTCCGCAACAAGCACACCTGGAGCCTGACGGCGCTCTACGTCGTCACGTTCGGCAGCTTCATCGGCTTCTCGATGGCGCTGCCGCTGGCCATCACGGTGATCTTCGGC
>Ga0075370_10001421_pt1 | contig 10366 bp, 7 predicted proteins | sample EndMethybrTD3035_FD_71398 | JGI IMG/M metagenome (GOLD analysis project Ga0075370, IMG submission 71398) | Populus endosphere microbial communities from Tennessee, USA - Endosphere MetaG P. TD hybrid TD303-5 | ecosystem: Host-associated > Plants > Roots > Endosphere | place: USA: Tennessee... | reverse complement strand
GATCTGCTGCGCGCGTTCTCCGGAGGCGACGGCATTGACGGCCCGCTGGTCGCGATGGTCGCTGCGCGCCAGGCATTGGCCGAGCGCGATCTGAACCGTCTCGCCATTGCGCTGCGTACCGCGCTCTCGCTCGCGCCGGCGGTTAGCGGCGAACTGGCGGAACTGATCGTCGCCGTTGTCCGGCTTGCCGAAGAGACGGCGCGGCCGCTCGTCGGCATCGAGCCGCATTTCATCGAAGCAGGGCTGGACCTGCGCACCGGGCGCGGCGACCGCGATGCCGCCTACGCGCTCGGCCGGGCGCTGTGCGGCATCGACTGCGGCGTGCTGCAGCCGGCCGTGCTGGCCGATGGGCTGAACATGCGCAAGGGCGTCGCGCTGCTGCTGCGCGCGGCCGATGCCGGCTGCGACGAAGCATGGCTGCACCTGTACCGGATGCACGGCGACCATCGTCTGTCGGTTGCCAACCCGCAGATGGCGCGCTTCTGCCTCGAGAAGGCAGCGCAGGCCGGGCAGGTCGAGGCGCAGCGCAAGCTCGGCGCATTGATCCTGCGCGCCGCCGACTCGCTGGCAGAGTCGGAAGAGGCGATCCAGTGGCTGCATCAGGCTGCAGGCGCGAACGACACGCATGCGAGGGGCCTGCTGAAGTCGCTCGTGCTGCCGCTGCACGGCGCCGATGATGAAGCGCGTGCAGCGATCGAACTCGTGCGCCAGGACGATCCGTGGCTCGCCGTTCGCATGCAGCTGTCGCGCCAGTTCGGCCTGACCAAGCTCGAGGCGCTGTGCGTGGACCCCGCTGACGGCCTGCGCGACTGGGGCCTCGTGGTGGGGAAGAACCCGTTCATCTCGCAGATCCGCCTCTCCGCCGCACGCGCGATTCCTGCAGTTTCCGAGGAGGCGCTCGAAGCGGCGCGGCGTGCTGCGGCCTTCTTCGGGCAGGCCAGCCGCGATGCGATGGCGTTCGAGGGCGATCTGCGCCGCCGTTCGCTGCGGCAGCGCCGCGCGTTCGAGAGGCACGCTCTCGATGAAAGCATGTTCTTCGCAAATGCCACCTCGATGACGCTGGAAGCTCTCCGTTTGGGGCCGAAGTGGGCTTTCCGCGCCAAGGAGCCGCTCCAGCTCGCGCTCGCCGCGTGAGCTTTTGAGTCTCTCTCCGCCATGGCGCTATTCACCCGCGCCGGGCGGGGACATGAGGCCATCAGGGATACTACCGATCCCCGATCTCGCACAAGTCACCCGTGCCCCGCCGCTGCGGCAGGGTGACGCCGCCTCGAATGCGCATCCTGATCGTCGAAGACGAGCCGAAGACCGCTGCCTACGTGTCGAAGGGGCTGAGCGAGCACGCGTACGTGACCGACATCGCGAACGACGGCATCGAAGGGTTGCACCTCGCCACCTCGGGTCATTACGACCTCGTGCTGCTCGACGTGATGCTGCCGGGCGCCGACGGCTGGACCGTGCTCGAAGGCATCCGCCGCCAGCGCGAGACGCCGGTGCTGTTCCTGAGCGCGCGCGACGAAGTGGCCGATCGCGTCAAGGGCCTCGAGCTCGGTGCCGACGATTACCTCGTCAAGCCGTTCGCATTCTCGGAACTGCTGGCGCGCATCCGCACGCTGCTCAAGCGGGGTCCAGCGCAGACGGACCAGACGTTCAGGCTCGCCGACCTCGAGGTCGATTTCGTTCGCCGCCGCGTCAGCCGCGGCGGCAAGCGCATCGAGCTCACGGCCAAGGAATTCGCACTGCTCGACTACTTCGTGCGCCACGCGGGCGAGGTGGCGTCGCGCACGTTGATCGCCGAGCACGTGTGGGACATGAACTTCGACAGCGACACCAATGTCGTCGACGTCGCCGTGCGGCGCCTGCGCGCAAAGCTCGACGATCCCTTCGAGACCAGGCTGATCCACACGATCCGTGGCGTCGGGTATGTCTTCGACGTCCGCGCCGACTGACCTCGCTCGCCTCGGCACGAGCACCTCGCGCCTGTGGCCCCTCACGCGGCCCTCGCTGCACGCGCTCAAGCGCTCGCTCACCGCGCAGATCAGCCTGGCGATTGCGGTCTGCTCGATCCTTCTGATTGCCGGCAGCGGCCTGCTGATCAACCGCCTCGCGATCCGCGAACTGCGCGAAGGCAACGAGCTGATCATGTTCGGCAACCTCGCGCTCTTGCGCGAAGACCTCACCGTCGCGGGGTTCGACCTGGTTCGCGAGCCGCCGCGTCTGGTCAAGCGCATGGACCTGCAGCTCGGCCAGATGCACATGGCGTTGCTCGACGAGCGGCGCAGCGTGATTGCCGCATCCGAGCGCTTCGAGGTGCCGCTGGCGGCGCTGCCCAAGAGCGCGATCCCGATCGATCAGTTCCCGCCCAGCATCGAGCACGCCGACGTGCGTGCGCTCGGCAAGGCGCTCGGTCCACTGACGACTCCATGGAAGTCCCCCGACGGGCGCAGCTTCCGCCTCCTGCTGGCGAGCATTCCGCTGCCGGCCGACGCGGCCGCGGCGCAGGGCACGGGCGCCGTGCTGGTGGCTTTCGCGTACGACACCACGCAGACCCGACAGCTCATCGCGCACGAGCTCGAGATCCTCGTCGTCACGCTGCTGATCGGCGCGGCCGTGGCCGGGCTGATCGGGGTCTGGATTGCGCGCCGCATCGTTGCCGGCCCCATGCGGCTGGCGGCGGCCGCCAACCGCATCAGTGCGCGGCCGATGAGCGAGCGGCTCTCCGTCGAGCGCACGCCGACCGAGCTGGTCGAATCGACCCACGCGTTCAATCGCATGCTCGACCGGCTCGAGGCTGCGTTCAAGCGTCTCTCGGAGTTCTCGTCCGACCTCGCGCATGACCTGCGCACCCCCATCAACAACCTGCTCGGCGAAGCGCAGGTCGCCTTGTCGCGGCCGCGCACCGCGGAGGAATACCGCGCGGTGCTCGAGTCGGCAGTCGAAGACTACGAGCGCATCTCGCGCCTGATCGAGAACATGCTGTTCCTCGCGCGCGCCGACGACCCGCAGGCGGCGACGAACCGGCGCTGGATCGACCTTCAGCCGCTGCTCGAACGCGGCCGCGGCTACTTCGAGATGCTTGCAGACGAGCGCGGCGTCGCGCTCGAGATCGCGATGCGCGGACCCGAGCCGGCGTGGCAGCAGGTCTGGGCCGACGAGACGATGTTCATGCGCGCGCTCGGCAACCTTGTGTCGAACGCACTGCGCTATGCGCCGCGCGGTACGGCAGTCGTCGTCGAGACCCGGCTGCACGATGGCGGCGCCTGCACCCTCGAGGTGTCCAACGATGGCCCGCCGATACCGCTCGAACATCAGGAGCGCATCTTCGAGCGCTGCTACCGCGTCGACGAGTCGCGTGCCGACTCGGCGTCGAGCTCGGGCCTTGGCCTTGCGATCGTCAAGTCGATCATGGAGCTGCACGGTGGCACCGCCACCGTGATCAGCGGCCCCGGTCGGCGCACCATGTTTCGGCTGTGGTTCCCCGGCGCGGCGCCGGGGCAGGAGAAGCGCTAGAGCTTTGCGAGCGGCTCGGCGGTGCGAGCATCTCCCAGTCCGTCGACCCATCAACTCAGGTCAACTTCGGCTTGCCGCCCTTGCCGCCGCCACTCGCGCGGCGTGCACCCGAAGCGCCCGCGAAACGCGCGGCTGAAGTGGGCGGCATCGTTGAAGCCCCAGGCGAAGCGCGCAGGCGCTCGTCGACGAGGCGCTTGAAGCGCGCCACGTGATAGGCCGTGAGCAACGAGGGCTCGACCCCGCTGCACGCCGGCAGCGACTGCAGCCCAGCCACCAACACGTTCACCACGCTTGCGGCCACGGCAGCCGCCGAGGCGGGCTGCAGCGTGTCGACCTCGTCGCTCAGCGTGCGGATCATGTTGATCATCAGATGGCCGGCGCCGGCACGACCGGACACTTTCGTGGCGGTCAGCTTCTCGGTATCGCGCACCGCGCTTCGAAGCTGCTCGCTGCGCAGCTTGAGCACGAACTTCAACTGCCATCCCGGGACAGGGATGTTGCGCGCTGGCCGCTAGGGATCAAACGCGCCTTGCAGGTGTTCTGCGAGGCGCAAGGCCAGCGCCACCGTGGTGAGTGCTGGATTCGCGTAACCGTTGGTCGGGAATACCGAGGGGCCGGCGACGAAGAGATTGTCGACACCGTGCAAACGGCCGTTGCGATCGACGACGCCGGCGCGCGGATCGTCGGCCATGCGCGTGGTGCCGCTGTGGTGCGGGCCACCACGCAACGCCTCGGGCCATGCCTCGGTCTCGGTAAGCCACTGTGACGGTACGACGCTGCCGATGTCGAGTCGCGAGAACTCCGAGCTCAGCAGTTGCGCCATGGCCCGAACGGTCCGCCGATCGCGGTCCGTCAGCCGCCAGGTGACGCGGGCGCGGCGCATGCCGAGTGGATCGCGCTCGCGCTCGAGGCTCACGCGGCTGTCCGGGTTCGGCGCCTGTTCCGAGCGGCAGTAGAGAACCATCGCCCGGATGCGCGGGATGACACCACTGCCATGCGCGATGCGGCGGTAGGCGTTCGACGCAAAGACGCGGGGGTCGCGGGCGATGCGTGCAAGGTTGCGGGCGAGGTGCGGCGGTCGTTGCCGCGCCCGCAAGGCCTTGGCGATCTCGGAGAACGCCAGGGTCGGGCAATCGGGATGCCGCTCGACCTCCACCGAGACACTCGCGTTCAGGATGTCCTGCTCGTCCTGATACTGCGGAGTCGGGCAGAGCGCCGGCTGCAGCGCCACCGTGCCGCGCCGGCGGCGCACCGCCCAGGTCTCGAGCAAGCCCCGCGGGTCCGTAGGCAGCACCCTGCCGATGCGCACATGCGGGTGGTCCATGAAGCAGCGCCCGACCAACTCGCCACCGAGTTCGGAAATCAACAGCAGCCTGGCGTTCTCGATCGCACCGGCCGCGAGCACGAAGGCGCGCGCGGTGACGCGCGCGCTGCGTCCGTCGAGGCTGCGCAGCGCGACTTGCGTGACGTGGCCGCGCGCGTCGCTCGTCGTGATCGACGCGACGCTCGCGTTGAGCAACACGCGCAGGTTGTCGGCGCCGGCGAGTTCTGCACGGTAGAGCGTGCCGAAGCGCTTGGGCGAGATCAGCGGGAACAGCGACGGCGAGCTCAGCTGCCAGAACTTGACGTGCAATCGTTCGGGGTCGAAGTTGTGCGGTGCGGCACCGAACAGAGGCCACAGCCGCTGGTCGAAGTACCGAGGCCCGAGTCCGAAGACCGCGTGTGCCTGTCGGTAGTAAGGCTCGAGGGCGTCGATAGAGAATGGCCAGCCGGACAGCGGCACCGACGGACGCGCGACGAAGTCGTGCGCGTCCAGCGGCGTCAGAAAGCTTCCCCACACGCTGGTGCTGCCGCCGAGCACGCGAGGTCGCGTGCTCAGGAGATCGAGCGTTGTCGGGCCTTCGCTTGCGACGCCGTTGAGTGCCTCGATGCGCGAGTCGCGCACCAGACCCCCACTTTCGACCAGCACGATGCGCAGGCCGCTGCCGAGCAGGCCCCGCGCGATCGTGAGGCCGGCCATGCCCCCGCCGACGATGCAGATGTCCGCGTCGAAGTGCGTGCCGTCCTCGCAGTGGTTGAAGTCGATGATCATTTCGGGCTGGACGATCATGCACCCGCCCGGTCCGAAGCGATGCAGGACAACCGGCCTAATCGAGCGTTGCCGGCGACGAAAACGGCCGGTCCGCATCGACGACAAACATCACGGGACGTGCAGGTCGTGCTGCGCGAGGCGAGGCGATCCGCGCCGGGCCGACGAAACCGCTCCGAATCACGAACCGGAATGATCAGGTCATGATTTGGTCGTAGCTTCGGCTCAACCCTCACGGGAGGGGCCCGAAATCCTGGCGGTGTTCTCGTCTACGACCATCGCCATGGAAGTCTCCAACTTCAGGTGCACGCGCCGCGTACACCGCTCTTTCGCACTAGCGGCTGTCTTGGCAGCACTTGCGCTGGCGAGCGTTGCCTGTTGTGCGCAGGGAGGGGAACGCACGTTCGATCTCCACGGGTACGGACAGTTTGCCCAGATCAAGAATGAATCGGCACCCGGCGGTTCGTTCGAGCTCGACTACAGCCTGTCCGCCCTCGGTGTCTGGCGCATGCGGCCGGACATGCGCGCCTGGTTGCAGCTTGCGCGCTACAAGGAGGCCGGCAATCGCCTCGAGTGGGCCTTCCTGGATTGGGATGTCTCGGGCACCACCACGGCGCGCCTCGGGCAGATGCGCGTGCCGATGGGGCTGATCAACGAAGCCCGTGACGTCCAGACGTTGCGCAATGCGATCACGATGCCGATGCTGTATGACGAAAAGCACGGCCTGGTCGACGAGGCGATGCGCGGCGTCCTCGTTGAACATCGGCGCGAAGCCCTCGATGCGGGCGCGCTGATCGCCGAGACCTATGCGGCCGGCTCGATGGTTTCCAACGAGCACAGCAGCGGCGCGTCCGCCCGGATCGTGGGCGGCAGGCTGCAATGGACACCACCGTCGTCTGCCTGGGGCTTCGCGCTGTCGGGGTACGCAGGTCGCCAGGCTTCATCCGAGCTCGGTGCGGCGCCTGGGCACAGTGCGCGGCACGCCCTGGTGCTCAGTGCCAAGCGGCGGGTGATGGATTGGGATGTCGGCGCCGAGGTCGGTGCAGGTCGCACCGGCGAGGGCAGGGTGCGTGTCGGGTATCTGCAGGCCGATCGAGAGCTCGGCTCGCAAGCGGCGTTCTTCGCGCGTGCCGAATCGACGCATCGCCGAGCCGAGGAGGAAGACGCCGCCGAATGGCACAACCGATTTGTGCTCGGGCTGGCCTGGAAGCCGTCTGCTCGCTGGGGCTTTCGTTTCGAAGCCGCTGCCAACCGGGCTTCGTCAACCGAGCCCGCCTCGTCGGCAGCGCCGCTGCGCTCGCGGTGGAACGACGTCGGCGTGAGCTTCAACTTCTATCTCTGAGGCACGCCATGCAACCTCGTCGAACCTGGGCGACGCTGCTGGCATTGCTCGTGGCAGCCATGCTGCTCAACCCGCTGAAGGCCGGCGCGGCAGACGACGCGGTCGTCGTGATCATCCACAAGGACAACCCGCACGCGATCGATCGCAACTACCTGGTGGCCATCTACACCGGGCGACTCAAGGGGTGGCCGGACGGCAGCCCGGTGTTCCCTCTCGACCAGAGCGATGGTGCCGGTGCCCGCGAGACGTTCTATCTGCACTTCGTCGGCCGCACGGTCGCGAACATGCAGGCCGTATGGGCGCAGAACATTTTCTCCGGCAAGGGCCTGCCACCCAAGATCGCAGCGCCAGACAGCGAGATGAAGCGCATCGTCGCGGCCAACCGCAACGCGATCGGATATATCCGCGCGAGCGAAGTCGACGACACGGTGCGGGTGGTGCTGCGCTGAGCGCCGCGGCGTGCCGATATGTCAAGCGAAAGAGGCCCCATCCCGCTGGTTCGGATCCACGGCGTCACCCGCGTCGTGCGGGCGGTCACGTTGGCCGCTGCAGCGATTGCGGTGCTCGTGGCCACGGTGGTACCGGCCAGCATCTTCTGGCTGACCTGGCGTGCACAAGTGCAAGACACCGCGATCACCGCGCGCCTGCACGCGGCGTTCGTCACCCAGGCCTTGAACGGCTCGCACGGCGAGTGGCAGCGCGACGTCGCCGGCCTGCTGGACGACCCGCTGGTCGAATCGGGATTGCCCGAACGCCGGCAGATCATCGACACGCGTGGTCGCATCGTGACCGAGAACGACGATGAGCTTCCCGGGCCGGTCGTCGTTGCACACGTGCCGTTGGCGCTGGCAGACCTGACGGTCGTCGGCGAGGTGGTGCTCACGCGTTCGCTGCGGCCGCTGCTGGCCGATGCGGTGCTCGTCGTGCTGGCCTGCGCGGCGGTGAGCGCGGCCATCTACCTCACGCTGCAGGTGTTGCCGGTCAAGGCGCTGAAGCGCGCGCTGCGGGCGCTGGCCGGCGAGCAGGAACGCAGCCGCCGCGAACTCGAACAGTACGCGAACGTGCTGTTCGAACGCGCGATCGACGGCATCCTTGTATTCGACGCGACGGGTGTCGTGCAGTCGTGCAACCCGCGCGCTGCGCAGATGCTGGGCACCTCGCCCGAGCAGATGCGGATCACGCCGCTCGGCCAATGGATCGAGCTGCCGCGCCCGGATGCGAACCAGCCCGTGGCCATCGGGCAGTTCGAGACCCAGGCGCGACGCCGCGCCGGCGATGGCGTGGAGACCTTCCCTTGCGAGATCACGATCAGCGCCCTGCCGCTGCGAGCGAACGCCGAGCATTACCTGGGCAACCTGCGCGACCTCACCGAGCGCCGGCAAGCCGAGCATCGCCAGACGCGGCTCGCGAACTTCGACAGCCTCACCGGCTTGCCGAACCGCAGCCTGTTCCGCGATCGCCTCGAGCAGGCCATGACCCGCGCGCGCGCGACCGATCGGCAGATGGCGCTGATGTTCCTGGACCTGGACCGCTTCAAGCAGGTCAATGACAGCCTCGGCCACGAAGCCGGCGACACGCTGCTCAAGCACGTTGCCCGCTCGCTCGGCCAATGCCTGCGCGAAAACGACCTGATCTGGCTGCGACACGACATCGCCGACCGCGACATCACGATCGCGCGCCTGGGCGGTGACGAGTTCACGGTGCTCGTCGAAGGCATCGACACGATCGAGCAGGTGGAGGTGATCGCACGCCGCATCCTCGCGGCGTTGCAGGCGCCGCTGTTCATCGACGGCAACGAGATCGTCGTCACCAGCAGCGTCGGCATCGCCCTGTACCCGGAAGAAGACTGCACGCTCGACGAACTGCTCAAGCGCGCCGACATGGCGATGTACCGCGCCAAGGAGATGGGCCGCAACGCCTTTCACGTGTACAGCGACGCGATGCTTGCGAACGCCGCGAAGCGCCTGCAGCTGGAAGCGCGCCTGCGGCATGCGCTGGAGCGCAAGGAGTTCCGGCTGCACTACCAGCCCACCTGCAGCCTCGCGGACATGCGCATCACGGGCGTCGAGGCGCTGCTGCGCTGGCAACCGCAAGACAACGATGAGGTGGTGCCTCCCGACCAGTTCATCTCGGTGCTCGAGGACACCGGCCTGATCATCCCGGTCGGCCGATGGGTCCTGGAGGAGGCGGTGCGCCAGCTTGCGGCCTGGCAGGCCGCCGGACTCCCGCCGCTGCGGATGGCGGTCAACCTGTCGGCACGCCAGCTACGCCAGACCGACCTGCCCGACGACGTTGCTGCCATCCTTGCGGATTCGAAGATCGAGCCGGGCCGACTCGAGCTGGAACTCACCGAGAGCATGCTGATGGCCGGCGACACGACCGCCAACACCGTCCGCCGGATTGCCGAGCTCGGCGTCTGCCTCGCGATCGACGACTTCGGCACCGGCTACTCGTCGCTCGCCTACTTGAAACGCTTCTTCGTCGACACGCTGAAGATCGACCGCAGCTTCGTCGACGAGATTCCCCACAACCCGGAAGACGTGGCGATCGGCTCGGCGATCATCGCGCTCGCGCACAGCCTGAACCTGCGAGTCGTGGCCGAAGGCGTGGAGACGCCGGCGCAGGAGCGCTTCCTGCGCGAGCGCGGATGCGACGAGATGCAGGGCTATCTGCTGAGCCGGCCGCTGCCGGCCGACGAGTTCGCCACCTGGTGGCGAAACCGCGACCGTGCCCACGCGCCGACCGAACCGGCGGAGCTGGCGGCCTAGCGAGCGGCTTCCTAGAACAGGAAGTAGCGCTGCGCCATCGGCAGCTTGGTGGCCGGCTCGCAGGTGAGCAGCACGCCGTCGGCGCGCACCTCGTAGGTCTGTGCGTCGACCTCGATCTTCGGCGTGCCGCTGTTGTGCACCATGTCCGACTTGCCGATCAGCCGCGTGTTCTTCACGGCAACCGCCTTGCGTTGCAGGCCGAGCTTCTGTGGCACGCTGGCTTCGATCGAAGCCTGCGACACGAAGGTGACGCAGCTCTGGTTCATGGCGGCGCCATACGAGCCGAACATCGGGCGGTAGTGCACCGGCTGCGGCGTGGGGATGCTCGCGTTCGGGTCGCCCATCGCGGCGGCGGCGATCATGCCGCCCTTCAGGATCAGGCTCGGCTTCACGCCGAAGAACGCCGGCTTCCACAGCACCAGGTCGGCCAGCTTGCCCGGCTCGACCGAGCCGACGATGTGCGAGACGCCCTGCGTGATCGCCGGGTTGATCGTGTACTTCGCGATGTAGCGCTTGACGCGGAAGTTGTCGTGGCGCGCAGTGTCTTCGGGCAGCGTGCCGCGCTGCTGCTTCATCTTGTCGGCGGTCTGCCAGGTGCGGATGATCACCTCGCCGACGCGGCCCATCGCCTGGCTGTCCGAGCTCATCATCGAGAACACG
>Ga0075370_10001420_pt1 | contig 10369 bp, 10 predicted proteins | sample EndMethybrTD3035_FD_71398 | JGI IMG/M metagenome (GOLD analysis project Ga0075370, IMG submission 71398) | Populus endosphere microbial communities from Tennessee, USA - Endosphere MetaG P. TD hybrid TD303-5 | ecosystem: Host-associated > Plants > Roots > Endosphere | place: USA: Tennessee... | reverse complement strand
ACTGCAGACAGGGAGAAGCCGGCCAGGGCGGACTCGACCTTGAGCCGGCCGTGGAATGTGTGCAATTCCAACTCGCCCCGGGTCGCGCGTTCCAAAATGTCCTTGATTTCCACAAGGAGGGCTGCGTCTTCCTTGGAATACGTCTGCCTATGTACGGCGTCCGAAACCGCAGCGAGGCTGTCGTCCAGCTTGCCCTTGGGGCGACGCTTTGCGAGTTTCTTCAGGAGGATCGCAGCCTTTCTACATTTTGCTCGGTGATCGATACGGGCCAATTCGCAATCTGCTTGAATACTGGCCACCACGATGTTGACGGCCTCCTCGATGGTGTAGTTTGAACGTACTCTGGGCTTGAAACGGGCATGTATTTTTCCGACGCTTTCTGGATGCACCTTCGACGTATCACCGCCGCGATGAGAACCTGACTTCAACATTGTGAACTCCCACACTGGTTGACGCGATTATTGCTATAGGTCCGTGGTCGTTGGCGCCGGCGACACTCGCCTTGCTGTTTCATCCTGCAAGCCGCGCCGAAGAGTCAACCCACTGTCGCATCACTGGAGCACCTCCGTTCGCACCGGTGCATCTCCTGAATCGGCCGACGCGCGTCGTGCGCGCAGCCGCAATCGTAGCAGCGATGAATGTGCGGCGTTGTGCGGTGATCCTCCGCGGGGTGGCCTCTCAGCTCGTAGAGGCGAGGTCGCTTCTTCAACGACATGTGCTCAGTGCGTGGCGACTGCAAATCCTTGGGACTAGCATGTCGAACTTCGGAGTCGCCGTGGGCCGGTCGGCAAGGATTCAACCCGGTCGGCGCTGCTTTCGGGAGACGCGCACGTCAATCCCATCGCTCCGGCCGTGCTCCGAGGTCCGTGCAAGCGCTGAATGATGGCTCTGCCCGCCTGCATGCGCAGCCGAATGGGCGACCGAGTCCTTGGTTCGATTTGAAGTGCAACTCAACCAGAGCGCGACGGTCGACAATTGAGAGTTCGACGTCTAGTTTGCAGCCGACTGGGTAATGTGCCGGGGGCGGGCGATCTGCTATCTGCTGCTCACGACGAGGCCATCCGTAGCCCGATGCGCAACTCAGATGGCCAGCGGCCATCACACGGCCTTCGGGCTTCCACCCGCGAAGGCACCTCAGCGCTGCCCTTTCTCGCGCGAGCGGTCACGTCGGCGGTTGACTCTCTTCTCTCGTCAATTCACATGCCGCCTGATGCGCCTTTTGCTTCCCGATTTCAGTTGCGGGCGCGGCGCAGCTCGCCGGGCGTTGTATTTCAGCCAGGAGTCGGCAAGTTGCATCCGCCTGTTGCGCGCGATTTGCATACGCCGTAGCGCGTGCGACAGCACCAGCGCGGCGCTGGCATTCTCGAACGCGCAGTTAAGAAGCAGACTCATCGCCAGATCCACACGCCCGGAGATGTGGAATGGCGGCCTCAGGCGCAAGACGATGCCGACTGCAGCGCCGGCATCGCCCGCCATCGCCGCCAGCCAATTCGGGAAGATCGACGCCAGCCTTGAAATACTGCCCGCAAGCTTTGCCCGGCGTTGACGATCCAAGTCTTCCGGCGGCAACCGGCGCCAGTAGCTGAAGGGGTCTTCTGCGCCCTGTCGTAGATTGTGGTGCTCTTCTCGTCTCCCACGCCCTTGGTGTTTTCGCTGCATCGGAAATGAGCTCCCTGTCGGTGAAGCCGAAATTCGACAATTCGGCCACGCCGGGCCGTGCCATGCCAGGCCGGGCCACGCCCCGGCACGAGCGATGCTAGTTCGCTTCGATTTCCTCGACGCGGAACCGACCATAATCAGGACGACGGTCTCCAAGACCATGCGGCCCAGCGAGCCTGAAGAACTCGATCAACTCGCCGCGGTTAATCATTGAGGGCAGGTAGCTCCCATCAACACGCGCGCTCCATTCCGGAAAGCATGGGCGCGTCCGCGCTGTGAGTGCATCTCGCACGCGGACCATTTCGCGGTGACGAAAGCGGGCGTCGGCCCAAAGCTCACTCAGCGTTGTTGGGCCGTCGTATTCGAGCAGCGCCGGACCATCCGCCAGGAAGGCGGCTTTCGCGATCATGCCCTTCTTGCGCCGTCTTGCCCCCTCGACCAGCACCGCCTTGAGGCAATGTGGCGGGAGGCACGGCCGGGCTTCAGCGAGCCACAAGCCGCCGCGCCATTCCAGTTCGGCGATGCGATCATAATCGGCATCGGTCTTCGCCCGCTTGGAGGTGATAGCGGCTAGTGCCTTCGTCATCGGATCCAGCGGATCGGCGAGCCTTGACGAGTGCATCAGCATGGGACCGACCCCGATAAGCTTCAATGCGAGATGTTCGACACTCATGCGCTGTCTCCTCAATCGAACAGGGGCTTTGCGAGCTGGATCCAGGTATCGGTCGCCTCGGGAATAGCAGTAGTGGCGTAACGCCGTGCACGCAGCATCGACGTGACTCCCAGATGGCATTCGCTGCAGAGCGCGACGAGATCGCCGTCGATCTCATCGCCCAGGCGCTCGTAAGTGCGATGATGAACCTCGATTCTGGCGCCGGTCGCCGCCGCACTGGGGCAGAGGCGACAAGCAAAATTCGCGGCCGCCAACTCGCGCAGGCGAGCCGGATTGTTGCGCCAGGCGGCGCTCGTGATGTAGGCGACATAGTCCATTGAACGGCTTAGTGCTCGGTACTGCTGCTGGCGCCAACGCTCGTTCGGATAGGATGCGCTGTCAGAAGCTCATCGATTGCCGCGCGATTGAGATATCCGGTGGTGCGGAGCCGATCCGCCACGGCTTGCACGGTGTTGCGATTCTCCGTGATCAGGTCGCGTGCCCGCGCCATGCAGCGATCGAGCCGCTGCCGGATCAAGCGGGTCATGGCGACATCGTGTGGAAGCATCTCGGTCACGCTGTTTGGAAAATGCAACACACCGAGTGCGCCGAACCCGAAGCGTAGCTCAAGGTCGATCGCAGCTTGTGTGGCGCGCGCAAAATCGGAATCCTCGCCGATGCCACTGCCGGCTGTGACGGCGGACGGCCCCAAAACGATCTCCTCGGCGGCGCGCCCCGCCAGCAATGCGGTGATGTAGTTCTCAATTCCGGCTTCGGTCGCCGCGTTAGCCCGCAAGATTTTGATGCCGGTGGTACCGCCGTGATCGAGGATCGCGAGCATCCTGGCTTCGAACACCGAAAGCGCATATCCCACCACGAAGTGCCCGGCCTCGTGAACCGCACACGCAAGCCGTGTGGTGTCAGGCATGACATCGCGTCCTGCCCGGATCTCGAGTATCAAGTCGTCGAGCGTTAGATCGCGCCCGGCGCGTCGCGCGCGTGACTTGGCACGCCGGACCCAGGCCTCGACATCCGCCCCGGTCTTGCCCAACGCCATCAGTGTCGCGGGCATCAGATCGATTCCGAGGAGCAAGTCGGGTCCGAGGTGAAAGCGAAAGATCTCGACGAGGGCTTCGACGTCGGGCGGCTCGATTTCAATCGTCTGATCGAAGCGGCCTGCGCGCTTCACGGCTTGGTCAATTTGGTCGGGATGATTGGTGGTGGAGATCAGCGCGACACCGGGCCTTTCTTCCGACAACATCTCTAGTAGTAAGTTAACAATTTGCAACCAGTATTCGCGGTACTCCGATCCGAGTTTTGCTCGATCCGAAATTCCGTCAAGCTCATCGATCAGGAGCACGCAGGGGCTGAGCCGGCGCGCCTGTAAAAATGAGTCCTTGAGCGCCGAGAGCGTGCCTGACAAATAAGGAGCTGAGTTCCAATCAGCCACAGAGGTTGACACGAGCGGTACGTTTGCACTTTTTGCGACAGCGCGTGCGAACTGCGTTTTGCCAACGCCGGGCGGACCGACCAGCAGCAGACTCTTTTCGATGCTTTCCCAGGCGAGGCGTCCGGCGCGATATTCGCGCAAGTCGGCCGCCAGATTAAGGCCCCATTGCCGCGCCGCGCCGTAGCCAGACAATTCCTCCAGGCTCGGGCCACGGTGGTCGAAAAAGGACTTGGTGGCGATGGTCCTCTTCAGCCGCTCGATGCACTCGTCCGGATCACGATCGGCACGGATCGCCAATGTGAGGTCCGAGAACTCGAGGGCTCGTACGAGTTGCTCGTCAATGGGCGCGGCGGGAGAACGTCCGGTCACGGCCTCGATCACGAGCGCGATGGCGGAAGCGTCAAGCGCCGTCAGACAGAGATGATGGTCGGACGCACGAAGCAGATCGCGCGGCAGATGGCGGCGCGGGTCGGGAGCTACCCCGAACACAGGGACGCGCGCGTGCAGGGCGTCGGCGACGATATCGTTGCCGCGTTCGGCCTTGTGATCCTTTGCCGTGCCATCTCTGGCGATCAGTAGGACCGGACGCGTATGACTGTCATTGAAAGTCCGCTCGTCCAGCACCCTTGCGCTTGTTCCAAACGCACAGGTTCCCAGGACACGCTGGACCAGCGCAACGGTTTCAGCTCCAAGAACCGCCAGCGATACGACCGGCGAACCGCGCCGCAGGTCCCGGGTCAGCTCCTGGATCGGCTCGATGGCGCGCGCGACAAGGATGGCTGCCGCCGCCAGATCGGCTCGGATCGATGACCGCGGCTCCGAGGCCGGTTTGGCCGCCAGTTCGTCGATCAGCCGCTCGATCGGGTCATCGGGGTCGCCGCTGCGCAGGAGCGGCCGCGACACAGCGCCAGCTTCCGTGGCCAACATGTCCAGGTACGCACGACCGAGCAGGTCGCGTGGATGCTGTAGATGCAGGTTCATCGGTCACTCCAGTTTATGGATGGGAGTCCCCGGGGCGGCGGCCAGCGCGGGGTACAAGAGTTTCGCGGCGGACCGGCAGCCGGTCCGCCATGTTCGAAACGTTCGGTGATGGATTGGCGCGTCCTTAGATCGGTCGCACCATGGTCTGTTCCCCGAGAGGACCTTCGCGAACATCGACTGTGAGGAGGCCCTGACAACCCAAGGCGGAGACGGCCGCTAGGAGATGGCAGTCTGGACGTGCACGCTGACGCAGCTCGTGGACAGTTTGCGGGCCGCTCTCACAAAGCGCCGCTCCGATACGCAATCGATCGATGATCGGGACCGGGTAATGCGCGTGGGACCAGACCTCGTGTACGTTAGAGTAAATTGGCTCGCGCCTTATGTCGGTCGCGTCCCGCTCCAGCAGTCGCAGCCCCGTTGCTGCCAGCTGTTCGGCAAGGCGCGAGCTGGCGGCCGGAGACCTGTGTGGCCGGATCCGGCAAACGTCGAGCAGGTAGTCGCCATCGATTCTTCCGAGCACGACGCCCTTCAGCGTGGGCGGCGCACCATAAGGGTTCGGAGCCGCCCGATAGTTGATCGTGCAAACCGCCGGATCAAGGCTCGCCTCCCTGAGCGCGTCACGCTGCAGGAAGGTTTCGAGGGGAATGGCGACGGCGCATTTCGGACCGAGGAAGAGAGGCGGGTTCGCCTTGTGGAGAAATTGCTTATGGAGAGCTTGGCCATGCATGACGCAGTGTCCTGAACACGTTGCGGGAAAAAATGGCTGTGTTCGGGACGGTGATGATCAATGAACATGGCACGCTCCTGCTTTTCCGATTGAGACGGGCAATCCGCACGGCGGCGATCCACCGGCGCACGGCGCTTGCCGCGAGCGCCCTGGATGGACGTCGCGGTGGTAGCGAACAGAGGAATTAAGCGCGTGATAACTACTCCACCGGCGAAAGCGCCGATCCGCATGCCGCTATTGAGGTTGACCGGATGTCCGGGATGGCTGCTGGCCGATGGCGGAAGCAAGATACGTTATATAGTATCCGAAAAGATTGCGCCAAAGGTATGGCGATCAGGTCCCAGGCGTGAAAAAACGCGGTTTGCTGAGATCGACGTCGCCGCAGTTGGACGACCGGTTCTATGTCCGGCGAGGAAGCCGGACAAAACCGCCCCGATCGCAGCCGAGCATCTCGCAGCGGGCAAGATAGTCGGCATCGCACTCGTCTTCGTCGGGCTGCAGGCGATAGAGGTCGTCGTCGTCGATTTCGATCGGCGGCTCCGGATTAGCCATCCTGCCGATCTGATGTGTGAGCGGAACGGCACGTGAGCTTTGCGCAAGAGCAAGGTCTTCCAGCCGCCTGGACGCATGGTTGAAGGCGCGGGCGCTGGCGAGATAGGCCGCGGCGTGGGCCACCCGACGCCAGATATCCTCGGAAGCACCAATGCCGCGCATGACCCCGCGATGCGTGGCGGCGACGTCGCCCGGCGGCGGCCACCAGGGTGTCCGCGTCAAACCGGATCCGGTCGATCTCACGGCCGTTTTCACTGATGACAACTTCGATCATATCAACCGCCGCCTCCCGGGGGTGGGGGCGGATCTAAGACCACGCCACATTCGCTTCCTTCATCAAGCGCAATTCAATATATCGATACGTTATAAAGTATCAACTCCCGGCCATCAAGGGAACCCGTCATGGTAAATGGCGGGGAGGCGTGACGGCCCCGAGCGGCCGTGCCGGGGCGTTTGCCGCGAAAAGAGCTTGTAAGTCGACTTGAAGGGCGATCGCGATCTTCAGCAGCGAATCCAGGGTTACGTTGGCTTCGCCGAGCTCGATCTGGCTGATCAGTGCCTGCCGAACGCCGGCACGATCGGCGAGATCACGTTGGCTCATCCGCGAGCCACGCCTCAACTGTCTGACCCTGCGGGCCAGGTTGTCACGGAGCTGGGATTGGGTCTGAAGGAAGGATTCAGATATGGCCACGTCTGCTCCTGAAACTCCGGATCGGGGGGCAAGCGGCGCTCCCCAGTGTGCCATCCCAAGCCGAGCAATTCTACCCGGGAGGAGCAAGGATTCGCGCTCTCCATCGCGTCACGCTGCTAATCCGAAATGGCGCGCTCCTTTTTCTTGCTGGAAACGGGTGTTTGGCCGGCACACACCGTTGCTCGTAGCTGTGTCGTGGCTAGGCCCGAAGGTTCCGAGTCGTTAATCAGGAGTAAACGGCCGAAAAGATTTGGTCCGCAACCAAGTTTGCGACTCAGGCTATCTCTCGACCAACTCTCGGGAACACAGGACGGTCGGGATGGCGAATAGCAATGCGCATGGGGCCTGCTCAGCCGGCGGAAGGCTCATAGCCTATGTTGTTGTCTCGGGCTCGACGCTGGCGAGCATGGCGGTTCTGCTTTTCCGGGCGCTGCCAACCTTGCTTCGAAACTGCGGCTGACAGATACGCCGCAGGACGCCGCGCTGCTTGTCGCTGCGGCCAGACTCGCCCTAAGCAATCCGACGAAACTTACTTCCGAGATTTTGGGTCCAAAGATGCGAAAAGCTACGCAAGATCTGCCGACGAGCGGTTATGCGATCCTGGTCGATGGTTGCGTGAAGACAGAGTTTGAGACGAAAGATGGCGTCGAACATGGAGCCCGGGATCTGAAGCGGCGCTTTCCGATGCTGCAAGTTAGAATCTACGATGCGCAGGCACGCGCCCATCTCGAAGTGGGCGCTCTCTGACGAACGCCGGTTCCAGCTGTCTATGGCTTTGGGTTGCGGGCGCTGGTAGCCCGCGATTTCGTACTTTCAATCGCGCGACTGCACGGGATATATCGTCGCCCGGAGAGCATGACGATGGTTCGAGTGAAAAACAGCAAGGCAGCCACTGGCGTGGAGCAGACGTACGCACGCCTTACCGGTTCGGCGGATGATATCCAGTCCCACATTGCCGAATTGAGACGGCTGCCGCGGGAAAAGCTCGCCGACGCCGTGTTCATGCTCTCGATGGAGGCGAGACGGCAGACGCAACAGGTCCGGCGCGCGATCAGGGCGCGCGCCGAGGTCGACTTCGACAGTAACCCGCCACGGAATGCTGATCTGGCGGCCTATCTTGCGGACGAGGCGGTCTCGACCTTGCGCCACCATGTTGCCGATGCACCGAACATGCTCGATCTTCTGGTTCATCGCCCGCGCGACGTCCGTTTCACCGTCCGCCGCGAGGAGGCTGTTGCTCTGCTCGCCGCGACGATCCGAGAACAGCGACTCGACGGAATCCTTGAAGGACTGAGGCTTGCCGGGCTCCTGACCGAGCCGGCAAAGGACCGCCACGCCGGCATCGAAGGCGATGGGACGAACGCCGGCGGCGGGTCCTGAACGCCAGCGCGTTAAGGACACAGGGACGCGGCCACCCTTTAGAGACTTTTACACTTAGAGTGGCGAGCTTCCCTTCCACACAGGGGGTGCGTTCGCATTGCCCGTGCAGCGCTTGTTATAGAGTGCTACCCACGCCTCCTGTACCTCGTGCAGTCTTTCGACAGTCGCAAACACAAGACCGTCATCGATCGCCTCGGCATTGCCGTGCACAAACTCATTGCGCCGCCGCTGTACTTCCATAAGGTGGGCGTAAACACTCCCGAAGCCCAACGCAGCCAAATCGTCTTGCAGGCGTGCGTTGAAGAGCAGGCCATACAGCCGATCTATACGGCTTCCAATACTGGCGTAACGGCGGAGCAAATCCAGACCGACCCCCTCGGGCAATGAGGCCGTGGCGGCTTCGAAGAAGCGCTCCATCAGGTGTTCGAACAAGGTCCAGAAGAGAACGACAATCATCATTCGTTGGGACGGCTGCTTTTCGGGCGGCCGGTGCGCGAAATAATCCAACTCGATTCCGGGACGTACCCATTCACGCCTCATGAGTTGCAACAGAACATTGGTTGACCAGCTAATTGCGCCTTGGGCTATGAACTGCGGAACTCCCCTCGGAACATCATCGATCATTTCTGTTCGCCACTGCGTCGGCTCGGGTTTATAACTGCATTGCGGGCATTTGGCCGCCGATTTGCTCAGGGCATGACACTGGCCACAATGGGACAACCCCGCCCAGATCCCCCACCAATTCGCTTTCTCATCATCAGCCCACACACCAAGCTCCAATCGGATGAGTGTCCCGCATATATACAGGGATAGTTGGTGGCGCGTCCCGCTTCGCGTGACCGGGCTCTACTCGCGGCGAAGACGGCGCTCACAAAACCGCAAAGGCGTTTTCGGCCCTTCGGGTGACAATCAGCCCTGCGGGGATCGCGGGGCGGCACTCGCCCTCGGTCCCGCCGTCATTGCACTCCGGCGTCGCTATCACTGCCCTCCGTTCGGTGCTTTTTCACTCGTCAGTCGGAGATGAAGGCTGCGGATAGAAGGACAGGTCCGGGTGAGCGCGGTCTGATGGCGCATGGCAGTGCGCGACTTGCCCGAGGGAAAGACTTCGCGTTATGCGGCAGCACGATGCTTTAAGGTCGTCTGAAGACGCCGCTGCTCTCGGTTGTAGGCACTTAGGAGGGCCTTCACCCACAAAGCCATGCCTTCTGCCTTCAATCGAATGCGTTGCGAGTGATTGTAATGTTGTTCCGTGACTTTAGCGAGTTTCTCGCGCTCCTCCCGATCGGGATCCGAATTGGGCTGTTTGTGGCCAAGTATGGCGCTCGCAGCGCCACCCAGTCTGCGGTCTTCCAGGAACGTCGTGATCGTGTCCCGGCAGTCGTGGGGAGTCCACGGACGGATGCCGAATTGTTCGAACAGGTTTGGCCTCACCTTCAACGGGCGGGGCGTTGGCCCGGGCTTCCCTTTACGATGGGGCTTCTGCCTCACTGTATGGTCGTAGACCTGCCCTTGGAGCCGGTAGATCAACTGATCGAGCGAAGACTTGCCCACATGTTTGTCGGGGGAGCGTGCAGGGAACATCCACGGGGAATCTCCGCCAGCTTCTTTGTGGTACCGGTACATGATTTTGAGCGCCTCGGGTGGAATTGGAAGTGAATGGGGCCGGCCGCCATCTCGACCTCCCTTCATTTCTTCCATTTTCCAATTGGCGATCTTCCACCCAGTGAGCTTGCGGTACTGCTTGTCAGTTGGGAAGAGACGGCCCGTCTCAAGGTTTGTTAACGCGCCGGTTCGCTGCGCGGTCAAAGCCACGGCCCAGAGCGCGCCGAGTGTTCCTGGATAGATGTCGTGTTCACCATCGGCCAAATGTCGATAGCGCTCAGCGATGACAAGGGTGCGGGCGATTTCCTCGATTGTGGGACTACGGGGCGGCCGCTTCTTAGGCTTGTATCGGTAAGACCACCGGTCCCACCACTGATATTGCACCTTGTCCAATCCAGAAGCGGTCGCATGGTTCTTCCAGGCCCACGTCAACATCTCTTTGGATTGCTGTAATGCGCGCTTTACGGCGGATGGGGCGTGATTGATGTGAATAGAGTTTCGCACTCGCTCCAGATCGCTCAGTTCGATGTCACGCACCATCTTGTTGTTGATCAGTCCGAATTCCTCGAGTCTCAGGTAGCGCTCGTACGCCTTGCGATAAGTAGCCTTCAGGTCCGGTTTCTTGTCGTTCAAGAACTCGTCGGTCAGCTGCTTCCAGGTCCAGAACTGCGGCGC
>Ga0075370_10001419_pt1 | contig 10372 bp, 10 predicted proteins | sample EndMethybrTD3035_FD_71398 | JGI IMG/M metagenome (GOLD analysis project Ga0075370, IMG submission 71398) | Populus endosphere microbial communities from Tennessee, USA - Endosphere MetaG P. TD hybrid TD303-5 | ecosystem: Host-associated > Plants > Roots > Endosphere | place: USA: Tennessee... | reverse complement strand
CGACCGTCTCGCGCATGTCATCGGGCAGGACGGCGGCGATCTTGGCAAGCGCATCCGCGCCGGCGGCGGCAAGGCGCTCGTCCGCCGCGCGCGCCACCCAGCGGGAGCCGAGCACCAAGGCTTCGATCTCGTCCTGGGAGAACATCATCGGCGGCAGCATGAAGCCGGGTTTCAGGACATAGCCGATGCCCGGCTCGCCCTCGATCATGGCACCCTGCGACTGAAGGCTAGCGATATCGCGATAGAGCGTACGCAGGCTGACGCCGGTTTCACCCGCCAGAACCGCGCCGCTGACCGGACGGCGATAGCGCCGGAGCGTCTGCAACAGGGTCAGCAAGCGTTCCGAGCGCGCCATGGCAAAGGAGGACCTATCGTTTCCATTCCACCCAGTCGCGCATCAGGCGATGGGCGATGGCGCCCTTGGGCGGGGAGGTATTGCCGGAGGCCGAGACGCGATCGAGCATCTCGAGCGTTTCTTCCGGCGTGAACCAGCGGCAATCGTCGAGCTCGGTGGCGTCGATATGAATCTCCGTCGACTTCGCCTCGGCATAGCAGCCGATCATCAGGGAATGTGGCATCGGCCAGGGTTGCGAGGCGTGGTAACGCACGCGGCCGGTCTGGATGCCCGATTCTTCATGCGCCTCGCGGCGCACAGCATTCTCGATGGTTTCGCCCGGCTCGACGAAACCGGCGAGACAGGAATACATGCCCGGCGCGAAATGGTGGCTGCGGCCGAGCAAGCAGAGATTTCTCTCCTCGTCGACCGTCAGCATGATGACGACGGGATCGGTGCGCGGGAAGATCATGTGTTCGCAGGCGGTACAGACCCGCTTGTAACCGCCGATGCGGCTTTCCATCACCGCGCCGCAGCGGCCGCAGAAGCGGTTGTCGCTGTTCCAGCGGATAAGGCTCATGCCCTGCGCCGCCTCGCCGAGAATTTCGCCTTCAAGCAGGAAATCGCGCCAAAGCGAGCGCATGTCGGCGGGCTTGTAGTGGCTGGCAAGCTCGTCGGCATTGATCCGCACCGGCACGGCCAGCCGCGGCTCGCCGGTCTTGCGGTAGCCGAGCAGTACGGCCGCTTCCCAGTCGGGATCGAGCTCCTGCAATTCGTAGCGCGCAAACAGCGGATCGAGTACCTGCCCGTCATGCTTCAGAACCAGCTTGTCCCTGGCAAAAGCAAGGATATGCGTGCCTTCCTTCGAAAGTGCGCGCTGGATCGTTTCCTCGTCACGATGCTCGGCGTCCCGGTTTAGCTGGTTTTCCGCAAAGGCGGTGAGGCTGCTGGCTTCCGGGTGAGGCGCATCCGAAGAGAAGATCGAGTGGTTCATTGTGAAAGCGTGTCCCGCAACTTGGCTATGAAGCTGTTCATGTCTTCGTCCGTATAGGGTTCCGCCTTGCCGTGGCCCCAGATCGGACCGGGCCAGTTCGCGTCCCCTTCGAACCGTGCAATCACATGAACATGAAGCTGTCGGACGATATTTCCAAGAGCCCCGACGTTGATTTTTGTCGCCCCGGTCACCGTCTTCAGGGCAGCGGCCACCTTGTTGGTCTCGAAGGTCAGCAGAACCTGGTCTAGCGGTGTCAGTTCGAATATTTCCGATATGCCGGGCCGGCGGGGCACCAGCACCAGCCACGGCCAGCGGCTGTCCTTCGACAGGCGCACGTCGCAAAGGCCGGTGATCGTCACGGAAACGCTGTCATTCGCCAGACGATCGTCGAGCGTAAATTCCTTCAATGAGTGATCCTCCGGTGTTTTTTCAAATGTTTAGCAGTTTTTTTTGGCCTTGGCTTGCTTTTGATGACGATATTGCCGATATGTGCCTTCGGGAGGTTGGTGGTGGACGAGCCACTCGCCAACCGGGTCAGGTCCGGAAGGAAGCAGCCCCAACGAGCCCGGCACGGGTCATCGTGCCAGCCTCCCACCCTTTTTGAAAGCAAGGCCCGGCTTTCTGCGGGCAATAAGCAGGGCCATGAGCGACACCGAGCGACAAGCAAAAGATGCCGCTTCGACCGGCACCGGTTACCGGGTGCTGGCCCGCAAATATCGGCCCAAGGATTTCACAGACCTGATGGTCGGCCAGGAGCCGATGGTTCGCACGCTGACCAATGCGTTCGAAACCGGTCGTATTGCCCAGGCCTATATGCTGACCGGCGTGCGCGGTGTCGGCAAGACGACGACGGCCCGTATTCTGGCGCGCGCGCTGAACTATCGAACCCCTGAGATCGATCGACCGACCATCGACCTGCGCGAGCCCGGCGAACATTGCCAGGCGATCATGGAAGGCCGGCATGTCGACGTCATCGAGATGGATGCCGCCTCCCATACCGGCATCGACGATATCCGCGAGATCATCGAGCAGGTGCGCTACCGTCCGGTTTCGGCGCGCTACAAAGTTTACATCATCGACGAAGTGCACATGCTGTCGACGGCCGCCTTCAACGGATTGTTGAAGACACTGGAAGAGCCGCCGGAGCATGTGAAGTTCATCTTCGCCACCACCGAAATTCGCAAAGTGCCGATCACGGTCTTGTCGCGCTGCCAGCGCTTCGATCTGCGCCGCATCAGCGCCTCGGATCTTGTGGGACTGTTCACCACCATTGCCGGCAAAGAAGGCATCGAGGCGGAGCCGGAAGCGCTCGCCATGATCGCCCGCGCCGCCGAGGGATCGGCCCGTGACGGCCTGTCGCTGCTCGACCAGGCAATCGCGCATGGCAGTGGCGTGGTCGTGGCCGACGCCGTTCGCTCGATGCTGGGTCTTGCTGACCGCGCCCGCATCGTCGATCTCTTCCACCACATCATCAAGGGCGATGTCGCAGCCGCTTTGGCGGAATTCAACAGCCAATATGAGGCAGGCGCCAATCCCGTCGTCGTACTGACAGATCTTGCCGATTTCACCCATCTCGTCACCCGCCTGAAATATGTGCCTGACGCTGCCAACGATCCATCGCTGAGCGAAGTCGAGCGCAACAAGGCCGCGGAATTCGCGCAAGGCGTCGCCGTGACGACGCTGTCGCGCATCTGGCAGATGCTCCTGAAGGGCATACCGGAGACGGAAAGCGCTGCGCGCACGGCCGGTGCCGCCGAAATGGTGCTGATCCGGCTGGCGCATGCCGCCCATCTGCCGGCGCCGGAAGACGCGGCGCGGCGGCTTGCCGAATTCTCCGACGGCAATGGCAATGGCGGCGTGCGTCCCTCGCCCAGCGGTCATGGCAATGGCGGCGGAACGCAGGTTTCTTATCAAGGCAATGTGATGGCCCGCGCCGTCGAGACAGCTCCGCCGCGACCGACGCCACAGGCGCCTGTCGCCATGCTGCGCGCGGTTCCGAATACGCAGCCGGACTCCGCCCCCGTCGGTCGCATCGAACAGAAGCCGGTTGAAGCGCCGAAGCCGCTGATTGCCATCAATTCAATGACCGACATTGCCGAACTGGCCGGCCAGAAGCGCGATCCGAAACTGAAAGCGATGGTGCGCAGCTTCGTTCGTCCGGTGCGGCTGGAACCGGGTCGGCTCGATGTCAGCCTGACGCCGGGCGCGCCGGGCACGCTCTTGAACGAGCTTGCCGTCAAGCTGAAGGAGTGGACCGGCATCCACTGGATCGTCAGCCTCAGCCGCGACGAAGGCGAGCCGACAGTGGTGGAAGCCGAAGCGAATGCGCAGCGGCAGCGGGTTGCCGATGCTCGGCAAGACCCCGACGTCGCGGCGATCCTGTCGCAATTTCCAGGCGCCAAGATCATCGACGTTCGCGTGCGTGCGCCGGATGTGGAGGAAGAGGAACAGGTCGCCGCACCGGCCGCCGCCGAATCCGACGAAGGCGATATTCTGCCGGGCGACGACATCGAATTCTAAGGGCACGATACCGAACCAAAGAGCCACACCGTAAAATCTGTTGGGTGGCTTTCGAAACATATTGTACTAAATCATAATGAAAGACGCGGAAGAAGGACGAGCGACGATGCGCGACATCATGGGCATGATGGGCAAAGTGAAGGAAATGCAGGCCAAGATGGAGAAGATGCAGGCGGAGATCGCCGACATCCGCGTCGAAGGCAAGGCAGGCGGCGGCCTCGTCACCGTCACCGTCAACGGCAAGGGCCTGATGCTGGGCATCAAGATCGATCCGTCGCTCTTCAAGGAAGACGACGTCGAAATCCTCGAGGACCTGATCGTCGCCGCCAACAAGGACGCCCAGGACAAGGCCGAGGCGATCACCGCCGAAAAGACCCGCGAACTCACCGCCGGCCTGCCGATCCCGCCCGGCTTCAAGATGCCTTTCTGATTGGCACACTCCTGAAAAGATTCAGCGCACCGTCTTGCGGATGAGTTCGCGGCCGATCGGTTTAGCCGGCTCGTTCCGCAACACCAGCGATGTCGTCACGGCGCCGTGCCGGGCGATGGAATCGACGATGGTTTCAAGGTCGGTCGGCGACGGCACCAGCACCTTGAGCAGGAAGCAATCCTCTCCGGTCAGCCGCAGGACCTCGATGATCTCCGGCATTTCCGAGAACTGCTTGAGGTAGGGGCGGATATGCTCATGCGTCGTCCGCAACCGGATCACGGCCATCATGCCGAGGCCGACGGCGGTGGGATCGACGATGGCACGATAGCCGGCGATGATGCCGCGCTCCTCAAGCCGCTTCAGGCGCTCGGACGCGGCCGGCTGCGACAGGCCGACACGGCGGCCGAGTTCGGATACGGAAATCCGCCCATCCTGCTGCAGGATCTCGATCATCGACAGATCGGTCGGATCCAGTTCTCTCTCGAAGCTTTCCATGTCTGAACCTTCAATTCATCGGCGGACATAAATTTTATCCGATGGATTGCAATGTCAATGGCGGGAGCGACATGCCAATCTCGCGCCGTCAACAGACCGCGAGAGGAAAGATATGAGCGATATCATTGTGTTGCCTGGCCTTGGCGGGTCCGGGGAAGGCCACTGGCAAACCCTGTGGGAGCAACAGGACCCGCGAATGCGCCGGTTTCAGCCGGCGAGTTGGGACAGGCCGGAGCTTACCGACTGGATCGCCGCGCTCGATCGCAAGATTGGCCGGGCGAAGACGCCGCCGATCCTCATCGCCCATAGCCTTGCCTGCCAGTTCATCGCACATTGGGCGGTTTCCGCGAAAACGGAAATCCTCGGCGCATTTCTCGTCGCGGTGCCGGATCCGACCGGCGAGGTCTATCTGGGTGGAGCCCCGAGCTTCGCCAATCCGCCACGCCAAAGGCTGCCGTTTCCATCGCTCCTTGTTACCAGCACCGACGATCCCTACGGCCCGTTCGACTATGCCAAGGAAAGCGCCTCCGTCTGGGGCAGCGAACTCATCGATGTCGGCCCGCTCGGCCACATCAATTCCGCCTCGGGGATCGGTGATTGGCCAGAGGGCCAGGCTCTTTTCCGGCGCTTCTCGGCCGGGCTTGGCTGAAAGACCAAAGCCAGAAGCGTCCTTGGAGTTGTCGCCGCGATCTCCGTGTGGAAAGCCTAGGAACCGGCGGCTTCGCTTTCGAGCATCGCCCGCAGCTTATGATGAATGGGGGTGGAGAGATAGCGCGCCCGGTCCTGCGGCGACAATCGCTGGCCGTGGGTGGCGATCATTTCCGGCATGGTGACCCTGGCGCCCGCATAGGGGATATGGGTCACCGCCATTCCGGCGGCGACCGTTCCGGCCGTCTTCACGCGGCAATAAATGCCGGGACGACGCGCCTGGAAATAGCGCTTGACGAATTTCGGATCGCCCATCTTTGCCGCGAAGGTGGCGCAGGGAACGCGGGCCGAGGTGACTTCCAAAACAAGATCGCCAGCTATAAACCTGTCGCCGACGGCGATCTCGCAATTGTCCAGCCCGTCGATGACGAGATTCTCGCCGAACGCGCCGGGCTCCAACCGGCGTCCGAGCTCGCGCGACCACCAGTCCAGCGTCAGCGATCCCTCGACATAGGCGGCCTGGTCCACCCCGCCATGATGCACCCGATTGCAGATCGCATCGCCGATCAGGCCTTTGGCATCGATCATCACGGCGGCGCCGACGGCATGCTTGTTGATGCCGGTCTTGCTTTTCCTGCCGGGGAGCATTTCGGCCGCGCCAATGCAGACGGCGAGAATTTTCATGGGGCGATCATCCCTTCCGTGATTCCGTTCCCGCAACTTATCGGCTAAAAGCCTCCCATGGCAAAGCGAGTCACCGGCCCCGAAATCGAAAAGCTCATCCAGCTCCTGGCGAAGGTGCCGGGCCTTGGCCCGCGCTCGGCGCGCCGGGCCGCATTGCACCTAATCAAGAAGAAAGACCAGCTTCTCGGCCCTCTCTCCCACGCCATGGGCGAGGCCTATGACAAGGTGAAGATCTGCTCGCGTTGCGGCAATGTCGACACCGTCGATCCCTGCACCGTCTGCACCGATGGCCACCGCGACCAGTCCGTCATCATCGTCGTCGAAGATGTCGCCGACCTCTGGGCGCTGGAGCGCGCCGCCGCGATGAATGCCGCCTATCATGTGCTTGGCGGCGTTCTCTCCCCGCTCGACGGCGTCGGCCCCGACGATCTCAACATTCGCGGCCTGATCCAGCGTGTCGGCGAAGGCGGCGTCCGCGAAATCATCATCGCCGTCAACGCCACCGTCGAAGGACAAACCACAGCACACTATATAACCGACCAGCTCGCCGGCCTGGAGGTGAAGATCACCCGGTTGGCCCACGGCGTGCCCGTCGGCGGCGAGCTCGACTATCTCGACGAGGGCACGCTGACGGCGGCGCTCAGGGCGCGGACGGCGATTTGACTGCTGCAATAAAGGACTTCGTATGAGGAGAGTGCATACCCCCCTCTGTCACTTCGTGACATCTCCCCCACGAGGGGGGAGATTGGTAACCTGCGGCACAGCCTCGTCTCAAACCAGCATTGTCTCTACGGAAACTGAAGAACAACGGTTTGATGGAGTGCGCAACACACTCCCGACGATCTCCCCCCCTGTGGGGGAGATGTCCCGGAAGGGACAGAGGAGGGTATCGGCGGCTCGGCAAACTCGACATTTTCTTTCCTTCATCTACATCCTCCTCCTAGCCCTTCTCCCCCTCCCCGCCTTCGCCGCCTCGAAGGCCGATGTCGAAGCCCAGTTCCAGACTTGGATCCAAAAAGATCTCTGGCTCGAGGCAAAAAAGGATGGCATTTCCGAAAAGACCTTTCGTGCCGCCTTTGCCGGCGTGACGCTGAACTGGAGCCTGCCCGATCTCGCCCCACCCGGCTTTCCGAAGCCCAAGGAGCAGAAGCAGACCCAGGCGGAGTTCTCCTCGCCCGCACCCTACTTCAACGAGGGGCGCCTGCAGAGGCTTGCGGTGACGGGGCGCAGCTTCGCCTCACAATATGGCCCGGTGCTGAAACGGATCGAAAAGGTCTATGGCGTGCCCGGCCCGATCCTGCTTGCCATCTGGGGTCGCGAGACCGGCTTCGGCGCGGCGAAACTGCCAAACTCGGCGGTGCAGGTGCTGGCGACCAAGGCCTTCATGTCGACCCGCAAGGAGATGTTCCGCACCGAGCTGATTGCCGGTCTGCGCATTCTCGAGCATGGCGACGTCGCGCCCGATCAGTTCATGGGATCCTGGGCAGGCGCACTTGGCCAGCCGCAGTTCATGCCGACCAGCTACCTGAAATATGCGGTCGATTTCGACGGCGACGGCCATCGCAACATCTGGACCTCCGTGCCGGATACGCTCGCTTCCATCGCCAACTATCTGGTGCAGAAGGGCTGGCAGCGCGGCCGTGGCTGGGGTTACGAAGTGACGATCCCGGAGAGTGTATCCTGCGCCCAGGAAGGGCCTGATCTCGCCAAGCCGATTTCGCAATGGACGTCGCTCGGGATCGCCAGGATCGCCGGCAAGGCGTTTCCCTCCGACGAACTGCGCGCCGGCGGCATGATGCTGGTGCCGGCCGGCCGCGACGGGCCGGAATTCATCGTCACGCCGAATTTCTACACCATCAAGGAATACAATAATTCCGACCTCTACGGTCTCTATATCGGCAATCTCGCCGACCGCATCGCCTATGGCTCCGGCGCTTTCCAGGGCCAATGGGGTGATGTCGGCAAGATGCTGCGCTCCGATGTCGCCGGCATGCAGAAGACTTTGGAGCGCAAGGGCTATGACGTCGGCGGCACCGACGGATTGCCGGGTTACAAGACAAGGCGGTCGATCGGCCAATGGCAGCAAAAGAGCGGCCTGAAGCCGACCTGCTATCCTGACAGCTCGATGCTCGGCGTGCTGAAATAAGCGGCAGAGCGGGGTTCGGGCGCGAATGCCTTGCAATTTGGCCGGAACGGGATTATATCCGCTTCAAATTCTTGATCGTGTGATGAAGAGTGGGCCGCAAGGACCCGCTCTTTTTTATTACCTCGATCTCCCAATTGCAGCACCCTGCAGGAGTGAACGCTTGTCGGAAGTGACAAACGCAGACAATATCAATGAACCGCGGCTGATCGTCGAAACCGGCCTTGACCAGCGCATCGCCGCCATCATCGAGCCCGTGATCGTCGGCATGGACTATCGCCTGGTGCGTGTTCGCCTCATGAACCAGAACGGCCTGACTTTGCAGGTCATGGCTGAGCGCAACGACGGCAGCATGAACGTCCAGGGCTGTGAAGAGATCTCAACAGCGATTTCGCCGGTGCTGGATGTGGAAGATCCGGTCGATAAGGCGTATCATCTGGAAGTCTCTTCGCCCGGCATCGACCGCCCGATGGTGCGCAAGTCGGATTTCGTCCGCTGGAACGGCCACATCGTTAAGTGCGAGACCTCGATCCTGGTGGACAACCGCAAGCGGTTCCGCGGCAAGATCACCGACGTCAATGACGATGGCTTTACGATCGAGCGCGATCAGGTCGCTTATGGCGAAGAACCGAAGGTCACCATTCCGTTCAGCACGCTGGCCGAGGCCAAGCTGATCCTGACGGACGATCTTATCCGTGATGCGTTGCGCGCCGACAAGCAGGCCAAGGCCGAGGCTGCGAACCAGAACGAAGCGGACGAAGAAGAATAAACCGATCAACGAACCGCCTAACGGGACGGGAACCCCAGGGCAGGAAGACGGAGACTAAACATGGCAGTCAGTGCGAACCGGCTAGAACTTCTGCAGATTGCAGATGCAGTGGCGCGCGAAAAGGTCATCGACCGCGAGATCGTGCTTGCCGCGATGGCGGACGCGATTCAGAAGGCCGCGCGCTCGCGTTACGGCACGGAATCGAACATCCGCGCCGATATCAATCCGAAGACCGGCGAAATCCGTCTGCAGCGTCTGCTCGAAGTTGTCGAAAAGGCCGAAGACTATTCTACGCAGATCCCGCTGGAACTGGCCCGCGACCGCAACCCGGACGCAGCCCTTGGCGACTTCATCGCCGATCCGCTGCCGCCGATGGATTTCGGCCGCATCGCCGCCCAGTCGGCCAAGCAGGTCATCGTGCAGAAAGTGCGCGAAGCCGAGCGTGACCGCCAGTTCGACGAATTCAAGGATCGCGTCGGCGAAATCGTCAACGGCACCGTCAAGCGCGTCGAATACGGCAACGTCATCGTCGATCTCGGCCGTGGCGAAGGCATCATCCGCCGCGACGAAATGATCCCGCGCGAGAACTTCCGCTACGGCGACCGCGTTCGCGCTTATGTTTACGACGTGCGCCGCGAACAGCGCGGCCCGCAGATCTTCCTGTCGCGCACGCATCCGCAGTTCATGGTCAAGCTCTTCACCATGGAAGTGCCGGAAATCTACGACGGCATCATCCAGGTGAAGTCGGTTGCCCGCGATCCGGGTTCGCGCGCCAAGATCGCCGTGATCTCGAACGACAGCTCGATCGATCCGGTCGGCGCCTGCGTCGGTATGCGCGGTTCGCGTGTTCAGGCCGTTGTCGGCGAACTCCAAGGCGAAAAGATCGACATCATTCCGTGGTCGCAGGATCCGGCGACCTTCGTCGTCAACGCCCTGCAGCCGGCTGAAGTCGCCAAGGTCGTTCTCGACGAAGATGCAGAGCGCATCGAAGTCGTCGTTCCCGACGAGCAGCTGTCGCTCGCCATCGGCCGCCGCGGTCAGAACGTTCGTCTGGCCTCGCAGCTGACCGGCTGGGACATCGACATCATGACGGAAGCCGAAGAGTCGGAGCGCCGTCAGAAGGAATTCAACGAGCGCACCAACCTGTTCATGGACTCGCTCGACGTTGACGAGATGGTCGGCCAGGTTCTGGCGTCGGAAGGCTTCGCAGCGGTAGAAGAACTGGCATATGTCGATCTCGATGAAATCTCGTCGATCGACGGTTTCGACGAAGACACGGCGCAGGAAATCCAGACGCGCGCCCGCGAGTACCTGGAGCGCCTGGAAGCCGAAATGGACGAGAAGCGCAAGGCGCT
>Ga0075370_10001418_pt1 | contig 10373 bp, 7 predicted proteins | sample EndMethybrTD3035_FD_71398 | JGI IMG/M metagenome (GOLD analysis project Ga0075370, IMG submission 71398) | Populus endosphere microbial communities from Tennessee, USA - Endosphere MetaG P. TD hybrid TD303-5 | ecosystem: Host-associated > Plants > Roots > Endosphere | place: USA: Tennessee... | reverse complement strand
GAAGTCTTAGGCTGCGGCGATGGGAGTCAAGATCGCCGCCACCAGCGCGGCCCTGTGCTTTGCGGCGTCGGCGGTCCAGGCGGCGGATCCGGGCTTGACCGATCTCTCGATCGAAGAGCTCGCCAACCTGCAGATCACCTCGGTGTCGCGCCGTGCCGAGCGGCTGAGCGATGCCGCCGCCGCGGTCTACGTCATCACCCCCGAGGCGATCCGGCGCTCCGGGGCCACCTCGCTGCCGCAGGCGCTGCGGCTGGCGCCCAACCTGCAGGTGGCGCAGGTCAACGCCAACCAGTACGCGATCAGCGCGCGCGGCTTCAACAACGCCATCGGCAACAAGCTGCTGGTGCTGATCGACGGGCGCACCGTCTACACGCCCTTCTTCTCCGGCGTGTTCTGGGACCAGCAGGACCTGCTGCTGGAAGACGTGGAGCGCATCGAGGTGATCAGCGGCCCGGGCGCGACGCTGTGGGGCTCGAACGCAGTGAACGGCGTGATCAACGTCATCACGCGCGCCGCCTCCGAGACACAGGGCGTGCTGGCCGTGGCCGACGCCGGCACCGACGAGGGCCGGCTGGCCGCCCGCTACGGCGGCACGCTGGGCGAGCTCGGGCACTTCCGCCTGTATGGCAAGCGCTCGCACCTGAGTCCCACCCGCAACGCGGCCGGCACCGAAGCGACCGACCGCTGGGACATGCAGCAGGCCGGGTTCCGCGCCGACGGGTCGGCCGGCAGCGACGACTGGACGCTGCAAGGCGACATCTACCGCGGCATCTCCGATGCGCAGTTCTTCGTCGGGCTGATCAACGCGGGCCGGCTCGAAGCCGCCGGCGCCAACCTGCTGGGCCGCTGGACGCACCGCTTCGACGGCGACTCGAGCCTGCGGCTGCAGGCCTACTACGACCGCAGCAAACGCGACGACCCGGTGTCGTACCGGCCGCAGGAGCGCATTGCCGACATCGAGGCCCAGCATGCGCTGCGCCTGGGCGCGCACCAGCTCGTGTGGGGCGGCGGCTACCGGCGCGCCAGCGACGACGTGCAGCCCGGCGTCGTCTTCGGCTTCGTGCCGGCGAGCCGCACGCTCCACTGGACCAACCTGTTCCTGCAGGACGGCATCCGCATGGGCGACACCGTCGACCTGACGCTCGGCGCCAAGCTGGAGCACAACGACTACACCGGCACCGAAAAGCTGCCCAGCGCACGCCTGGCCTGGAAGCCGGCGCCGCAACAGCTGCTGTGGGGCGCCGTCTCGCGCGCGGTGCGTGCACCGGCCCGCCTCGACCACGACCTCCGGGTGCCACCGCCGCCGCGGCCGGTCTACATCATCGGCGACGGCTCGAGCTTCATCTCCGAGGTGGCCACCGTCTTCGAACTCGGCTGGCGCGAGCAGCTGGGCGCGCAGCTCAGCTGGTCGGTCGCCGCCTTCCACACCCGCTGGAGCCGCCTGCGCAGCGGCCAGCCGCCGCCGAACGCGCAGGTGCAGAACATGATCGACGGCAGCACCCGGGGCATCGAAGCCTGGGCCGACTGGCGACCGGTGCCGCGCTGGCGACTGAGCGCCGGCTTCACGCTGCTGCTCGAGGACCTGCAGGTGATGCCGGGCAGCACCGATCCGGTCGGCCCGCGCGCGCTCGGCAACGATCCGCACCACCAGTGGTCGCTGCGCAACAGCATCGACCTGACGCCGACGCAGGAGCTCGACATCGACGTGCGCCGCGTCGCCGCGCTGCCCGCCCCGCAGGTGCCGGCCTACACCGCCTGGGATGTGCGCTACGGCTGGCGGCCGCGCGCCGACCTGCTGCTGGCGCTGGTCGGCCGCAACCTGTTCCAGCCCTCGCATGCGGAGTTCGGCGAACCGGTTCCCCGCAGCGAGATCGCGCGCAGCGCGCTGCTGCAGGTGACCTGGACGTATTGACGTGGGCGCGGTGGTGGCAGCCGACCCGCCGCACCGCCTCGGGCGGCGGCGCGTGCTCGGCCTTCCGTTGCTGTTTGCCCCGTGGTTGGCCGTGCCCTGCGCCGCCCAGTCGCCGGGCAGTGCCGCCGAATACCAGATCAAGGCCGCCTACCTCTACAAGTTCCTCGCGTACATCGAGTGGCCGCCGCAGGCGTTCGAGCGCGAGCACGCGCCGATCACGATCGGCGTGCTCGGCTCGGAGCTGCTGGCCGGCGAGCTCGCGCAGGCCGTCTCCGGGCGCGAGGTCAACGGCCACGACATCGTGGTGCGCCGGCTGCGCGCCGGCGACACGGCGAGCGGCCTGCACGTGCTGTTCATCGGCCGCAGCGACAGCGCGCGGGTCGCGCAGATCACCGCGGCCGTCAAGGGCCAGCCGCTGCTGATCGTCAGCGAGTCCGACGACGCCTTCGCGCTCGGCAGCGCGATCAACTTCCTGGTCGTCGACGACAAGGTGCGCTTCGACGTGGCGCTGCGCCCCGTCGAGCAGGCCGGCCTGAAGGTCAGCTCGCGCCTGCTGGCGGTGGCCCGCAAGGTGAACACGCCATGACGATGCGCGGCACCCGCTCGCTGCGCGCCAAGCTGATCGGCATCGTGCTGCTGACGACGCTGCCGGCGGTCGCGGTCGCGCTCGCCGCGCTGGTGGCCTACGACCTGCGGGCCTACCACCAGGCCTGGGTCAGCGACATCGGCACGCAGGCCGAACTGATGGGCCGCACCACCGCGCCGGCACTCGCCTTCGACGATGCGAAGGCGGCGGGCGAGAACCTCGGGCTGCTGCGCTTCCGGCCGCAGGTGCATGCGGCGGCGCTGTACAACGCGCGCGGCAAGCTGTTCGCGTCGTATGCGGCGACGCCGCAGCAGTCGCGCTTTCCGCCGCATCCCGAAGCCGACGTGGAGCGTGTCGACGGGCGCGACCTGGTCATCTTCCGCCGCGTCGTCAGCGGCGGCGAGTTCCTGGGCACCGTCTACCTGCGTGCCGACTACGAGCTGTACGACCGCTTCCGCGACTACGCCGGCATCGCCGCCGCCGTGGCGGTGCTGGCCATGCTGCTGGCCTGGCTGATCTCGCGCTGGCTGCAGTCCATCGTCACGCGCCCGATCCTCGCCATCGGCCAGGTGGCGCGCGAGGTGGTCGACCAGCGCGACTACTCGCGGCGTGCCGAACGCATCAGCGACGACGAGGTCGGCGTGCTGGTCGATTCGTTCAACCGCATGATGGCCGAGGTGGAGCGGCATGCGCTCGACAACCAGCAGGCGCTGCTGAAGATCGAGCAGGAGATCGCCGACCGGCGCCAGGCGCAGCAGGAGGTGATGCGCTTCAACGAGCAGCTGGAGAGCCGGGTCGGCGAACGCACCGCGCAGCTCGAGGCGTCGAACCGCGAGCTGGCGCTCGCGACCGAGGCGGCGGAGAAGGCCAACCGCGCGAAGTCGGAGTTCCTCTCCAGCATGAGCCACGAGTTGCGCACGCCGCTCAACGCGATCCTGGGCTTCGGCCAGCTGCTGGAGTCCAACGCCCATGCGCTGCCCGACACCAAGCGCGTCGAGTTCACGCAGCAGATCCTGAAAGCCGGGCGGCACCTGCTGAACCTGATCAACGAGATCCTCGACCTGGCACGCATCGAATCGGCCAACCTGATGCTGTCGCTGGAGCCGGTGGGCCTGGCCGACATGCTGCGCGAATGCGAGACCATGATCAGCCCGGCGGCCGACCAGCGCGGCATCCGGCTGTTCTTCCCCGACGACAGCGGCCTGAGCGTGATCGCCGACCGCACGCGGCTCAAGCAGGTGCTGCTCAACCTGCTGTCGAACGCCGTCAAGTACAACCGCGAGCGCGGCACGGTGGTCGTGGAATGCACCGCGCTGGCCGACGAGCGGGTGCGCATCTCGGTGCAGGACACCGGCAGCGGCCTGCGGCCGGAGCAGCTCGCGCTGTTGTTCCAGCCCTTCAACCGCCTGGGCCAGGAAGCCGGCAACGTCGAGGGCACCGGCATCGGCCTGGTGGTGACGAAGCGGCTCGTCGAGCTGATGGGCGGACGCATCGAGGCGAGCAGCACCGCCGGCATCGGCAGCGTGTTCGCGATCGAGCTGCGCGCGGCGCACGAGATGCCGCCCAGCGCACCGTCCACCGGCCACGGCGAGCTGCGCAGCGGCCTCGCGCCCGACGACCAGGACGACACGCCGCTGCTGCTGTACGTGGAGGACAACCCGGCCAACCTGCAGCTCGTCAGCGAGATCGTCGCGCTGCGCGGCGACATCCGGCAGATGTCGGCACCGGATGCGCAGCTGGGCATCGAGCTGGCCCGCGCACACCGGCCGCAGATCATCCTGATGGACATCAACCTGCCGGGCCTGAACGGCAAGGATGCGCTGGGCGTGCTGCTGGCCGACCCGGCCACCGCCCACATCCCGGTGATCGCGCTGACCGCCAACGCGATGGCCGGCGACGTGGCGCGCGGCCTCGCGGCCGGCTTCTTCCGCTACGTGACCAAGCCGATCGCGATCGACAAGCTGAACAAGGCGATCGACGACGCGCTCGCGCGGGTCGCCGACGACCGCTGACCCCACCCCGCACTTGCAACCGATTGTTCGGCGCAATGGCTGCCCATCGCCCGGGCATTCATGAAAGCGCTTTCTCATCTTGTTGCAAAGCGCCGCCCCGCCGCGGCCCGCCCGCTTCGAGAATGCCCGGGCACTGCCGGCGCGGCCGGTGGAAAGACACCTTCGAGGGAGTGAGCATGTCGGGCACAAGAAGAGGATTCATGGGATGGCTGGTGGCGGCGTTCGCCGCGCTGGCCTGCTTCGCGGCACCGGCCGGAGCGGCCGACTTCACGCAGGGCGTGACCAGTTCGGGCAGCACCGCGACGATCTGGTTCAAGTCGAGCGTCGCGACCACCTGGGTCGACGTCCACTACCAGGTCAACGGCGGCGCGCAGCAGAACCTGCGCATGGGCTACAACAGCGCGGCCGCGCGCTACGAGCAGGTCGTGACCGGCGTCGCGTCGGGCAACACGCTGGGCTATTTCTTCACCTACAACAACGGCGCGCCGGCCTATGACTCGGCACGCTTCACCGCCACGGTGGGGGGTGGCACGACGACGCCGCCGCCCGCGGCCAGCGGCGCGATCTGCTTCTACGAGCATGTCGACTACCAGGGCGCCTCGTTCTGCGCCGATGCCGACAGCAGCTGGATCGGCAGCACCTGGAACGACCGCGCCTCGTCGGTCAAGGTCAAGAGCGGCTACCAGGTCGACCTGTTCGACGACATCAACTACGGCGGCCGCAAGCTCACGCTGAGCGCCGACACGCCCAACCTGGTGAACGTGAACTTCAACGACATCGTGTCGTCGTTCCGCGTGCGCCAGGGCAACGGCGGCGTCGACCTGCCGGTGGGCAACGGCGTGATGACGATCAAGCTGGTGAACGGCACCAACGGCGCGTTCGCCGACAACCAGGTCTACTGGTCGATCATCGGCTACAACCCGGACACCAAGGTGCTGTCGCACGTCGATGCGAGCGGCCGCCTGATCCCGGCCGCGGTCGCCGACAACGACGCCGCCAACCGCGTCGCGAAGAACGGCCAGAACTATGCGAACTACTTCAACAAGCTGAGCGACGCCGGCTGGGTCTCGATCCCGAAGATCGATTCGGGCCGCATGTTCATCAGCCTCGGTTCGCCGATGTTCATCAAGATCAACGTCGCCGGCGACGGCCGCCTGGGCTTCGCCGGGCCCGACCTCGGCAACCCGGGCGACCCGAACCAGGACGTGAACTTCGAGTGGATCGAGTTCACCGTCGACAACAGCGGCTACCACGGCAACACGACGCGCGTGGACCAGTTCGGCTTCCCGATCAAGACGCGCCTGCTCGGCAAGGACGGCTACGACCGCACGCTGGGCGACAACGCGTCGCGGGCGCAGATCTTCGCCGACTTCGAGGCACTGCCGCAGGCCGAATTCCGCGCGCTGGTGCAGCGGCCCTACCGCATCATCGCGCCGGCCAAGTCGGTGTTCGGCGCCGGCCGCGCGCAGGGCAACTACTTCGCGTCCTACGTCGACCAGGTGTGGAGCCGCTACGCCGGCACCGACCTGGTGTTCAGCGCCGAGGCCGGCACCTTCCGCGGCCGCGTGATCGGCAACGACTTCGTGTTCTCGAAGGACGGCGGCCCGCAGAACCTGTACATCCGCGGCAAGCCGACGACGCAGGGCATCCTCGAGGCGTCCGGCAACCTGGCGAGCGGCAATTCGCAGGAGCTGGTGGTGCAGGCGCAGATCGCCGCCGCGTTCAACCGCCACCTGCTGATCAGCGTCGACCCGTCGCAGTGGAGCAATTCGGCGGCGTACTACCCGGCCGGCCCTGCCAACTACTACGCGAAGTTCTGGCATGACCACAGCATCGACGGGCTGGCCTACGGCTTCGCCTACGACGACGTGCGCAGCAAGAGCACGCTGCTGGAGCACCCGACGCCGCGCGGCATGATCGTCACGGTGGGCTGGTAAGCCCGCAGGCCCATCCGCAGGCTTGTGCCGGTACGCGTGTCCCGCGGCCGGCGCTCAAGCAGGCCCGGGCCGGGCCGATAAGAAAAGGCGCCGTCCGCATGTCGCGGGCGGTGCCTTTTTCGTTCTGCCCGCGCCGTGAATCGCCTTCCCTTCCCGGTCCTCCGGTTGCCGTCCCGCCTGCTGGCCGCGCTCGCCGGCGCAGCGCTGTGGTGCGCCGGCATGCCGGCCACGGCACAGGGCGACGAGGCCGAGCAGAAGGCGACCCTGGTCTTCAACCTGCTGCTGTTCGTCGACTGGCCGGTCGACGTGCTGCCGCCCCAGGCGCCGGCGCTCGCGCTGTGCATCGACGGCGCGAGCCCGCTGCAGCCGGCGGTGAAGGCGCTGGAGGGCCGCATCGTGCGCCACTGGCGCCTCGACGTGCGCGAACTCTCGGCCGCCGGCAGCTGGTCGGCCTGCCATGCCGCGCTGCTGGACAGCCCGTCGAACGCGCCGGTGCGTCCGCCGGTCGGCACGCTGCTGATCTCGGATGGCGACGCCGCGCCGTCGGTGCGTGCCGCGGTGGCGCTGCACCGTTCCAGCAGCCGTGTCGTGTTCGACATCGACCTCGCGACCGTCCGCGAGTCGCGCCTGCAGGTCAGCTCGAAGCTGCTGCGCGTCGCCCGGCGGGTGACCGAATGACAGGCGGGCGAATGATGAGCCTCATCGAGCGCCGCCGCGATCCGTTCCGCGTGCAGCCGGGGCCGCAGCTCGGGCGCCGGCTGATGCGCGCGGTGGCGCTCAGCGTCAGCACCGCGCTGCTGGTGGCCGGGCTCAGCTTCGACGCCTACGTGTACTTCTCGCTGCGCAGCGCGATGGCCGACGACCTGACCGCGCAGGCGCACATCGTCGCCGACAACAGCTCGGCGGCGGTGCTGTTCGGCGACAGCGGCGCCGCCGCGCAGACGCTCTCCGGCCTGCAATCGTCCGAGGCCATCGAAAGCGCCTCGCTGCACGACCTGCAGGACCGCATGGTCGCCGCCTACAGCGCACCCGGCCTGCGCACGCAGCGCGTCGACGCCGCACCGCTGCCGCCGCCGCTCGCGAACGAAGGCCACCGGTTCGCGCAGAACCGCCTGCAGGTGCGCGTGCCGGTGCGCGAGGGCGACCGCGTGGTCGGCCACGTGCTGCTGAGCGCGAGCCTGCGCCCGCTGTACGAGCGCGTCGCCGCCTTCGTCGCGATCACGCTGGTGGTGAGCCTGGTGTCGTTCGCGCTGGCGTATGCGCTCGCGATCGGCATCCGCCGGCAGATCGAGGGCACCGAGAAACGCCTGGACTACCTCGCCCACTACGACCCGGTGACCGGGCTGCCGAACCGGCATGCCGCCAACGAGCAGATCCAGCGGCTGATCGCGACGGTCGGCCGCACCAGCGAGGGCTTCGGCCTGCTGCTGCTCGACCTCGACGACTTCAAGCTCGTCAACGACACGCTCGGCCACGGCGTCGGCGACGAGCTGCTGCGCGCGCTGGCCGGGCGCTTGACGAAGTTCATGCGGCCGACCGACGTGGCGTTCCGCTTCGGCGGCGACAGGATCACGAACTCGTCGCCGCGCGTCGTCGACCCGGTGCAGCTGCAGGCGCTCGCGAACGCGGCGATGCGTGCGTTCGACGAGCCGCTGACGGTGGGTGCGCAGCTGCTGCGGGTGCGCGGCAGCGCCGGTGTCGCGCTGTACCCGAACGATGCGCCCGATGCGGCCTCGCTGGTGCTGGCCGCGGACACCGCGATGTACGAGGCCAAGCGCATGGGCAAGAACACCTTCGCGCTGTTCCAGCCCCGCATGCTGAACGACACGACGCGGCGCGTGCAGCTCGAAGCCGACCTGCGCGAGGCCGTCTCGCACCAGCAGCTGCGGCTGCTGTACCAGCCGATCGTCGACCTCGCCACGCAGCGGCTGGTGGGCGTGGAGGCGCTGCTGCGCTGGGAGCATCCGCGGCTCGGCCAGGTGTCGCCGGTCGAGTTCATCCCGATCGCCGAGGCCAGCGGGCTGATCGTCGACATCGGCCAGTGGGTGCTGCATGCCGCGTGCCGGCAGATCCGCAGCTGGCACGACGGCGGGCAGCGGCTGCACGTGGCGGTGAACGTCTCGGCGCTGCAGATCCGGCGCGGCATCCAGGCGCAGATCGATGCGGCGCTGCGCGCGTCGGGCGCCGACCCGCGCGCGCTGCAGATCGAGATCACCGAGCATTCGATGGTCGAGGACCTGGCGAGCAACGTCGCGCAGCTCGAAGCCGTGCGCGCGCTCGGCATCCAGGTGGCGGTCGACGATTTCGGCACCGGGCTGTCGTCGCTCGCGTACCTGAAGCGGCTGCCGATCGGCAAGCTGAAGATCGACCGCGCCTTCGTGAAGGACCTGCCGGACAGCAGCGACGATGCGGCGATCGCGTCGGCCATCATCTCGATGGCGCACAGCCTGTCGCTGACCGTCGTCGCCGAAGGGATCGAGACGGCGGCGCAGCGCGACTTCCTCGCCACGCAGCACTGCGATTTCGCGCAGGGCTTCCTGTACAGCAAACCGGTGAGCGTGCAGGCGATCGACGCGATGCTCGCCTCGGGGCGCGTCCTGCCTGCACTCGCTGCCCCTTAAGCGACTCGCGCCGCAGCCTCGCGCGCCACGGCCGCCAGCGCGGCGTTGAGGCGCTTCGCATCGGCCTGGCTGTCGGTCAGGTAGGCGGTGATGACCAGCGGCGCGCGGTTCGGCGGCCACACCACCGCCACGTCGTTGGTGGTGCCGCGCGCGCCGGTGCCGGTCTTGTCGGCGGCGCGCCAGCCGGGCGGGAGCCCGGCGCGCAGGCGATCGGTGCCGGTGCGCACCGCCTCCATCCACGCCACCAGCCGCGCGCGCGAGGCCTCGGAGAGGGCCGTGCCGAGCAAGGCACTTTGCAGCGCGATCGCCATCGAGCGCGGCGTCGTGGTGTCGCGCGGATCGCCGGGGCGGGCTTCGTTCAGCGCCGGCTCGGTGCGGTCCAGCCGCGTCTGCGTGTCGCCCAGCGTGCGTGCGTAGCGCGTGATCGCGGCCGGCCCGCCGAAGCTCGCGAGCAGCAGGTTGGCCGCGGCGTTGTCGCTGACCAGCACGGCCGCTTCGCACAGCTCGGCGATGCTCATGCCGTTGCCGCCGACGTGTTTCTCGCTGACGGGCGAGTGGCTGACCAGCATCTCGCGGCGCACCGCGACGCGGCGGTCCAGCCGCTCCAGACCGGCGTCGACGCGCTGCAGCGCCAGCGCCGCGGCGAGCCACTTGAAGGTGCTGCACATCGGGAAGCGCTCGCCGAGGCGGTGGCCGTCGAAGCGGCCGGTGGCGGTGTCGAGCACCGCGATGCCGAGCCGGCCGCCGGACTCGGCTTCGATCGCCGCCCAGCGGGGGTCGGGTGCCTGCTCCAAGTTTTTCTGGGTGGCGTGTGCAGGCACCACGGCGCAGGCGATCGGCATCGCGGTGGCCAGCGACCCCGCGAGCATGCTGTTGAACTGTCTTCTTTGCATTCTGGAAATCCTCGTGGCTTGTCGGTTCTGAGAGCGTGCACGATAGCCATCGCCCCGGCTTCGCTCAAACACTGCTTTCGGGGGCGAGCCCCCAGATAATCCGGGGCATGCAACTTCCGCTGAATGCCATGCGCGCCTTCGAGGCGTCGGCGCGCCACCTGAGCTTCACGCGTGCCGCGCTGGAGCTGTGCGTGACGCAGAACGCCGTCAGTGCGCAGGTGAAGAACCTGGAGCAGCGGCTGGGCGTGGCGCTGTTTCGCCGCCTGCCGCGCGGCCTGGCGCTGACGGACGAGGGGGCCGCGCTGCTGCCGATGCTCAGCGAGAGCTTCGAGCGCATGCGGCTGGTGCTGGAGCAGTTCGAGGGCGGCCTGCGCCGCGAGGTGCTGACGGTGGCGGTGGTCGGCACCTTCGC
>Ga0075370_10001417_pt1 | contig 10375 bp, 12 predicted proteins | sample EndMethybrTD3035_FD_71398 | JGI IMG/M metagenome (GOLD analysis project Ga0075370, IMG submission 71398) | Populus endosphere microbial communities from Tennessee, USA - Endosphere MetaG P. TD hybrid TD303-5 | ecosystem: Host-associated > Plants > Roots > Endosphere | place: USA: Tennessee... | reverse complement strand
GTGATCGGCAGCTTCGGCGACGGCGGCCGCTACCCCGGCACGTTCTACGGCGTCGGCAGCGTCGCCGTCGACTCGAAAGGCAACGTCTACACGGGGGAAACGCTCGAGGGCAAGCGCGTGCAGAAGTTCGTGCTGAAAGGGGCCGGACGATGAACCGCCGACCGCTGATCGCCGCGTCGTTCGTCGCGATGATCGCCGCGCTCGCGATCGCCGAGCGCACGCTCGCGCGCGCGGTCCAGTCGAAGGGCGCCGTGATGGCCCCGCGATTCGAGGTCGATCCGCTCTGGCCGAAGCCGCTGCCCAACCACTGGGTGCTCGGCCAGGCGATCGGTCTGTCGGTCGACGCGCAGGATCACGTCTGGATCGTCCATCGCGACAACCTGCTCGGCGCCAACGAGGCGGCGGCGAGCCAGGATCCGCCGACCGCGGCATGCTGCGTCAAGGCGCCGCCCGTGCTCGAATTCGATCCCGCCGGCACCGTCGTCGGCCACTGGGGCGGACCGGCCGAGGGCTACGACTGGCCCGCGTCGAACCACGGCATCACCGTCGACTACAAGGGCAACGTGTGGATCGGCGCCAACGAAGGCAACGACGCGCACGTGCTGAAGTTCACCAGGGCCGGCAAGTTCCTGATGCAGCTCGGCAAGCCGGGACAGAACAAGGGCAGCAACGACACCGTGAACTTCGGACGCCCGGCGAAGATCTTCGTCGATCCGAAAGCCAACGAGGCCTACATCGCCGACGGCTACGGCAACAAGCGCGTCGTCGTGATCGACGCCGACACCGGCGCGTTCAAGCGCTATTGGGGCGCCTACGGCAACAAGCCGGAAGACACCAACTTCGGTCCGTACGATCCGAAGGTCCCGCCGATCAAGCAATTCCGATCGCCCGTCCACTGCGCGGAACTGTCGAACGACGGCCTGCTCTACGTCTGCGACCGTCCGAACGATCGCATCCAGGTCTTCAAGCCGGATGGCACGTTCGTGAAGGAGAAGTTCGTCGCGACCAGCACGCTCGGCGACGGCTCGGTGTGGGACATCGCGTTCTCGAAGGATCCGCAGCAGAAGTACATGTTCCTCGCCGACGGCAAGAACGAGAAGATCTACGTGATGGATCGCGCGTCGCTGGAGATTCTCACCAGCTTCGGCGACGGCGGCCGCCAGCCCGGGCAGTGGTTCGCGGTCCACAGCATCGCCGTCGACTCGAAGGGCAACATCTTCACCACCGAGACCTACGAAGGCCGGCGCCTGCAGAAGTTCGTCTACAAGGGGCTCGCGCCGGTGACGAAGATGGATCAGGGGACGGTATGGCCCAAGTGACGGGCCGGCTCGTGAGCCGCCCGGCGATCGCGCTGTGCCTGGCAACCGCCACGCTGGCGGCGCAGCAGGCGCCGGTCAACGATCTCCCCAATCCGTACCGGACGATCGAGAACCACTTCAAGATGCCGGAGGGGCGCACCTGGGGATCGACGAGCGCCGTCGCCGTCGATCGCGACGGCGCGTCGATCTGGGTCGGCGAGCGGTGCGGCGCGAACACGTGCCTCGACTCGGCTCTCGATCCGATCTTGAAGTTCGACGCGTCGGGGACGCTCGTCAAGCGCTTCGGCGCCGGGACGATGGTGTTTCCGCACGGGATGTTCGTCGATGGCGACGGCAACGTCTGGGTCACGGACGGCCAGGACAACCGTCCGCGCCGCGCGCGCGGCGCGCCGCCCGATTCTCCGCTCCCGCCCGAGCCGCCGAAGATCATCGGGCACCAGGTGTTCAAGTACAGCCCGGACGGCCAGCTCCTGATGACGCTCGGCAAGCCGGGCGGCGGCCGCGACGCGGACTACTTCTACCAGCCGAACGCCGTCCTCGTGGCGCCGAACGGCGACATCTTCGTATCCGAGGGGCACTCGTCGGCCGAAGGCTCCAACGCGCGCGTGCTGAAGTTCGACAAGACGGGGAAGCTGATCAAGACGTGGGGAAAGCTGGGCAAGGGGCCCGGCGAGTTCGATCAGCCGCACGCGCTCGCAATGGACTCGAAGGGGCGGCTCTTCGTCGGCGACCGCGGCAACAACCGGATCCAGATCTTCGACCAGAACGGCACGTACCTCGCCGAATGGACCCAGTTCAGCCGCCCGAGCGGCATCGCGATCGACGGCAACGACATGATCTACGTCGCCGACTCGGAGTCGGGCTCCGTGAATCCGCCGCACGGCGCGTGGACGCGCGGCATCCGCATCGGCAGTGCGAAGGACGGCACGGTCACGGCATTCATTCCGGACCCGTGGAAGACCTGCGGGCAAGGTCAGCGGCCGACGCCTGAAGCACCGTGCGCCACCAGCACCAGCGCCGCGGAAGGCATCGCGGTGGATCGCGCGCGAAACGTCTACGGCGCCGAAGTCGGACCGAAGGCCGTCAAGAAATACGTGCGCTAGGGCTCCCGGATCCCGAGCCGGGATCCGGGCGTGGCCATCAGGAGGTCAGGCGGCTGTCGCCTTCTTCTTCAGCACGTCCTCGAAGACCGCGACGGCCTTCTTCATCTCGTCCATCGTCCCGAACGAAATGCGGCAGTGCGTCTTCTCGAACGGCGGGAAGTCGCGCGCGACGAGGACGCCGCGGGCGCGGCAGGCGTCGCGGAACTCCTTCGCCGGGCGGCCGATGTTCACGAACATGAAGTTGGCCTGCGAGTCGGTCGGCTTCATGCCGCGATCCGAGAACCACTTCATCGTGAAGTCGCGCACGCCGGTGTTGCGGGCGCGCTCGGCGGTGATGAACGAGGCGTCCTGCTGGATCGCGGCGAGACCGCCGCGCATGGCGAGCACGTTGAGCGACGAGGTGCCGCCGCCGGCGTCCCACTCGGCCATCTTCTTGATCGTGTCGGGATGGCCGACCGCGTATCCCATGCGCAGCCCTGCCATGCCGTAGGCCTTCGAGAAGGTGCGCGCGACGATCACGTGGGGGTTCTCGATCGCGATCGGAATGTGCGTGGCGTGATCCGGATCGGTGACGTAATCGAAGTAGGCCTCGTCGACCAGCACGTAGGTGTCGGGGGAATCCTTCGCCACCTGCGCCAGGAAGTCGCGCGTCGCGCGCGCGCCGACGTAGGTCGCGGTCGGGTTGTTGGGGTTGCAGTAGAACACCAGGCCCGCGCCCTTCGCCGCCGCCGCGAACTTGTCGAGATCGATCTTGAAGTTGGCGTCGAGCGCCACGGCGCGGACGGGATGGCCCATCATCTCGGCGTAGCCGGCGCACTCTTCGTAGGTCGGGATGGTGCCGACGAGCGGCTTGTCCTTGGCCGTGAAGAGGTGCGTGCACGACCGGAGGATCTGCGTCGAGCCGCAGCCGAGGACGACGTTCTCCGGCTTGACGCCCTGCTTCTTCGCGATCGCCTCGATGAGCGCGCCGCTGCTGCCGTCGTAGCGGCCGGGGCGGCCGCCGGCCGGTCCGAAGGCGGTCTTGACGGCGTCGAGCACCGTCGCACCCGGGCCGGCGGGGTTCTCGTTGCTCGCGAGACAGATGACGCCGGGCTCGATGGCTTCGAGCGTCGGCTCGACCAGCGACCAGAGGCTGTTCTCGCGCCCGCGCGCGCCGATGAACGCGGCGGCGCCGAAGCCGGCGGCCTGGACGAATGTGCGGCGTGTCAGCATGGCTACCTCCCGCCTTTCGCGCCGCCCGACGCGGCCGTCGTGGTCGTGGTCTTCAGCGCCGACCGGAACACCTCGACCGCCCGCTGCATCTCGGCCATCGTCCCGATCGAGATGCGGCAGTGCGTCTTCTCGAACGGCGGGAAGTCGCGGCCGACGACGACGCCCTGCTTGGCGCAGGCCTCGCGGAAGTCCTTCGCCGGCATGCCGACGTCGGCGAAGAGGAAGTTGGCCTGCGAGTCGGCCGGCTTCACCCCCATCTCGAGGAGCGCCTTCATCGTGAAGGCGCGGACGTCGGTGTTGCGCGCGCGCTCGTTGGCGACGTGCATCGGATCGCCGAGCGACGTCATCGCCGCGACGACGCCGAAGGCGCTGACGTTGTACGGCATCCGCATCGCCGCCAGCGGTTTCAGCGTCTCCGCGCGCCCGATCGCAAAGCCGATGCGCATGCCCGCCAGGCCGTAGGCCTTCGAGAAGGTGCGCGCGACGAGCACGTTCGGCGTCGAGAGCGCAATCGGGACGGCGCTCTCGTAGGCGGGATCGGTGACGTACTCGTGATACGCCTCGTCGATCAGGATCACCGTCGACGGGGACGCCTTGCGGATCCGCTCGACCATGTCGGCGACGGTCTTGCCGCCGTGGACCGTCGCGGTCGGGTTGTTGGGATTGTTGAAGAAGACGAGGCCGGCGTCTCCCTTCGACGCGGCGGCAATCATCGCCTCGACGTCGAGGCGCATCGCCGAGTCGACCTTCACTTCGGCCACCGGGAGCTTCTGCCGCTTCGCGAAGTTCGTGCAGTTCTCGAACGTCGGCAGCGACGTCACCAGCGACTTCTCCGGCGTCACCCACGCGCGCACGGCGTTCTTGAGGATCTCCTGCGAGCCGGCGCCGAGCACGATGCTGTCGGTCTTGACGCGGAACCTGTCGGCGAGCGCGCTGACGAGCGCGCTGTCGGTGGGGCTGGCGTTGAACGGATAGCGGCCCGCCTCGGGGAACTTGCCGATCATCGCGTCGAGCACGGCGCGTCCCGGTCCGAGCGGGTTCTCGTTGCTGCTGATGCGGATCTCTTCGACGCCCGGCGGCAGGACCGGACGCGCGCGCTGCCCCTGGGCCTGCGCGTCGGCGAAGTGGGCCTCGAGCCCGCGCGCGGAGAGCCAGGCTCCGTGCGTGGCCCCGTCCGCTCCGATGAGTCGCAGGAAACCGCGGCGGGATACCGGCATGTCGACTCCTCCCTTTCGGAAACCCGAATGGGGGGGATTCTACTACCGAACGCGCTCCGGCGCCCTACTCGGCGGCCGGTCCGAGCACCCGCATGATGGCGCCGGCGATGCGCCGCCATTCGGATTCCTCGTGCGTCAGTTCCTTGCGGCCGGCCCTGGTGAGCGTGTAGAAGCGCGCCCGCCGGTTGTTCTCGGACGTCCCCCACTCGGCGCCGATGAGTCCGCGCTCCTCGAGCCGCTGCAGGGCGGGATAGAGCGAGCCGTGATCGACGATGAGCACGTCGCCCGATTGCGCCTGGATGGCGCGCGCGATGCCCTGTCCGTGCTGCGCGCCGAAGATGAGCGTCCGCAGGATCAGCAGGTCGAGCGTACCCTGCAGGTGAGCGGAGTACTCGCGGTCGCCGCGCTTTCGGATAGACATTCGACCCGAGTATGCGTGCCCTCAGGTCGAATGTCAACCCGAGGAGGCGAGCGACCAGAACGGGCCGGTGAGGCCCGCGGATGCGAACGCCGCCTCCGCTTCCGCCGCCGTCGGCCGCCGCCAGTCCGGATCGAGACGCGACGCGTACCAGAGGCGCGCCAGCGTCCACGTCTGCTCGAGCGAGAGCACGGCGCCCCGCGCCATCCCGCGCCGGGTGCACCAGCGGTCGACGTGCTCTTCGGCGCCGAAGAGCAGGATCGTCGATCAGGTGAACCCGATGTCGTCCCACCACCGCCGGACCGGCAGCGCGAAATGGACGACGCCGCGCGTCTCGGTCAGTGCGCCGCCGGAGATCTTGCGCTCGAGGGCGCCGCCGCAGTCGGCGCAGGTGGTGAAGACGCGGGCGTCGGCCCGCAGCACCGCCGCCACGCCGAACGCGTCCCACGCGCAGTTCGCATAGTAGGAGCGTCCGTCCGAGACGACGGTGAAGGGCGTCTGCAGGTTCGAGAACGGCATCGCCATCCAGATCGTCGTGGTGCCCGGCCGCAGCACGAGCATGCGCGCGTCGGCGAGCGCGCGGAAGGCGTCCTCCGCGTCCGCGGTCTCGATCGCGAACGCGCGCGCGACGTCGGCGGCCGAGGGGGCCGACGACGTTTCGATCATCTGTTGGTAGACGTAGATCCGGACGTCGCTCAGCCTCGCATGCATCGACGCCCTCTACATTACCGCGCAACTCGCGGCGAGCGGCGCCACGCGAACGGCGCGGAGCGTCAGGGGAGTCCGGGGGCGGCGCCGCCGGATCGCGGCGAGTCTAGTGCTCCGCGGCCGGCGCCATGCGATACCGGCCCAGGCGGGCGAGCAGCGTGGCCTTCAGATCCGCTTCCGACGTGGCCGATGTCAGATCGATGTCGGCGTCGGCGACGGCGTCGAGGAGCGCGCGAATGAGCTGGGCGCGGCTGATGGCGGCGCCGCTCTGGGCACGGATGTTCGCGGCGAGCCGATCGAGGAACACGATCTGGCGGTTGAAGAGCACGACGGTGACCTTCGTCCACGCCTCGTCGTGGACCGGCGGCCGGCCGGGGCGCCGGCCGGGCTGCGGCCGCCCTGCCGCCCGCGTGGGCGTAAAGATGTCCTGACTTGTCTTGCCGACCTTCCTCTTGCGGGCTCGCGCCATTGGGTCACCCCGGTCCGACCGTGAGTATTTGCGACGTCATTAATTACCATTCAGCCAGACCGGCTGAGGTGGCCCGTATTCAACACGAAAAGCGGCAGTTACTTCAAGCTCAACCTTTTTCGGGCCGAACGATCTTGAAATTTTTCCACCCTTAAATGTCAGGGGCGCTCGTGGCGGGCCGCGGCGAGCCGGTGCAGGACTTCCCCGCCGAGGCGGCGGAAGGGGTCGGTCGGCGCCGGCGGCCGGCGCGCGTCCGGCGCGGCGGCGAGCGCCGCCGTCCACCGCAGCTCGGTGTGAAAGACCTGGTCGCGGTATTCGGCGCGCAGGCGCTCGCCGGTCTCGCGGGTGAGCGGACGCCGCGGGTCGATCTGGGTGAGGACGATGCCGAGGAGGCGCGCCGTCGGCTCCATGCGCGCGCGCACGCGTTCGATCGACGCCAGCAGCCCGTCGAGCGCGCCGGCCGCCAGCGGATCCGCGGCCACCGGCACCAGCAGGCCGTCGGCCGCGAGGATCGCGTTGATCCCGAGCAGCGACAGCCCCGGCGGACAGTCGAGCAGGATCAGCTCGTAGTGCGACTGCACCCGCTCGAGCGCGCGGCGCAGCGCCACTTCGCGGCCGCGCACGGCGGCCAGCATCAGGTCGGCGTTGGCGAGCTCCAGCGATCCGGTCAGCAGGTCCAGATGCGGCGACGGTGTATGGCGGATCGCCTTGAGAATGGGATACTTTTCGAACAGCACGGAGGCGGCCGACGGGCGCAGCTGGTTGCGCGACACGCCGCACCAGTGCGAAGCGCACGCCTGGCTGTCGAGGTCGACCAGCAGGATGCGGCGGCGCGGCGCCGCCAGCGCCGCCGCGAGGCCGATCGCGGTGGCCGTCTTGCCGACGCCCCCCTTGCTGTTGAGTACGGCGATGACCACGTATTGGGTCCGGCATTCTATCCAAAAATAGGGCCGGCCGCATGGACCTCTGCAACGGAAGCGCCAGCCACGGCCGGGCGTGGTGGAACGGGTGAACGGCGGAGCATGGGACTGCTGGACTGGTTCAGACGACAGGACGGTGCGCCGCGCGCGGCGCGCGAGTGGCACGCGGCGTGGGAAGCGGCGCTGACCGGACTCGACCACGACGCGCCGGCGCGGCTCGAGGCGTGGCTCAGGCGCGATCCCGGGCTCGGCGCCGACGCCGAGATCGAGCAAGAAATGCTCGATGCGTTACGCGACGCGCTCCTGCTCGACCGTGAGCTCTCGGCCTCGCGCCTGCCGGTCATCGAGACGACGCATCGCGCGGCAGCCGGAGAGACGTGCCACTACAGCGCGCCCGTGTCGATGCCGGACGATCCGGCGCAGCCGACCGGACGGCTGCTGCTGACCGCCGGGCGCGCCGCGTTCGCCGGCGGCAGCCGCACGCCGTCGATGCCCTGGCACGCCACGCGCGAGATCCTGCGCGCCGGACGTGACCTGATCTTCGTCCGCGCCGGCACCACGGATGGCTGCCGCTTCCGCTGCAACTCATACGGCGACGCGGTGCGCGGCGAAGCCATCGCCCGCCATCTCCTGCGGGCGGCGCGCCGCCCTCCAGCCTGATCCGGAACGCTCGCTCGATATAATCTCGACAGATGTCAGTTGTCCGCACCGGTCTCGAGCGCCTGCTCGACGGCCCCGATCGCGCGCTCATCGCCGGACGGCGGATCGCGCTCGTCAGCAACCCTGCGTCGGTCGACGCGCAGCTCGTCCACGCCTCGGATCGCCTCTTCGGATCGGGCGACTGGACGCTGACCGCGCTCTTCGGCCCGCAGCACGGCTTCCGCTCGGATCTGCAGGAGAACATGATCGAGTCGCCGCACGGGCGCGACGCGAAGCGGCGTCTCCCGGTGTACTCGCTCTACAGCGAGACGCGCGAGCCGTCGCGCGAGATGCTCGCGGACGTCGAGGTGCTGGTCGTCGATCTGCAGGACGTCGGCACGCGGATCTACACCTACATCTACACGCTGGCCAATTGCCTGCGCGCCGCCCGCGCGCACGGCATCCGCGTCGTCGTCTGCGATCGTCCGAACCCGATTGGCGGCGACGCGATCGAAGGCGCATCGCTCGATCCCGCCTACGCGTCGTTCGTCGGACAGTTCCCGATTCCGATGCGCCACGGCCTCACCATCGGAGAGGCCGCGCGGCTCTTCAACGAGCACTTCGGCCTGAACGCGACGCTCGACGTCGTCCCGATGGAAGGCTGGCGCCGATCGATGTACTTCGACGAGACCGGACTGCCGTGGGTGCTGCCCTCGCCGAACATCCCGACGCTCGATGCGGCGATCGTCTACCCGGGCGCCGTGCTCTTCGAAGGGACGCTGCTGTCGGAAGGGCGCGGGACGACGAGGCCGTTCGAGCTGATCGGCGCGCCGTGGATCGACGGCGATCGTTTCGCCGACGAGATGAACGCCCGCGGGCTGCCGGGCGTGCGGTTCCGTCCGGTGTTCTTCGAGCCGACGTTCCACAAGCACGCGAAGGCGTCGTGCGGCGGCTGCCAGATCCACGTGACGGATCGCGCGGCCTTCGAGCCCTACCGCACCGGCGTGGAGATGATCGCGGAGTTCCGTCGCGAGGCGCCGTCGGCGCCCATCTGGCGCGATCCGCCGTACGAGTACGAGTACACGCGGCCGCCGATCGACATCCTCTACGGATCCGATCGGCTGCGGCGCGCGATCGACGCGGGAGACGGCGCCGCGCCCGTCATGCGCGACTGGGCGGCCGACGAAGAGGCGTTCCGCGCGCTCAGGCGCCCGTATCTGCTCTATTAGCGGCGCCGCGCGCCTGCCGGATCTGCTCGGCGTGCCTGTGCGCGTGCGGCCCATAGATGCGCAGCCACGTGTCGAGGCCGAAGCGTCCGACCTCGGTGTGCGTGCCTTCGCGCAGCCACTCCGATTCCGACAGACACCCCATCAGCTCGGCCGTCGAGGCGCGGGCCGAGCGGAACAGCTCGAGCGACGCTTCGTGCGGGCGATCGTAGTGCAGCAGCGTGGCGAAGCGATCCTGATCGTAGCCCTTGATGGCGGGGCGATCTTCGGCGAGCAGCAGGCGGAAGCGGATCGCGGCCGTCATCTCGCTGTCGGCGAGGTGATGGACGATCTGCCTCGTCGTCCATTTGCCGGGCGCGAACGCCGCGTCGAGCTCTTCCGGCGTGATCTTCAGCAGCGCTTCGGCGACGGCGCGGTATCCGTCCTTGTATTGCGCAATCAACAGGTCGCGTTCGTCGCGCTCCATGTCACCCTCGCGTTTGTTCAGCGACGCGCTAGCCGCGCGTCTTGGCAATCTCCGGCGCCTTGCCGTCGCCGGCGGCGGCGACCAGGTGATAGGTCATCAGGTGCGCCCGCAGCTGCTCGAACGCCTCGTCCGGCGTGTCCACCCACTTGAGGAGATTCAGATCGGCCTTGCCGATCGCCCCCCACTCCACCAGCGGCTCCAGGTCCAGCACCTCGTCCCAGTACTCGCGGCCGTACATGAAGACGCCGATTTCCTTCGACAGCTTCTGCGTCTGCGCCAGCGTCAGGATCTCGAACATTTCATCGAGCGTGCCAAAGCCGCCCGGAAAGATCATCAGCGCCTTGGCGAGGTAGGCGAACCAGAACTTCCGCATGAAGAAGTAGTGGAACTCGAAGTGGAGCCCGTCCGTGATGTAGCGGTTGGCGCCCTGCTCGAACGGCAGGCGGATGTTGAAGCCGAGGCTCTTCGCGCCCGCCTCGTGCGCTCCGCGGTTGGCCGCTTCCATGATCCCCGGACCGCCGCCGGAGCAGACGACGAACCGATGGCACGGCGACTCGAGCGAGAGGCTCCACCGGGCGAGCCGGTTCGCCACCTCGCGCGCGTCTTCGTAGTAGCGCGACCATTCGAGCGCCTTGCGGCTGCGCTTCAGCGCCGCCGTGTAGTCGGCGCCGCGGCGCC
>Ga0075370_10001416_pt1 | contig 10377 bp, 9 predicted proteins | sample EndMethybrTD3035_FD_71398 | JGI IMG/M metagenome (GOLD analysis project Ga0075370, IMG submission 71398) | Populus endosphere microbial communities from Tennessee, USA - Endosphere MetaG P. TD hybrid TD303-5 | ecosystem: Host-associated > Plants > Roots > Endosphere | place: USA: Tennessee... | reverse complement strand
GAGGAGGGGCCGAGGTCGTGGATGGCGGCGATGCGCCCCACGCCGGTGATGATTCCGGTGAACATTCGCACATTTTCGCAGACTCGCCGGTCTCCCGGGTTTCAGGCGCTCAGAAGCCGTCGCGCCCCCGCACCCGCGACACGATCCGCAGATCCGGTCCGAGCATCTCCACGGACTTGAATTCGAGCGGCAGCGCCCCGGCCAGCGAGATGAGCGGACCCTCGGCATGCAGGTGGCTCGCCATGTCGAGCCCGCTGCCGATCAGCCTGGGTGCGAGGTACACCAGCAGTTCATCGACGCAGCCTTCCCGAAGCAGCGAGCCGTTGAGCTTGTGGCCGGCCTCGACATGCAGTTCGTTGACGCCGCGCTGCGCGAGGTCTTGCAGCATGGCGGCCAGGTCGACCTTTCCGCTCGCGTTGGGCACGCACGTGACCGTGGCGCCGCGCGCCTCGAGCGCCTTGGCGCGGACCTCGTCGCGCGCCGCCGCATAGATCCACACCGGCCGGCCTGCTATGAATACATGAGCGTCGGGCGGCGTCTGTAGATGGCTATCGACCACCACCAGGTGCGGCTGGCGCGGGGTGTCGACCAGGCGAACGTCCAGGCGCGGATTGTCTTCGAGCACGGTGCCCACGCCGGTCAGTACCGCGCTGGCACGGGCGCGCCAGGCGTGGCCGTCGGCACGCGCGGCTTCGGCGGTGATCCACTGGCTCACGCCGTTGGCCAAGCCGGTTTTGCCATCGAGCGAAGCGGCCACCTTGAGGCGCACCCAAGGCAGCTTGCGGACCATGCGGCTGAAGAAACCGATGTTGAGCTCTCGCGATTCAGAGGCGCCCGGGCCGGTTTCCACCTGGACGCCCGCCGCGCGCAGGCGCTCGAAGCCCTGGCCCGCCACCAGCGGATTCGGGTCGGCAAGCGATGCCACGACACGCCCGATGCCCGCCGCTATGAGCGCGTCGCAGCATGGGCCGGTGCGTCCGTGGTGCGAGCAGGGCTCGAGCGTCACGTACGCAGTGGCGCCTTCCACCGCGTGGCCCTTGGCCGTCGCATCGCGCAGCGCCATCACTTCGGCGTGCGGCCCGCCGGCCTGCTGCGTGTGGCCCTGGCCCAGCACCCGCCCCGACGCATCGCACAGCACGCAGCCGACGCGGGGATTGGGGTCGGTCAGCAACAGTGCGGAGGACGCCAACCGCAAGGCGGTGGCCATGTGCTGCGCATCTTGGTCGGGAGAGGGCATGGGCTGCGGGAAGAATTATTTAACACCTGGGCCGCCGGATCATACGAGCGGCAGTCCAAAGCGGATGAGCGGTAAATCCGCGGCTGAAGCCCGCGCCTACGCTGCGAATTCGATGACGGGAATAAAGAAGCAACACAAGTTGCAGGATGGGAGGACATCGAAAAATGACGACCACAAGACGGTCCGGCATGGGCTTTTCGCTCGTGGAGGTGCTCGTTTCCGTCGCCCTGCTGAGCATAGGCCTGCTTGGCGCGACGGGCATGTTGCTGCGCGCGGTGCGCGCGGGCAAGGAGGCCGCAACGTTCAACGCGGCAGTCGGCCTCGTGCGCGACCTGTCGGAGAAGGTTCGTATGAACCCGGGTGTTGCGGCGGGCCACGGCGCGGCCAACAGCTATCTCGTCGACAGATCGGCCGATGGCGCTGGCACGAGTGCGGCGATCCCGGGCGGGTGTGCGGCACCGGGCGCGGCCTGCGACGCAGCGGGCCTGGCCGCATGGGACAGCGATGAATGGATGCGCCGTGTCGCCAAGGCGCTGCCCGGGGCACGGGTGCGCGTGTGCTTCGACGACGCGCCCTGGAACGCGGCCGCCGCCGAATACGCGTGGACATGCAGCCAGACCGGCCGCAACCTGGTCGCAAAGCTCGGCTGGGTGTCGCATGCCGATGCAGCACAGATACAGCCGCAACGGGAGCTTCCGCCCCGCCTGGTGATGCAGCTGGCTTCCGGCGGGGCGGACGGCCATGATGGTTCCTGACATCTTGCGGCCTTGCCGCCAGCGAGGCATGACGCTCGTCGAGTTGCTGGTCGCGATGGCGGTCGGACTCCTGGTTGTGCTTGCGGCCACCGCAACCTTTCTCGGCAGCAGGCAGCTTTTTGCTGCCAACGCCGAAGCACAGGCGGTGGAGGATTCACTCAGGTTTGCGGGCTTCGTGGTCCGGGGCATCGTGCGGCAGGCCGGGTATTCGGACTACGCGCCCGACCACGCCGATGCGGACGGCAGCGTGGCCATTGCCAGCGGCGCCAACCTGGCGGGGCCCGCGGACGACCCATCCGTTCTCGACATCGTCGGCGCGACCAACGCCAAGGTTAGTGCAACGGGCGAGAGTCACGGGACGCACAACAGCAAGGGCTTGAACGGAAGCGACTCGCTGCGTGTGCGGTTCTTCGGCCGCAGCCGTACCGGAGGAGACGGGACCGAGCCCGATGGAACGGTGGTCGATTGCATGGGCATTGCGCAGGCGGGCCCGTCGCCCGGCAAGCCTGTGCTGGCCGAACGCGCATGGAGTTTCTTTCACGTGGCCGAAGCGGCGGACAAGGAGCCCGAGCTGTATTGCAAGTACCGCAGTGCGGCGCAGGGCACGTTCAGGTCCGAGGCGCTCGCGCGCGGCATCGAGGTGTTCAAGGTCGCCTATGCGTATGACGGCAACGGGGACGGCGTGCCCGAGCGCTGGCTCGACGCCGCGCAGCTGGAGGCGCAGGCGGATTCAGTGGCGGCCGTCAACGGTGAATGGCGGAAGGTGGTCGGCCTGCGCATCGGCATGGTCGCGCGCAGCGGCCGCAACAGCAGCTGGGCTCGAGCGCAGGGCGACGTTTTGTATCCCTTGGGCGCGGAGTTTTCGGGCACGAGCTTCAGGCCCCCCGCGGACGGGCGCTTGCGGCGCACCTCGACCTTCACGGTCATGCTGCGCAACGTCGTACAGGAACCGGCGCCATGAACCCGCCCCGTCGTCCGGCGCAGCGAGGCTTCTCGTTGATTGTGGTGCTCCTGATGCTGGTCGTTGCCATGGTGCTGGGCATCGGTGCGGCGCAGGTCTCGCTGGTGGGCGAGCGAAGTGCACGCAACGATCGCGATACCGAAGTCGCGTTCCAGGCCGCGGAAGCCGCGCTCGTCGATGCCGAACGCGACGTGCTCGGCCCCAACCCCGATGCGGCGCAGCGCCTGTGCCTCTTCAACGGCGGCGACATCTCGGCCTTTGTTCCCGCGTGCGGTGGTGCGGGCATTCGCCAGGGCCTGTGTGCACCGGTTGAAGCAGGCGACAAGCCGGCATGGATCGCCGCGAACTTTGCAGCCGCCAGCACGACCTCCGTGGCATACGGCACCTTCACCGGCCAAAGCTTTGCCTGGGGGGATGAAGCCACGAAGGCAAGCGCCGGGACGTTGCCCGCGCGTGCGCCGCGCTACATCGTGGAGGCGGTGCGCAATTTCGGCGGCTGGCAGACGGACCAGTTGCAAGGCGCGAGCGCGCGCAGCGCCTCGTATCTCTTTCGCGTCACTGCCATCGGCTTTGGCGTGCAGGAGGACACGCAGGTGGTGCTGCAGACCACCTTGTTCAAAGCTGGCGTGAGCCCCGGCTGTCCCTCCTGAACTTCTTCACCGTGAAACGGAACCCAAATGCGTTCTCCTGAAAGCCGTGGCATAGCCGCTGCGGTAGTGGCCGCCTCGATGCTCTGCATCGTCCCAACTGCATCTGTGGCGGAGGCGGTGGAGCTTCCAAGCGAACCGCTGTCGTCCTTGGCCTCTCGCGCCGATCCGAACCTGGTGCTCGATCTCGCGCTGGAACTTTCCAATACAGGGGCCGCCTACCGCGGCAGCTTCGACTGGCGAAAGGTCTACGGCGGCTACTGGGACCCGATGGCCTGCTACGGCTATGCGGCCGCCGATGGTCATTTCAAGCGCGTCGCACCCGCCGCGCGGCTCGCTGGCGGCGAGATCGCATGCGCCAATCAATGGAGCGGCAACCTGCTGAACTGGGCGGCGACCTCCACCATCGACGTGTTGCGGCTCGCACTCACGGGCGGGGATCGTGTGGTGGACGAAGCCGGCCGCACCGTGCTTCAGCGTGCGGTGCTACAAGAAGATTTCTACCGCAGCGGCTACTTTCCCGACAAGGCCGTGACGGGCAACCTCGACAAGCTCACGCCGCTGGTTGCGGACAGCCGCACCGGGGTTGGCGCGGCGGGCACGATCCACATCAATCATTGCTTCGAACGCATGGTCGTCGGACCGGGCGCCGGCGGCAGTTGCGCAAGCCCTGGCACCGACCAGCAATATGGCCCCGGCGCCGCGGCCGCCTCTTACTTCGCTCGAGTGGAGGTTTGCACCGCGGCAGAAGCCGCGACGCGCACCGATCTCTGCCTCAAATATCCCAGCGGGCAGTTCAAGCCTATAGGCGAAATCCAGCGCCATTCGAGCCGCATGCGCTTTGCCGCTTTCGGCTACTTGCTCGACAACGACCGGGCGCGCTACGGTGGCGTGCTTCGTGCGCCGATGAAATACACCGGCCCCCGAAAGCTCGACGCGAGCCTGGACAGCGTCGACAACCCCCAGGCCGAGTGGAATGCGACCACCGGCGTCTTTATCGACGATCCCGACGCGGCTGCGCAGGGTGGCCGCTACAGCGGCGTCGTCAACTATCTGAACCGGTTCGGGCGCGGCGGCGCCTACAAGAAATTCGATCCCGCGGGCGAGCTCTACTATGAGTCTTTGCGCTATTTGCAGGCCAAGGCGTCCACGCCTGAAGCAATGGCGGGCATCGGCACAACGGACGATCCGCGCAAAGACGGGCTGCCGGTCTTCAACGACGCCGCCCGGTGGAGCGACGAAAGCCGCAAGAGCAGTTGGGATCCGGTGGCGGCCAGCTGCCGCAGGAACCACATCCTGGCGATCGGCGATCTCGAGACGCACGGCGATCGCTCGTTGCCCGGCATGTCGGGCCTGGGTTTCAGCAACGCGGCGTTCGTACCCGACGCCGCCTACTGGACACGCCTCGTCGGCGCATTCGAGAACGGCGAATCGCTTTCCTACACGCATCCCTCCGGCAAGACCGGCCTTGCCACCACGGGCAACCGCGGGCTTCCGGCGTTCAACTACAAGGGCGGCGCGCAACTGGGATCGAGCAACATGGCCAATGCGGAAACCGGTGCGGACCGGGGCTCGTTCGGCATGGCGGGGCTGGCCTACTGGGCCAACACGCAGCAGATTCGCGCCGATTTTTCCGGCGTTCGGGTGCAGACCTTCGGCATCGATCTGGACGCGGGCGGCCAGGGCGCCATCCGGCAGGGCCAGCGCGGCAGCGCCCTGTATCTCGCATCGAAGTACGGCGGCTTCGCCGACAGCAACGCCGACGGCAATCCGTTCCGCGCATCGGGGGGCGTAGGCGGGGCGGACGTCGCCAGCAATGCCGAATGGGCCGAAGGCATCGACGCCGACGGCCAGCCGAAGCCGTCCAACTATTTCCTGGCCGCGGAGCCGCAGCAGCTTCTGGCCGCAATCCGCAAGGTGTTCCAAGCGGCAACTGCGCCAATGGGCGGAAGCACGGCGGACCCCGCAGTTTCCTCGAACCACATCGGGGCGGCGCGAGGCAGTCTCTATGTGGCCCGGTTCAGCGGGCGCAGATGGTCTGGCACCCTCCTGTCCTATCCGCTCGCCTATGACGTGGGCTCGGGTGCCGTCCGCAAGGGCGACGACCCGATGTGGGATGCGGGAGCCTTGCTGACCGGCAGTGCATGGGCCCAGCCCGCGGCGCCTGCGCGCGACCCGTCGACCAGGCGCATCTTTACGCTCTCCGGCGCAGGCATCGGTACGCCCTTTCAATGGGACACGCTGGACAAGCCACTGCAAAGCCAATTGAACGCCGTGCCCTATGCGGTGCCCGCGGCCTCCGATGGACTGGGCGCCGAGCGCGTGGCCTACCTGCGCGGCGACCGCCGAAAGGAGTTGTCATCGCCCGGGGGCGTGTTCCGCGTGCGCGATTCGGTGATGGGCGACGTGGCCAATTCGAATCCGCTCTTCGTCGGGGCGCCGAGCCTGAACCTGCGCGGCGTCGGCTACGAGCAGTTTCTGGAGGCGCACAAGGCAAGGCCGCAGGCCGTGTACGTCGGCGCCAACGACGGCATGCTGCATGCGTTCTCGGCCGCTACAGGCAACGAGTTCTTCGCCTATGTTCCCCGCGCTGTGTCTTCGAAGCTGGCCAGCTACACCTCGCCCGGCTATGCGCATCAGGCCTTTGTCGACGGCTCGTCCACGGCCGCGGAGGCGCGGATGGCCAACGGTGCCTGGAAGACCGTGCTGGTCTCTGGGAACGGGGCAGGGGCGACCGGCGTTTTTGCGCTTGATATCTCCGACCCTGACGCGTTTTCCGCCGACAAGGTGCTGTGGGAGTTCACCGGGGCGGACGACGGCGACATGGGTCATGTGCTGCAGGCGCCGCGCATCATGAAGTTTCGCGTGTCGGCAGCGACTCGCACCCAGCCCGCGGCGTACGCCTGGTTCGCGGTTGTTCCCTCCGGGTTCAACAACGCAAATCCCGACGGGCGCAGCGCGCTGTTCCTGCTCTCGCTCGACAAGCCCGCTGGTGCGGCATGGAAGCGGGGCCTCAACTATCACAAGGTCATGCTGCCAGCGCCTCCGGACAGCACGCTCGTGAATGCCTTGGCGACGCCCGGGGACTTTGCCGCGGCGGACGGCTGGACGCGCTGGCTGTACGCCGGCGACACGCAAGGCAACCTGTGGAAGTTCGACTTCACCGGCAATGCGCCATGGAGCGAAGCCAACGCGCTCGGCCTGGGAGGAGTCCCATTGATGGTCGCGGCGTCCGGCGGCGCAAATGCAAAGCGCCAGCCCATCACCGTGGCCCCCGAAGTCGGCGTTGGAGCGGACGGCGGCGCCATCGTGCTGTTCGGTACCGGCAAGTTCGTGAGCACCGAAGACCTCGGGCGGACCGGTCGTGGCGTGCAGACCTTGTACGGCGTGTACGACAGCGGCACGGCGATTCCGGCCAGCGAGACGCGCTCGCAACTCCAGGCGCGCCGGGCTGTTGCCCCCGCAGGCCAGCCATTGCCGGCCATTGTCGGCGAGCCCTTTGTCTACGGCGCTGCAACCATCGGCACCGCGAGCCGCCGTGGCTGGTATTTCGACTTTCCGGGCGCGCTCGAATCGGGCGAGCGTCAGGTCTCACGGCTCGCACTGAGCGACGGGCACCTGTTCTTCAACACACTGATACCGGGTGCGGAAGCCTGCGGCGCCAGCGCCGGTGGCAGCAGTTGTGCGGTCAATGCGATGACCGGGCTCTCGCAAGGCGGCACCTGCGTTCCTTCAGGCGTCGGGCTGCTGTCGTCGCCTTTGCTGGTGGAACTGGGCGAGAGCGCCTATACCGCCACCGACGCCTTCGGGCGGCGGACCGAAACTAGGAAGCTGTCCGTCATCAACGTGGGCACCGGCGGCGGCTCGGGGGTGCCTCGCATGTCCGCTGTGCGGCCCGTAGAAGGGGGCAGGCTCTCGCAGGTGTCCGGGCGCCTGAACTGGCGACAGATCGCCGACTACCGGAGTGCGAAACCATGACGCACGGCCCAGGCTTGGCAAGACGGGCGCAGGGCTTCACATTGATCGAGGCGATGATCGTGGTTGCCATCATCGCCATCCTGGCAGCCATTTCCTATCCGTCGTACCTGGGCTTCATGCACAAGGGCTGGCGCACCGAGGCGCGCTCGGCCCTGGTGCAGCAAATGCAGCAACAGGAGCGCACCTACACCTTGGCGGGACAGTACAAGCGCTACGAAGGCGGCTCCGGCGAGGGTGGTGCAGGCGGCAAATACCTCGTTCAGAGCGGCAATTGCGAAGGGCAGGGCAGCATCGACCGCTGCATCCGGTTGACCGCGACGCCAAGGGCGAGCCTCGTCGACCCGGAGGTCGGCGCGCTCTGGATCGACAGCACGGGCGACAAGGGTTGCGACGGCACGGTGGCCGACAGGTGCTGGCAGTGAAGCGCGGCGGACCGGTGCCACGGGCGCACGCCGGCTTCACGCTGGTGGAGTTGATGATGGTCATCGCCATCGCCGCCATCCTCGGTTCCCTTGGTGTGCCGGCGTTCCGCGATTTGCTCCTCAACCAGCGCCTTGCGGCTGCGTCCAATGGATTCATCGCGGCGCTGAATCTTGCGCGCACCGAAGCGGTTCACCGCTCGCAGAGGGTCCATGTCGTGGCGCTGATCGGCAACGACTGGTCGAGTGGTTGGGCGGTACGGGCGGGCACAGATGCTGTACCGCAGACGCTGCGCAAGTTCGAAAAGCTCCCGAACGGTGTCGGTATCGATGCGGGGCTTGGGGACGGTTTCGTCCAGGGCCTGGACTACGACAGCAACGGCTTCTCGCGTCGGGCGGGCGGCTCGGGTTTCGGCGCCGGCTGCCTGACATTGAAGGCGGAGTCGGGTCGCAGGGCCTCCATCGTCGTGTCGGCGTCAGGCCGCGCGAGGGTTTGCAACCCGGACATCAAGGGCGATTGCGGAAGCGGCGCCTGCGGCAAGGACGCCCAATGAACCTTGCCGGCGCGCGACGCGCGGGCGCCGTTCAGATGTCCCGCAGCAGCTGCCTGAATTCGTCCACGTCCTCGAAGCTCCGGTACACGGAGGCAAATCGCACGTATGCCACCTTGTCGAGCTTCTTGAGCTCGCGCATCACGAGTTCGCCGACCTTGGTCGAATCGATCTCGCGCATGCCGCTGGCGAGCAGCTTTTGTTCGATGCGCAGCAGAGCGTTGTCGATCTGCTCGATGCTCACCGGCCGCTTGCGCAGCGCCAGCATCATCGAGGCGCGAACCTTGGACGAGTCGAAATCGGCGCGGCTGCCGTCCTTCTTGACGACCACCGGAAAATTGACGTCCGGCCGCTCATAGGTGGTAAAGCGCTTGTCGCAGGCGCTGCACTGGCGGCGCCTGCGAACGAAGTCAGCGTCTTCCGATACGCGGGTCTCGACGACCTGCGTTTCGAGATGACCGCAAAAAGGGCATTTCATGCGGCCAGGTCTTGCGGACGATCAGCGGTAGACAGGGAAGCGGCTCGTGAGCGCGTGCACCTTGGCGCGCACCGCATCGATGTTGGCGGCATCGCGCGGGTTCTCGAGCACGTCGGCCACCAGGTTCGCGGTGATGCGCGCCTCTTCGTCCTTGAAGCCGCGGGTCGTCATGGCGGGGGTGCCGATGCGCACGCCGCTGGTCACCATCGGCTTTTCCGGGTCGTTGGGAATCGCGTTCTTGTTGATCGTCATGTGGGCAGCGCCCAGCACGGCTTCGGCTTCCTTGCCGGTAATCCCCTTGGCGCGCAGATCAACCAGCATCACGTGGCTCTCGGTGCGTCCGCTCACGATGCGCAGGCCGCGCTCGGTCAGCGTGTCGGCCACGATCTGGGCGTTCTTCACCACCTGTTGCTGATAGGCCTTGAACTCGGGCGTCATGGCTTCCTTGAACGCGACGGCCTTGGCGGCGATCACGTGCATCAGCGGGCCGCCTTGCAAGCCCGGGAAGATGGCGCTGTTGATGGCCTTCTCGTGCTGCGACTTCATCAAGATGATGCCGCCGCGCGGGCCGCGCAGGCTCTTGTGGGTGGTGGAGGTCACCACATCGGCGTGCGGCACCGGGTTGGGGTACACGCCCGCGGCCACCAGGCCCGCATAGTGGGCGATGTCGACCATGAAGATCGCGCCCACGTCCTTGGCCACCTTGGCAAAGCGCTCGAAATCGATGCGCAGCGAATAGGCCGAGGCGCCCGCGATGATGAGCTTGGGCATGTGCTCATGCGCCTTGCGCTCCATCGCGTCGTAGTCGATGGCTTCGTTAGCGTCCAGGCCGTAGCTCACCACGTTGAACCACTTGCCGCTCATGTTGAGGGGCATGCCGTGGGTCAGGTGGCCGCCTTCGGCCAGGCTCATGCCCATGATGGTGTCGCCGGGCTTCAGGAAGGCCAGCATCACGGCCTCATTGGCCGATGCGCCGCAATGCGGCTGCACGTTGGCGGCGTCGGCGCCGAAGATCTGCTTGATGCGGTCGATGGCCAGCTGCTCGGCCACGTCAACGTGCTCGCAGCCGCCGTAGTAGCGCTTGCCCGGGTAGCCTTCGGCGTACTTGTTGGTGAGTTGCGAGCCTTGCGCCTGCATCACTGCGGGCGAGGCGTAGTTCTCGCTCGCGATCAGCTCGATGTGGTGTTCCTGGCGCGCGTTTTCGGCCTGGATGGCAGCCCAGATTTCGGGATCGGTCTGTTCGACCAGGATATTGCGGTGGTACATGGCAGTCCTTTGAAGACGAGGTCCTTGTTCTTCAACCAAACAAGGGCTGCCCAGGCGAACGGCTGAACGCCTGTATGGATGCCAG
>Ga0075370_10001415_pt1 | contig 10379 bp, 11 predicted proteins | sample EndMethybrTD3035_FD_71398 | JGI IMG/M metagenome (GOLD analysis project Ga0075370, IMG submission 71398) | Populus endosphere microbial communities from Tennessee, USA - Endosphere MetaG P. TD hybrid TD303-5 | ecosystem: Host-associated > Plants > Roots > Endosphere | place: USA: Tennessee... | reverse complement strand
GCGTCCGGCGCCGACGAGGCAGGCACCACGGTGGCCGGACCCGCCGCGGGTGGCGCCGCCGACGGGACCGCCGCCCTACTCCCGTCCCCCTGTGCGACCCAATGCCCAGCTCACCGGGCCGAGTTTCCCCGGCGGCCAGCCGGCCTACCGGCCGCATAACCAGCCGCAGCCGAGCCCCCCTCCGTCAGTCGTACCGCAGGGGCGCCCCGACAGGTTCGGGGGTAGGGGACGCATATTGGGCATTGGTGCCGCGGCCGCGGCCGCCATCGCGGTGATCGTGGTGCTCGTCGTCGCCCTCTCCGGCGGCGACGATTCCGGGTCGACGGCAGCCTCAACGGAGACAACGGCGGCACGGACCACCACGTCACGTGCTCCAACGACATCGGAACCCGCCCCGGCTCCTCCCGCGCCCGCCAACTTCCCCGACGACGCGCTGCCCGGACTGCTCTTGTCGGCCAACGACGTCAGTGGTCGGATGAACAAACCCGGGATGACTGCCATGCCAACCGAATCTGCGCCGCTCGCCGGTACGGTCACCCCACCCAATTGCACCGGGGCGTGGGGTCCCGGCTATCAAGCCACCTACGACGGGTCCGGCTTCACGTCCATGGTGATCCAGGGCGTGTTCTCAGATCCGACGCACAAGCTGGTGCAGGCGGTCACTGCCTTCCCAGATGCCAACGCCGCCAAGGTGTTCTATGACCGGCAGGCCGCCGACTGGAATGCCTGTAAGGACAGTCACATCAGGTTCGAGTACCAGGGTGCGTCGACGGAAGCCGATCTCGGAGCGCCGTCGACCACCGCGGGTGTCATGACGATGAAGCTCACTCCGACGACGTCGGCGACCGCCGGTCAGCAGTGTGAACGCAATATGGCGTTGCGCGCCAACGTCATTGTGGACGTACGTGCCTGCTCGCCCACGGTCGGCAGCTCGGGATTGTCGATCGCCAGCGCCATCGCCGACAAGATCAAATAGCGGCTACGGGTGCGGCGGATTGAATCCGGGGTTGGAGAGCGCGGTGGCCGCCGCGCTGCCGATCGGCCCGAATTCGTCGACGAGGGTCGCGACGCCGGTCGCCACCCCGGCGTGGCTGTAGTGGGTCAGCGCGGCCAGGCCGAGGTACGGACCTTCGGGTAGCCGGCTCAGCGTCAACGTGTAGTCGGCGTTGATGAACTGCAAACCCTGTGGGCCGTAATGGGTTAGGGAGCTCGCCATGTCGCCCGCCATCGCCGCGCGCGTGAACGCGGTGAGCGGTTCGCCTGCGACGAGCGGTCGGATGTCGCGCACCCAGATGTACTTCGGGCCCGCGTGTTCCCACGCGCTGAGGCCGAAGCCGGGCCCGGGGGTGTGGTCTTCCTTGCCGTAGGTCCACACCAGCGTGGTCAGCCCGCGGGGGATGGGATCCGGTGTCGGCGGGATCGGTGGCATGGTCACCGGCGACGTCCAGATCTCATCGGCCGGTTGTTCACCCCGACGCAGGAACAATCCGGTGGCGCGCGCGACCACGGTGTCTGCCTGGGTGACCACGGCGTCGACCAGTTTCAGGCGCCGGCCCTGCCGGGCGATGCTGGTGTCGACGCGCACAGGTGCGAGCGCCGCGGGACGGAACAGGTCCACGGTCAGGCGTGCCGGTTGGAGTTCGGGTTCGCCCGCATCGCGTTCGAGGACGTGGCCGAGTAGCCCGCCGAGGTAGTTGCCGCTGATCGTCTGGCCCCACGGTCCGCGTGCGATCGACGCGGGGACGAACTGGTCACCGTCGGGGGTGAAGAACGCCGTCGGGGTGCCGCCGCGCTGCGCTGTGTCGGCAGCGGTGTCCTGAGTCGTCATCGGATCTGACGATATCGGCCCTGGTTAGCTAGGCGTCGACCACGTCATCGAACTCGGGATGCTTCTTCACGTACGCCTGGACCATCGAACACACCGGGACGATCCGCAGGCCGTCGGCCTTCGTCTGCTCCAGCGCCTCGCCGATCAGGATCGACGCCAGCCCGCGTCCCTGGAACGCATCGTCCACCTCGGTGTGCGGGAACGTCCGTCGGCCGTCGCTGTCGGAGATCTTGGTGAAACCGGCGACGGTGCCGTCCACCGAAATGGTGAAGCGGTCGGCTTCCTTGGTGACGGTGGTCGTCGCGCCGGTCTTGTCGGTTGCCATGCCTCCTTCATACCCGGGGAGCGCAAGATGGAGTCATGTGTGATGACGGCGGCACGGCCGCGGAAGCGCTGGCGTCCACCCCGCGACAGGCTGAGGGCACGGCGGTCGATCCGATCGCGCTCGAACCCGTCGACGAGATCACCATCACAACGCTCGTGGACAACAGCTACGACGCCCTGATGGGCGATGTCGGACCGGCCCGGCGCAGGGGGATGGGCACAGCACCTCCGGTGGCGGCCCCGCAGTTCGAGGGCGGCAAGGCCTCGCCGGGACTGATCGCGGAGCACGGTTTCTCCGCGTTGGTGACGACACGTCGCGGGAACCGCACGCACACAGTGCTTTTCGACACCGGAATCTCGCCGGACGGGATGGCGACCAACTTCGAGCGCATGGGTCTGGATGCGTCGGCGATCGAAGCCGTCGTGCTCAGCCATGGCCATCCTGATCACGACGGCGGCTTTCCCGGGCTGATCCGGTTGCGGGGCCGAAGCGGGCTGCCGCTGGCTGTGCATCCGCTGGTGTTCAGCCGGCGACGTTTCGCGCTGCCCAACGCGGCGCCGATGGAGCTGCCGACGCTCAGCCGGTCGGCGATCGAAGCCGAGGGTTTCGAGGTGATCGAGCGGCGCCAGCCGTCGCTGCTGTTGGACGGCTCGGTGCTGATCACCGGCGAGGTCGACCGTACGACGGAGTTCGAGCGCGGACTGCCCAACCACGAGGCGTGGCGCGACGGCCGCTGGGAGCCCGACCCGCTACTGCTGGACGAGCAGGCGCTGGTCGTGAATGTCCGGGGTAAGGGATTGGTCGTGCTCACCGGCTGCGGGCACGCGGGCGCGGTGAACATCGCGCGGCACGCGCTGCGGTTGACGGGGGTGGACCGCCTGCATGCGCTGCTCGGAGGGTTTCATCTCACGGGCAAGGTCTTCGAGCCGATCATCGAACCGACGGTCAACGCGTTCCTCGAGCTGGCGCCATACACACTCGTGCCCGCGCACTGCACGGGGTGGAAGGCCCAGCACCGGCTCGCGGCCGCACTGCCGGACGCGTTCATCCCCAACGCGGTGGGCACCGCGTTCACGTTCGCCGCCGCTTAGGGCGCCGGGTTCGCGCGCGGGCGAAGCCTGCCGTTGGGTAGGGGAGGAGCGGGCAGTCGGGTGGTTGCGCCGGTGTAGCCCGCGACGGAGCCGAAGCGTTCGTCGTGGTCCTGCCACTGCTGACGATAAGTTTCGATGTCGTCGTGGCTGCGGCCGACGAAGTTCCACCACATCACGAGCTGCTCGGGAAACGGTGTGCCGCCGAGCAATAGGACGCGGGCCGGACCGTCGCCGCGGTTGACGATGCTGAGCTCGTCGCAGCCGGCTTGTTGGAACGCGAGGTCGGCGATGTCGAGTGTGGTTCCCGCGACGTCGACGCTGCCCTGGTCGAGCAGCACGCCGTGCTCGAAGCTGCGGTCGACGTCCAGCGAGAGGTCGGCACCGGGGTCGAGATCGATTTGGGCGCCGAGTAGCGGCGTGAACGTGTGCACCGGTGAGCGGGCGTCGGCGAGCTCGCCGAGGAAGACCCGAAGCGTGGCGTCGCCGAGGGCGCGTGGCACAGGGGCGAAGTGCGCGAAGTCGCGGTCGGTGTCGCGGTCGGCGTCCGGTAGCGCCACCCACAGTTGGGCGCCGTGCAGGACGGTGGTGGCCGACGTGGAGACCTCGGAGTGGCAGATGCCCGCGCCCGCGGTCATCAGGTTGAGCTCGCCGGGACGCACCATCGCGTGTACGCCCGCGCTGTCGCGGTGCTCGACCTCGCCGCTGAACAGCCAGCTGACGGTCTGCAGCCCGGTGTGCGGATGCGGGGGAACGTCCATGCCGGGACCGTTACGGAGGTCGTGGGGACCGTAGTGGTCGGCGAAGCACCAGGCGCCGATGAGCGAGCGTTCTCGCTGCGGCAGTGTGCGCCGGACCCGGATGGCCCGTGGCCCGCCGAGCGGCACATCACGCGGATGCAGCACGCCGGTGAATGACGATGGCGCACAGGCAACTTCGGCGGGCGCCGCGTCGGTGTTACTCACCAGACCAGAGTAGGCGCCACCCCGGGCACTGCCCAGCCAGGCAATACGGCGGTACTAGGCGGCTGGATTGGCCTGAGTCACAACAGGAGCAGTCCGGTGCAGACCGACCTGGACAGCCGAACCTATCTGGCTGCAGGGGGCACACAGGCCAGCGCTTGGGTATCCGCATGCCGGACAAATGGTGAAACGTCTGCTACTTATGTCGGCACTGGTGCCCATGTCGTCCTTCTCCCGGTCTGGGACCCCCGTTGCGCGCACGACCAGCGAAAATAGCCGTCCGAACAGCGTCCCCCATTGCTACCTGTCTGTACCCGGCAGCGCCGTCATCAAACCGAGATTTTTGTCGAGGGCGTCAGTCGACGTCACCCGGCGCTGGTCATCGCCGTACGAAGCATCTCGAAGTCGTGATCGTCGATGGTGAACACCCCCTGGCGGAACTTGTATCCCCACCTCGAGGTGTCCTCGACGAAGTTGAGCTTCTCCAGCAGGGGCCGGATCGGGGTCTCGGTGCATTCGAGGAAGTCGACGTTGCGGCGCCACGGCTGGAAGTCGGGCGTCACCTCGGTCTGATAGGGCGCATCGTCGATGACCTGCCCGATCGCGGTGAAGGCTTGCAATGGATCGCCCTCCGGATAGTCCGTCTTGGGCGAGTAGAAGATGATCCAATCGCCCCGTTCCATCTTGCGCAACATGTGCGGTCTACCGTGGTTGGCCTGCGTGAAGCGCCCGCGCACTCCGCGTTCGACGTGGCCACGGCTGACCGTGTTTATCCAGTTCGTCATGACTTGCACGCTAAGCGCGGACGCTGACAGATCCGCGCCTGTTTTGCGCTGCCTGTGGATAACTGGGTGACAGACTGTGCCGATGACGACCACCAACGACATCTACGAGCGCCTCGGAGCACTCGAGCAGCTCGTCAAGCATCTGTACGAGCAGACTGAAATTCCGATGCCCAACCCGGCGGCGATCGCCCGCAACGAAGCGTCGCCTCGCGTGCGGGAACTGGTCGCGGCCGGAAACAAACTCGGCGCGATCAAGGCCTACCGCGAAGAGATGAACGTCGATCTGGCTACGGCAACCCGGGCCGTCGAGGCGCTCTACAGCTAGAACGGGCTGCTGTTCGACTGCCAGCGCGCCTCTTCCGGACGCGGCCCGTACTTGCGGGCATAGGCCTCGTGCATGGCGGCATCCCGCTTGCGCTTGATTTGGTCGACGAGGTTGGGGTCCAGGTTGTGCTGTGCGAGCCGATGCCTACGCCACACCTTGTTCAGCGCCAATGCCATCAGAATCGCCCATATGTAGATCGGCGCCGTCATCTCGAGATGCACATACAGCGACGCCGGCAGCAGCCACAGCGGTGCGAGTACCAGCAGCGGTGGTATCGCCATGCGGATCATGTGCCGCCGGACCGCGCCGTTGTCGGCGAGGTCGTGCGCCACCCATTCCTTCATCGAGTCGGGGAGCCGCTTGCCGTACGCGTAAGCGATGAATTGCAACGGACCGGGCTTCTTCATCGGAGTCATCGGGATTCCTTCCCTTCATCGAGCGCGCCCGCAGCCAGCGCCGCGGCGTTGACCCGGGTGAGAACGTCGTGCAGCCGTTCGAGTTCGTCGAGACCGACGCCGAGGCGCTCCACCACGGCCGGTGGAATCTTCAACGCACGCCGCCGCAGCTGAATGCCCGCCTTCGTCAGTCCGACATCGGTGGCGCGTTCGTCGGCCGCACTGCGCCTGCGAGTAATCAGCCTGAGCGCCTCCAGCCGTTTGAGCATGGGGGACAGCGTCGCCGAGTCCAGTTGCAGCGCAGCCGCGATCGCCTTGACCGATAGCGGTCGATCGGCGTTGGACTTGTGGTGATCCCACAGCGCGAGCATCACGAGGTACTGCGGGTGGGTCAGGCCCAGCGGTTCGAGCAGCGGACGGTACACCGCCAGCACCGCGCGGTTGGTCACCGCGAGCGCGAAGCACACCTGCCGTTCGAGGGCCAGGGGATCGATGTCAGCGTCGACGACCGTCATGCCTCCACCATACGCCCATTAGATAGTGCCCTAACTAATAGGGTGCTAGATATCACACCTTGTTAGCATCACCACGCCATGTCTGACGAGTCGATCCGCGCCGACCATGCGGAGCTGTTGCAGCGCCGCGCCCTGACCGAGGATGCAGCACGGCCCGACGCCGTTGAACGCAGACGTACTCGCAACGGCCGCACCGCCAGGGAGAACATCGCCGACCTCGTCGACGCGGACTCGTTCGTCGAGTACGGACGCTTCGCGATCGCCGCCCAGCGCCACCGCCGCGACCTCGCCGACCTGATCGCCCGCACCCCCGGCGACGGGCTTGTTGCGGGCACGGCCCGCGTCAACGGCGACCTCTTCGGCGCCGAGCACGCGGCCTGCGCGGTGTTGTCCTACGACTACACGGTGCTCGCGGGGACCCAGGGCGCGCTCGGCCACCGCAAGAAAGATCGCCTCTTCGATCTGATCGAACGCATGCGGCTGCCCACCGTCTTCTTCGCCGAAGGCGGCGGCGGCCGACCCGGCGACACCGACTACCCCACGGTCTCCGCGCTCGACGCGCGCGCCTTCAAGCTCTGGGCCGCACTGTCGGGACTGGTGCCGCGCATCGCCGTCGTCAAGGGCCGCTGCTTCGCAGGCAACGCCGTCATCGCCGGCTGTTCGGACCTGATCGTCGCCACCGAGGACACCTCGCTCGGCATGGGCGGGCCGGCGATGATCGCCGGCGGTGGACTCGGCGACGTCCACCCCGACGAGGTCGGCCCGATCCGCATGCAGGAGCCCAACGGCGTGGTCGACGTCGTTGTCGCCGACGAGGCCGAAGCGGTGGCTGTGACCAAACGCCTGCTCGGCTATTTCCAAGGCTCGACAGCGCCCGGTGTCGCGGGAGACCAAACAGCTTTGCGCACAATGGTTCCCGAGCGGGCCCGGCGTGCGTTCCCGGTGGCCCCGATCATCGAGACATTGGCCGACGAGGGGTCGGTGACGTTCCTGCGGCCGCGCTTCGCCGCCGAGATGGTGACGGCGCTGGCTCGCATCAACGGCCGCGCCGTCGGCGTCGTCGCGAACAACAGCATGGTCATGGCCGGGGCGATCACGGCGGCCGCATCGGACAAGGCGGCGCGCTTCCTGCAACTGTGCGAGGCGTTCGGACTACCCGTCGTCTCGTTGATCGACTGCCCGGGCTACATGGTGGGGCCGGCGGCGGAGGCTGAGGCACTGGTGCGCCGCGCCTCGCGCATGCTGGTTGCTGGGGCGGCGCTGAGCGTGCCACTCGTGTCCGTCGTGCTGCGCCGCGGTTACGGACTCGGCGCGCAGGCGATGCTCGGCGGCAGCCTGCACGAACCTGTGCTCACATTGGCTTGGGCCGGAGCACATCTCGGCCCGATGGGCCTCGAAGGTGCGGTCCGATTAGGACTCCGCAAGGAACTCGAGGCGATCGCCGACGATGAGGAGCGAGAAGAGCGGGTGCGCCAGGCCACGGCGGCGGCACAGGAGAATGCCAAGGCGCTCAACGCCGCTCAACTCTTCGAGATCGATGACGTGATCGACCCGGCCGATACACGTCGTCTCATCATCGACACCCTGACCGCGGCCACCATGCATGAACCGCGCCGTACCGAGCGGCGCTTCGTCGACACCTGGTAGCCGCCCGCCGCCGGCCCCCCGATGCGGCGGCGGGCGACGCAGGGGTCAGGCCGATTCCGCGTAGTAGTAGCGACGGGGCCGCACCACTTCGCCGTTGCGCTCGGCGAGGGACTTCAGCTGTCGCAGGGCAAACGTCCGGCCGCGACCGCTCTCGGGGATCACGATGCCGGCCCACAGGCCTTCGGCCCTCGGCAACTCGCACGCGTCGCGGGCGCAGAGCCAGCGCCGGGGGCACGCCCTGCAGATCGCCTTGGCCTCTTCGTCGGCTGACGTCGTCCACCGCTCGGGGTCACGCGTGCAGGCACCGATCGGTGTCTCGTCCCACTGTGTCGTGTTCATTCGAACCGCTCCCTCATCCGCTTTGCGGCTCGTGCGCCGCGTTGACGCAAAGTTAGCGCATAAACCGTAGCAATGCAACAGTTACTGCTACGACTACGTAAGCAGCGTTACGGTCGCCGGGCACCGAGACTGTTGTCGACTTCCTCAGAAAACCGAGGTGAACTGCAGTAAAGACCGATATGATGCATTCACCCGACGGTCGACAAACCGTAGCGGTCGGACAGTCCGGGTATTCACGAAGTCATAGCTTTGCCACAGATCTACCGGCACCACGCGGCCCCAAGTCGTAGCGGTAGACCCAGCGGCCGATAGGATTGCGTCGCCGCTCCGCCCCGTGAGTTCTCGAGGAATGCCCGTTGATGACCGATCCGGAGTCGATCGAGGTGCTCGACGAGGGAATGCGGCGTGCCGGTGCGGCCGCGGCGGCCCGCCGTCGCGAACTCGACATCAGCCAGCGCAGCCTGGCGACCGACGGGATCATCAACGCCGGCGCGCTGATCGCATTCGAGAAGGGCCGCAGCTGGCCACGTGAACGCACCCGAGCAAAGCTCGAAGAGGTGCTGCGATGGCCGCCGGGAACGATCGCGCGGCTGCGGCGGGGCGAGCAGGTCGCCGTCGAGCCGCCCGTCGAATCGCCCGCAGGCACCGGGGACGACATCCCGCTGATCGCCCAGGCGGTCGTGACCGCGGTCAGCACGTTCGGCACCGCGGTCGAGGCGCTGCCACCCGTCGACGACCCGGAGTTCACGGCGCGCGCGACGAAGATCCTCGCGGACCTACGTCAACTCGAGGCTGTCGCGGCACGGGCCGCGCGGATCAGCAAGGTGTCACCGGCGTTGATCAAAGCGTTGAGCGCGGTGCGCACCCGCTACGACGAACTCATGCTGCGCGCCGCCCGCGCACCGCAGGCCACCGTCGGCCAGCGGCTGTACGCCGCGCGGCGTGGTGCGAACCTCACCATTCTCGAAACCGCCCAAGCGGCAGGGGTTTCCGAAGAGGACGTGATAGCTGCCGAGGCGGAACAGCCCGTGTCCGCCGCGGCCGTCCAGGAAATCGAATCGCTGATCGAGCAGCTGAATTGAAACAGCGTCAGTAGCGTTCGCGGCTGCGGTCGTCGTGGGTCGGGAAGTAATCGGCGAGCGCCGCCGCGATCTCGATGAAGCGCCGCCTCGCTGCCGGGGACATCTCGCGAATGCCGTCGATGACGCCGCCCGGCCGCAGATGACCGTCGAAGGGCACCTCGACAACCCTCTGCCCCTGGCTCGAGAACTGTTGCGCCAGAATCGAACGCGTTCGCTTGTCGGCATGCCCGTCGGAGTCGTTGAGCACGATCACCGTGCGTTGCAGCAGAGCGTTGAGTCCGCGGGCGGCTAGCCAGTCCAGCGTCTGGCCGGCGGCAGCCGCACCGTCGACCCACGGCGAGGAGACCACCACCAACGCGTCGAGATCCCGCAGCACCTCCTGGGTCACCGGGGTGTCCATGGTGGAGCTGCAGTCGACGATAGAGATCGTGAAGTAGCGGTCGAGACGAGACGTCGCCTCCCGGTAGATCGCCGGGTCCAGGACCCGTCGACGCGCGGGCGTGCCCTCGCCGGCGAGGACGAACAGCCCGGCCGAGTTGTTGCCCACGCGGCTGCGGACGTCGGCGAAGGTCTCGAGGTGTTGGTCGGCGGCCAGCTCCCAGTAGGAGCCGTGCGCCCTGGGGTCGACACGGCTGCCGAGCTTTCCGAACGCGGTGTCGGCATCGATGGCCACCACGCGGTCGTCCTGGCGCAGTTCGGCGAAGACCGATCCGATACTGGCCGACACCGTCGTCTTCCCGACGCCGCCCTTGCCCATCACGCCGACCTTGAAATGACCGCGAAGTCCCGACCTGACCTTGGCCTCGAGCTGAGCCTGGCGGATCTCCTCAGGGCTCTGGCCCAGGTTCACCAGACCGAACGTGGCCTTGAACAGCGCGAGACGCCACCCACTGCCCGGCGGGGGGCGGCGCTGCGGGACGAGGTCGTCGGCGCGGATCCGCTCCGCGTAAGAGCCGCTCGGGGCCTGCGCTATTTGAGTTTCGTGACGGGCCCACTGCGGACCGGGGGGCTGCGGCGGCGGACCACCGGGTCCCGGCGGTCGCAGCGCGCGCGGCGGCTGAGGATCTGGCTGCGGCGGCTGTGTGGAC
>Ga0075370_10001414_pt1 | contig 10381 bp, 9 predicted proteins | sample EndMethybrTD3035_FD_71398 | JGI IMG/M metagenome (GOLD analysis project Ga0075370, IMG submission 71398) | Populus endosphere microbial communities from Tennessee, USA - Endosphere MetaG P. TD hybrid TD303-5 | ecosystem: Host-associated > Plants > Roots > Endosphere | place: USA: Tennessee... | reverse complement strand
ACGTGCAGCAGCAGGTCGGCGTCGACCGCCTCCTGCAGGGTGGCCTTGAAGGCGTCGATCAGGCCGTGCGGCAGCTCGCGGATGAAGCCCACGGTGTCGGAGATCGACACCTTGCGGGCTGCATCACCCAGGTACAGATGCCGCGTGGTGGTGTCCAGCGTCGCGAACAGCTGGTCGGCCGCATAGGCGCGCGCCTTCACCAGCGCATTGAAGAGCGACGACTTGCCGGCGTTCGTGTAGCCGACCAGCGAGATGTTGAAGGTGTCGCGCCGTTCGCGCTGGCGCCGTTGCGTGCCGCGCTGGCGCTGCACCTTGGCGAGCCGCTCGCGCGTGCGCCGGATGGCGTCGCCGATCATGCGGCGGTCGAGCTCGATCTGCGTCTCGCCCGGTCCGCCGCGGGTGCCGATGCCGCCGCGCTGGCGCTCCAGGTGGGACCAGCGCCGCACCAGGTGCGTGCTGAGGTATTGCAGGCGCGCCAGTTCGACCTGCAGCTTGCCCTCGTGGGAGCGCGCGCGCTGGGCGAAGATCTCGAGGATCAGGAAGGTGCGGTCGTACACCGCCACCCCCAGCTGGCGCTCGAGATTGCGTTGTTGCGCCGGGCTCAGCGCCTGGTCGAAGATCACCTCGCCGGCGCCGTGCAGCTCGGCCAGCTCGCGGATCTCGTCGGCCTTGCCGCTGCCGACGAACAACGCCGCATCGGGCGCCCGGCGCTTGGCGACCAGGCGCGCCACCGGTGCAAGGCCCGCGGTCTGCGCGAGCAGGCCGAGTTCCTCCAGTTCGCCGTCGAAATGGGGCAGCCCGAAATCGACGCCGACGAGAACGACGGCACCGTCTTTCCGGGAATTCAGTTCAGACAAGCGGAATCAATGGGAAAAAGCGCGGCGGGCGAACCGCCGCGCTCCGTGCACTCAGGCAGCGGCGTCGTCGCTCTCGGTCGCCGAGAAGTTGACGGCCCGGCCCGGCACGATGGTGGAGATGGCGTGTTTGTAGACCATCTGGGTCACCGTATTGCGAAGCAACACGACGTACTGATCGAAAGACTCGATCTGCCCTTGCAGCTTGATGCCGTTGACCAGATAGATCGAAACCGGCACGTGCTCTCGACGCAAGGTATTCAGAAAGGGGTCTTGTAGAAGTTGCCCTTTATTGCTCACGATATTCTCCGTGTTCAAGAGTAGTTGTTGGAGCGGTGACCTTAACACAGCACTTTCGCACTGCAGCACGAAACCCTAATGGCCCCCAAAAAATAACGGCACTCGCGCGCTGGAACTTCGGGCGCCGGCAGGGCTCGCGCCATCACACGCGCCCGCCCAAAGCGGCACGCGCCGCGTCGACAGCGGGCACTCAGCCTTCCTTGTCGGCATACGGATTGTGCGAGGTCTTGAACTCGATGCGCAACGGCGTGCCGACCAGGTCGAACTCCTTGCGGAAGCGCCCTTCGAGGAAGCGCCTGTAGGCCTCGGTGACATGCTCGAGCGAGTTGCCGTGGATGACGATCACTGGCGGGTTCATCCCACCTTGGTGCGCATAGCGCATCTTGGGGCGGAACATGCCGGACTTCTTCGGCGTCTGGAATTGCACCGCCTCCAGCAGCAGGCGCGTGAGCACCGGCGTCGACATCTTGCGGGTGGCGGACTTGTGGGCCTGGGCGATGGCCTGCCACAGCGGGCCCAGGCCCTGGCGCCGGGTGGCCGAGATGAAGTGCAGCGAGGCGAACTTCAAGAAGGCCAGCCGGGTCTCGATCTGGCGCTGGATCTGCTCGCGCTGGTAGCTGTCGACTGCGTCCCACTTGTTGATCGCGATCACCACCGCGCGACCGCTCTCCAGGATGTAGCCGGCGATGTGGGCGTCCTGGTCGGTCACGCCCTGGGTGGCATCGATCAGGAGCAGCACCACGTTGGCCGACTCGATGGCCTGCAGCGTCTTGACCACCGAGAACTTCTCGATCGCCTCGAACACCTTGCCCTTGCGCCTGAGGCCGGCCGTGTCGATCAGCTCGAAGCGCTGGCCGTTGCGCTCGAAGGGCACCGAGATCGCATCGCGCGTGGTCCCCGGCAGGTCGAAGGCGACCAGCCGCTCCTCGCCGAGCCAGGTGTTGATGAGGGTGGACTTGCCCGCGTTGGGCCGGCCGGCGACGGCCAGCTTGATCGGCTTGTTGACGTCCTCTTCCTCGTCATCCTCGTCCGGCTCGGGCAGCGAAAGCGGCTCGAGCGCGAGCTCGACCAGGCTGCGGATGCCCTGCCCGTGCGCGGCCGAGACGCCGTGCACCTCGCCGAATCCGAGCTCGTAGAACTCCGCGAGCCGCGCGTTGTCCTTCATGCCCTCGGCCTTGTTGGCCGCCAGCACGCAGGGCTTGCCCAGGCGGCGCAGCTCGTTGGCGATGTCGTGGTCCTGGGCCGAGAGCCCCTCGCGCGCATCGACCACGAAGATCACGACGTCGGCCTCGGCCACGGCCTGGCGCGTCTGCTTGGCCATCTCCTTGAAGATGCCGCTGCCCGCGTCGGGCTCGAAGCCGCCGGTGTCGATCGCGATGAACTCGTGCGGCCCCAGGCGGCCATTGCCGTAGTGGCGGTCGCGAGTGAGGCCGGCGAAGTCGGCGACGATGGCATCGCGCGTCTGGGTCAGGCGGTTGAACAGCGTCGACTTGCCGACGTTCGGGCGCCCGACCAGCGCAATGACGGGTTTCATGGCCGAGCGCCTGCCTTCCTGCCGCTTACTCCGGCCGGTAGCCGAAGACGCCGCCGTTGCGGGTCACGACCACGACCGTGTTGCCCGAGAGCACGGGCGCCGCGGCGATGGCCGAGCCATCGGGCGTCAGGCGGTTGAGCGGCGCGCCGTCCTCCCGCGAGATCACGTGCACCAGGCCCGTGCTGTCGCCGATGATGAGCGAGCGCCCGACCGCCAGCGGCGCAGTCAGCGTGCGGTACTTGAAGCGGTCGATCTCCCAGGCACGCTCGCCGTCGTTGCGGCGCCAGGCCACGACGTTGCCGTTTTCTTCCGTACCGTAGATGAAGCGCTCGTCGCCGGCGATGCCGTCGGCGCCATTGGCCGGCTTGCTCCACAGCAGCGTGCCGCGCGAGGTGTCGACGCAGCCGACGCTCGCGTAGTAGGCACGTGCGCAGAGCGAGTCGCCGACGCGGCTCACGCTGCCGGTCAGGTCGACCAGGCGCTCCACGTCGTTGGTACCGCGCGGCGCGGCGATGGGCGATTCCCAGCGCGAGGTGCCGTTGGCCGGGTTGATGCCGACCAGGCGTCCGCCGATGCCGGCCACCAGCGTGTCGCCGACGGCGATCAGCACGCCGGAGCGCTTCAGCACCAGGTTCTCGGCGGCACGGGTTTGCGACCACAGGCGCCGGCCGCTCTGACCGTCCCAGGCGCTGGTGGTGCGGTCCGCGGTCTGCACGAAGATGCGGCGGCCGGCGACCAGCGGTGCGGTGAACGACTGGGCCGGAAGCCGCTGGCGCCACAGCACCTTGCCGCCCTGCAGCGCGACGAGTTCGTTGGCGGTGGTGACGACCGCCACCAGCGAGCCGTCGCTGCCCACGCCGGCTGCCAGCGGCGCGCCCACGGCGGCGCGCCAGGACTCCTGGCCGGAGCGGGCGTCGATCACGACCACGGTGCCGTCGCTGCCAGCCACCGCCACCGTGTCGCCACTCACGTCGGTGCTGAGCGGGAACTCGACCTTCGGGATGCGGATGCTCCAGGCCTGCCGCACGCCGAGAGCCGCCTGGTTGGGCGGCAGCTCGGCCGGCTTGGGCCTGGCCGTGCCGGAACAGGCCGCGAGCGCGGCAGCGAGGAGCGCGGCAGCGCCGGCGCGCAGGAAGAAGGCGGGAAGCATCGAACGCTGGCGGAGATTCATGGTGTGGTCTTGGCGGGAGATGCGGTGCCGGCCGGGGCCAGGCTCTTGGGGTCGACGCCGACCGCGTTGAGCTTGATCTCGACCAGGCGGCGGTACTCGTTGCCCGGTGGGAAGGCGGACCAGGCCTTGCGGTATTCGGCCTTGGCCTCCTCCCGCTTGCCCTGGGTCATGTAGACGTCGCCCTTGCGGTCGGCCGCGAGGGCCTCGAATTCCTTGGGCATGCCGGTCGAGAGCTGCTTGAGCGCCTCGTCATAGGACTTGGCCTCGATCAGCTCGCTGGCCAGGCGCAGGCGGGCGACGGCCTGGTAGCCGGGGTCTTCGCCGTGCTCCGCCACCCAGGCGAGTGCAGCGCGCGAGGCCTCGGCCTGGCCTTTCTCCTGGAGCGCACGGGCGGCCAGCAGGCCGCCCTGCTGGGCATAGGCGGTGCCGGCGTACTTGCTCTTCATGTCGGCCAGCGCGCGCTCGACGCGCGCCGTGTCGCCGGCCTGCGCGCCGCGCTCGAGCTCGTCATAGAGCGCCGAGGCACGCACCGCCTGCTCGCGCTGCCAGTACTGCCAGCCTGTCCAGGCCGCAAAGGCGCCGGCCGCCAGCACCAGGACCCAGACGATCAGCGTGCCGTAGGTGTTCCAGAAATGCTTGAGCTGGTCGAGCTGTTCCTGTTCTTCGAGATCGAGATGGGAGGCCATGCTTCTCAATGGTTGGGAGCCGGGGATTGTAGGGTGGCGGCCCAGGCGGCCGGATCGGCCAACGGGCGGGCGACCTGGGTCCCGGTGCCGTCGCGCAGCGCCTTCACCGTGAGCTCGCCGCGCGCCAGTTCGTCGGCGCCGAAGATCAGCGCATAGGTGGCGCCGCTGCTGTCCGCCTTCTTGAACTGCGACTTGAAGCTGCCGAGACCATCGGCCGTGGCGGCATGCATCTGCACCCGCACGCCGGCCTCCCGCAGCAGCTGCAGCGTGCGCAGTGCGACCGGCATCGCGGCCGCGTCCGGCACCACCGCATAGGCGTCCGGCGGCTGCACGGGGATCGCGGTGCCCTGCTCCTTCAGCAGCTCGAGCACGCGCTCCACGCCGATGGCCCAGCCCACGGCCGGCGCGGACTTGCCGCCGAGCTGCTCGAACAAGCCGTCGTAGCGCCCGCCGGCACACACCGTGCCCTGCGAGCCGAGCCTGTCGGTCACGAACTCGAAGACGCTGAGGTTGTAGTAGTCGAGGCCGCGCACCAGGCGCGGATTGACGGTGTAGGCGATGCCGTTGGCGTCGAGGATGGCCTTCAGCCCGTCGAAGTGCGCCAGCGACTCGGCGCCGAGGAAGTCGATCAGCTTCGGCGCCGCTTCCACCATCGCCTTCATCGCCGGATTCTTGGTGTCGAGGATGCGCAGCGGATTGCTGTGCAGGCGGCGCCTCGCATCCTCGTCGAGCTGGTCGGCATGCGCCTCGAAGTGGGCGACGAGCTGGGCCCGGTGCTGCGCGCGCTCGGCCGGCTGGCCCAGGCTGTTGATCTCCAGTCGCACGTCGGTCAGGCCGATGGCCTTCCACAGCGCGCTAGCCAAGAGGATCAGCTCGGCATCGACGTCCGGGCCGGCGAAGCCCAGCGCCTCGACGTCGATCTGGTGGAACTGGCGGAAGCGCCCGCGCTGCGGCTTCTCGCGCCGGAACATCGGGCCGATGGCCCACAGGCGCTTGCCGCCGTCGTAGAGCATGTTGTGCTCGATCGCGGCGCGCACGATGCCGGCGGTGTTCTCGGGGCGCAGCGTCAGGTGGTCGTTGTCGCCGTACTTGTCGGAGCGGTCGTGAAAGGAATACATCTCCTTCTCGACGATGTCGGTCACCTCGCCGATGCCGCGCACGAACAGCGCCGTGTGCTCCAGGATCGGCGTGCGGATGTTGCGGTAGGCGAAGCGCGACATCAGCTCGCGCACGGTGGCCTCGAGCCATTCCCAGCGCGCCGATTCCGGCGGCAAGGTGTCGTTCATGCCTTTGACGGCATTCAGTTTGTCGGTCATTCGGTTAGGTTCTTGAAATCGGACATCCGGACGCAGAGGACGCAGAGGTTTCGCAAAGGGCGCAAAAGGGAAACCAATAAATTTTGTTTTCTTTTGCGTCCTTTGCGTCGCTTTTGCGTCCTCTGGGTCCGGTCCCCGTTTTTATTCAGCCTGTGCCAAAGCGCTTCTCAACATAGCTTTCGACCAGCTGATGGAACTCCGCGGCGATGTTCTCGCCGCGCAGCGTGAGCGCCTTTTCGCCATCGATGAAGACGGGTGCCGCCGGCGCCTCGCCGGTACCGGGCAGGCTGATGCCGATGTCGGCATGCTTGCTCTCGCCTGGGCCGTTGACGATGCAGCCCATGACGGCCACCTTCATCGTCTCGACGCCCGGATACCTGGTGCGCCAGACCGGCATCTGCATGCGCAGGTAGTCGTCGATCTGCTTGGCCAGTTCCTGGAAGGTGGTGCTGGTGGTGCGCCCGCAGCCGGGACAGGCGGTGACGCTGGGCACGAACACGCGCAGGCCCAGGGCTTGAAGGATCTCATTGGAAATCACCACCTCCTGCGTGCGCGATTCGCCGGGCTGCGGCGTGAGCGAGACGCGGATGGTGTCGCCGATACCTTCCTGCAGCAGGATCGACAGCGCGGTCGCCGAGGCCACCGTGCCCTTGGTGCCCATGCCGGCTTCGGTGAGGCCCAGGTGCAGTGCGTAGTCGCAACGCTTCGCGAGCTCGCGGTAGACCGAGATCAGGTCCTGCACGCCGCTCACCTTGCAGCTGAGGATGATCTGGCTGCCCACCATGCCCATCGATTCGGCGAGCTGCGCCGAGCCGATGGCCGAGCTGACCAGCGCCTCGTACATCACCTGCTTCGCGTCCCACGGCTCCGGGCGGCGGCTGTTCACGTCCATCAGGCTGGCCAGCAGTTCCTGGTCGAGGCTGCCCCAGTTCACGCCGATGCGCACCGGCTTGTTCCAGCGCATGGCGGCATCGATCATCTGGCCGAACTGGCGGTCGCGCTTGTCGCCCTTGCCCACGTTGCCGGGATTGATGCGGTACTTGCTGAGCGCCTCGGCGCAGGCCGGGAAGTCGGTCAGCAGGCGATGGCCGTTGTAGTGGAAGTCGCCGATCAGCGGCACGTCGACGCCCATGCGGTCGAGCTGCTCGCGGATGTAGGGCACCTGCGCCGCGGCCTCGGGCGTGTTGACGGTGATGCGCACCATCTCCGAGCCGGCCTGCGCCAGCTCTTTGACCTGGACCGCGGTGCCGATCGCGTCCACCGTGTCGGTGTTGGTCATCGACTGCACCCGCACCGGCGCATCGCCACCGACGGTGACGGTGCGCGGCCCCCAGACCACGCTGGCCTGCCGGGAGCGGCGCGCGCGCGGCGCAGCCGATTCGATGGGCAGGCAGTTCAGCGGAGTCAGCATGTCATCGCTCATGGCTTCACCTCGAATCGGGCAACGCCGCCGCCGCGCGCCAGCGGCTTCAGGTCGAAGGCCTTGCCGCGCACCTTCACATCCACGGCCGAGGCGCGGCCGACCACCACCGACAGGGGCAAGGCGCCGCTCAGCCCGACGGTCTCGCCGGCCTGCACCGTGCGCCGCAGCAGGGATTTGCCGGCCGCATCGTTCACCGTGACCCACGAGTCCTCGCGGGCGACGAAGACGATCAGGTCCGCAGCGGCAGTCGTTGGCGGCTGGACCGCCGGAGCTGCCGGAGCCGCCGGCGCGGGAGCCGGCACCGCCGAAGTCGACTGCGCAGGAGCTGCTGCGACCGGCACTGCAGGCGGAGCCGCCTCGACGACGCTGCCGAGCTGGGCCGGCGTTGCGGGCGCCTGTGCCTCGGGCGAGGATGCCTCGCTCTTCTCGGCACGGCTCGTGATCTGCGAGATCGCCTCGCCGACCCGGTCGAAGATCGACTGCGGCAGCCAGAACAGCACCGCCGCGCCGACCAGCAGCAGCACGACCACGGACAGCAGCGCACGCGAAGGCAGCCCGCCGCTCGAGCCGCTGCTGGCGCGCACCTGCGAAGGCAAGGCCTTGCTCATGGTCCGGTCGGCCTGGGCCAAGCCCGCCGGCTGCGCGCCGGGCAGCTTGGCCAGCACCGGCGCCGGATCGATGCGCAGCGCGCGGCACACGCTGGCGGCGAGCGCACGTGCGAACACCGGATCGGGCAAGGCCTCGATGTCGTCGGACTCCAGGGCGGCCAGCTTCTGCGGCGTGACCTTGAGCGCGGCGGCCACCATGTCGAGGTGCAGGCCGTGCGCCTCGCGCGCCTGGCGCAGCATGTCGCCGGCCGTCATGTGGGTGCTGTCGCCGGCCATCAGGGGAACTGCAGCCGAGGCCCCGAATTCGCTCGCCTTCTCAATCATTGAAATTTCCGCGCTCGTAGGCCACCGCCTCGCGCGACTGGGGGAAGCGCCGCTGCAGCTGGCCGGCAAGCTGCGTGACCGCATCGCGGTTGTTGAGCCGGCGTTCGATCTTGATGCCCAGCCACAGCGTCTCGGCGCTGGCCGCGGGACCATTGTTGATGCGACGGATGTAGAACTGCGCACGCGACCATTCCTCGCGCTGCGCCAGCAGCGAGGCCAGGTTGTAGCCGATCACGGGGTTGCCGGCATCGAGCTCGTAGGCCTGCGTCAGGCTGCGCTCGGCCTCGGCGCGCTGGCCGCCGCGCAGTTGGCACACGCCCTGCGTCATCAGCGTCTTGGCGCGGTCGCCATAGTTGGAGATGGCCAGCGCCGCCGAGAACTGCTGCTGCGCATCGCCGAAGCGGTTCTGCTGGCACAGCAGCCAGCCGTAGTTGTGCAGCGTGTTCGGGTCGCGCGGGTTCAGTGCGATCGCGCGGCGGAAGCTGTCCTCGGCCAGGCCGGCATCGTCCAGGCGCATGTAGACCAGGCCGCGCAGGTTGTAGGCGTCGGCGAAGTTCGGGTCGGCGGCCAGCGCCTGCTTGATCTCATCCAGCGCCACCGTGGGCTGGCCTTGCTCGAAGTAGCCAACGGCCAGCTCGATACGCAGGCGCGCACGCTTGCGGGCATTGCCTTCGTCGGAGTCCGTGACGATGCCCGCGGCGTTGCCGGCCGTGCTGGGCACCGCGGCATCCTTGGTGGCGCAGGCGGCGAGCAGCACTGCCGCCGCAACACCGAAGAGCGCTTGCATCATCCGCTGCTGCGCGGTCGAAGGGGCCTTGATCATCGGTTCATCGCTCCTGGGGGGCGGTTTTCTTGCGCGCCGGGTGCAGCACCACGGTGCGCCTCTGCGCCATGCGCTGGGCGGCGTTGGTCCGGTCCTTCACGTCGCCGGCCAGCTGGCCGCAGGCGGCGTCGATGTCGTCGCCGCGGGTCTTGCGCACCGTGGTCACGATGCCGGCTTCGCTCAGGAGCTTGGCGAAGGCGAGCACGCGAGGCTGCGGCGAGCGCAGCAGGCCGGAGGCCGGGAAGGGGTTGAAGGGAATCAGGTTGAACTTGCAGGAGATGTCCTGCGAGCGCACCAGCTCGACCAGCTGGCGCGCATGCTCGGGCTGGTCGTTCACGCCGTCGAGCATGCAGTACTCGAAGGTGATGAAGTCGCGCGGCGCATGCGCGAGGTAGCGCCGGCAGGCCTCCAGCAGCTCGACGAGGGGATATTTGCGGTTGAGCGGCACCAGGTCGTCCCGCAGCGCATCGTTGGGCGCATGCAGCGACACCGCCAGGGCCACCGGGCAATCGGCGCCGAGCCGATCGATCATCGGCACCACGCCGGAGGTCGACACCGTGACTCGGCGGCGCGACAGGCCGTAGGCGTTGTCGTCGAGCATGGTGCGCAGGGCCGGCACCAGCGCCGCATAGTTCTGCAGCGGCTCGCCCATGCCCATCATCACCACGTTGGAGATCACGCGCTCGTCACGTTGGAGGTGCTTGCGCAGGAAGTGCTCGGCATACCACAGCTGGGCCACGATCTCGCCCGTGCTCAGGTTGCGGCTGAAGCCCTGGTGGCCGGTGGAGCAGAAGCGGCAGCCCACGGCGCAGCCGGCCTGCGAGGACACGCACAGCGTGCCGCGGTCGTCCTCGGGAATGAACACGGCCTCGACCGCATTGCCGTCGCCGACGTCGAACAGCCACTTGATGGTGCCGTCGGCCGACTCCTGCTGCGTGAGCACCGGCAGAGCCTCGACGTGCGCGCTGCCCGCGAGCTTCTCGCGCAACGACTTCGCGAGATCGGTCATCTGCCCGAAGTCGCTCGCGCCGCGCTGGTGGATCCAGCGGAACAGCTGGGTGGCGCGGAAGCGCTTCTCGCCGAGCTTTTCGCAGAACGCGGCCAGCCCCTCGAGATCGAAGTCGAGCAGGTTGGCCGTGGTCATCGCTTGGGAGAAGGCTCCGCCTCAGCGGGCCTTGAGCTCGGGGAAGAAGAAGGCGATCTCGACCTTCGCGGTTTCGGCGGCGTCCGAACCATGGACGGCGTTGGCGTCGATGCTGTCCGCGAAGTCGGCGCGGATGGTGCCGGGGGCGGCCTTCTTCGGGTCGGTGGCGCCCATCAGGTCGCGGTTCTTGACGATGGC
>Ga0075370_10001411_pt1 | contig 10387 bp, 8 predicted proteins | sample EndMethybrTD3035_FD_71398 | JGI IMG/M metagenome (GOLD analysis project Ga0075370, IMG submission 71398) | Populus endosphere microbial communities from Tennessee, USA - Endosphere MetaG P. TD hybrid TD303-5 | ecosystem: Host-associated > Plants > Roots > Endosphere | place: USA: Tennessee... | reverse complement strand
GACCGATTGTGTAAAATTTACATCGACGCTGAACGGCGGCGGCGACTGGCACTGGCGACTGACGGACGCGTCGGGAACCGTCATTGCGGACTGCGGTGGCTATCCGGACGAAGTGCAATGCCTCACCGCGGTCAGTGCTGTGCGCGCCGAAGCCGCGTTCGCTCGGGTGCCATTCACTAAGATGGCCCGGAATAATCACAATTGGCTGAAAGCGCCGACCTGACCTCTGCCGCTCAGCGGTAATTTGGTTTGCAGTTGGATTTATGCATGAAAATTCCTGTGACCGCCCCCATTTTCACGATCCGTGAGATCCAGATTTTGGAGTTGGTTGCGCTCGGAGCTTCCGCAAAGGAAGTCGCGCAAAAGTGTGGGATCGCACCGCGCACCGTAGAATGCCATCTCGACACGATGCGATTGAAGCTGCGGGCGAGAAATCGCACCCACATGGTGGCAAAAGCGTTCGAGTTGACTCTTCTGAGCCGTACCAAGTTTCTGGCGGTGCGACCTTTCGCGGCATGATCCCGACATCGCAGTCGTCATCGAACATGATCTGGCTCGCGCGCCGTCCGCCCATACGAATCCTCTCGGGCGTTTTGAAATGACCGCCGACTGGGCGCGACCGAGGACAATTCGACACTACCCACGTTTCCTTGTCGACAAGCAGGCCCGCTTGGCGTCGTTCATTGACCGAAGCGATATTTCAAACGCGCGCCGAACATGCGCGGCTCGCCTACCAGGATGAACTCGCCGCCGGTCGAGGGGAGGCCGCCCGCGGTCGCCACCCGGTATTTCTCGTTCGTGACGTTGGTGCAGAAAAGCGCGATGTCGAAAGTGCTGCCTGCCACGTTCTTCCAGTTGAGGTTCAGGTTGAGCAAGTCAGTGGCCGGCAGCCGGCCATAGCTTTCCGGAATCGCGCCCTGGGCAGCAGCGGCATCGTTGGTGTGCGACTGATATTGGCTGTCCGTGTGGACGAAAGTCGCGCCGAACGAGATGTCGCCGACGCTCTCGGGTAACGGCAGCGCGTAGGTGCCGGTCACCGTGAAGCGGTTCTTCGGCGCGAAGAGAAGTTGAGTGCCCGTAGTCAGGAAGCCCGCCAGCCCGCAGTTGAAGCGGCTGTTGTCGCAGAACGGCACTGCGCCGCCGGTCACCTTGGCGTCGAGATAGGCATAGCCGAAGTCGATGCGCAGATGTTCGAAGAGGGTCAGCGAGCCGTCGACTTCGACGCCCTTGATGCGCGAACTGCTGACGTTCTGGATGCCGTTGATGCCGGTCGGCGCGGGATTGGTGCAGCCAACCTGCCCGGTGATGCAGGACGGGATGAACACCGAGGTCTGCTGGTCCTTGAACTCGTTCCAGAAGCCGGCGACGTTGATATTGCCCGAAACGCTGCCGCGGAAGCTGGCCTTGAGGCCGACTTCATAAGTGTCGAGCTTTTCGGGATTCCATGCTTCGATCCCGAAGTTGGCCTCGTTGACGCCGCCGCCGCGATAGCCGCGCGCCCATTTGGCATAGACCAGCATATCGTCGGTGGGTTTGTAATCGAGGTCGATCAGCCAGGTCGGCTTGTTCGATGCCGCGGTGAACGAGCGCGTGCAGGCACGGTTGTTGACCAGCCCGAGGCCGGGATTGGGTGTGGGAGTCACCGCGCGCGAGCAGGTGACCGCCGCCGGCACGCCGCTTGCCGTCGGCACGATGCGGACGTTGTTCGCATCGACGTGGGCATATTCCCAGGTGTTCCGGATGCCCGCGGTCACGCTGAACCGATCGGTCAGCTTGTAGGTCGCCTGGGCATAGATGCCTTCGGTGCGATAGGTATAGACGTTGTTGGCGATCGAGATGCTGCCGACCGACGAACTGGTGGTGCATTTGAATGCGTAGAGATCGGTGCAGGCCGCATAGACCGCGGTATATTGCTGCTGCGAGCCGAACTGGCCGCCCTGCGGCTGGCTGCGCTCGAGATAGCCGCCGAGTTGCCAGGTCAGGTTGCCGTTGTTCCCCTGGAGCTGAAATTCCTCCGTCCAGTTGGCGCGCTTGTCCTGGCCGAGCTGAGGGCCTGGGAAAGTGGCGGTTACCCAGGTCAGTGGCGCGTTGAAATTGTCGCCGCTGATATTGAATGAATAGCTCTCTCGCGAAACGGCATAGCTGGCGATGTTCTTGACCGTGAGATTGTCACTGGCCCGCCAGGTCGTGGTGTTGATGACCTGCCACTGGGTCTGCTTGACGAAGGGGTTCGGCAGATCGTTCTCGGCATCGTAGAAGCCGAAGCCGGCGGCCTGTTCGCGGTCGAGTTGGGCACAAGCCTGCGCCCGCGTCGGGGCGGTGGCGCCCGACGAGCCCGCCACCGTTCCGCGGTTGCAGGCGACCATATGGCCGAGCATGCCGTTGGTGTCGGAGTTCGACCAGGTGAAGATCGAATAGTTTTCGAGATCGGGAGTCAGCTCGGCCAGCATGCTCAGGCGGACCGACCAGTAGTTGACGTCGTTGAACTTGGCCGGACCGATGCCCGAGCGGTTGTTGATGTAGCCGTCTCGGAGATAGCGGTCGACGCCGGCGCGGATCTTGAAGGTGTCGGCAAGCGGGATGTTGATCACCGCCTGGATGCGCCTGGCATCGTGGTTGCCGTAGGTACCCTCGACATAGCCCTCGAGACTGTCGGTCGGCTTGTTGGGAACGAGCAGGATGGCACCGCCGGTCGTGTTGCGGCCGAACAGCGTGCCCTGCGGGCCTTTGAGCACCTGCACGTTCTGCAGGTCGAACATCGCGCCAACGCCGGCGCCGTTGCCGCTGGTGATATTGGACGCGAGGCGGGGCGAGACGACGTCGGCGAAATAGACGCCGACGGTCGGCGCCGTATTCAGATCCTGGGTGAAGCTGCGGATCGCGAAGCTGGCCTTCTCCGTGCCGAAACGGCTGTTGGCCGCCAGCGACGGCGTATAGGTCGCGAGATCGGTGCTGTTGACGATGTTGCGATTGGCTATCTGCTCGGGATTGTAGACCGTGATCGAGATGGGGACGTCCTGCAGTCGTTCCTCGACGCGCCGCGCCGTGACGACGATATCGCTGCCCGAAGCATCGGCGGCTTCCTGCGCCATGGCCGGCGCCGCCTGAATCAGCGTCATAGCCGTTGCCGCTTGCGCCAGCGCTTTGATCATCGCGGTGTTCATTTCGTCCTCCCCCTGCAACTTGTTGTCATTGCTTTGAAAAGTTATCCGACAGCGGTCGGCAAGCCTGATCGGTCACGACATGTCAGGCGCGACGATCGCTTTTTCGGCAAATCGGTCACCACACGCCCTCGAACCGCAGAAGCTGAAGGCCCGCCTGCGGCCGCACGAGGACGATGTTGCCCTGGGGATCGAGCGCGAAGCGGTGGATGAGCTGGACGAATGCCGGCTGGTTTTCCTCACCCTCGGGATCGCAATAGGAGCCGGTCCAGCCAAGCACCGCAAAGCTGTCCATCGCGACGATCCAGACGCGGTTGTTCGAGCCGTCGCAGACGTACATGAACCGTTCGCAGGGCGAGAAAGCAAGGTCGAAGGCGGAGCCGAAGATCGTCGTGCCCGGCGCGATCGAAACCTCGCGCAGAAAGCGCGCACCGCCCGGAATCCGCTCGAAGGCCTGGACTCGGTTCTTCATGCGGTCGGCGACGTAGATCATTCCATCGGGTCCGAGCGCGACCTTGTGAACGGGATTGCCGAATGCACGTTCGGGTGACTGGCTGGTGGGATCCTCGCCATAGGAGCCCCACATTCGGATGAAGGCGCCGGTGTCCGAATTGAACGATACCACGCGGTGATTGCCATAGCCGTCTGAGAAGAACACCTCGCGCGCCGCGACGTCGTGATAGGCGGTAGTCGCCCTGTTGAGGTGCGTGCGGCTGGCATCGTCGCCGGGAACCCCGCGCTCGCCGATTCTCAGCAGCAGGCTTCCGTCACGCGAGAACTTGAGCGCCGCGTGATCGTCGGCCTTGTAGCCGAATATCCAGACGTTGCTCTCGGCATCCACCTCGATGCCCTCGACGCCCTCGGGCCATTGCGAGACGCCGTTCACAGCAGGCACGCTCGCTGGACCGCCCCAGGCTCTGACGAGTGCGCCGGCGGGATCGAATTCGACGACGTGCGGCAGCATCTCGGGACCGTCACCGTGCGGTTCGTGCAGCAGCCAGAGGTGGCCATCCGGGCCGTAGGCGGCGGCGAGGCACGATCCGACCCGCCGGCCATCGGGCAGGTCGATCAACCGCGCGCCGAGATCACGCGTGAAGTGGGGTCGGGGCGTCGTAGTCGTGTCGGGCTCGACCACTGCCGCTACGTTCATTGCCCCCTCTCCCCCTATTGTCGCGCTCAACGCGGGAACAAGACCTCACCGTTCTTGACGAAGAACTTCTCCATCACTTCGGGACCAAAGCGCTCGATCTGTGCGGTGAACTTGCCGAAGGGGTCGGAGCCGCCTTCGACATGCGGATAGTCGCTGGCGAAGCAGTAGACTTCGTCCAACCGGTACTTGTCGAGATACTCGCCGACCGGTTCGAAATCGAACGGCGCGACGCGCACGTTGCGGCGGATATATTCCGACGGGAGCATCGGCAGCCGCTTGCTCATCCGCCCGCCGGTATATTCCTTCTCGTGCAGCGAATGGTTATTGTGGTGCCAGATGTCGAGCATGTGGGCGAGCGGGCCGATCCAGTGCGCGCCGTGTTCCTGCGAGCAGACGTAGAGATCGGGATGCCGGTCGAACACCGCGCCGGTGACCATGGTTGCAACGAAGTTCTGCACCGAGAGGTGGACGGCCGAAAGCCACCAGGGATCGAGGCTGATTTCGGAGGTCCACTTGAAGCCCTCGAAAGCCGGCGCATTGCGCCATTCGATCGTGCTGATGAACTGCCCGAAGCCGCCGATGTGGAAATGCAGCGCGACCTTGGCCTCGGCCAGCATCGCATAGAACGGGTCGAAATCCGAATGCGCCGGCGAGACGCCCGCGGGCGGTGCGCCGGTCGCGATCCAGATGCCGGCCATGCCGCTGTCGATCAGCCTCCTGGCATGGTCCATCAACTCGGGAATCGTGTCGCCATAGATCGGCGCGATCGCTTTCATCCGGTTAGAGGCACGGGCGACGCCGACCAGCCATTCATTGTGCGCGTCGATCAGCTTTCGACCGTAGGCGCGGCCCTCTGCGGGCGTGTCGCCGAACAGGCGCATCATCTTGTCGTCGTCCGCGGCGGCAGCCATCGCCACGCCCCAGAGGCCGATCGAAGTGGGAAAGAGCAACTGGCTCTTGATCCCCATCATGTCCATGACTTCGAGTCGGCGGCCCATGTCGACCGCGCCGGGGCAGATCGGCCCCTTGATCTTGAAGATCGAATCCGCCTCGATCGGCAGGACATCGCCGGCATAGTCGGGGATGCTGGCATGGTTGGGCCGCGGCGGCTGTGACTTGATGAGATCGGCAATGGGTTTGGCGATCTCGCCGAAGGTGTCCTCCCAGATCTGGGCCGGCATCATCTCGTGGCTGTCGACATCGACTATGCGGCCGGCATAGCGTTGGAGGGCATCGGGTACGGCTTCTGCGTACATCGCTCGGATCCTCTCGTTATCCCGCCGTTTTAAGGCGGGTCGAGACCGAGTGTCTAATATCGATTTCTCGTCACATGATATTTTATGGATATCATCATTCCGTGCCGAACTCCTCTACCGCAAAAACCTGCAGGCGAAGCGCAGCCGCGGGCGCGCGGTGCGAGCGGACGACCATGCCGAGGCCAATCGTCACCGGGCTGGACTTGCCGTCGAGCTCGACGAAATCGACCGCGGCGGTCTGCCGTGCGATCACCGCGGGGACCAGGGCCACGCCGAGCCCGCTCTCGACCAGGCATACGATCGTCTGGAGCTGCGCCGCCTGCTCGGCGATGCGCGGGACGAAGCCCGCCTCCTGGCAGGCCATCATCGTCAACGCGTGCATCGAGGGAATGCTCGCCTGGGCATAGCCTACGAAGGGCTCGTCCTTGAACTCGGCGAGCCGGGCCCGCTTCCGGCCGGCGAAACGGCTCTGCTTCGACACGGCCACGCAGAGCCGGTCGGTTTCGAGAAGGGATATCTCGCCAGGTGCTCCGGTAAGGATCGGTGTACGCACGATGGCGGCGTCGATCGCCCCGCTTTCGACTTCGTCGAGCAGTTCGGACGATCGCGATTCGGCCAGCACGACCTCGATCATCGGAAAGCGTTCGCGGAACCCGCGCAACAGCCGCGGCAGCAGATGGTAAGTGGCCGATCCGACGAAGCCGAGGCGCAGCCGTCCGCGCTCACCGGCAGCGATTTCGCGCACCACGCGCTGCACCTGGTCGGCGTGGATCAATGCCTGCCGCGCGTCGTCGAGCGCGGCGATGCCTTCGGGAGTGAGTTGCACGCCGGGATTGCCGCGGGTGAACAGCGGCGCTCCCAGTTCCTGCTCCAGCTTGCGGATCGAGATCGACAACGGCGGCTGCGCCATGTTGAGCCGTTCGGCCGCCCGATGGAAGTTGAGGGTTTCCGCGAGGGTTACGAACTGCCGGAGCTGCTGAAGCTTCATGATATCTCTTTTTAATCGATTGCGGCAGAATCGATATTAGCGCCGCCCCTATTAAGGCGTCTAGAAGTCAACGCGTGTCAGGGGGAGAGCATCTACATGCTGCCGCTCGCGGGGATCAGGGTCATCGAGGTCGGGACTGTCCTGATGGCGCCTTACGCCGGCCAGTGGCTGGCGGACATGGGCGCCGATGTCATCAAGGTCGAGCCGCCCGGTGGTGACCAGACGCGGATTACCGGCCCCGCGGTAGCGCCAGGGATGGCGGCCATGTTCCTCGCGCTCAATCGCAACAAGCGCTCCATCGTCCTCGACCTTGCCGACGCGCGCGAGCGCAAGGCATTGGCCCGGCTGATCGCCAGTGCCGACGTGGTTCTTCACAACATCCGCCACCAGAAACTGGCCAAGCTGGGGCTCGATGCCGAGACCCTGACCGCACGGCATCCGCGGCTGGTCTATGCCGCGCTGCAGGGTTTTTCGCCCGCGGGCCGCTACGGTGACCGTCCGGCCTACGACGATATCATCCAGGGCATGTCCGGGTCTGCCGACCTGATCCGCCGCCAGACCGGCACGCTGCGCTATGCGCCGATGGCGCTGGCTGACAAGGTCAGCGGCATGGTCGCGGCGATGGCGATCGCGGCCGCACTCGCCGGGCGCGAGCGGACGGGCCGCGGCACCGTGGTCGAGACGCCGATGTTCGAGACGATGGTTGCCTTCAACATGGTCGAGAACTTCGGCGGCAGCCATTTCGGCGGCGAGTGCGCCGCCATGGGGTACGGCCGCACGCTCGCCGGCGAGCGTGGCCCCTACCGGACAAGCGACGGGCACATCAGCTTCATGCCCTATACCGACCGTCAGTGGCGCAGCCTGTTCGCCTATATCGGCCGCGAGGACCTTGCAGACGACGCGCGCTTCGCCGACCTCGGTGCCCGCACCGACAATATCGACGTGCTCTACGGTCTGCTTGCCGAGACGTTGCTCACGCGCACCTCGGCCGAATGGCTGGCCTTCGCCGAGGAAGCGCAGATCCCGACCGCGCCGGTGCTGACGCTCGAGGAGATACTGGAGGATCCGCACCTCATAGAGACGGGTTTCTTTGCCCGAACCGAGGATCCCGACATGGGCAGGCTGCACTACCCCGGCGTTCCCATCCGCTTCGACGGCGTTCGTCCGGGCGTGCGGCGGCCGCCCCGGCTCGACGAGCATCGCGATGCGATCATGATGGAACTGGACAGAGTTGCCGCAGCCGCGGAAAATCCATCGAGCAAGCAGAGAGGAACGAGAGGATGAGCCTGCCGTTCAAGCTCGTCTCGGCCGACTCGCATATCGCCGAGCCGCCCGACCTTTGGCGCGGGCGGATCGAACCGCGTTTCGCCGATCGCGCGCCGACCGTGGTCAGCCATGAGGGCGCAGACTTCTTCGTCATCGACCAGTCGCGGCCGCCGAAGACCGGCGCGCCCGGCATCGGCATCGGCCTGCTCGCGACGAAACGGAAGTACACCGAACCCGAAGGGTACGATTTCGGTCACGACGGCCGCTGGCAGGACGTCCCCGAGAGCGCCTATGACCCCGGCAAGCGCGCCACCGAACTGGACCGCGAAGGGATCGAGGCCGAACTGATATATCCGACGCTCGGTCTCGGCATCTTCGGCCTGCGCGACCGCGACTACCGCTATGCCTGCCTGCGCGCCTACAACGACTGGATGGCCGAATATACTGCGGCGCAGCCCAGGCGGCTGTTCGGCATAGCGGTGATCGCCACCGACGACATCGCTCGCGACGTTGCCGAGCTCGAACGCTGTGCCAGGGCAGGGCTGCGCGGGGCGATGGTGGCGATCAACCAGAAATCGGGCGCCAGTTATGGCGACGCCGAATTCGATCCGCTCTGGGCCGCCGCCGCCGATCTCGGCATGCCGATCAGCCTCCACGTCTCGGCCAGCGAGACCTCGTTCCACTCGACGGGCAATATGTGGGCCGACTTCGCCTGCGTCTTCACGCCGACAATGTACACGATCGTCTCGATGATCTTCTCGGGCGTGTTCGACCGGCATCGCGACCTCAAGGCGCTGTCGGTAGAGAACGACGCCTCGTGGGCACTGGCCGTGCTCGAACGCATGGACGACCGCTGGCTGCACGACCGCCACTGGGCCGGCGGCCATGCGCTGACCTCGGGGCGTCTGCCGAGCGCCGTGTTCCACGACCAGATCGCCTGCACCTTCATGCGCGACCGCACCGCGATCCTCAACCGTGAGATCATCGGCAGAGGCAACCTGATGTGGGGATCGGACTTTCCCCATTTCGATGGCGCATGGCCCGACAGCGCCGGCGCGCTCGAGCGTCAGTTCCCCGGCATTCCGCTCGATGACCAGATCCGTATCGGCCGCAGCAATGCGATCGATTTCTACAACCTGCCACTCGATCCCTAGCTCGCGACCGGACGGCTAAGGCGGTGGGATAAGGCCGCGCGCCGCGAGCGCGGTGATGCGGTCGGGCACGATGCCCCAGTCGCGCAGCGCGGAATGGGTGCTTGCGCCCGGTTGTTCGGGCGGCGTTGGCAGATCTGCCGGTGTCCGGCTGAAGCGCGGGCTCGGCGCCGGTTGTGTCACTCCCGCGATGTCCACGAAGGCGCCGCGGGCCGCGTTCTGGACGAACTCCGGCGCCTCCTGGAAGCTCAGCATCGGCGCAAAGCAGGCATCGGTTCCCTGGAGCAACGCGCACCACTCATCCCGGCTGCGCCGAGCAAAGGCCGCTGCCATCATCCTGCGTGCCTCGGGCCAAGTGGCGCGATCTTCGACATCGGGGAAGGTGGCGGGGTCGAAACCCATCGTGCTGAGCAGAATGGCGCGAAACTTGGGCTCGATTGCCGCGACGGTCACCCATTCGCCGTCGGAGCACTGATAGACGTTGTAGTGCGGCGCGCCGCCATCGAGCACGTTGTCCCCGCGTGGCGGCCGATGAATGCCCGCAGCCGCTAGGCCATAGATGCTCGCGCACAAGGTTGCGGTTCCCTCGATCATGGCGGCATCCACGACCTGGCCCAGACCCGAGCGTCTCGCTTCCAGCAATGCGCAAACCATGCCGAAGGCGAGCGACATCCCGCCGCCGCCATAGTCTCCGATCAGGTTCAGCGGAATGGCTGGAGGCTGGCCGTCCCGGCCTATTTGCGCGAGTGCTCCGGACACGGCGATATAGTTGAGGTCATGTCCGGCCGCCTGGGCCAGCGGCCCATCCTGTCCCCAGCCGGTCACCCGGCCATAGACGAGGCGCGGCGCGCGCGCGGCGCAGACGTCGGGTCCGAGCCCGAGGCGTTCCATCACGCCGGGACGAAACCCTTCGATCAATCCGTCTGCCTGCGCGATCAAATCGAGGACGCAGGAGACCCCGTCCGCCGACTTGAGATCGATCGCGATCGAACGACGATTGCGCCGGCAAACGTCGAACTCCCGAGGACGTTGAACACCCGTCAGAGGTGGCTCGAGCCGATCGATCGCGATAACTTCCGCGCCCAGATCAGCCAGAAGCATCGCGGACATCGGCGCGGGACCTATTCCCGAGAATTCAACGATCCGGATACCCGCCAGCGGTCCTTGCCTCTGGCCGATCACCTGGCTGGCCTGTGCACGAGCATCGTCGCCTCAACGTTGACCTGGCATGTCACTGCCAAGCTATCGATCGGAACCTGGCTGTTCAAGCAGGGCTTTCGCGATCTTCCGGCGGACATTGGGCAACCGTGCCTTGCTGCGCCGGGCGACGACGACCGACGCAGCCGCCGTTGGAGAGGTCGATCGCAAGCCCCGAAATCAGCCGTCCGTTCGCGGTCAAATCGAAGGTCGCACAC
>Ga0075370_10001407_pt1 | contig 10399 bp, 9 predicted proteins | sample EndMethybrTD3035_FD_71398 | JGI IMG/M metagenome (GOLD analysis project Ga0075370, IMG submission 71398) | Populus endosphere microbial communities from Tennessee, USA - Endosphere MetaG P. TD hybrid TD303-5 | ecosystem: Host-associated > Plants > Roots > Endosphere | place: USA: Tennessee... | reverse complement strand
GGATCCGGCGCGCAAGCTTCCGCAAAGGCCGACGATGTCGAGTTCATTCATGGATTGCATTTCCTGTTGAAGGCAAGGGTGGATTCCTGAAGTCTGATCGGTGGTGGGGGCGCTCAGCGGGGCTGCAGGGTGCTCGCGTGCGGGGGACGCCACCCCACGGCTGCAGCCAGGCGTCGCCCCGACTCGCGCAGCGGCGCCAGCCACGTTTCGGGATCGAGCACGGCCTGCCGCTCATCGACCAGGCGACCGTCGCGCTTGCGCCACCTTCCGGCCACCATCACCGAGTCGATGTTAGCAAGGCTCGTCTGCATGAGCGCCGCATGGACGGGGTCGTGCAGGGGCTGCATGTTCGGCAGCCTTGCGTCGACGAGCACCAGGTCGGCTTGCTTGCCGGGTGTGAGGGTTCCGATGCGGTCCAGCTGGCGCAGCATGCGCGCGCCTTCGACGGTTGCCCAGCGCAAGGCATCGACCGTCTTGATCGTGGCAGTGGGCGGAATGACCGCATCGGACGCGGTGGCCGCTCGGCGGAACGCTTCGTTGTCGAGCGAGCGTTGATGGACCAGCGCCATCCGCGCCGCCGTGAACATCTCCCCGGAGAGGCCGGACTCGAGGTCGACTCCGATCGATGCTGCAACACCCCGGTCGCGCAGGCGCCCGACGATCGGATGGCCGTGGCCCTGCGTCATTTCGTTTTCGGGCGTGATAGAGAAGCTGACGCCAGCGGTGACGAATCGATCGATCTGCGCGTCTGCGAGATCGTTGCCGTGCACGATGTTGATGTGGGGCCCCAGCAGCCCTTCGCGCTCGAGGACTGCCCAGCCGTCCGGCGCGCGGGCGGGGCCTCCTCCCTGATGCATCGAGGCGATGAGGTTCAGCTCGCGCGCGAGCCGGAAATCGGAGAGCGCCACATCGAGCGTCGAGTAATGGGGGCCGAGCACCGCCATCCCCAGGCTCAGCCGCTTCTCGCGCCCGAACCGTGGCTGCACCAGAAGCCGCTCGACCTCCTTCCGCGGATGGCGGACTTCCCAGAAGGGCGCCTGGCCGGGCCCGGGATCGGGCTTCGGGCTGCCGTGGAAGAACGCCGCACGGATGCCGGTGCGCTCCAGCGCATCGACGGCCGCATCCGTGTGCGCCGGCGTCGGGTTGTTGTGGCACCAGTCGACGAGCGTCGTGGTTCCGCAGTTGAGCTGGTTCAGGGCGCCCGCGAGAGTGCCGATGTAGATGTCGTCCGGAGTGAACCGGGTCGCCAGGCCGGCGTGCATCCAGCGGAAGTATTCGAGAAGCGTCCAGTTGCCAGCGATGCCGCGCAAGGCAGTCTGCCAGGTGTGCATGTGCGCGTTGATGAAGCCCGGCATCACGATGAAGCCGCGCGCATCGATGACTTCGTCGGTGGCAGGGGCGGGCGCAGCGGTCGGCGCGCTTGAAAGCGAGACGATGCGGTCGCCTTCGATGAGCAAACGGGCGTCCTCGATCACGCCGAGGGCGTCGTCCATCGAAACGACCGTGGCGCCGTCGATCAGCACGCGATGAGAAGTGGAAGCCATGACGTCAGGAGCTCGTGCATGTCGGCGCAGCCTTGGGCGTCACCGATGTTCCGACGCCTTGATGCGCTCGGCCGCCAGTTCGGCGAGCATGATCGTGGGGAGGTTGGTGTTCGCGCTGGGGATGACAGGCATGACCGAGGCATCGGCGACGAACAGGTTCTCGATCCCGTGCACCCGGAACGCCTCGTCGACGACGGACATCGCGTGGTCCGCCCGGCCCATGGCACAGGTGCCGACCGGATGCCCCATCGGACTGATCGAGGACAGGATCTGCGCATCCGTGATCTCGCGCCCACCCCCGCGGTGTGCGGCAGGCGCGCCGCTCTTGAATGCACGGCCGAAGATCTGGCGGCGCAGCAGCGCCGGCGAATTGGCAGCGGCCTCCGCCGCCATCGCCAGCACTTTCCCCGCCAGCCCGGGCCGATTGAACTGCTTGACCGCAAGTGCGCCGGGGAGCAGGAACGCCTCGTGGTACAGGGCGGCGACACCCGGATCACGGAGCAGCCGCTCCGCCTGCCGGGCGGCCGAGACCATGCGCGGACCATCTGCAGGGTCCGACATGAAGCGGAAGCGGATGTCGGGACCTTCCCCCGGATGGGCGCTCTTGAGCCGGACCGACCCACGCGACCGGGGCGCGTACAGCGCGCTTCCCACCAATGCGAAGTCGGGCCCGTACGACGCGCCGCTCACCCGTCCGATGACGAAGTTGAACAGGTCGCTGGGCGGGCACCCGGGCATGCGCGACGACGACCGGATGCCGGCCAGGGCGAAGCGCCGCAGATCCGGGGCGACGCGCTTGCCACGGGGCAGCGTGAGCGCGAAGAACATGTAGGGATGGTTCTGCAGGTTGCGCCCGATGCCGGGACGGTCGAGGACGGGCGGGATGCCCAGCGCCGACAGCTCGCCGGCCGAGCCTAGGCCGGAACGCAGCAACAGCGTCGGCGTATGGATGGCGCCGGCGCAGACGACCACCCGGCCGGCGCTCAGGTGGCGGGTCGTGCCGTTCCCCACCGCCTCCACGCCGATCACAGCGCCTGCGCGTGTGCACAGCCGGGTCACGCGGGTGTTCGGCAGGATTTCGAGGTTCGCGCGTGCCCGGGCCTCCGGCGTCAGATAGCAGCCGGCGGTGGTCACGCGGGCCTCCGCGTCGATAGCATTCGGCATGCAAAAGAAGCCGTCGCCGGGGTGCTCGTTGATATCCGGCACGAAGGGCAGCCCGTCACGCGCGGCCGCCTGCTCCATCGCCCGCACGAACGCCGGCCATTGCGTCTTCGGCGTGCGGGAGATGGCATGCGATCCGCCGGCCGGCCCCTGGCGATCACGGTCGTTCTCGATCCGTCGGAAGCGGGGCAGGACCGTGTCCCAGGAGAAGTCGCCGGCGCCCGCGTCGGCCCATTGCGCATAGTCGGAAGGCACGCCGCGCAGCGCGAACAGGCCGTTGATGCTCGACCCCCCGCCCATCACGCGTGCCTGCGGATACGGCAGCGGCGTGCCGCCGTCCGTCGCGGTGGCCGTCAGGCCGCTCCAGAAGTAATCCGGGTTGAGCGTGGCCGAGGGAAACGGATCGCGGATGTCCCCCGGCTCGCCGCCCGGCACGATGTCGTCGCCGGCCTCCACCAGCAGGACACGGCACCGGGGATCTTCCGACAGCCGGGCCGCGATCACGGCGCCGGCGGTGCCCCCGCCCACGATCAGGAAGTCGTTCTGCATGCTTCGGGCAGGCGCTGCTGCGAGGGGAGCCACTATTCGGGAACGACGCCGGCGGCGCGGATCAGGGCGGTCATCAGCGGGTAGTCCTTGCGCAGCTGCACGGCGAACTCCTCCGGCGTCGAGCCGACCGCTTCCATGCTCAATTCGCGCAGGGTGCGGCGCACTTCCGGGGTCGACAAGGCGCCGGCCAGGGCCTGCTGCAACTTCCGCACGACCGCGTCGGGCGTCCGCGACGGGGCGGCGATGCCGATCCAGGGCGACATGCGGACCAGCGGGTCGGCCATGCCCTGCTCGGCGAAGGTGGGCACGTCGGGGGCGAGCGGGTCCCGCCGTTCGCCCGTCACGGCGACCAGCTTCACCTGCCCTTTCTGCGCATAGCCGGCGGCCACGGCCGTGCCCAGGAAGGCGATATCGATGTTGCCGCCCAGCAGGTCCTGCAGCGCGGGCGCGGCTCCGCGGTAGGGCACGTGCACCAGCGGTGCGCCGGCGCGCAGGCCGAGTGCTTCGCCGATCAGGTGCGGATAGGTGGCCGGCCCCCACGAACCGTAGCTGATCTTGCCGGGGTTGTCTCCGATGGTCTTCAGCACGTCCGGCAAGTCCGCGGACCGCAGGCCGGGCCGCACCATCATCGCCACCCCATAGCGCGCGAGCAGCGACACCGGCGCGAAGTCACGCAGCGGGTCGTAAGGCATCTTCTTGACGACCCCCGTGACGTTGATGAAGACGTCCGAGTTGGCGAAGAGCAGCGTGTGGCCGTCCGCGGGCGCTCGAGCGACTTCCGCGCTGCCGATGGTGCCGCTGGCGCCGGGCTTGTTGTCGACGACGACCGGCTGTCCGATCGACTCGCCGAGCGACTGCGCGATCCGGCGGCCCAGGACGTCCGTCGGCCCGCCCGCAGGAAACGGGATGACCAGCCGGATCGGCTTGTCGGGGAACGGCGCTTGCTGCGCGTGGGCCAAGGGGAGGCTCAGCGCCGTCCACGCAAGGATGCAGGAAGCGAGCTTCGCAGCCGCCTGGGATCGGATGTTCATGGGGTCTCCAGTGGTGGGAACGAGATGGCGCCGCGGGCGGTGTGCGTGCGGCGGCCCTTTCAACCTTGCGATGCGACCGCCTCCGCCGCGACCAGGCCCGTCGCGGGCTGCGAGCGCCCCGGCCAGTCGTCCTCGATGAAGGTCACCCGGAGCAGGATGCGCCAGCGGCCGTCGAGGTCTCGGCGCATCGTGTCCACGTACCGGCCCATTCCCCAGACGAACGACTTGTCGCCATCGCGTGCATCGAAGCGGAACATGTAGCTCACGACATCGGCCCGGTCCCCGTGCACGTGGACGGCGCTGTTGAGCACCAGGTGCTTGTGGTACTTGTCGGGCGCATGGCTGTGCGTGGTCGCGAACTCGCGGGTGCCGGCGACGCCCTGCCAGCGGTGGACGGTGCCGTCCGGGCGGCGGGTCTCGCGGACCGCATCCTCCGTGAAGCAGTCCATCAGCCGCTCGACGTCGCCGTAGTCGAGGGCATGGCCATACTGCATCAGCGTGTCGAGGATCGCGTTGCGATCCTCCAGTGCCTGCACGCGGGCCTTGAGCGCCGCAATATCGTCCTGGGACATTCTTGGCTCCAAAGAAAAATAATCAGGCCGCACGCACCACGCCCTTGGCGATGACGAAGCAGCCGTAGGGGCGGTTGTCGGTGGTCAGCACCGCGGCGAATGAGGTGGCAGCCAGGTCGAAGAACGCCGCGCGCTCGAGGGCCTTCATGCCCACCGGCCTGCGCTCGGACGCATCCAGCACCCGCTGGAGGTCGCGATGCACCGCCAGCACTTCGTCGGGCTTGCCGTCCGGGACCATGCGGTACGCGGGGGCGTCATCCAGATCGTCGACCGGCATGAACTGCAGGATGGCCTCGGCCGCCGCCACGAGCGACACGCCGGGCAACGCGGCCACACGCGCGTGCCGCGCGTAGGCGGGGTAGTTGGCATTGACCAGCGCCAGGCGATCGCCGTGCCCCATCGCTGCGAGGAGCCAGAGCAGGTCGGGCGTGAGCGCCGGGGGAACCATCTTGAGCATGCTGCGCTGGCCCTGCTAGTCCGTGATCTCGATGCGGAAGCCCTTGGCCCAACGGTCGCGGATGGGCTGTTCCGGGATGAGCGAGAACCGGCGGCGGATGTCGTCCTTCGAGCGCTCCAGGGCAGCTCGGACGGTGGGCCAGTCGATGCCGACCAACCGGCCATGGCGCTTGACGACACGGCCGTCGACCATCACCGTGTCCACGAGGCTGGAGTGCCCGTAGCTCACGATAGCCGCGTAAGGGTCCCACATGGGGGCGAGGCCCAGGGCATCGGTGCGCAGCAGCAGCAGGTCCGCCTTCTTGCCCACTGCGAGGCTGCCCGTGATTCCGCCGAGCCCGATCGCCTCGGCCGCGCGCACGGTGGCGATTTCCAGCACCTTCTTCTGGTGGATCTTGCGGGTCATCCTGAGCGGGTTCTTCAACGACCGCTCCAGCCGCCACACGTTCAGCAGGGCCCGCATCTGGCCGAACATGTCGCCGCCGAAGTCGATGGTCGCATCGATCCCGAGGCTCGACTGGCCGCCCATCGCCGTGAAGCGGTCGACGACCGGATAGGCGCCGTAGGTCATCTCGATCTCGATCGCGGAGCTGATCGATGCGCCGCCGTCGATGATCATCCGGAGCTCTTCGTCGGCGAGATGATTGCCATGGATGAACAGCAGGTCCGGGCCGATCTCTCCGGCCTGGTGCAGCGCCCGCACGACGTTGAGCGGCTCGCGCGCGCTCATGCCGACGTGGATGCTGATGCGTTCCGGCCGCAAGGTCCGGGCCCAGCGCAGTTCCTCCAGCATGGAGGCCGCTTCGGGCAGCGTTTCGAACTCGCGCGAGGCGATGCCGAAGCGAACCCGCGCCGAGTCGTCGGCGAAGTACTTCTCGCGGATGCGCGCGGCATTGCGCTTGTGCCAGGCGTCGAGCGGGCCATTCACGTCTCGAAGCAGCGCAGGGAGATCCTGTGCCGGCTGTCCCGGCCGGTACGCCAGGTTGCGGTAGGTGCCGTAGCAATAGATGCCGCGGATGCCGGACCGCACGAAGCCGGCGGCCAGGGCGTCCGAGTGCGCCTCCGACAGCTGCAGGTGCGAGTGGTCGACCAGGGTCGTGATGCCGGAATCCAGCGCTTCCAGCGCGCCGACCCAGTTCGCCAGCTCGGCATCCTCGGGCGCGTAGCTGACGCAGTACATGCCGCGGATGAACGTCATGTAATCGAGCAGGTTCCAGTCGGTCCTCACGCCGTGCAGGGGCGTCTGCCACGTGTGCCGGTGGGTGTCGACGAAGCCTGGACACATCACCGTGCCCTGGGCGTCGACGAGTTCGGCGTCGTCCACCGCCAGTGCCGGCGCGATCGCGGCGATGCGATCGCCTTCGACGAGGAGATCGCCCACCGGCAGGTCGGCCGACTTGCCGTCCATCGTGAGGATGGTGGCGCCTTTGAACAGGATGCGCTGCGGGTTCACGTGCGTTCGATCTCGCGAAGGACTACTTGGCGGCGCGCAGGTTTCCCTTCTGCACGACGTCCTTCCACTTCGCCATGTCCTTGGCGACCATGCTGCCCAGCGCGGCCGGCGTTCCGCCCACCGGGATGTAGCCGTTGGCCTTCAGCACGGCCAGCAGCTCCGGCGACGAGAGCGACTTGTTGATCGCGCCATTCAACTTCGCGATGGCGTCCGGGGGCGTGCCGGACGGCGCGAAGATGGCGAACCAGCTGTTGCCTTCCAGGTTGTTCACGCCTTGCGAAGCGAAGGTCGCGGCTTCCGGCACGAAGGTCCATCGCTCGCTGCCTGTGACCGCGATCGGCCGCAACTTGCCGGACTCGACAAAGGGCTTGAGCCCGGCTGCGTCGAAGGTCATGTCGACCTGACCGGCGGCCACCGCTGTTGCTGCCGGGGGTGTTCCCTGGAAGGGCACGTGAAGCAGGTCGAGCTGTGTCTGCAGCTTGAAGAGCTCGGCCATCAGGTGGTAGCCGCTGCCTTCGCCCGCGCTGGCATAGGACAACTGCCGTCCCGCTGCCCGGGCGTACTCGCGCAGTTCCTTGACGCTGTGGATCGGCAGGGAACTGCTGACCGCGAGCATCGCAGGAGAGTCGGCCACGTAGGCCACGGGTGCGAAGTCCTTGATGGGGTCGTACTGCAGGGAAGGTTCCCACGCGGCCGCCACGCTGAAGTTGGCAATCGTTCCGAGGTAGATGGTGTAGCCGTCCGCGGGCGACTTCGCCGCAGCGGCGGTGCCGATCTTCCCGGCTGCCCCGGCACGGTTGTCGACGATGACGGGCTGCCCGAACTGCTTGCCCAGTTCCACGCCCAGCGCCCGGCCCAGGACGTCGGTGCTTCCGCCCGCGGGCCAGGGCACGATCAGCCGGATTGGCTTGTTGGGATAGGCCTGTGCGTGGACGCCGGAAGAAAGCAATCCCGCGGTGGCCCAGACGGCGGCTGCGGCCAGCGCGGACGAGAAATGGCGTCGTGTCGGTTGTCTCATGTTTCGGCTCCTTGCCGCTGTTGTGGAGCAAATCCTAGGGAGCGCGTGCGCCTTAGTAAAATTAATTCTTTGCTTCCTGTGAGTAGCAAACGTGATCAATGTTTCGACCCGCGTTCTTCGTGCGCTGATTGCGCTGGACGAGCTTCGGCACTTCTCGCTGGCGGCGGAGCGCTGCAACGTCACGCAGTCGGCCTTCAGCCAGATGATCGCGAAGCTGGAGGCCGAGGTCGGTCTGCGCCTGGTGGATCGCGACCGGCGCCGGGTCAGCCTGACGGGTGACGGCGAACGCCTGGTGGCCTCGGCGCGGCGGATCATTGCCGAGCTCGACGAGATCGGGGCCGACCTGCGCGACCGCGCGAGCATGAGCAAGGGACGCGTCGCGGTCGCGACGTCGCCTCCCTTCGCGGCGCACTGGCTGCCGCCGTTGATCGCGCAGTTCCGCGCCAGGTACCCGGGCATCCGCGTCGAACTGTTCGACCACCTGCCGCCACGGTGCCTGGAACTGGTCCGCGAGCGGCAGGCGGATTTCGCGATCCTCAGCGCGCCGGGGCCGCTGGCCGGCCTGCAATACCGCGTGCTGCTGCAGGAGTCGTTCGTGCTCGCGTGCCCCGCCGGCCACCGGCTCGCGTCTCGCAAGAGGGTCGACCTGCGCGACCTCGACGGGGCGCGCTTGATCCGCTACGCCCGCTCCGGCAGTATCGGCCAGCACCTGGAGTACCTGATGCGCGGCATTGCAGTCGAGGAAGCAATGGAGGTGGAGCACTTGCCGACCGTGGCCGGGCTGGTCGCCGCAGGGCTCGGCGTCAGCGTGGTGCCGAGCATCGCCGTACCATTCTTCGATGCGGCGAAAGTGGCCCTCGTGCCGGTGGTCTCACCGGATCTGGACCGGCCTATCCATCTCGTGTGGCAGGCTTCCCGCGTGCTCGGCCCCGCAGCGCAGGCGTTCGTCGATCTGCTGGAGTCGTCCCTGCCGCGCCAGAAGAGGTCGGGCAAATTGAGCACGGTCGCCGAATGACGGTTCTGGTCAGTACCCGCTCCTCAGCGCAATCGAAGAGCAGCAAGCCGATTCGTGATTTCAGTTTCATTGAGCGGCTGCCAGGGTCCACTCGTTTTCCTTGCACTGAGCGGCGGTTCGCAAGGCCGGGCATGGTGTGGGGTTGTGAGCCGTTGATTTTCTTGAGGTTGCTGTTCACGTCCCAGAGGCGGCGCGGTCACTACACTCTTCGGTGTCGTCAAAGCACGCAACGCCTGCCGCGCGCCACTGGCGTTTGATCCCCTAACGCTGCACCGACGAAAGGCAACGCCATGTCCCTGACCGACAAGCTCCAGATCCCCACGGCGAACGCGGACGGCAGCTTTGCCGCGCCGGTGCCGCCGCCGGCGGACAGCGCGGCCGAAGCGCTGCGCGACGCGCAGGCGCAGCACGCGGCGCTGGCCAAGCAACTCGACGCGGTCAACGAGTTGCTGGCCAAGCCGCTCAACGAGATTCTGGCGGACCGCGAACACTTCAAGGAATCGGCCGCTGCGTGGGACGCCTTCGGCGCCATGTGGATGCTGTCGCAGCGCGCGATGAAGCGTGTGGCGCTCGACCTCGCGGCGCAGCTCGGCGTGAGCGAGGACGAGGTGGTGGCCCGTGCGCTGGTGCATGCCAACGAGGTCCTGAACGGCGACGGCGTGGATCTGGGCGGTCTCATTGCCGAGGCTCAGCTCGCGCACGTCGCCAGGCACAAGCCCTTGCTGCGCAAGCAGTTCCGCTGAACACCGCGGAGAGCCCCGCCGCCTGCGGGGCGGTGCCGGCCGCCGTATGCTCGCTTGCCATGGACGCCTCCACCTCGCTGGCCGACTTCGCCTCGCGCCATCCCCGCCTCTTCGTGCTGACCGGCGCCGGCTGCAGCACCGACTCGGGCATCCCCGATTACCGCGACGTCAACGGCGACTGGAAGCGGCCGGCGCCAGTAACCCTCCAGGCCTTCACCGGCGACGAGCTCACCCGTCGCCGCTACTGGGCACGCAGCCTCGTCGGCTGGCCGACCATGGCGACAGCCCAGCCTGGCGCCTCGCACCGCGCGCTGGCCCGGCTCGAGGCCTCGGGCCGCGTGGGACTGCTGCTCACGCAGAACGTCGACGGCCTGCACGACGCCGCCGGCAGCCGCCGGACCATCGACCTGCACGGCCGCATCGACACCGTGCGCTGCCTCGGCTGCGAGACGCGCACGCCGCGTGCCGAAATGCAGCAGTCGCTGCGTGCGCGCAACCCCGCGTGGGCCGCACTGGAAGCCCGCGCCGCGCCGGACGGCGATGCTGACGTCGAAGACCAGGATTTCGCCAGCTTCGACGTGCCGGCCTGTTCGATCTGCGGCGGCATGCTCAAGCCCGACGTGGTGTTCTTCGGCGAAAGTGTGCCGCGCGAGCGCGTGCAAGCCGCCTATGCGGCGCTGAGTGAAGCCGATGCCGTGTTGGTCGCCGGCTCGTCACTGATGGTGTATTCGGGCTTCCGATTCGTGCAGGCGGCCGTGGCCGCGGGCAAGCCCGTGGCAGCGGTCAACCTCGGACGCACGCGTGCCGACGATCTGTTGGCGTTGAAGGTCGCGCAGCCGGTGGGCGAGGCACTGACT
>Ga0075370_10001405_pt1 | contig 10400 bp, 12 predicted proteins | sample EndMethybrTD3035_FD_71398 | JGI IMG/M metagenome (GOLD analysis project Ga0075370, IMG submission 71398) | Populus endosphere microbial communities from Tennessee, USA - Endosphere MetaG P. TD hybrid TD303-5 | ecosystem: Host-associated > Plants > Roots > Endosphere | place: USA: Tennessee... | reverse complement strand
GACATGACAGTTTCGGCCTGGTTGTCTACCGCCGATGAGCGACGGCGCCCGCGAGATCGAGAACCTCGTCTACACCTATGCCGAACGTCTCGACGCCGGTGACCTCGACGGCGTCGCCGCTCTGTTCGCCCACGGCCGGATCTGCGGCATGGAGGACGGGCCCCCTGAAACGGTCTTCACAGGCGCTTCCGGGGTCCGGCAGATGTACGAGCTGGCGACACGTCTCTACGAGGACGGCACGCCCAAGACCAAGCACTTCACCACGAACGTCCGCCTGCATGTCGACGAAGCCGCCGGAACTGCGCACGGCAGCGCGTACTACTGCGTCACGCAGGCGACGCCGGACCTGCCGCTCCAGATCATCGTGACCGGCCACTACCGCGACACGTTTCACCGCATCGAAGGCACCTGGTGGTTCGATACCCGCATCATGTTCGTCGACCAGCTCGGCGACACCAGCCATCACCTGAAGTTCTGAACCGGTGGTCAACCACTTCGACGCCGCCGCTCTGGCAACGGCAGCGCAACTGAAGGAAGGCCTCGACGACTGGGGTCCGCTGCCGTTCGAAGAGCCGCTGGGGGTACTGGCCGAGAGCTACTCCTCGGCGGATCTCAACGAGATCGGCGTCCACATCCTGCGCTCTGGCCTCGTGCACAGCCTTCGGATGAGATTACGTGCGCAGGAGTGGATCCGGCGCCGTCCAGAGATTGTCGACGAGGTAATCGTGGCACCGATCGTGGTGGTCGGCATGATGCGCAGCGGGACGACCCTGCTGCAGCGACTTCTCGCCGCCGACAACCGCTTTCACTGTGCATACGGGTGGGAGGTCGTCGAGGTCGCCCCGCGACTCGACTACGAATGGTCGGCCGAAGAGGACCCGCGGATCGCGATCAGTGAGAAGCGCGAAGCGACGTCGCGCGAACTCGCCCCTGTGTTGTTCTCCATCCACCCGATGTATGCCCGAGAGCCCGAAGAGGAGATCGTCTTCCTGTCCGATGCGTTTCTGTCGCACGTGCCGGAATCCGGGGCCCACGTACCGCGATACCGAGCGTGGATCGACGAACAGGACTTCGCGCCCGCCTACGCATACCTGCACAGGATGTTGCAATTCCTTCAGTGGCAGAAGCGACAATGTGGCCTGACCGCCGGGCGGTGGGTGCTCAAATCCCCTGCACACCTTGGATATCTGGATACCCTACGAGCGAACTTCCCTGATCTACACCTGGTACACATGCACCGCGACCCCTGCGAGACGATTCCGTCGGGCGCCAGTCTCAACGCGACACTGCACGCCATGCACGCCGACGAGGTGGACCGCGGTCGCGTCGGCGCACAATGGCTGCAACGGATGGGCTGGACCAATGACCGTGCGATGGCGTCCCGCGCCGGGTGGAGCGACGAGCGGCAGCGATGCACCGACATCGAGTTCACCGACGCGGTATCCGATCCGATCGGGCAGGTCGCCCGTGTCTACGAAGCCATCGGTGAGCCGTTGACCTCCGACGCCGAATCCGCCATGCGCCGTTGGCTGGCTGAGCGTCCCCGCGAGCCCGCGCGCCCGCCGTACTCGGCGGAGGATTTCGGGCTGAGCAACGGCCAGATCGACGAACGATTTGCCGACTACAACGCGCGCTTCCGCGCGAGAGCGAACACCTTGAGGAGAATGTGATGTCCGGTTTCACAGGCGATCCGGTGGCCACGGCGTCCCAACATCAACAGGAGCTGGCCGCCCTGGATCTCATGGACCACCCCACGGTGAAAGCGGCGTACCACAGCGTCGCCGAGACATGGCTCGGCCGGGCCAAGGCGTCAGACGCGATGCGGCAGCGGTTCGACGACGCGTTCGCCGAGGTGATGTTCTCGGCCGCGGTGTGGTCGTCCAATCAGGACAAACTACGACCAAAAGTCAGCTGCATCACCAGGATCGGACACCCGGTAGCAGCCCGACCCATACCTGGATCGCGTTGGGGCATAGACAATCCCGACAGCGTGTACCGGGTGATACCGATTTCGGGTGACGAGCGCTATGAGATCCGCGGTCGCGTCGGCGCCAACCGGATGACGGAGAACTACTTCACGCTGTGGGACGCCAACATGGGTACCGTTGCGGTGCTCAATGGCCGAACGATGCAGGTCGACGACGACGGTTCCTTCGTCATCACGGTCGACTCCGATCCAGCCAGCGGACGCCCAAACCACGTACAGACCACGCCGGAAGCTCACGAGTTCTACATCCGCGACGTGCTGCTCAACTGGGATCGCGATGACCCGAATCATCTGAGCGTGCAACGACTCGGCCCAGAGCCGACGACACCGCCGCGCACACTCGACGAACAGGCTGACGCCACCGCAGCGATGATGGCGTACTTCGCCAACTTCACCGGAAAGCTCAGTCACGGCGTCTACAAGATGGCACCCAACAACTTCAACCTCGCATGGTCGGCCGATCGCGTCGGCGCGATGCGCAATCAGGTGTATGTGATGGGCCGGTTCGAGCTCAATCCTGGCGAGACATTCGTGGTCGACGTGAGTGACGGCGGGGCCGAATATTTCACCGTGCCGTTGAGCAACATCTGGGGCACCACGCTTGACATCGTGGACCGCACCGGCAGCCTGAACAAGGCGCAGTCGGTGCCGAACGAAGACGGCACCTATACGTACGTCATCTCACCGACCGACCCGGGAGTCGCGAACTGGATCGACTCCGATGGTCTTCACGAAGCCATCCTGACGCTGCGCATGGCCGAGTTCGGCGGTGAAGGACCCAAGGAGGATCTCGGTGCTCGCGGACGGGTGGTGAAGCTCGACGACCTCGAGAAGGAGGTGCCGTCACTGCGTCGGGTGTCTACCGCGGAGCGGGCCGCCGAATTGGCCGATCGACGTGCCGCCTATCTGCGCCGGCTCCCCGAAGGGACGAATTGACATGGGACGCTGGCTGATCACCGGGTGCTCGACGGGCATCGGACGAGAAATCGCCCGAGCGGCATTGGAGGCCGGACACTCCGTGGTGGTCACCGCGCGACGCACGGAGACGGTGGCCGATCTCGCCGATGCCTTCGGCGACCGTGCTGCCGTTGTGGCCTTGGACGTCACCGACAAGGCCCAGATCGCCGCGGCGATTCATGCGGCCGATGACGCGTTCGGTGGGATCGACGTTTTGGTCAACAATGCCGGCAACGGTTATCTGTCAGCGATCGAAGAAGGTGAAGACGACAAGGTTCGTAAATTGTTTGACACCAACTACTTCGGTGTGGTCGACACCATCAAGGCGGTGCTCCCCCAGATGCGCGAGCGCCAGTCGGGTCACATCGTGAACATCTCTTCGATGACAGGCCTGGTCGCCAACCCTCCGAATGCGTACTACTCGTCGACGAAGTTCGCGCTCGAAGCGCTGACCGAAGCGTTGGCCCAGGAGGTGAAGCCACTCGGCATCAAGGTCAGCGCAATCGAGCCCGGCGCGTTCCGCACCGACTGGGCCGCCCGTTCGATGTGGGAATCCTCAACTCCGATCGGCGATTACGACGAGAACGTCGGTGCTCGCAAGACGATGATCAAGGAATTCGCCAACCACTTGCCCGGCGACCCGCGCAAGGTGGCCGAAGCCGTGCTGATGGTGACTGATCTCGATGACCCACCACTGCGGCTCCTCCTCGGGCGCGACGTGCTTCAGGCGGTGCGCGACAAGCTCGCCGCGTTCTCGGCGTCGATCGACGAATGGGAAGCCGTCACCAAAGACGTCAACTTCCCGAAGGAATGATGGTGGGCACCCTGGAGGGCAAGGTCGCGTTCATCACCGGTGCCGCCCGAGGAATGGGCCGTGCACATGCGGTAAAACTCGCCGGAGAGGGCGCAGACGTCGTCGCCCTTGACATCTGCAGCGACTTCGAATCCACCGACTATCCGGGGGCGACCGCGGCCGACCTCGCCGAAACCGCCAGACTGGTTGAGGCGCAAGGTGGCCGGATCCTCGCGCGTGAGGCCGACGTTCGAGATTCCGATGCGGTGGACGCTGTGGTGGCTGAGGGATTGGCGGAATTCGGCCGACTCGACATCGTCCTTGCCAATGCTGGAATCATCCGGGTCACGGACTGCGAAGATCCGCGCCGCACGTTCCGAGACATCATCGACGTGAACCTCGTCGGCGCCTGGAACACTGTCGACGCGGCGATCCCGGCGCTGATCTCCGGCGGTCGCGGCGGATCGATCGTGCTGACGAGTTCAACCCAGGGTCTCAAAGCGCTGGGCACCGACCGCGCGGGTCCGCAGGCCTACGCGGCATCCAAGCGCGCACTCGTGGCACTGATGCAGAGCTGGGCGACTCAACTCGCGCCACATTCCATCAGGGTGAACACGATTCATCCGAGCGGGGTGGCCACCGACATGATTCTCAACGACGCCACGATGAATCTCGTCGCCGCCGAGGATCCGTGGATCATCGCGCAACAGAACGCGCTGCCGATCCCGCTGCTGCAGCCCGACGACATCGCGGGAGCGGTGGCATGGTTGGTCTCCGATGCCGGTCAGTTCATCACCGGCACAACTTGGCCGCTCGATGCGGGATTCATGCTGCGCAACTAGTAGGCGTCGGCCAGCCGCATCCACTCGTACGGCGGCTGCTGCGGCCAGCCATCCGGCGAGTCCTCCCATGTCTCCTGCCGTCCGTACGGTGTGAGATCGAGCAGGTCGAAGACCACCATGAACGGCTCTTCGCCTCGGCTGAACGTCTGCCACGTGTGAAACACACGGTCACCGTCGCGCAGGAAAACACTCACCGACTGGAGCTCCTCTCCGTCGACCGTCACGCCGAAGTCCTCGTTGAACGTGGTGCCCGCCGACGACACCCACGGAAGCTGCCAGCCCATCCGGTCACGGAAAGCCAGCAATTTGGGCAGCGCGGCGCGCGAAACCAAGACCAACGACGTGTCTTTCGCGCGCAGATGCGAAAGCGGGCCGATGTGCTCGGCCATCATGGAACATCCGTCGCACCCCTGCGCCCAATCGCTGCCGAACATGAAGTGCTGCACGATCAGCTGCCTGCGCCCGTCGAACAAATCGAGCAGCGTCACCGCGCCATGTTCGGAATCGAACGTGTACGAACCGGTGACCTCAACCATCGGCAGGCGACGCCGGGCGGCGCTGACGGAGTCCTTGAGCCGCGTCAGTTCCTTTTCCCGAAGCAGCAATTCGGCGCGAGCTTTCTCCCATACGGGGCGCGACACGATCGGCGGTAGCGGAGTCGTCATGGCTTCAGCGTGCCACGGTCGGACTGATATTTTCGGCGGGTGCGCACCACCTTCGAGTTCGAATTCGTGACGACGGCGACGCCGGACCAAGTCGTCGAGCTGATGACAGATTTCTCCTCGAACCGTGCTCACCGATGGCCGGCCTCGTCGGTGGAGGCATTCGAGGTGTATCGAATCGGAGAAACCGATGCCGACATCCGCGAGGGTCAAAACTTCCCCAAACTGTGGGCGAAATGGCACTACGACTGGTCGGAGCCGAATTCGGTGGTCCTGACGATCGTCGAAAGCGACGATCTCCAGCCGGGCGGTTTCATGTCGCTCACGGCGGAACCCCGCTGCGGCGGGAGCGCGGTACACGGAGTGTGGCACCAGACGTCGAAAAGCGTCAGGGGCTTGCTGGCTGTCACCCTGATGCGGTTCGTCGGGCGGCGCTCGCTGACGTCCTACTACACGAGGGTCTACGACGGCCTCTGAAACTCCTTGGCCACCTCAGCGACGCGGCGGACCTGTTCGATGTCCGAACTCGTTGGGATCAGATGGATCTCGTCAGCGCCGATGGCTTCGAATCCTCGCAGCACCTCCAGCAGCTCGCTTTCGGTTCCCGCCCAGCCGGTTGTGGGTGCCATCGCGTCGACATATTCGACCGGAATCCAATTCATGTAGCGCCGCAGATGTGAGTGGACCTGCTCCCGGGGTCCGTCGCCGTCGCCGATCGCGAACCAGAACGACGTGGCCAGGTGCGGCCGCTGCTTGCCCGCCTGCGCCCACGCCTCGCGGGCGACGTCGAACAGCTTGCTCTCCTTGTCGACGTCCAGGTCCAACGTCGTACCCGCCAACCCGTCGGCCCATGCGGCGGCACTGCGCACGGTCTTGGGGCCCATGGTGCCGACCAGCAGTTGCGGGCCCCCGGCCTGTATCGGCGGCGGCCCGACCGGTTCGACGGACTCGGTGACCTTCTCCCCCGCCCAGACGCGTCGCATCACCGCGACGCTGTCGGCCATCCCGCGCATCGTCTGCGTCGCGATGTCCGCGCCCACGGCGTTGTAGTCCTCGTTCCTGCCGCCGACACCCAGCCCGACGGTCAGCCGACCGCCGCTGAGCATGTCGCCGGTGGCGAGCGCCTTGGCCAGCATGACGGGATCGTGCAGCTGGGGAACCACGACGGTCGTCACCAGCCGCACCCGGTCGGTCCAGGCCGACAAGGCGCCCAGCAGGGTCGGGGAGTCGGGGTTGCTGAACGCGATGCGTTCGCCCCAGCACAACGACGAGAATGGCCCGCCGTCGATCACCTGCGCCCATTCCCGAAGCGTCGAGGCATCCAGGTTCGGCTCCATCACCGGCATCGTCATCCCGATCTGCACGATCGCGATTCTGGCACGATGGGCTTCTATGGCGATCAACACCACGTCTATTGCCCACGTCCGGCTCACCGTGACCGACATCGATCAATCCCGGCAGTTCTACGACAGCGTGTTCGGTTGGCCCATTCTCGTAGAGATGCCCGAACAGGCCGACGCGGCGACGCGCGAGATGTTGAGCTTCCTCTTCGGTGGCGTGATCTACGACCTCGGCGGCGCACTGATTGGGCTGCGCCCGGTTGCCGCCGACCGCTTCGACGAGGACCGCGCCGGCCTGGACCACATCGCGTTCCGGGTCGGCAGCAAGGACGAGTTGGATTCCGCGGCAGATCATCTCGATTTCCTCGGCATCGCGCATGAGCCGATAAAAGACATCGGCCCGGCATACATTCTCGAGTTTCGAGACCCCGATAACATCGCGCTCGAGCTCAGTGCACCGAAGTAGCGAAACCAAGCGAGTCTCGCGTCTGGGGGTTTTCCTTATCGGGCCCGGAGGAAAACGCCGTTTCGCGGGCCGTGCCGGATCCATAGGTTGAAGGGCATGGTCGCAGTCACCGACACGAGTCCAGAGGACACCGAGGCCCCCGTCGAGACCGCGGACCGGGCACGGCTCGCGCCCGCCCGCAATATCGGTGTGGTTCCGACGGCGTCGATGGTCACCGGCGCCGGGATCGCGCTGGTGTGGATCTGGATCCCGCTCGCCATCCTGATCGCCGGCATCTCGTCCATCCCCAGCGTCGTCGGATTCCTACTGGCGGGCGTGGTCTTCGTCTACCTGATGCGCGGCGTCGAATGGGTCGAGCGCATGCGTAGTGAGGCGGTGTTCGGGCTGGGCATCGGGGTTTCCGTGCGCGCGCTCTCGCCCTACACCGGATTTCAGCACTGGGCCCATCAGCTGTGGCTGGATATCAGCAGCGCCAGGTTCTGGAAGGCCACCGCCCACCACTTTCTGCGGATGACCTACGACCTCCTGGTCACCGGGATCGCCGTCGGTCTGGTGGCTTTCGCTTTCCTGGGACCCGCGGCGGCGGTTGCGATCCGGCAGAGTGACGCCGACACGGGACTGACGTTCATGTCGCCGCTGCTGGCATGGCTGCTCGCCGCGGTGGCGGTCGCGGCCGCGGTGGCCATTCTGATCTTCGGGCCGATCCTCGACGCGGCGATCGACCGGTGGCTGCTGTCGCCGTCACCGACGACCGCACTGCAACGTCAGGTCAGTGCGCTGGCTGACGCGAGGATGGGCGCGGTGTCGTCGGCGCAGACGGAGCGTCACCGCATCGAGCGCGACCTGCATGACAGCGTGCAGCCGCGGCTCGTGTCGTTGGCGATGACGATCGGGTTGGCCCAGACCAAGCTCGACAACGACCTGCCCGCAGCCAAGACGCTGATCGCCGAGGCGCACGACGACGCCAAGAACGCGCTCGTCGAGCTGCGCAACGTGGTGCGTGGCATCGCGCCGACCATCCTGTCCGACCGCGGCCTCGATGCCGCGTTGTCCTCGGTGGTGCAGCGATCGGCGGTACCGACCGCACTCAATGTCGACCTTCCGCGCCGACTACCCGACGAGGTCGAAGCGTGCGCGTATTTCGTTGTCGCCGAGGCTGTCACGAACATCGCCAAACACGCCAACGCCACACAGGCGGTCGTGACGGTGCGGTTCGAAATGGCCTCGAATCAGCTGTTCGTTTCCGTGTTCGACGACGGTCGCGGCGGCGCCTCGATCACCGGCGACGAGAACGCGACGGGCCTGCGCGGACTGGACGAACGCGTGCGCGCGGCTCGAGGCACGTTCAGCGTGTCTAGCCCCGCCACCGGACCGACCATCGTCACCGCGGTGCTGCCATGCGCGTGGTGATCGCCGAGGACTCCGCGCTGCTGCGGGCCGGCATCGAACGCATTCTGACCGATGCGGGCCACGAGGTCGTCGCGGGCGTGCCCGACGCCACCAACCTGCTGCGGCTGGTCAACGAGAAGCGTCCGGACCTGGCCATCGTCGACGTGCGGATGCCGCCCACGTTCACCGATGAGGGCATCAGGGCCGCCGCGCTGCTGCGCAGCCAGAACCCGGAGTCGCCGGTGCTGGTGCTCTCCCACTATGTCGAGGAGCGTTACGCGGCAGACCTGATCTCCTCGGACACAAGGGGATTCGGGTATCTACTCAAGGACAGGGTCGCCGATGTTCCCGCCTTTCTCGACGCCGTCGAGGTGGTAGGGGGCGGCGGGACGGTGCTCGACCCCGAGGTGGTTTCGCAGATCCTGGTGCGTACCCACCGCCGCGGCACAATCGACCAGCTGACGCCCCGCGAGCACGACGTTCTGCAGTTGATGGCCGAGGGTAAGACCAACTCGGCGATCGCTGCGGCCCTTCATATCTCAGTCGGATCCGCCGAAAAGCACATCGCATCGATCTTCACCAAATTGGCTCTTGCTTCCGACGAGAGCGAGAACCGCCGTGTGCTGGCGGTACTGCGCTATCTCGAGTCCTGATCGAAAGGATTTCCGCTGTGACGACGTTCGCTCCTCCTCCGCCGACCGGCGCCGCCGAGCCGGCGATGCAGCCTCCGCCCCCGCTCTCGCCGCGTGGACGCACCGGAATCCGCTTGGCGCTCATCGTCGCCGCAGCGGTGCTGGTCGTCGGGACCATCGCATCGCTGGGCGGACTCGCCATCGGCGTCAGCAGTTTTCGGGTCATTACCGACTCCAAACCGCTGCCGTCGACGATGCGGTCGCTGACCGTCGACGCGGGTTCCGTTCCGGTCGCAGTGCGCATCACCACCGATCGTGAAGCCCGCGAACCCCGCGCGGACCTGCGGCTGGTGACTTCCACACGGGCGGGCGAGAACCCGTTGACGGTGACCACCGACGCCGGTGGCACCCGGATCACGCTCAGCGGCGAAGGCTCGTCATTACTGGACTGGGGCCGAGCCGGCGAGCTGGTCCTGGTGCTGCCGCCGGATCTCGCGCGCCGGTTGACGGTGAACGCCAGACAGTCCAACAGCATCGTGGTTCTCGACGCCGATGTCGATCAGCTGATCGCGCGAACCGACAACGGTGAGGCCGTACTCAAGGGATCTGCTCGTCGCATCGAGATCTACACCGAGAACGGCGACGTCATGACCCGCGACCCGATTTCAGTGTCCGAAGCATTCATCGCCGAAACCTCCAACGGCGATATCGAGGTGGACCTCAGGGACACCGCACCCCGCACCGTCGAGGCCAGCAGCGACAACGGCGACGTCATCATCGCCGTGCCCACGGGCGGCCCCTACGTGGTGAATGCCAATACGGAGAACGGGCATACCGAGATACGGGTCCCCCGGGCGACCGACCGGGCGAACGCCGCGGCCGTCATCACCGTGCGGTCGGAGAACGGCGACGCGATCGTCGACGATCTGCGGTAGCTAGCCGAGAATCCGCTCGGCTTCGCGCACGCCGCTCAGATACGCGCCGTGCACGGTGCCGAAGAACTCGGCGTTGGTGGCTTCACCGGCGAACGCGAGCCTGTCGTCCACCGGTTCGGCGAGCGTCTCCATATCGTCAGGGCTCGAACCGACGGCGATGAAGCTGTATGAGCCGCGCGCGTATGGGTCAGCGGCCCAGCGGGTGACGAGCGATCCGGTCGGGGGCGGTCCGTTCAACGCCGTCACCACCTGGGACACCGCGTCCTGGTCGGAAAGCGCCTCGCGCGCACGCGCATCGGAGCCGCCGCGCAAGCCCACCAACAAGGGGACACCGGCGAACGTCTCACCGTTGATCAGCAACGGCAACGGCTGCGCGCTGCCGACGAGCCCGATCACG
>Ga0075370_10001402_pt1 | contig 10410 bp, 7 predicted proteins | sample EndMethybrTD3035_FD_71398 | JGI IMG/M metagenome (GOLD analysis project Ga0075370, IMG submission 71398) | Populus endosphere microbial communities from Tennessee, USA - Endosphere MetaG P. TD hybrid TD303-5 | ecosystem: Host-associated > Plants > Roots > Endosphere | place: USA: Tennessee... | reverse complement strand
GCCGATGATGCCGCGCGCCTTCAGCCACTGGTCGAGATGCTTGACGGCGCGGTAGTTCGAAGGATCGGTGACATCGGCCTTGAAAATAACGCCGACGGCGCCGTGCCGGGCGGCAGGCGTCAGGTCCTCGACGTCTTCCTCGTTGGTGCCGACATTGCCAATGTGAGGGAAGGTGAAGGTAACGATCTGGCCGAGATAGGAGGGGTCGGTCAGGATCTCCTCGTAGCCCGTCAGCGCCGTGTTGAAGCAGACTTCGGCCTGGACCTTGCCGGTCGCGCCGATGCCCTTGCCTTCGATCACGGTGCCGTCGGCGAGAACGAGCAGGGCACTTGGCTTTTCAATTGTCCATGGAGCTGTGGCGGTCATTGTCATCCCGTTTCCGGCGTCGTGCGCGGCCTTGAAAAGACCGGGGGCTTCCGCCATGTTTGTCGCAGATTGCAGCCAGCGACATGCGTCGCGGCTTGAGACCTTAATATCGATCTAATGTGCAGGTGTTGGACATAGCCAAACAAGGCCTGTCGGTCAATGCGCGGTTTTCGTTTCCCGCCAGGGAATTCGCCAGGTTTCGGCCGCAGGCACGCAATTGCATTGATCGCTGCTCATGGTCTATGAGACTGGCAACATGAAATGAGAGGCTGGGCGATCGTCGCCGGCTTGCTTAGGGAGTTAAAGACATGATCCGCGAAACGCTTTCCAACGCCCAGAAGGATGCCATGAGGGCCAAGGATGCGGCGAGGCTTTCGACCGTGCGCTTGATCCTGGCCGCCATCAAGGACAAGGACATCGCCAATCGCGGCTTGGCCAAGGAACAGGCAAGCGACGACGAGATCCTGCAGCTGCTCGCCAAGATGATCAAGCAGCGGGAAGAGTCGGTTAAGATGTATACCGATGGCGATCGTCCGGAGTTGGCTCAGAAGGAGCGCGAGGAAATTGCTGTCATCCAGGGCTTCATGCCGGAACAGCTCTCCGAAGAGAAAGTGCGCGAGATTTGCGTCGCCGTCGTGGCCGAGCTCGGCGCCCAGGGCCTGAAGGACATGGGCAAGTGCGTTGCGGCGCTGCGCGAGCGATATGCCGGGCAGATGGATTTCGCCAAGGCGTCGGCGATCCTCAAGGATCTGTTGAAGTAAATTTTATCTGTTTGCGGCCGCGCTCTGGCGCGGCCAACGCGATGTTCGATTCTCGGCGTACTGCATCGACATAGGCTGAAAATAGAGAAGGCAGGAGCTGGGGGAGCTCCTGCCTTCTTGCGCTTTGCAGCCGTTTGATGACGCAGGGTGGGGCCCAAAAATCAAACGTCTATTGCAAAGGCACCCAGGTGAGGCGGCGCCGGGGGTAGGGATGGTGCCTCACCTGGGGATCGGTTAAATCTTATCTGGTGATCCTGACCTGCTGTTGCAAATTCATGTCTTGCGATTCCAGCCAGGATATCTGAACTTTGACACCGGCCTTGAGAGCCGGCACTTTCATATCGACAGGAAGCTGATAGCCAGCATCCGCATAGAGCACGTTCGTGGCTGCCGCAGGCGCTGCGCCATCCGTCATCGTTGCCGAGCTATAGTTAGCTGTGGCGAAGAGGGCGGCAGCGGCAAAGGGTACCAGCAGAACGCGCATTTCATCTCCTAAACTGAAAGCCTGTACCTCTGGCTTCCTGTTCGTCGGGACGTCTAGGCATGTCGCGTCGCGAACCATGTTGTTCGCCGGCTTGTCTCGTCCTGTGAGATGGAAGCTATTGCGCTGCACATGAACAATCAAATTACAAAAAAATAATGTTTGACTTACGAACCATGCCGCAAATGTGCCACCAAGCGGGAAGATCACGCGCGCCTCGATCTTCGGCCAATGGTTGCGGCGGGTGTTGCCGCACTCTCCTGTTGTTAGCTGGAGTGGTGGGCAAGTATCTGCTTTTTCATCATTTTCCTTTTGCGGAGAAGCAGCCTTCCAGAAGCACATAAAGGCCGCGGGGAGTCGTGGCCATTTCTGTCGTCAATGATGTCAAAATGGCTTTTCAGGAGGGTGCGGGAACATTAACAACGCCACTGCAATCACGGTCTTGTGATCGGAGTGGTTGATTGTCGACCCAGGCGCGAGGGGCTGTGAATAGCGGGCGTGGTGACGGGTTCCTCGTGGCAATGCGCGTTGTTCCTGCTTATAAGGGGGCAAGCCAGAGGTAATTATGCGATTTTCCAATACGTTTCTCGATGAGATTCGCGACCGCGTCCCTATTTCGGACGTGATCGGCCGCCGTGTGACGTGGGATCGGCGCAAGACCAATGTGCCGCGTGGCGATTATTGGGCCTGCTGCCCTTTCCATGGCGAAAAGTCGCCGAGCTTCCATTGCGAGGACCGCAAGGGCCGTTACCATTGCTTCGGCTGCGGGGTCACCGGCGATCATTTCCGTTTTCTGACTGACCTCGAGGGTCTGAGCTTTCCTGAAGCCGTGCAGCAGATCGCCGACATGGCCGGCGTTCCCATGCCGATCGCCGATCCCATGGAAGCGAAGCGCGAGAAGGAACGCACCTCGCTGCTCGACGTCATGGAGATGGCGACGCAGTTCTTTCAGGACCAGCTGCAGACGGCAAATGGGGCGAGGGCGCGCGCCTATCTGCGCGATCGCGGTCTGACCGGCCGTACCATCGATACCTTTCGTCTGGGCTATTCACCGGATAGCCGCAATGCGCTGAAGGAATTTCTGTCCAGCAAGGATGTTGCCAAAGAGCAGATCGAAGCCTGCGGTCTCGTGGTGCATGGTCCGGATATTCCGGTCTCTTACGATCGCTTCCGTGACCGCATCATGTTTCCGATTCTGTCTTCTCGCGAGAAGGTTATCGCCTTCGGTGGCCGGGCGATGTCGCCGGACGCACCGGCGAAGTATCTCAATTCCAACGAGACCGAGCTCTTTCATAAGGGTAACGTGCTCTACAATTTCACCCGCGCGCGGCGTGCCGCTCAAGGGAACGATGGTTCAGGGACGATCATCGCCGTCGAAGGCTATATGGACGTGATCGCGCTGCATCAGGCCGGCGTCGAAAATGCCGTCGCGCCGCTCGGCACGGCGCTGACGGAGAGCCAGCTTGAGCTTCTGTGGAAGATGACGCCGCAGCCGATGCTCTGCTTCGATGGCGATGGCGCCGGTATCCGCGCCGCCAATCGCGCCGCCGATCTGGCGCTGCCGCATATCAAGCCCGGCCGAACGGTCCGTTTCGCGCTTCTGCCTGACGGTAAGGATCCGGACGATCTCGTCCGTCACGATGGCCGCGCGCCCTTCGACAAGGTGTTGGCGCAGGCAAAGCCGCTGGCGGAGATGATCTGGGGCCGCGAAACCAGCAACGGCACCTTCGATACCCCGGAGGCGCGTGCCGAGCTTGAAGCGCGGCTGAAGCAGATGGTCTCGATTATCGCCGATGAAAATGTCCGCCGTCATTATCAGCAGGATATTCGCGACCGGTTGAACGGGCTGTTCCAGCCGCAGTTTCGGCGCAACGACAATCAGCAGGGGCGCGGTTTTTCCCGCGAGAACAACGGCCGCTCCTTCGGTGGTCGTGGCGGACAGAGCCGGGATCGGCCGGCGGCCGTTAGCACGAAGGCGACAGATCGTTTGATGCGCTCGGGCATGATCAAGGGCCATCAGGATGTTCCGGGCCTGCGCGAAAGCGTGCTAGCGGTGACCATCGTCAATCATCCGCTGCTGTTGCAGGACGAATATGACGAGATCGCCGCTATCGACTATGAAAGCCGTGAATTGCAGCGCCTATGGTCTGCCATGCTCGGCGCTGCCGCGACCATACCGGCTCAGCAGCTCAGCCGAGAGCGATTGCTCGAACAGCTGGAAGAACAGGGTTTCGCCGCCTTGCTGAAGGCGCTGGACCAGCAGGTGCGCAATGCCCGCCTCTGGACGGCGACGGAGGAGGCGGCGATGGAGGATGCGCGCGAGGGCTATCGCCAGGCGCTTGCGCTCCATAAGCGTTCGAAGGCGCTGCGCTGGCACAAGATCGAGCTGGAGCGCGCCGTTGCCGAAGCGACGGAAGAGGGCGACGGCGAACTCATCGAACAGCTGATGCGCGCTTTGCAGGAAGTGCAGCTCGAAGCCTTGCGGCTGGAAAACCAGGAAGCGATCATCGACGGCTTCGGGGTGCTTTCCGGCCGCATTAAAGGACCCGCAGGGAAGTAGGGGATAGATGTCACAGCCGGATAGACAGGAACCACGGTTTTCCGCCGACAATGCGCTGTTTGCAGATCGCAGTTCCGGAATGGCGCCGCTCGACGTTCTCAAGCGGGTCTACGGCTATTCCGCCTTTCGCGGCAAGCAGCAGCAGGTGGTCGAGCATGTCGTGGCCGGCGGTGACGCCGTGGTGTTGTTTCCGACCGGGGCCGGCAAATCGCTGTGCTTCCAGATTCCGGCCCTTTGCCGCGACGGCATCGGCATCGTCGTCTCGCCGCTGATTGCCTTGATGCGCGATCAGGTCGAAGCGATGAAGCAGCTCGGCATCCGCGCGGCGGCATTGAATTCGTCATTGTCGCGTGAGGAAGCGAGCGACATCTATCGCGCCGTCTCCAGCGGCACGCTCGATATGCTCTATGTCACGCCCGAGCGTGTCATGACCGACGGGTTCCAGCAGATGATCGCCAGGGCGAAGATTGCCCTATTCGCGATCGACGAGGCGCATTGCGTCTCGCAATGGGGACATGACTTCCGGCCGGAATATCGCGACCTCGGCAAGCTTGCTGAACTCTTTCCCAAGGTGCCGCGCATCGCGCTGACGGCAACCGCCGATCCGCATACGCGCGACGATATCATCGAGCGGCTGGGGCTCGACGACGCCAAAGTCTTCACCACCAGCTTCGACCGGCCGAATATCGCCTATGAGATTGTCGAGCGCGATCAGCCGCGCCAGCAGTTGCTACGTTTTCTCGATGGCCATCGCGGCGATAGCGGCATTGTCTATTGCCTGTCGCGGGCTAAGGTCGAGGATACCGCGGAATGGCTGAACGGGCAGGGCGTTCGCGCGCTTGCCTATCACGCCGGCATGGACCGCTCTGTTCGCGATGCCAATCAGGACGCGTTTCTGAAGGAAGAGGATCTTTGCCTGGTGGCGACGGTTGCCTTCGGCATGGGTATCGACAAGCCGAATGTGCGCTATGTCGCCCATCTCGATCTGCCAGGCTCCATCGAGGCCTATTATCAGGAGACAGGCCGTGCCGGACGCGACGGGCTGCCGTCCGAGGTCTGGATGGCCTACGGCATGGCGGACGTCATCCAGCGGGGGCGGATGATCGATGAGGGCAATGCGGCGGATGAGATCAAGCGCGTCGAACGCGCCAAGCTCAATGCGCTGCTCGCCGTCTGCGAGACGGCCGGCTGCCGGCGGCAGGCGATCCTGGCGCATTTCGGCGAGGGCCATGCTGGCGGCTGCGGCAATTGCGACACTTGCCTGAAGCCGGTTGAGACCTGGGATGGCACGGAAGCGGCGATCAAGGCGCTGGCCGCCGTCTATCGCACCGGGGAGCGTTTCGGCACCGGCCATGTCATCGACGTGTTGATAGGGACCGTCAACGAGAAGACCGAGCGTTTCGGCCATGTCAACATGCCGGTCTTCGGTGCCGGCAAGGATATTCCCGCGCGCACCTGGCAATCCGTCTTTCGACAATTGCTGGCGAACGGCTTTATCAGCGTCGACCACACCGCTTTTGGCGCGATGAAGCTGGAGCCGGAGGCAAAGGCCGTGTTCAAGCACGAACGTCAGGTCTTCTTCCGCAAGGACCGGCCGGAAGCCGGTCGTCGTGGCAAGAAGGGTGCGAGGATAGAAAAGAGGCAGTCGAACCTTTCGGGCGAGGCACAGCCGCTGTTCGATGCTTTGAGGGCAGAACGCACGAAGATCGCCAAGGAGCTCGGCGTGCCGCCCTATGTCGTTTTCCCGGATACGACGCTGATCGCCTTTGCGACGGAGCAGCCGACGAGCCGCAATGCGCTGCTAGGGATTTCAGGCGTCGGGCAGGCGAAGCTGGAACGCTACGGGGATGCGTTTTTGAAGGTTATCAAGGATTTCGCCGATCGGTGACACCTAGGCGCTGTGCCTGTTCACATCCTGGCGGTCATGCCGCCATCGACGGTCAGGACATGTCCGTTGACGAAGGATGCCGCATCGCTGGCGAGGAATAGTGCTGCACCGGCGATTTCATCCGGCCGTCCCCAACGCTGAATCGGAATGCGCTGGCGCACGACCGGCATAAGGTCCGCATTCGCCACCATCGCTGCGTTGGTTTCCGTTGCAAACCAGCCCGGCGCAATGGCGTTGCTGGTGATGCCGTATGGACCGAATTCAACCGCCATGCCGCGCGTGAGACCGGTCAGCCCCTGTTTGGCCGCCGGATAGACGCAGTCGCCGGGCATGGTGACCCGACCGCTGATCGAGGTAACAGAGATCAGTCGCCCATGATTGTGTCGCTTCATCAGCCGAGCGGCGTCGCGGGAAAGCATGACCGAGGCGGCGAGATCCGTGTTGAGCAAGGCGAGGATCGATTCGTCGTCGAAGTCGGCCAGCGGGCGTCTGTCTCGAGCGCCGACATTATTGATCAATATGTCGAGCCGGCCGTGCTGTCTCTCGATATCGGCCATCATCGCGCTCCGCGCCTCGCGGTCGGCAATATCGAAGGCTGCTGCTTCGGCCATGCCTCCTGTCGCTTGAATGGCTTCGACGGCGTTGTTCAACGTTGCGGCATTGCGCCCATTGACGATGACATGCGCTCCCGCGTCGGCAAGCGCCTTTGCCATTTCGAACCCGAGGCCGCGTCCGCCTCCGGTGACGAGCGCGACCCGGCCCGCGAGGGAGAATCTGTGAAATATGTTCATGGCTCTCCCTTTCTGCTGAGATCAACATCGACTTGCAGCAAAATAGTGGACTCAGTCAAGTAATTTTTGCAATAACAACTGACGGGGCGAGGCAGGGAACTTGCGTGTTTTTCGTTCGGTTCGACAGATAATATCGAACTTGCCCTGTATCGTGCCAGCGCCACGACGCTACGCATTTTTGCCGCGACTGGATGCAGCAAGGGACCTAATCCTGTGTTATTTCTTGGCCAGTTAGGCACCGTGACCAGCATCGGAATGCGACCATGACCCCTGCGTTCATATCTCACTTGCGCAACGAACTCGCCGGCCTGAAAGATGCGGGGCTTTATAAGTCCGAACGCGTTATCATCTCCAAGCAAGCTGGCGAGATTGCCGTTGCAGGCGGTGCGCGAGTGTTGAATTTCTGCGCAAATAATTATCTCGGCTTGGCCGACAATGAGGAACTGGCCGAGGCGGCGAAGACGGCACTCGATCGCTACGGCTATGGCATGGCTTCCGTGCGTTTCATCTGCGGCACGCAGGAGGAGCACAAGCAGCTTGAGGCGCGGATCTCAGGCTTTCTCGGCATGGAGGATACGATCCTCTATTCCTCCTGCTTCGATGCCAATGGCGGGCTGTTCGAGACGCTGCTGTCGGAGGAGGATGCGATCATCTCCGATGCGCTCAACCATGCATCGATCATCGACGGCGTGCGCCTCTCGAAGGCGAAGCGGTTTCGCTATCTCAACAACGACATGGCGGCATTGGAGGAAGAACTGAAGAAGGCCGAGGGCAGCCGCTTCAAGCTGATTGCCACTGACGGCGTCTTCTCCATGGACGGCATCATCGCCAATCTTGGTGGCGTTTGCGATCTCGCCGAGAAATATGGCGCCATGGTCATGGTCGATGACAGCCATGCGGTCGGCTTTGTCGGTGATCACGGTCGCGGCGCGGCGGAATATTGCGGCGTCGAGGGCCGGATCGACATCATCACCGGCACGCTTGGCAAGGCGCTCGGTGGCGCATCGGGCGGCTACACCTCCGCGAAGGCCGAGATTGTCGACTGGCTGCGGCAGCGCTCACGCCCCTATCTCTTCTCCAACACGTTGGCGCCGGTCATCGCGGCCGCCTCGCTGAAGGTCTTTGACCTCATCGACAATGGCGACGCCCTGCGAAACCGGCTCCGTGGCAATGCCGAGTTCTTCCGCGGCGAAATGACCAAGCTCGGCTTTACGCTGGCCGGCGCCGACCATCCGATCATTCCTGTCATGCTCGGCGACGCCAAGGTGGCGCAGGAGATGGCGGCTCTGATGCTGAAAAAGGGCGTCTACGTCATCGGCTTCTCCTTCCCCGTTGTGCCGAAAGGGCAGGCGCGCATCCGTACGCAGATGTCGGCGGCGCATTCGAGGGTCGACGTCGAGTGCGCGATTGCTGCTTTCGCCGAGGCGGGACGGGAACTCGGAATCATTTGAATCGGTTGGAGACGACAGATCATGTCAAACATGATGAAGGCGCTGGTCAAATCGAAGCCTGAAGTCGGACTATGGATGGAGCATGTTCCGGTTCCCGAGGTCGGGCCGAACGATGTGCTGATTCGGGTCAGGAAGTCGGCGATCTGTGGCACCGATGTACATATTTGGAACTGGGACCAGTGGGCGCAAAAGACCATACCTGTGCCGATGGTCGTCGGCCATGAATTCTGCGGCGAGATTGCCGAGATCGGTTCGGCGGTGACGAAGTATCATGTCGGCGAGCGTGTTTCTGGCGAGGGGCATATCGTCTGCGGCAAGTGTCGCAATTGTCGGGCGGGCAGGGGCCATCTCTGCCGCAACACGCTCGGCGTCGGCGTCAACCGCCCAGGTTCCTTCGGCGAGTTCGTTTGCATCCCGGAATCCAATGTCGTGCCGATCCCGGATGATATTCCGGATGAAGTGGCGGCGATCTTCGATCCCTTCGGCAATGCCGTGCACACGGCACTGTCCTTCGACCTGGTGGGCGAGGACGTGCTGGTCACCGGTGCCGGCCCGATCGGCATCATGGGCGCCATGGTCGCGAAGCGGTCCGGCGCGCGCAAGGTTGTCATCACCGATATCAATCCGAACCGTCTGGCGCTTGCCCATAAGCTCGGCATCGATCACGTCGTCGACGCCTCGAAAGAGAATCTTGCCGATGTGATGAAGTCGATCGGCATGACCGAAGGCTTTGACGTCGGTCTGGAAATGTCGGGTGCGGCGCCGGCGTTCCGTGACATGATCGACAAGATGAACAATGGCGGCAAGATCGCCATTCTCGGCATCGCGCCGGCCGGCTTCGAGATCGACTGGAACAAGGTGATCTTCAAGATGCTGAACCTGAAGGGCATCTATGGCCGCGAAATGTTCGAGACCTGGTACAAGATGATCGCCTTCGTTCAGGGGGGGCTCGACGTCTCGCCGGTCATCACCCATCGCATCGGCATCGATGATTTCCGCGAAGGGTTCGAAGCGATGCGTTCCGGCAACTCCGGCAAGGTGGTAATGGACTGGTTTTGAACTTATTTGTGACCTGATGGCATCAGTATTGTCCGCAAACTGCGGAAATGAAAGCGTTTGACAAGGCTGCTCTTGTCATCGTGCGGGGACTTCCTAAATACGGGGAACAATTGTTTCCAGCGTGCGGAGCCTGTGGATAAGGCTTTTTCACGATTTTAATGAGCTTTTTTGCTGGAAAAGCTTGACGTGAACAAAAATTGTAGGAATCACCGTTTGTCCTCGGAAAAACGGTAAACTGGATCAGGCGGATCATTTATACCATGGCCGGAAATCCAAACGCAATCCAGCTTTGCTGTCCAGTGCCGGCGATCGTGGTTAATCAGGCATTAAAGGTCATTCCGTTAGGTCTTTGTCGGTGATTCGGGGCTGGCGCGAGGCGCGCCGGGCCAGAGCGGTCATTCACCGCGTATAAGTTTTAAGCGTCAGGGAAAGCGACGATATAGAGATGGCAACCAAGGTCAAAGAGAACGAAGAAGCTGAAGTCGAACGCGACGGCACCTCCGATGGCCCGCTTCTCGATCTTTCCGACGACGCGGTCAAGAAGATGATCAAGGCCGCGAAGAAACGCGGCTACGTGACGATGGACGAGCTCAACGCCGTCCTGCCGTCCGAAGAAGTGACGTCTGAACAGATCGAAGATACGATGGCGATGCTCTCCGATATGGGCATCAACGTCATTGAAGACGAGGATGTCGAAGAGGCGGGCGCGGCAACCAGCAGCGACGATGACGATTCCAGCGACGACGACAATGGGGAAGGCGGCGAACTCGCACCTTCCACAGGTTCGGCGCTTGCTACCGCCAAGAAGAAAGAGCCGACCGACCGCACGGACGATCCGGTGCGTATGTACCTGCGCGAAATGGGTTCGGTCGAACTGCTGTCGCGCGAAGGTGAAATCGCGATCGCGAAGCGCATCGAGGCCGGCCGCGAGACCATGATCGGTGGCCTCTGCGAAAGCCCGTTGACGTTCCAGGCGCTGATCATCTGGCGCGACGAACTCAACGAAGGCACGACGCTGCTGCGCGAGATCATCGATCTCGAAACCACCTATTC
>Ga0075370_10001401_pt1 | contig 10412 bp, 7 predicted proteins | sample EndMethybrTD3035_FD_71398 | JGI IMG/M metagenome (GOLD analysis project Ga0075370, IMG submission 71398) | Populus endosphere microbial communities from Tennessee, USA - Endosphere MetaG P. TD hybrid TD303-5 | ecosystem: Host-associated > Plants > Roots > Endosphere | place: USA: Tennessee... | reverse complement strand
CGCCCTGTCGGCCTTCTATCACGACAGCACGGACATCAACAATCCCGAGCACCGCGAGATCGCCGCGATCCGCCTGATCGCGAAGATGCCGACGCTCGTGGCCATGGCCTACAAGTACACCGTGGGCCAGCCCTACATGTACCCGAAGAACGAACTCAGCTATGCGGGCAATTTCCTGCACATGATGTTCGCGACGCCGTGCGAGGAATACAAGGTGAACCCGGTGCTCGAGCGCGCGCTCGACCGCATCTTCATCCTGCACGCCGACCACGAGCAGAACGCCTCCACTTCCACCGTGCGCCTGTGCGGCTCGTCGGGCACCAACCCGTTTGCCGCCATTGCGGCCGGCGTGGCCTGCCTCTGGGGCCCCGCCCACGGCGGCGCCAATGAAGCGGCGCTCAACATGCTCTACGACATCCAGAAGGAAGGCGGCGTGGAGAAGATCGGCGAGTTCATCAAGAAGGTCAAGGACAAGAATTCGAACGTCAAGCTCATGGGCTTTGGCCACCGCGTGTACAAGAACTACGACCCGCGCGCCAAGCTGATGCAGGAGACCTGCAACGAAGTTCTGACCGAGCTGGGCCTGGAAAACGATCCGCTGTTCAAGCTTGCCAAGGAGCTCGAGAAGATCGCGCTGGAAGACGAGTACTTCGTGTCGCGCAAGCTCTACCCCAATGTCGACTTCTACTCGGGCATCGTGCAGCGCGCCATCGGCATCCCGGTGCCGCTGTTCACCGCAATCTTCGCGCTGGCCCGCACCGTGGGCTGGATTGCCCAACTGAACGAAATGATCGGCGACCCCGAGTACAAGATCGGCCGCCCGCGCCAGCTGTTCGAAGGCTCGCCCAAGCGCGACGTGAAGCCCATCGGCCAACGCTGAAGGCGCCCCGGCGCTCACCCTGGAAAGCTGCCCTCGGGCAGCTTTTTTGCGTCTTGGCTGACAGGGCGACGCAAAAGGCATCGGTACGGTTCAACACCGGAGGCTCATTGGGGGCCCACCTTCAACGCACTTCAGGAGATCCGTCATGAAGAAGATTGCCGCGCTTATTGCTGTCGTTTTCACGTTCGCCGTCCCGCTGTCCGGCTGCAACACCTTCCGGGGTGCGGGCCAGGACATCCAGAAGGGCGGCGAAAAGGTCGAGGACGCCGCCAAGAAGCGCCAGTAGGCACCTCCAGAGTCTTTCCGGGAACTCTGAGGCGTGGGTAGCAGCCGCTACGCACGCCTTGCGCATCCATCACGCCCCGCTCCTCGCTTCAACGCGAGGTCCGGGGCGTTTTGCCGTTATGGCGCCACCGGCGCGACTCGTCGCCTGAGGGCAACCGACCCATCGCACATCGCGATGGCGGGACCAGCCAAACAAGGGGAAAATGGCAAACTCATCGCCAGACGCGATGCCCAAAAGCCCCATGAGTACCTCCGAACGCAATTTCGCCAGGCGCATCGACCTCACGTCGCTGCAGCTGTTCGTGGCCGTTTGCGAACTCGGCAGTATCGGGCGCGCGGCGGAACGCGAGTTCATTGCCGCCTCGGCCATCAGCAAGCGGCTGTCCGACCTGGAAGCCACCCTGGGCACCACCCTCCTCTACCGCCATGCGCGCGGGGTCGACCTTTCGCCCGCTGGCGAAAGCCTGCTGCACCATGCGCGCTCGGTGCTTTACAGCCTCGAGAAGATGCAGGGCGAACTCAGCGAATACGCCGAAGGCGTGCGCGGCCATGTGCGCGTGCACGCCAACATCTCGGCCATCGTGCAGTTTCTTCCCGAGGACCTGGGTGCCTTCACGCGCGAGCACGACGCGATCAAGATCGATCTCGAGGAGCACCTGAGCGCCGAGGTGGTGCGCGCCGTGCAGGAAGGCGCGGCCGACCTCGGCATCTGCCACGTCCCGGCCGGCACCAACGAACTGCAGACGCTCGCCTACCGGCACGACCGGCTGGCACTGATCGTGCCCGCCGGACATGCGCTGGCCGCGCAGGGGCCGATCGATTTCACTGAATCGCTCGACTTCGATCACGTCGGCCTGCACACCAACAGCTCGATCTACGTGGCGATGCACCAGGCAGCCCTGGACGCCGGCCGCAGCGTCAAGCTGCGCATCCACGTCACGGGGCTGGACGCCATGTGCCGCATGATCGACAACGGCCTGGGCATCGGCGTGATGCCGCAGCGTGCCTTTGAACTGCTGCAGGCAGGTATCGGCAGCCGCCTGTGCAGCGTGGCGCTGAACGACGCGTGGTCGAACCGCGAAATCCGCCTGGTGGCGCGCGACTTCTCGACCCTCCCGGTGGCCGCGCGCACGCTGGTCAACCACCTGCACACGCCCCCAGCCGCTCTCGACCCCGCCGAGCCGCTCGCCGCATAGGCGCCCGAAAACACGACAATTCACCTCCCCACGAAAGCAAGAGACCGACATGGCACGCACGCTCTACGACAAGATCTGGGACGAACACGTCGTCCACACCGAGGAAGACGGCACCGCGATCCTCTACATTGACCGCCATCTGGTGCATGAAGTCACTAGCCCGCAGGCCTTCGAAGGCCTGCGCGTGGCCGGACGCAAGCTGTGGCGCATCAGCTCGGTGGTGGCCACGGCCGACCACAACACGCCCACCACCGGCTGGGAACGCGGCTACGAAGGCATTGCCGACCCGACCAGCAAGGAGCAGGTCACCACGCTGGACAAGAACATCGCGGAATTCGGTGCCGCCGCGTTCTTTCCGTTCCTGAGCAAGCGCCAGGGCATCGTGCATGTGATCGGGCCTGAATCGGGCGCGACGCTGCCTGGCATGACCGTGGTCTGCGGCGACTCTCACACCTCCACGCACGGCGCCTTCGGCGCACTGGCGCACGGCATCGGCACCAGCGAGGTCGAGCACGTGATGGCCACGCAGACGCTGCTCGGCAAGAAGGCGAAGAACATGCTGGTGAAGGTCGAGGGCAAGCTGCCGCTCGGCTGCACGGCCAAGGACATCGTGCTTGCGATCATCGGCAAGATCGGCACCGCCGGCGGCACGGGATACACCATCGAGTTCGCGGGCTCTGCCATTCGCGACCTCAGCATGGAAGGCCGCATGACGGTCTGCAACATGGCCATAGAGGCTGGCGCGCGCGCGGGCCTGGTGGCGGTGGACGAAAAAACCATCAACTACGTGAAGGGCCGTCCGCTCGCTCCCATGGGCGTGGAGTGGGAACAGGCCGTGAGCTACTGGCGCACGCTGCAGTCCGATCCGGGTGCGCACTTTGACGCCGTGGTCGAGCTCGATGCGACGCAGATCCAGCCGCAGGTGACCTGGGGCACCTCGCCTGAAATGGTGGTGGACATCAACGGACGCGTGCCCGATCCCGAGAAAGAGAAAGACGCCAGCAAGCGCGGCGCAATCGAGCGCGCGCTGGTCTACATGGGCCTCGAACCCAACAAGGCCATGAACGACATCTTCATCGACAAGGTGTTCATCGGTTCGTGCACCAACAGCCGCATCGAGGACATGCGCGAAGCTGCCGCCGTGGTGAAGAAGCTGGGCCAGAAGGTCGCGAAGAACGTGAAGCTCGCGCTGGTGGTTCCGGGTTCCGGTGTGGTGAAGGAACAAGCCGAGCGCGAAGGCCTCGACGTGATCTTCAAGGCCGCAGGCTTCGAATGGCGCGAGCCCGGCTGCTCGATGTGCCTTGCAATGAACGCCGACCGCCTGGAGCCCGGCGAGCGCTGCGCATCGACCAGCAACCGCAACTTCGAAGGCCGCCAGGGCGCGGGAGGCCGCACCCACCTTGTGAGCCCGGCCATGGCTGCCGCGGCCGCCGTGCACGGCCACTTCGTCGACGTGCGCACTTTTTCCTGATCTGGCCTGACCTGGAGACATCACATGCAGAAATTCACCGTGCACAAGGGCCTCGTGGCGCCGATGGACCGCGAGAACGTCGACACCGACGCGATCATTCCGAAGCAGTTCCTGAAGTCGATCCGCAAGACCGGCTTCGGCCAGAACCTCTTTGACGAATGGCGCTACCTGGATGCCGGCTTTCCGGGCCAGGACCCGGCCAGCCGCAAGCCGAACCCTGATTTCGTGCTGAACCAGCCGCGCTATGCAGGTGCATCGATCCTGCTCGCGCGCAAGAACTTCGGCTGCGGCTCGTCGCGCGAACATGCGCCGTGGGCGCTCGACCAATACGGCTTTCGCGCGATCATTGCGCCGAGCTACGCCGACATCTTCTTCAACAACAGCTTCAAGAACGGCCTCTTGCCCATCGTGCTGCCCGAGTCGCAGGTGGCGCAGCTGTTCGACGAAACTTTTGCCTTCCCCGGCTACACGCTGACCATCGACCTGGAACGCCAGGTGGTGGTGAAACCCGACGGCGGCGAATTTGCATTCGACGTGCAGGCCTTCCGCAAGTACTGTCTCATCAACGGGCTGGACGACATTGGTCTCACGCTCCGCCACCAGGACAAGATCAAGGCTTTCGAGGCCGAGCGGCTGGCGCAGAAGCCTTGGCTCGCGCACACGATGATCGCCTGACCGGCATTCGCATTTCCGCATTCAAACCTCAGACCCAATCATGAAAATCGCAGTTCTCCCGGGTGACGGCATCGGCACCGAAATCGTGGCCGAGGCCATTCGCGTGCTCGACGCGCTCGACCTCTCTTTCGAAATGGAATCTGCGCTGGTCGGCGGCGCTGCCTACGAGGCGCATGGCCACCCGCTGCCCGAAGCAACGCTCAAGCTCGCGAAGGAAGCCGACGCTGTGCTGTTCGGCGCGGTTGGCGACTGGAAATACGACAAGCTCGACCGCCCGCTGCGTCCTGAGCAAGCCATTCTTGGCCTGCGCAAGAACCTTGGCCTGTTCGCGAACTTCCGCCCCGCCATCTGCTACGAGCAACTGGTGGGCGCGTCGAGCCTCAAGCCCGAGCTGATTTCGGGCCTCGACATCCTCATCATCCGCGAGCTGACCGGCGACATCTACTTCGGCCAGCCCCGCGGCCGCCGCACGGCGGTGGACGGCCACTTTCCGGGTGCCGAAGAGGCTTTCGACACGATGCGCTATTCGCGCCCTGAGGTCGAGCGCATCGCCCGCGTGGCCTTCGAGGCCGCACGCAAGCGCAACAAGCGCGTGACCAGCGTCGATAAGGCCAACGTACTCGAGACCTTCCAGTTCTGGAAGGACGTGGTGACCGAGGTGCACAAGGACTATCCGGACATCGAGCTGGACCACATGTACGTCGACAACGCAGCCATGCAGCTCGTGAAGGCACCCAAGAAATTCGACGTGATCGTCACCGGCAACATGTTCGGCGACATCCTCTCGGACGAGGCCGCCATGCTCACCGGCTCCATCGGCATGCTGCCCTCGGCCTCGCTCAATTCGAGCAACCAGGGCCTGTACGAGCCCAGCCACGGCAGCGCGCCCGACATTGCAGGAAAAGGGGTTGCCAATCCTTTGGCTACAATACTGTCCGCTGCCATGATGCTCCGCTTTTCACTCAACCAAGCCGAAGCTGCCGACCGTATCGAGTCGGCGGTCAAGCACGTGCTCGCCTCGGGGCTGCGCACGGGTGACATCTGGTCAGAAGGTACGAAGCGCGTCGGCACCCGTGAGATGGGCGACGCGGTCGTTGCAGCAATCACCAAAAAGACGATTACCGGCTAACCGCAGCCCGCTTCGTCACGCCCCTCCCCGGCTCGACGAGTCGGGGGCAAGAAAAGACAACTTTTTTCTTTCTTTTAATAGGGCAAACTGAAATGGCGAACGCATCTCAACCTCTGGTCGGCCTCGTGGGCTGGCGTGGCATGGTCGGCTCGGTCCTGATGGACCGCATGCAGGCCGAAGGCGACTTCGGGCTCATCGAGCCGCTGTTCTTCTCGACTTCCAACGCTGGCGGCAAGGCCCCGGCCATGGCAAAGAACGAGACCGCGCTCAAGGATGCGAACGACATCGAGGCGCTGAAGAAGTGCGACATCGTCATCACTTGCCAGGGCGGCGACTACACCAGCGATGTGTTCCCCAAGCTGCGCGCCGCGGGCTGGAGCGGCCACTGGATCGATGCCGCCTCCACCCTGCGCATGCAGGACGACGCGATCATCGTGCTCGACCCCGTCAACTTGCCGGTGATCCAGAACGCGCTTGCCAACGGCGGCAAGAACTGGATCGGCGGCAACTGCACCGTAAGCTGCATGCTCATGGGCGTGGGCGCCCTCTACAAGGCGGGCCTCGTCGAGTGGATGACCAGCATGACCTACCAGGCAGCCTCGGGCGGCGGTGCGCAGCACATGCGCGAACTGCTCACGCAGTTCGGCACGCTCAATGCCGAAGTGCGCGCCCTGCTGGATGACCCAAAGTCAGCCATCCTCGAGATCGACCGCAAGGTGCTGCACAAGCAGCAGAACCTGAGCGCCGCCGAAACGGCCAACTTCGGCGCTCCGCTCGGAGGTTCGCTGATCCCTTGGATCGACAAGGACCTGGGCGACGGCATGTCCAAGGAAGAATGGAAGGCCGGCGCCGAGACCAACAAGATCCTCGGCCAGGGCGCAGGCTTTGGCAGTGCCGCCGTGCCGGTCGACGGCTTCTGTGTGCGAGTGGGCGCCATGCGCTGCCACAGCCAGGCCCTGACCTTCAAGCTCAAGAAGGACGTGCCGCTGGCCGACATCGAAGCGATGATCGCTGCCGACAACGCTTGGGCGAAGGTGGTGCCAAATACCCGCGAAGCCACCGTCAAGGACCTGACCCCGGTAGCCGTGACCGGCACCATGAACATCCCCGTGGGCCGCATCCGCAAGCTGGCCATGGGCCCTGAATATGTCGGCGCGTTCACGATCGGCGACCAGTTGCTGTGGGGCGCGGCGGAACCGCTGCGCCGTATGCTGCGCATCTTGCTTGAGGCCTGATGGGGCGCTTCGGCTCTTCCCAGACCAAAGATGTTGCCGTATGGCAACACTAAATGTGTGCGTAAGTATGCGCGCACTGGGTAGAACGGGCGCACCGCCTTGTCAGCACCCGGTGATGATGCTAACGTCCTCTTACAATTTCTGGGCCTGAGCCGCCCCTATCAGCATGACAAGACATCTGTTGCCCGCGGCCCGCCCATCGGCCGCCCGCCCTTCCCTACCCTTGAACGGCCTTCGCCTCTCCGTTCTGGGCGCAGCCGTTGCGGTGGTTCTGGGCATTGCAAGCACTGACGCCAGCGCTTTTGCGCTGGGCCAGTTGAAGGTGCAATCGGCATTGGGCGAACCGCTGCGCGCGGAAATCGACGTGACCGAAATGGCTGCGGCCGACGCGGACAGCCTGAAGATCAATGTCGCCAATGCCGACGCCTTCAAGAAAGCGGGCGTTCCCTACAACGCCGCCTTGAGCGACGTGAAGGCCACGCTGCAACGCCGCGCCGGCGGGCAATACGTGGTCCGCTTGACCGGGACCCGTCCGCTCAACGACCCTTTCATCGACCTGTTGCTCGAGGCCAACGGTTCGTCCGGTCGCATGGTCCGAGACTACACCGTGCTGCTCGATCCGCCGGTAACGCGCCAAGCCGCGCCGAGTGCACCCATCGCACCGGCCACGCCGCAGATCAGCACCCCGGTCGAACGCCCTGCCGCGGCAGCAGCCCGAGCCCGCCGCGAGCGTGCGCCCGCGGCACCGGTCACGGCTCCTCCGGCAGCGCCCGCACCCGCTCCCGCGTCGGCAGCACCGCAAGCGCCTGGTGCCGCAGCCGCGGCTCGTCCTGCCGGTGGCGGCGAGCAGGTCACCGTGCAGCGCGGCGATACCGCCAGCAAGATTGCCGGCGCCTACAAGCCCGCAGACATTTCGCTCGACCAGATGCTGGTGGCGCTTTTGCTCGCCAACCCCGATGCCTTCGTGGGCGGCAACATCAACCGCATGAAGTCGGGCGCCGTGCTCGACCTGCCGAGCGCGGCCGAAGCCGGCGCCATCCTGCCCTCTGAAGCCCGCCGTACCATCACCGCGCAAAGCCGCGATTTCGGCGCCTACCGCCAGCGGCTGGCCGAGAACGCGCCCACCTCGAACGTGGCCGGCGCCAGCCGCAAGGCGACTGGCAAGCTGCAAGCCAATGTCGAGGACCGCAATGCCGCGGCAAGCGCACCCGACAAGCTCACGATCTCGCAAGGCAGCGCGACTGCGCGCGCCGCCGAGGAAAAGGTCGCACAGACCCGCCAGGCCCAGGACAGCAGCAACCGCGTGGCGGAGCTTTCCAAGAACATCAACGAACTGGCCAAGCTGAAGGCGGCGACCGGTACCGCGGCCCCAGCCACGGCTCCCGCGGCAGCACCGGCGCCGGCGGTTCCGGGGATTTCGGTTCCAAATCCAGGCGTAGCCGCGACGGCATCGCCGACAGCAGCGCCTTCGGCTGCGCCGCCGTCCACCCCGGCTGCAGTTGCAGCCCCTGCCGCTCCCGCGGCGCCTGTCGTACCCGCCGCAACGCCGGCTGCCGCTGCGGCACCCGCCACGACGCCCGCTCCGGCGGCCACGGCACCGGCAGCAGTACCGGCGGCCGACGCCCCCGCCGTACCGTCTGAAGCTGCGCCTGCCGCTCCCGCAGCGGCAGCAAGCGCAGCTGCCGCGCCGGCACCCGCGCCCAAGCCGGTGGTCAAGACAGCCCCGCCGCCGCCTCCGGTGGAACGCAGCTTCTTCGACGAATTGCTCGACAACCCGCTGATGCTTGCCGGCGCGGCGCTGATCGCCTTGCTGGTCGGCTTCCTGCTGTACCGCGTTCTCGGACGCCGGCGCGAGGAAATGAGCGAAAGCGTGTTTCTCGAAAGCCGCATTCCGAAGGACTCGTTCTTCGGCGCGAGCGGCGGCGAATCTGTCGACACCAAGCACCGCGGTGACTCGAGCGTCTCGTCGCTGTCGTACTCGCCGAGCCAGCTGGACGCGGGCGACGTCGATCCCGTGGCCGAAGCCGACGTGTACTTGGCCTATGGCCGCGACCTGCAGGCTGAGGAAATCCTTCGCGAAGCCCTGCGCGTGAACCCCGACCGCACGGCGATCCACCTCAAGCTGCTCGAGATCCATGCCAAGCGCCGCGACGTGCGCGCCTTCGATGGTCTGGCCACCGAGGTACACAAGCTCACGAACGGCAGCGGTTCCGACTGGAACCGCGTAGTCGACATGGGCAAGGACCTCGATCCAGGCAATCCGCTGTACGAATCGGGCACCCCACGCGGCGTGAGCCAGGCTGAAAGCGCCGCTTTTGCCGGTGCGCTGGCTTCGGCGACCAAAGCCCCGGCCGTGGTTGCGCCTACACCTGTCGCACCGCCTGTCGCTATTGCGCCCGCGCCGGCATTCGTGCCCTCGGTCGCACCGCTGGATTTCGACCTGGACCTGAGCCAGCCTCCGGCACCGGCTCCCAGCCCGGCGCCCGTGAGCGCCAGCCTGCCCAAGGCGGTCTACGCAGCACCCGCTGCCGCTGCAACGGCGCCCCTGTCCAACGGCCATGCGCACGCACCCGCCGCACCGGTCGACCTGGAGAACGACTTCGACACCGCACCCGGCGCCCTGGTCCCGGTCGCGCGTCCGTCGGCGCTGAGCGAAGCCGACGCCAACACCCGCCCGGCGGCGCTGCGCGGCGGCCTTCCCGCGGATTCGGGTTTCATCGAGTTCGACATGAGCGCATTGGCCGGGCTTCCCTCGCGCCCGGTGGCAGGCACCGCGGAAGCGGCAGCGCCCGCGGCCGCGATGCCTGGCGACGGCGACGATGGTGAAGACAGCCCGCACGCGGTCAAGCTGTCGCTGGCCCGTGAACTGCACGCCATCGGCGACGTCGAAGGCGCGCGCTCGCTGGTCGAGGAAGTCGAAGCCGAAAGTGCCGGCGACGTGAAGTCGCAGGCAAGGCAACTCCTCGCCGAGCTGCGTTGAGCGGCTTTTCTCCCGCTTTCTGAATTCGTGAGGCTGGCGCTAGGCATCCGCTATAACGGCCGAGCGTACGAGGGCTGGCAAAGCCAGCGCTCAGGCCGCACGGTGCAGGACAAACTGGAAGCCGCGCTGGGCAAGTTTGCCGCACAGCCCATCGGCACGCTGTGCGCCGGCCGCACCGATGCCGGCGTGCATGCGCTGATGCAGGTGGTGCACTTCGACACCACCGTCGAGCGCGAACCCTTCTCCTGGATGCGCGGCACCAACCGCTATCTGCCCGACGACATCGCCGTGCAATGGGCGCATCCAGTGCCCGACGAATTCCATTGCCGCGCCAGCGCCTTGGCGCGCCGCTATCTCTACGTGCTGTCGCAATCGCCCGTTCGGCCCAGCCTCGACTCCGGCCGCGTCGGCTGGTCGATGCATGCGCTCGACGGCGATGCGATGCGCGCCGCGGCCGCCCTGCTGGTCGGCCGGCACGACTTCAGCTCTTTCCGCGCCTCCGCCTGCCAGGCGCGATCGCCGGTCAAGGACCTGCGGCGCATCGAGATCACGCGGGTCGGC
>Ga0075370_10001398_pt1 | contig 10414 bp, 7 predicted proteins | sample EndMethybrTD3035_FD_71398 | JGI IMG/M metagenome (GOLD analysis project Ga0075370, IMG submission 71398) | Populus endosphere microbial communities from Tennessee, USA - Endosphere MetaG P. TD hybrid TD303-5 | ecosystem: Host-associated > Plants > Roots > Endosphere | place: USA: Tennessee... | reverse complement strand
AACTACTTCGGCACGTTGAACGTCATCCGGGCGTTCGCGCCGGTTCTCGCACGCAACGGCGGCGGTGCCATCGTCAACGTGCTGTCGGCAGCCGCGTGGCAAACGGTCGACGGCAACACCGCCTACGCTGCAGCCAAGTCAGCCGAGTGGGGGCTCACCAACGGGGTGCGCCTCGAATTGGCCAGCCAGGGAACACAAGTCGTCGGTCTCATGCCGGGGCTCATCGGCACCCAGACGTTGTACGACTTCGCCCACACGGCTGGAATCGAGTTTCCTGAAGGCGCGGTCACCGAACCGGCCGCACTCGTCGAGCTGGCCCTCGACGGGCTGGAGGCAGGCGAAATCGAAATCGCCGACGCGTTGGGGCTGCGGGCCAAGGCCACGCTCGCCGGACCACCGCAGGTGTTCACCCTGTGATGTTCAGATACCGCACCATTGCACTGTGAAAGGCGAACACTGATGACGGTCACATTAGGTTCCGCCGAGGTCGCGCGGGTCCTGGAATGGGTCGGCCCGGTGAAGACCGTCGAGGAGATGTTCCCCGACACCCCAGCCCACCTGTGGACCGAAGATATCGCGCCGCACCACTGGATTCCGGAGTCACGCGCCTACCGGGCGGCAATCCAGACGTGGGTGGTACGGATCGCTGGGCGCACGGTGCTGATCGACACCGGCGTCGGTAACGACCGTGAGCGTCCGCAGGCACCGGCGTTTGACCACCTGCACACTGACTTCCTGGACGTCCTCGCCGGCGTCGGCGTGAATCCCGAAGATGTGGACGTCGTGATCAACACCCACATCCACTACGACCACGTCGGGTGGAACACCAGGCTCGATAGGGGACAGTTTGTGCCGACCTTTCCCAACGCGACGTACGTCGTGCCCGAAGCCGACTACGACTACTTCCGGCCGGAGAACGCCGAACGGATGCGGCCGCCCCGAACCGAGGACGAGAAGGCTCGCTTCGCCGGGATCCGGCTGGTTTTCGAGGACAGCATCGCCCCGGTCGCCGCCGCCGGGCAGCTACAAACGTGGCGCGGTGAGCATCGGGTCGACGACGTCCTGCGCCTTGAACCCGCGCCCGGGCACACGCCAGGCTCATCGGTGGTGTGGCTTGAAAGCGGTGCCGGCGCAGTCTTCGTCGGCGATCTTGTCCACACCCCTCTGCAGATCAGTAGGCCCCACGACTCGTGCGCGTTCGACATCGATGCCGCTCAAGCGGGGGTCAGCCGCAACGCCGTTCTCGCCAGGGCCGCACAGCGGGGTACGGCGGTGTATCCCGCGCACTTCGCCGGCCACGGTGCACTCACCCCGGCGTCGCGAGGCGACAATCTCGAGATCGCGCACTGGGAGGATTTCGACGCGGTCTGAGCCGACCGAGACGCGACCCGCCAGTGCTGCAAAGGACTATCTTCTATTCGCCGCCCGGAGGGCCCGCGGATTCGCTCAGGAGGCGTCGCCGCTTGGGCTCCCCAATCGACGCCCGGCCTCCGACGTAGACATGCCGACTGCCGGAGAACCACCGGGTGCCAGCAATCGCGAGAAGCCCTATCTGGCAACGAGCTTTCGCGGGGTGACGCCGATGGTCGTGCGTCCGCCCGGGCACACCGATTCGGGGCTGCCGCCACCTTGTCGATTATGGAAGCGGGCGCACCGGCCACACGGTGTCTAGATAACCGGAGCGGGATGAATTCCAGAGTCGGTCCCGTGGCATCGGCCCGCTTCTGACCTGGCGAGGCGATTTTGGAACGTCAGAGTGGCCTTTCGCGGGCCACAGCCATGTCGAAACAGGGCGGGTATAGCAAACCAAGATCGCGATGAGTGCAGGACCTCTATATATGCGGCATTGCGCAGCTCAAAGTCGATTTTATGCCGCAGACCAACGTGTCCACCGTTGATCTTGATAGCAAATCAAAAACACGTTGCTCCGAAATGCACTCCAACGACTTACGTGTCTGTTAAAAATGTGCGGCGGGTCCTCGATTTGGGGGGTGTTGGGATTGACGGTTGGACGCTGCAGAGCGTGCTCAGTCGGTCGGTATCACATGGGAGTCGGCGCGGTGGCGGTGGCGCTCGGCGTCTACGCCGCGTTCGGCGGTGTGTCTGCTGTCGCCTACGCGGACGGCACGGGGGCGGCCGACGCGCCGTCCGAGGGCAGTGCAAGCAATCCTTCGGGCGACAGCACAGCGAACAACACCGGAGCCAGCGACGCGCACACTCCGCCCCATCATGGAAGGCCAGGGCTGCGCCATGGCCATCTACCGCGGGTCGGCAGCCTCCCGTCGCTGACGACCAACCGGGACAAGCCGCCGAGAATGGGCACGCTGTCAACGCAGCCCGCTGACCCCGGCGCTGAGGCCGGAACCAACGACTCGACCGGCTCGACGTCCGAGTCGGTGAGCATCTCGAGTCCAGCTGGGGCCGAGGCAACCGGCACCGCTGACGGGCCGGGAGAAGCGCCGAGCGAACAGCCTGAGCCAGGCGTCAGTGACGGGCCGTTGGCCGAGCCCGAGGACGCGACGGAGGTGGTCGATGCCGAGCCGACTGCCGATCCGGTCGAAATCTCGGGTGGCGGTCCGGCTGATGTGGTGGGCCGCGGCGATGGGCCGGTTGTCGAGCCGGTGGAAGCGCTGGGCGGACACGCAGAGATAGTGGCTGTGGGCGACGAGCCGATTGTCGAGCCGGACGGCGCCCCGACGAAGATCTCTTTGGCCAATGTGGACGACAGCTCGGTAGGTACCAGCCGCAAGCCAGACGCGAACTACCGGGTGGCGTCGATTGGGCTGCTTCCCGAAGCCGACGCGATCACGCGGACGACATCGCAGCCACTCGCAGCCCCGGCACCCGCTCCGGTCAGAATCACCTTGTTCACCGTGATCCGGGACATCGTCGTGTCTATCTCGAATTTCCTGTCGATGTTGCCCTCCAACCCGATCACCGACCTGTTGCAGGGCGCCTTCCTGTGGGTGCGGCGCAGCTTCTTCGATGAGCCGCCCACCCTCCAACCACAACAGACCACCGGGCAGACCAGTGGCGACATCACCGGCACTCTCGGAGCGGTCGATGCCGAAGAGGATCCGATCACGTACACGGTCGTCCATCAACCACTACATGGCACGGTCGAAATCGACTCCAAGAAGGGCACGTTCAAATATCGGCCGAACTCCGAATTCGACGGCACCGACGTGTTCACCGTCGCTGCTGACGACGGAGCGCACCTCAACCTTGCGAACCCGACTCAGTCGCGGGCCGTCGAAGCGAACGTCGAGATCCAACAGGGCCCAGACCTGCACCAGCTCGAGTTCAAGTTCACGTATCCGGCCAACGACAAATACTGGACTCCGCAGCGACAGACGGAGTTCGAGTACGCGGCGAAGAGGCTGTCGACGTACTTCGTCGTCACGAAGCCGACCACGATCGACTACACCGTCACGAGTAGCTATTGGCTGTCGACTCTGCCCGTGCAGAGGCGGACCCCGTGTGACGACCCGGACGGCTGCGGCGAGCTCGCGAGCGCCAAGAGCGGGTTGACCAATGAAGATAATCCGGGCTTCTATGACACGGTCGTCCAGCACAAGATCATCACGGGCATCGATGCCAACGGCGCCAAGCCCGACGGGCGGATTGATTTCAATTTCGCCTACCGCTGGAGCATGGGTGACGCGGTGAAAGCCGATGAGTACGATTTCACCGCCACGGTGATGCACGAGTTGTTGCACACGCTCGGATTCGGAAGCAGCCTCGGTCTGCCAGATGTGGACAAGACGACCGGTCAGCGGCTGCCGATCGACAACGAGAATTGGAATACGTTTGATCGGTTCCTTTCGAATTCCGCGGGCGGCAATGCGATCGACCCCACCAAGTACACGTGGAATCCGGCCTTCACCCCGAATATGACCGGCGGCTCTGGAGGCGGTGGACTCTACTTCAATGGGGACAATGCAAAGAAGGCATATGACGACAAGCCGGTCCCGCTGTACTCGCCCAAGAAGTGGGCAGGTGGCAGCTCAGTCGGTCACCTCGACGACGACACCTTCGATGGTGACAACAAGAGGATGATGGTTTCCGCCGACGATACGGGGTTGGGGGTGCGGACCCTGAGCGCTCTGGAGATCGCAATCCTCAAAGACCTGGGCTACACGATGGCTGCGCAGGCACCGCAGAACGCACCGAGCCCGCTGGTGAATCAAGACGTCGCGTAGCGGCGTCAGGCGGCCAGACGATCCGCGGGTCCGCCGAAGCCGTCCTCGGGACGGATCCTCGGCAGGTGCGGCGCGGGTGCGTCGTGGCCGGACAGCGCGTTGAACTTGATCGCGAACATCTGCGCGTTGCCACTGGAACCGTAGGAGTACGGCTGCGAGCGGCGGATGTCGAGACCGGCGTTCTCGATGATGAGCTGGACGCTGTCGTCGTCACCGGCTCGGGTCGGCGCGGTGGCGAAGTCGACCTTGGCGCTGAGCCCGGCGAGCGGTATGCGTGGTGCATCGCGACGCGATCCGACAATGAGGTGGGTGGGAGTCAGGCGGAGATCATCCCAGGCCATCAACACCCCATCGGCGCGATCCTGCCGGCGTCGCCATTGCTCTGCCACGAACGCGACGGCCATCAAGAAGACCACTGCCAACACCAATATCCCGATGAAAGCGGGACTGAACTCTGGGTCCATGGTTTCCCCCCTCAGTGTTGTGATACACGTCACAGCACGGTTGTGGGAGTCTTTTTGTCCAAACTCTTGGGATTTAAAACCTAAATCTTTTGGAAAAGCCGAATCATTTACTCGGGCTTCACATCTCGCCTGTTGCCAGTGGTGCCAATGTGACTCCTGGGGTATTGGGATGCGTCGCGCGGCCACTCGCCGCCATCAGGTATAGGCGACATGAACGCGGCTGATGTGCCCTTCGAAGGCAAACGGTGCACGCTCGCGGTAATCGAGCGAGACCGGCGAGCCCAGGCACGTCCCGATGTCCAGACAGTCGTTGGCGGTGAACAGCAGCGGCGCGCTTATGGGGACCAGTCCGGTGGCGACGGTGTCGCCATCGACCCGCAGGGTGATCTTCAGGGGTCCCGCCGGACGCTGTTCGGCGTAGCTCGTTTCGACCAGGATGGTGTGCGTGCCGGGCGGCAGCACGTGGTCCGAGCGAATCTTGGTGCGCTGCAGGATAAACAGGTTGTACTCGTAGCAGAGGTAGCCCTGGTCCAGGTAACAGGTCAGACCGCCGGCGGCCGCACCAAGCGCGTAGAGCACCCCGCTGGCGTTCTCGGGCAACTCAGCTTCGATGGTGACCGTGTTGTTCTTGTTGCCCAGGGCCGGTGCGCAGAATTCCGGCATGCGGACGGTATCGCCGGAGAACTCCCATTCCCGGTACGGCGGAGCGATACGAAGTTCTGGGTGGTAGACCGGCACCCATAAACCGCCGCCCACGGGAAGCACCGAGTTGCGCGCGGCCTCGATAGCGAACATCTCCCGCATCTGCGCCAGCTTCTCGACCTGCTGATCGGCGAGATCACGTGCCTGCGACCAGTCTTCGTCGAGGTGATAGAGCTCCCACCGGTCGTTATCGGGGGTCCACGTCGCGATGCCTTCGGGTTGGCCGGGCACCCACGGCAGCCGTGGGCCGCGTGCGCTTGCCAGCCAGCCATCGTGATAAATCGCCCGGCTGCCCATGATCTCGAAGTATTGCGTTTTCTTTCCGCCGTCCGCGGACCGATCTGTGAGGGTACGCGCGAAACTCGCACCGGCAAGCGGGATCTGCGGCGTGCCGTTGACTACGAGCGGCGGTTGGATACCGACGACGTCGTAGATGGTCGGCACCACGTCATTGCAATGCAGGAACACCTCGCGTGGTGCGGCGTCACCCGTGAGCTTCTTCGGCCACTTGACCGCCATCGGATTCCGCGTGCCGCCGAGATGGGACGCGAGCAGTTTCATGCCCTTGTAGGGCGTGCTGCCCGCCCATGCCCACGCTGCGTGGTACTGGTTGTCGACCAGCGGAGAGCCCAGCACGTCCAAGCCGCCGAGCTCGTCCAGTGCGTCGATGTGCTGACGGACGGTCGTCGGAATGCCGTTCTGCGCCAACAGCTCTGCGATCGTGCCATTCTGACCCTCGCCCGAGGATCCGTTGTCGCCCCAGATGTAGAAGAACAGGGTGTTCTCGCCGTAGCCCAGGTTGTCGAGCTCATCTGAGATCCTGCCGACCTGAACGTCGACGTGCTCGGCATATCCGGCCGCGACCTCCATCAGCCGACGTTGAAACGGTTTTTCGTCTTCGGGGATGCTGTCCCACGAAGCCAGTGTCTCGTCGCGTTCGGTGAGCTCACAGTCCTGCGGGATCCAGCCCTTTTCCTTGGCGCGGGCGAACACGCGCTCCCGGTAGGCGTCCCAGCCGTCGTCGAACTTTCCCGCGTATTTGTCCGCCCACTCCTTCATGACGTGATGCGGACCGTGCAGGCAACCGCTGGCCCAGTACATGAAGAACGGTTTGTCGGCGTTGAACGCCTTGTGCCGACGCAGCCAGCCGATGGCGTCATCGGCTAGGTCCTCGGAGAGGTGGTAACCCTCCTCGGGTGTCTTGGGAGGTGCGACGACGGTGGTGTTCCGAACCAGGTGCGGCTCGTACTGTGAGGCCTCACCGGCGAGGAACCCGTAGAAGTATTCGAATCCGAGTCCGGTGGGCCAATTTTCGAACGGGCCTGCGGCGGTTGTCTCCTCGGCGGGCGTGTTGTGCCATTTGCCGAACGCCGATGTGGCGTAACCGTACTGCTTCAGCACTTCGGCCACTGTCGCACTGGTACGAGGAATCTTGCCCGAGTACCCGTCCCAGTCATTGGCCAACTCGGCGATCTGGCCGTTGCCGATCTCGTGATGGTTGCGCCCGGTGAGCAACGACGCGCGGGTGGGCGAGCACATCGCGGTGGTGTGGAACCGGTTGTAGGACACGCCTTCCGCGCAGACGCGATCCATGGTCGCGGTGCGGACTTCGCCGCCGAAGGTCGTGGGCAACCCCGGACCCGCGTCGTCAATGAGAACGATCACGATATTCGGAGCGTCGTCGTGCAGGCGACGTGGCACGACCCGCTGCGCGTAGGTCGATTCCTCGAGTGTCCGCCCGGCGGTGCTCGCTGAGGGAGTGGGTGCGAACGGCAACGTCTCGCCACCGGTCAGTCGTTGCGCGACCACGTCGCTTTCTTGGGGCATTCCCAGCTCCTTCACCTACGCTTGCTAGCCAGTCGATCTAATCGCACGAACCGTGAGGTTGGCGGCGATTCTCACCGCGGGAGGTGCCAGGATGACCTCGTCGGCGATGCCGGGCAGGCGCGGGCTGGCGCTTCTCGCCGCTGTGCTGACGCTCTCGGCCTGTGGTGACGGGGGCGAGGCGGCCTCCGGGGCGCGGCAGAATGCGACGGCCTCGTCCACCGCCGCGACAGCGGATTCTGAGCGCTCAGCACGTAGCCAGAGCGTGCTGGACAATGCGATCACCGATGATGAGCCGGGGTGCTCGGCCGCAGTCGGAATCGAGGGGCAGGTGGCCTGGACCGGGGTGCACGGCCTCGCGAACCTGGAAACGGGCAGCAAGATCACCGACGGCACCGTGTTCGACATCGCCTCGGTGTCAAAGCAATTCACTGCAACCGCGGTCCTGCTGTTGGCGGACCAGGGAAAGTTGTCGATCGAGGACTCGCTGGCTTCCCACGTGTCCGAGCTGCCCGATTGGGCGCAGACCGTGACCGTATCCGATCTGATTCATCAGACCAGTGGCATCCCCGATTACATCGGTCTGCTCGAGGACGCGGGCTACGCCTACACCGATCCGACCACCCAGGAGCAGGCGGTGCAGGCGCTGGCCGAGGTGCCGAAGCTGCAGTTCGAACCCGGCTCCCAGTTCGACTACTCGAATTCCAATTACCTACTGCTGGCCGATATCGCGCAGCGGGTGTCGGGCCAACCGCTGCCCGCCTTCCTGACCGCACAGATTTTCAGGCCACTGGACTTGGCCATGACCATGGATCCCAAACTCGCACCGGGTAGCGCGGTGCCGTACGACTACGACGACGGCACCGGCGAGTACACAGTGGCGGTGAGTAACTGGGAGCAGATCGGGGACGGTGCCATCCAAACCATGCCCAGCCAACTCGTCCGTTGGGCGGACAACTACCGAACCGGCAAGGTGGGCGGGCAAGCTTTACTGAACGCGCAACTCGCCGGGGCGGTGGGCACCGGTTCCGACAGCGGGGACCGCTACGGCGCCGGCATCTACCTTCTTCCTGACGGCGGCCTCACCCACGACGGCTCCTGGTCCGGATCTGTGACCTCGTTCCACATCAGCCCGGATCGGCGCACTGCCATCGCCGTCAGCTGCAACACCGGAAACCAGGACCCCGAGGCCATCGCCGAGGGGATCGGAAAGCTCTGGCTTTAGGGGACCTACTCGACCTGCTTCCACCAGGAGACGACCGCCATCACCATTGCGGTCACCAGGGCGACGAGGACCCACAGGACCAGGGCGACGTCGATCCATGCGCCGGGCGGTGGCGCGCCCGGCAGGATGTTCCGGAGCGGGACAACCGCGAACAGCATTGCGGCATACCACGTCAGGAACGGCATCTGGAATGCTTTGCGCCTCGTGATCACCTGCAGGGCCGTGACGATCGCCAAGGTCGGCAGGGTGATCAGTACGATGCAGATGCCCAGATCGAAGGCGAGCGGGCCGAGCGACCGCTTCAACGTCAGCTTGGTCGCGGTTTCGCTGCCCGAGTCGTTGGGCCCGGGGGATACCTCGTCGGCATAGAGGTCCCAACCCTGCAGCGCGCCTTCGACTTCCACGCGGGCCGGCACGTACTGCCGGTCTTCACCGGATCCGACAAGCAACGTCGCACTGATCGGCGCGGTCGTGTATTTGTCGAACGGCCAATTGTTCACATCGCCGTCGAGGTCGAGGGTGGTGGTCTTCTCGGCAGGCGACTCGCCTGCGGGGAAGTTCAAGTCACCCAACGTATTCCACGGAAACAGCCGCACCGATATGTCGGTGTTGAGGACATCGAGGCGTTCGTCGGTCAGGTCGTTCTGCGGAATGACGAGCACTTTGACGTCGGCCTGGTAATCGACGGTGCGTAGAGCCTTCACCGTCACCAGGACGACGGTTTCGGATCCGTCGCCCTCGTCCGCCGGCCCCAACTCCGTCGACGACCCGGACAACTCCCAGTACGCGAACAGCGTCACGCCATAGGCCAACAGGAACAGCACGACGACGCTGACGATGACGATGACGCGTTTGCCGCCGGAGCGGACCTGGGCGCCGTGGCGCGATGGGCGCTCTGGCGCCTGCGGGTTCTCGGGTTCCACGGACGGAATGTTAGGGGTGCTCATGGGACTCTGTCTGCGCTTTCTGGATAGCGGTCGACCCCGGTGTCAATTATTCATCTCCGCTCCTGCAAATCGACTACCAGCGAGTTATCAAGATCGGCTTTCGCAATCTGGACACTACTTCCAGTGCGGTTCGAGCAGGGTGGACCACGCCTGGTCGACCTGCTCCCACTCCGCCGGGCAGCCCTGCGCGCGGTCCTCGGGCAGCTGCCCGTTGCCCACCAGGTCAGCGTTCGCATTGGGATCGGACCCGTAGATCCAGCACTCCAGGTTGTACACCCGCTGAAGGTCGAGGGAATGCTCGTCGGCCATCTGGTCCGCGGTGAACTCGGTCTGCACTTCCGCGCTGGCGGCGAAACCGCGCGCGAAGTCCTTCACCGCTTGCACCGACTGCGGATCCTGGCCGTCCTCGCCGGGCGTCAGAAGGAGGTAGGCGGCGGCCTGATCGGCGACGTCCTCCTCGCGGCCGGTCACCGGGAGGTCGTAGATGCTGATCGTCATGTGACCGACCTCGTGGTAGAAGGTCGCATACTCGGAGTTCAGCGCCGACTGGGTGGGATCGGGGTCGTTGGCCTTCGTGAACACCCCGAGGGACCAGTCGGTGTCCTCGTAGCACATGGTGATCGCGTTGTCGCTCTCGCTCCAGAACGCGTTGGGCTGACCGCATTGTGAGCCGCGCAGCTGAATGTCGTGCGGCAGGTTGAGCGTGTTGTTCATGTCCTCGGCGAGGTCTTCCAGCATGTGATTGTCCTGCTGAATCTTCTTTCCGTTGATCGCCTCGGGGGACGTGGCGTCTTCGTAGGTGACGATCATCTTTCCGCCGCCGGCGCCGTCGGCGGGGGCCTGCGGGTCCTGGCCGTTCTTCGAATCGGCGTCCTCGTCGGCTGACTGCGCGGCCGCCGACGATTCCGGAGCCTTGGGCTCCTCTTTGGCAGAACTGCTGCATCCGGCCACTGCTAATGCGACCGCCAACACCGGCAGAATTTGCTTACGCATGGCACACCTACCTTTTTGAAGTGACCCCTGAAATTGACACGGTCGCAGATTTTGACC
>Ga0075370_10001397_pt1 | contig 10415 bp, 17 predicted proteins | sample EndMethybrTD3035_FD_71398 | JGI IMG/M metagenome (GOLD analysis project Ga0075370, IMG submission 71398) | Populus endosphere microbial communities from Tennessee, USA - Endosphere MetaG P. TD hybrid TD303-5 | ecosystem: Host-associated > Plants > Roots > Endosphere | place: USA: Tennessee... | reverse complement strand
ATCGCAGCCCTGCTCGATCGCGGCGAGCGCGGCTTCGGCGCGGTCCATGTACTCGGTGTCGGTCATTACAGCTTTTGCACCTGGGCGATTAGTGCCGCGAAACCGGCGTTTCGCCCAGCGTCTTTCTCTGCTTCGATCATCGCGAGTTCGTATTCGAGCTTTCCGAAATCAAGCTGCTTGACCATCGAGAGGGCGAGGGCTTGTGTCCTCGTCGGGAGCCGTTTTCCCTTCTTCCACTCGCTGACGCGGGTGTGAGGCACTCCCTTCGCCGCCAAGGCATGGATGTCGGAAGACGACAGAGTGGCTAGTGCTTGCTGAAACATATTGACGCTCCTGTACCAAACGTGTACAAACGCGCTCCATGTACCGTTTTGGTACATGTTCGCTGTTCACCAGTTTACAGGAGCCACCTATGTCACTTGCCCTTCAGTCTGAACGTGGTGTCGTAGCCGTCGATCTGCCCGCCGTCATCCGGCATTTCATCGATGAAGCCCGCCTTGTCCATACGGTTGGCGAAGCCCATGGCTTGGTTCAAGCCGTACAGCGTCACTTCGCGGTAAACGATTCCTTCGCTGTTGCGAATTCCCGCAGTGAAAGCAGTGCTCCCCTCGATGTCTTTCTTCATCGTCGCGCTGAGTGCGTTCAAGACTTTCTCGTCTTCTTCTCCAACGTTCGTCGCTTCGAGTCGCTTGGAATAAATGCGCATGGCGCTGCTCTCTCCGATGGTCAAAAGCGCATTTTGGCCTACGCCGTGAAGTGGCTGCGCAAGGGCTTTTCCGTCTGACGTTCCACGCGATAGCCCTGCGTGCAGGGCCTTCGCGTGCAACGTCGCACGACTTTGGAGTCAGCCAAATGATCCGCATCACCATTGCACAAGCTACGTGCGAAACCATCCCCTACACGTCCAAGAAGGACGGTTCCCAACAGTCCATCCGCAAGCAGACTGCCTACGCCCACACCGTGGACCGCGAAGGCAATCCGGCGCTGTATCCCGAGAAGTTCGGCTTTCTGCTGAACCGGGACGAAGCGCCGCACGCTGCCGGTGACTACACCCTGCACCCGTCGGCTTTCGAGGTCGTGGACGGCAAGTTGCTGCTCCGCAACGTCCGGCTGACTCCGGTCGCCGCTCGCGCCAAGACCACCGCCTGACGGGTGCACCATGCTCGCAGACCCAAAGGTCTTGAGCGCGGTTCGTCGGGTCAACCTCGAAGCCGCTCTGTTGGCGATGCTCGTTGAAGGCATGAACGAGCATGGCGCCGACTCCCTCGAAGTGACGATTTCGCTCGGCGACAACCATGCGCCTGCCGATATCGACATTGCGTACATGGCCGAAGGCGCGCCGGTCGCTGGAGAGTCGCTGTGAGCGGCGAATACTGCCTGGCGTGCCCGCTGTGCGGCTCTGCAATCCCATTCGAACAAGTCGAGTTCGATGAGGAGCCTGTGCAGTTTGCTCGGTGCCCCGAGTGCGAAGCGACCTCGGACGCGGATGAATGGGTGGAGGCCGAAGCATGAGCAGCAACGACGCCTTCCACGAAACGTGGTTTGACAAGCTGGCCTATCGCGCGCTCTGCGTCTTCGCATGCGCGTTCGTGGTGTCCATTGCAACGGGCATCGTCTACGGCTTCTGGTCGTTTCTGCTCTCGCCTGCGAGGTGCTACCTGTGAGCACCCAAGCCCGCGCCTTTCTCCGCCTCCGTTACTGGCTCGAAGCCCGCGACGGAGGCGAGCTTCGTTCCCTCTCCGAGTACGAACAGGTCATCGCGCGCAACGTGCGCGTGCTGGCCGCATCGCTGATAGAGGCCACGCTGTGAAGCGCTTTCCGCATCGTTTCGCGATCGGCTTCACCGAAGGGCTGTTCTTGGAGGTAGAGCGGCTCGCCGCTGTGCACCAGCGATCGCGCGAGAGCATGGCCCGCTTGTTGATCGCCGAGGCTCTGTGTGCACGTCGATCGCAAAGTGAATCATCGAAGCCGGCGTGCGTGAGTCACGTCGATCGCGGTGAATCAGAGGCATGGGTATGAGCTACCTCGGCGCACGTCAGCACGAAGTCAACGCCGCACGCGCTTCCTCCATGGAAGCGCTCCGCGCGTTCTCGCAGCGCCAGACCGCGCGCGATTTTCAGACCGCAGAAGCGCGCGCAGCGCGCGGGCTTGTCTCAGTATCAACAAGTGGTTTTGCTGCTCTCCCAACCGCCATGCGTTGGGCAGAGCAGTGCATCACCATCGACCGGGCGCAAGCCCGTGTCACCCGGCTCCGCAAGGCTGTCGGCGTCGGCGCGAAATGCCTGATGAACCTCGTCGAGGCACCGCCGACGAACAACGTGATGGTGACCCTCACGTACGCCGACAAGAAGGACGGTGGCACCGGCCAGACCCTTTGGAAGCCGCGCCACGTCTCCGACTACATCCGCAACGTGCGTGCGTGGTTCAAGGACCGTTGCCCTGGTCAGCGCCTGCGCTACGTGTGGGTCGCAGAGATTCAGGACGGCACCAAGCGTGCAGATGGCATTGGCCGTGGCGTTCTGCACTACCACTGCATCTTCTTCCTGCCGGACGGCGTTTCGATGCCGTATGCAGACCGTCGCCGCAAGGTGAAGGGCATCTATCAGGCCGCGTGGTGGCCGCACGGTGCCTCCAACACCAAGAAGGCAACCAAGCCCATCGGCTACCTCATGAAGTACGCCAGCAAGCTCGAAAGCAAATCAATCGGAGGGTTTCCCCGTGGCGCTCGAATCTCTGGTGTCGGTGGCCTTGATCAAGCTGGTGCTGCTTTCAAGCGTTGGGTTCTTTGGCCTGCGTATGTGCAGGGAAATGCTTCGGTCACGGACCGTTTTCGACCTGCGGAGGGAGGCGGCTATCTCAATGCTCAGACCGGAGAGTTTCTTGCGTCTGAGTTCGCACCAACAGGCGGCGGTTTTTCTAGCTTTATCCGAGTGCGGACAACCCCGCGTTTCGACTTCGGCAACGAGGCTGGATCACCGTCTGGCCCGTTCTCCTGGCTCCCCAAGTCGGTGACGCTGCACTGACCGGCCATGTTGCGCTACTTCTTTCGCCGTGTCCTTGGGTCGCTTGCATCGCGGCTCGTGGGTCTTTTTTTCAAACTGTTCAGGAGATAGCTATGCACGATGACGATGCGCTTGATGTGCAGATGGAGTGCCCTGGTTGCGATGCTGAAGTCTCATACGACGACTGGGAGCACATCGAGGGGCTGGAAGAAGCTGCGCAGTGCCCGCTCTGCGGCTACGTTGCTCGGCTTGATGAGCTTTTCAATTGATGCGCTACCTCGTTTGCACCGCTGACGTTGACCCGTGCCCCGTGGGCAACGTCGCTTCAATGCCGTTCTTAGAGACGGTTGATTTCACTGCCATGGGTATCACGCCTGAGACGGTTCTCTACGTCTATGGCTGGGGTTTCGCTGCTGTGTTCGGCTTCTGGCTCCTGGGCTTTGGAACAGCTCTCGCCATCGCAACGATTCGCAAGCTCTGATCAGCCGGTAGCCCTGCGTGCAGGTCTTCCGGGTGTCGGTTTCTCGATGCCATTTCATCAATGCAACTCAAAGGAAATTCCATGTTCAAGAACGCTCGCAATCTGGCCCGCAAGTACGGTTCGAAGGCTCTCGCGCTGGTCGGCGCTGGCACGGCATCGGTGGGGGCTTTCGCGCAGACCGCTGGTACCAATCCCATCCTCACGCTGCTGAACGAAATCAGCCTCGAAGGCATCGCAGCGGCCGTGCTGGCGCTGTGCGTGATCATCGTGGCCATCGCGCTGACGATGAAGGGTCCGGTCATCTCGAAGCGCGTGATCAACCGGGTGTAACGCCATGCTGGCAGGCGCACTCTTGGCCCTGTTTTGGGCAATCATTCTCCTGATTGGGGCCATGGGTGCGCTCGCCTTTGTCGCGGGCTTTAAGGCCGCGCCATGAAGCTGTGGCGCATCCTCAGTGTCTGCATGTTGATGCTCTGCTGCGGCTCCGTGCTCGCTTCGCAGGTCAACAGAAATTCAGGTCTCGGGCTCGGTCGCAGTGGCCCGAATACGGCGCGCGGCACTATCACACCGAACGGTGGCGATTTCGGTCAATTGCTGGATCGCCCCGCGCGTCTTCCTGGTGGCGGTACGGACTTTGATCGGCTGTTGGACATGCCGTTCAAGCTTCCCGATATCCCCGCTGATAAGGCGAAGGTCAAAGGTGCGTTATCGCCAGCAAATATCGCTAAGGCGCTGCGTGGTGGCATTGGTGGCTATGTCGCTGGCGAGGCGTTCAAGCGACTGGCTGAGGCTGCGTGTGTGAGGCTCGCAGGTGGCTCTATGCAGCCCATTCCAAGCGGCGCGTGGGAAGAGTGCGTGCCCGGCACCAGTGACCCTAATTCAGGAACGCCATCGGATGGCAGTCTTTATTACGTTGAGTGGTCTAGTCAGAGAACGTCCAACAAAGCCACGAAGGCGCTGGCGTGCGCTGCTGCACCTGCCATGATTCGAGCGGCCTATGCAGCTGCTGGGAGGCCGGATGTTGTTGTCGGCGAAGGCACTTTGCAGGACAGCAGTTGTGTCGTTATCCAAGATGGAAATTCTTGGCGGCATGACATTTGGTCTACGCAGGCTGGTGCGTGTGCTGTTGGGCAGTATCGGTGGTCCGATGGCAGTTGCCACGCGGAGCCTCCTGTGTCCGACGTCACTTGGCGGCCGATCACCACCGATCAAGCGCAACAGAAGTTCGAAGACGCGGTGAAGCTCCCTGGTAACGCATCCAAGGTGTGGGATGCGATGCGTGACTATGCGGACAAGGGCGGCGAGTTCGAAGTTGATCAGCCGCTCGCCGTCGAGGGGCCTGCACAGTCACCAGCCAGCACGACGACTTCTCAGACCACGCAACAGACCGCGAGCGGGCCTCAGGTATTGACCACCACCAACACCACGGTGATCAACTACAACTATGCAGGTGACACGATCACCTACAACCAGACCACCACCAGCGTGACGCGCAACCAGCAGGGCGATGTCGTCAGCAGCACCACGACCAGCGGCACGCCTGAGTCTGTCGAAGAGCCGCCTACTGATACGCCGTTGCCGCCTGTCCCGGATCTCTATGTTCGCAAGTACCCCAACGGCATGGAGGGCATTTACGACGAATACAAAGATCAGATGAAAAACACGTCGCTGGTGCAGCTCGCTGCTCAGTTGATGCCGCAGGTTGGTGATGGTGGAACCTGCCCCAGTTGGCCGATGAATTTCAACCTCGCAACCTGGGCGGCTTACGGCGTGCATGACGTGGCGCCCCCGTGCTGGATATGGGGTGTGGCCAGGGCGATCTTGATCTTGAGCGCGCTCCTGCTCGCCCGTGCGTTGATCTTTGGAGGCTGACATGGCAGCAGCCTTCACCATGCTTTTCGCGAAGATCGCGGCGGTGCTGACGTGGGTCGGGCAACTGTTCGTGAAGTGCTGGGTGGCCGTGTGGGATGCCGTGCGGGATGCCGCTTGCTGGCCCTTCGAACAAGTCTGCAAGATCGTCGTGAAAGCCATCTCTGCGATCGATCTTTCTGGCATTCATCCGTACGTCAACGCGGCGGGCAATCTCCCTGGTGAGATCGTCAACATCATGGGTCTTCTCGGCGTAGGCACCTGCTGCGCCATCATCGTTGCGGCCATCGGCATCCGCATCGTCTTGCAGTTAATTCCGTTCACGAGGTTGGGATCATGATCAACGGTTTAGAGGGCATCCCTGGCTCGGGCAAGAGTTACGAGGCATGCGTTTTTCAGGTGCTAGAGGCATTGAAGGATGGCTGCAAGGTCATCACCAATTTGCCGCTCAATGTCGACACGTATGCGGCTATCGATCCGGCGTATCGCGATCTGATCGAGATTCGCTATGTGCCCGCCCGGGTGCGCGGCACCTGGGATGCCAACCGCGTTGATCCGGCCACCGGTCAGGGCCAAGCCTTCGAACTGTTCGCTGATGGTCACACAGAGCCCGCGCCGGAAGGGGCGCGCGTGTTTGGTACGGTGTGGTGTTACTGGTCGGATTGGAAGCATCCGAAAACCGGTCGCGGGCCGAAGTTCATGATCGATGAATGTCACGTTGCGATGCCGAAGATCGGCACCGAAAAGGCCGTCATCGAGTGGTACAAGCTGCACCGGCATTTCAACGTGGACGTGCTGCTCGCCACGCAGAAGTTCCGGCAGATGTGCCAGGACATCGCCGAGCTCATGGCGATGGTGATCAAGGTCCGCAAGGCCGATGTGCTGGGCAAGCCAGACGAGTACATCCGCAAGGTGCACGCGGGCTATCGAGGCGCTGTGATTCAGGAGGGCTTGCGCAAGTACGAGCCGCATTTTTTCAACCTCTACAAGAGCCACACGCAGGGCAACTCGGTGCTCGAAGCGGGCGCCACAGACGTTGCCCCGCTGTCGGTCAAGTTCCGGCGACTCACGCGCGCAGTGTGGGGCGTGGCCGCTGTCTTCGTCGCGTTCACCGTGTGGGTCTTCGCTCGCGAAGCGCCGCCGAAGGTCAACGCATCTGGCTTCAAGAGTGCTGTGGTCAAGGAAGACGGCAAAACCGATTTCGAGGCCGTCAAGCGCATCGCGGACCGTCATGCGGGTGAGCCATCGACCGCGCCGGTAAAGCCTGCTGGTGGTCCTGCTGCTGGGCCTGCTGCGCCCGTGGATGATGTCGATCCCGAGCCCTATGGCGGAAAGACACTGCATCTGACCGGCATGATGCGGCTCAACGGTCGCACGCTGTACACCTTCGCCGTCGCGGTGTCAGGCTCAGTCCTGGCCTCGGTCACGAGCGAGGAACTTACGGCGGCGGGCTACCGGTGGCAAGCGCTGACGGACTGCTCGGGCTACCTTCGTTGGGGCAAGTCGGCCAAGGCCATCACCTGCGATGCACCGATGCGGCAGGCGGGATCGCCGGACAAGCCGATTGTCATGAACAGCGGGTACGGGTCGGATGGCCGCGTGCCGGTCACACCGAGCACCGCCCCGCAGGCCCCTCGCCCTGCCATCACCACCATGTGAGCGAGACGGTAACGAGCACGGGGCGCGGAGGGGCCCCGCTGCGCGGGGATACCGAGCGCCGCGCACAGTGGACGGGTCGCGATTACGTGCCCCGCCGTTTCCGCCCCCTTACTGCTAAGCCGGATGTTCGGGGACCCGCTTGCGGGGGAAAGACCCTCGCGCACCCTGTACCCGGCTTACCGTCAGAGTCATTCATGCCACCGCTCGGGTGGCGTTTTCAATTCTGGAGCTAATAACAATGATCATTGGGTATGCGCGCGTCTCCACGGTGGACCAAAACACAGCGGTTCAGTTCGAAGCGTTCATGAGGGCGGGGGTCTCGAACATCTACGAGGAAAAGCGCTCGGCCGTGAAGCGCAGACCAGTTCTCGAGGAGGTGCTTTCCAGGGTTGGCCCTGGTGATGTGCTGGTGGTTTACAAGATGGATCGGCTCGCGCGGTCGCTGTCGCACTTGCTTGAAGTCCTGGCGCTGCTCGAAGCGCGCGGGGCTAGCTTCCGTTCTCTGACTGAAACCATCGATACCCACTCGGCCGCTGGGCGTTTGTTTTTGCAGATGCTGGGGTCGTTCGCTGAGTTCGAACGGTCGCTGATTCGCGAACGCTGTATGGCTGGGCAAGCGGCTGCGCGTGCGCGTGGGCAGACTTGGGGCAGGCCTCGTGCAATGCCTAAAGAAGTCGAGTCGGAAGTGGTGTCACTCTATGCAACCGGCATGTTTACGATGCAGGTCTTGGCCGAGGTGTACGGCGTGACGAAAGAAGCGGTGAAAAGGTCGATATATCGGGTCACCCGGCCCGATTCCCCTTGCCTCCGGTGAGCCGGTGCCGGGTCGATAAGTACAATTTCGTTATGTTGAATGTTCGCCAAATTCTAGTGACCGCCCGCGGCCGCACTGCGCTCATGGTCTGCATCGCCGCTGCGGCCGCCGGCCTCGCCGCCTGCGGCCAGCGCGGGCCGTTGTACCTGCCGACCGATCCGGCAGCCGCCCAGCGAGCCACCCTGCCGCAGCTGCTCACGCCCGGCGATCGGGCCGCATCCGATGAGGCTGCAGCGAAGCCCGCCGCCGCCAGCAGTGCGCCGGCGGCAGCCACCACGGGCAGCGGAGCTCCAAAGTGACGAGCACCGCCCTCCCCGGCCACCCCCATATTGCGTACCACGACGACGCGCTTCATGTTGAAGGGCTTGCTCTCGACACACTGGTCCGCGAACACGGCACGCCACTGTTCGTCTATTCGAAGCAATGGATGCTCGATGCCCTGGCCGCCTACCAGCGCGGCTTCGAGGGCCGCGATGCACTGATCTGCTACGCGATGAAGGCCAACTCTGCGCTCGGCGTGCTGCGCGTGTTCGCCGAGGCCGGTTGCGGCTTCGACATCGTGTCGGGCGGCGAGTTGGCGCGCGTACTGGCCGTGGGCGCCGATCCGGCAAAGATCATCTTCTCGGGCGTCGGCAAGACGCGCGCGGAAATGCGTCAGGCCCTGGCGGCCGGCATCGCCTGCTTCAACGTCGAGAGCGAAGCCGAGCTCGATGTGCTCAACGAAGTGGCACTGGCCGAAGGCCGTCGCGCGCCGATCAGCATCCGCATCAATCCGAACGTCGATCCGAAGACGCACCCCTACATCTCCACCGGCCTCAAGGGCAACAAGTTCGGCATCGCCCACGACCGCGCGGTCGAGGCCTACCGCCACGCCGCGAAGCTGCCGGGTCTCGAGGTGGTCGGCATCGATTGCCACATCGGCTCGCAGATCACCGAGGCCTCGCCGTATCTGGACGCCTGCGACCGCGTGCTCGACCTGGTCGAGGCCATCGAGGCGGCCGGCGTGCCGATCCATCACCTGGACTTCGGCGGCGGCCTGGGCATCGACTACAACGGCGAAGTGCCGCCCAAGGCCGATGCGCTCTGGCAGCAGCTGCTTGCGCGGCTCGACGCCCGCGGCTTCGGACGGCGCAAGCTCGTCATCGAACCCGGCCGTTCGCTGGTCGGCAACGCAGGCGTGTGCGTGACCGAGGTGCTCTACACCAAGCCCGGCGAGGACAAGAACTTCTGCATCGTCGATGCGGCGATGAACGACCTGCCGCGCCCCGCGATGTACCAGGCCTTCCAGAAGATCGTGCCGCTGCGCACCCGCACCGGCGACGCGCCGACCTACGACGTGGTCGGCCCGGTCTGCGAAAGCGGCGACTGGATCGGCCGCGACCGCGCGCTCAACGTGGTGGCCGGCGACCTGCTGGCCGTGCTGTCGGCGGGTGCGTACTGCATGAGCATGGCCAGCAACTACAACACGCGCGGCCGCGCCGCCGAAGTCCTGGTGAGCGGCCGGAGCGCCACGCTGATCCGTCGCCGCGAGACGATGGAAGACCAACTGCGCAGCGAGCAGACCGAAGAAGGCTGACCGGCGTCAGCCGGTGGTGCTGCGCAGCGGCTTTTCGCTGCCGCGCGCACCGGCGGACTGCTTGGGCTTTCGCTTGCTCGCGGCGTTCCACACGCGCCACCCGAGCAGCACTGCGATGATCGCGACGTAGACGAACACCTCGGCGAAGTTGTTCTTGCCCGCCCGCATCCAGAAGAAGTGCAGCAGGCCGAGCCCGGCGATCAGGTAGACCAGCTTGTGCAGCATCTGCCAGCGCTTCGCCCCCATCGCCTTGATCGCGCGATTGAACGAGGTGGCGGCCAGCGGCGTCAGCAGTACGAAGGCCGAGAACCCCACCAGGATGAACGGCCGCTTGGCGATGTCCTTGGCGATGTCGCCCCACTCGAAGCCCATGTCGAACCAGCTGTAGCACAGCAGGTGCAGCACCACGTAGAAGTACGCGAACAGGCCCAGCATGCGGCGAAAGCGCGCCAGCGCGTTGGCCTTGGCGATCACGCGCAGCGGCGTCACCGCCAGCACGATGCAGACGAAGCGCAAGGTCCAGTCGCCCGTGGCACGAATCAGGAATTCCGCCGGGTTCGCGCCCAGGCCATCCGTGAACGCGCCATAGGCCAGCCGCGCGAACGGCAGCAGGCACAGCAGGAAGACGACCGGCTTGGTCGCCGGATGCATGAGCAGCTTGTTCACCAGCAGCTCCGTGAAGTGGCCATGACCCCTTCGAGGAACACCGCGGAACCGGCTTCGCCGCGCCGCCGGTGTTGCCCCCGGTCGGGGGTGGGCGAAGCGACACGAAATGCGCGCAGCCTGGGGGCGAGCTTCATTTCAGTAGTTCTTCTTCAGGTCCATGCCCGCATAGAGCTGGCCGACCTGGGCTTCATAGCCGTTGAACAGCAGCGTCTTGTTGCGCTTGGCGAACAGGCCGCCCCCGTCGCCGATGCGGCGCTCGGTCGCCTGGCTCCAGCGCGGATGGTCGACGTCCGGGTTCACGTTCGAATAGAAACCGTATTCCTGCGCCGCCGCCTTGTTCCACGCCGT
>Ga0075370_10001395_pt1 | contig 10417 bp, 15 predicted proteins | sample EndMethybrTD3035_FD_71398 | JGI IMG/M metagenome (GOLD analysis project Ga0075370, IMG submission 71398) | Populus endosphere microbial communities from Tennessee, USA - Endosphere MetaG P. TD hybrid TD303-5 | ecosystem: Host-associated > Plants > Roots > Endosphere | place: USA: Tennessee... | reverse complement strand
CCTCATCGATGATCAGTTGCGAGCGGTAGCCGTCGAACTTCACCTCGTGAATCCAGCCGTCGCCTTCTGGAGGCTGCTCGACAAGGGCCGGCATCAAGGGCGAGACGAACTTCAAACGCATGCACGGAACTCACACAAGCCGGCAGCTAAATAAGCTTTTGCTAAAATAGTTCCGGAACTTTGGCGGGCAATCGAGCCGTGAGGAACCTCTACTGGTCGATGAAGTTGGGGTTAGAACACGGCGGTGAAGTCCATGACCACCAAGTACCATATCGACGAAATGCAGGGCGATGAGTTGCTGGCCCTACACATCGCCCACGGAACCAGTGCATTGGAGGCCATGAACAAGGTCACGGCAGGGCCGTTCGTGATCCGAACCGTGCAGGCTCATTGGTTCCGCGTGGTGGATCAGGGCCGGAGGGAAGTTTTCAAGTTCGCGGTAGAACGATATTAATTTAGCTTCCGCTAATCCTTGACGCCGTCGTGTGCCGCGCCAGAATCAGTGCATGGCAATAAAGGTCGGCGACGAAGTAGCGATAATGGCGACGGTGCTGAAGCGCGTCACGGAAGACCGCGTCAGCGTCTCGATCCCGAGCTACAATTTCCCCCATTCGATAATCGATCCGGCCACCAAGCTGGTGAAGGGTCAGCAGATCGAGCTAACCGGCCACGTTACGCGGATTGACGGTGACAAGGTCACGGTCACGTTGGGGACGATGGTTACGGTCGATCTGGACAAGCTGCGTCTGGTCCAGAGCTACGTCCCGCCCAAGCGGAAAAAAGCGCTGATCGATGAACCGGGTTGACGCGCTATGACCAAGCTTTCAGACCTTGGCCCGCCTATTCACGGCAAGCGACATGGCGCCGGGCCAGCACGAGAAGAAGACCATTTCTATTCCTGTCCCTACTGCGGACAGTTGGTCGATCAGCGCGATCTACGCCAGGTCCTCTACCATGAAGAACCTGGGCATAAACCGCTGGATCCCGAAGACGGCGCGACAATCATTATGTTCCCGGGCGTCCGAAGATAGCGCCCTGGTGGGGGCCGGAAAACAGATCGGCCATAAGCCCCAAACCGGCGGCAACCAAAAACCAGAACCATGAAGGCGACGAGCAGTGGCACGCACGCATTTGCGTACCGCTGTGAGGCTAAGGTCCGGCGAGCCCCCCGACTGAAGTCCTGCCCCCGCAACCGAAGCATTGCAATCACGTTACGACCGCACCCCGAGCACCTCGCTCGTGGAGGGGGCCGGATCAGACTTAGAGGTGACGTCTTGAGATTCTTAGAAGCGAGGCAGACGGTGACCGTTGTCGAGAGCCCGCCAGTCCACGACGTCGCAAATCAAGCAGCCAATGATAACAATACCCCTGCTCCCGATATCTCGTCAGCGCTCGACCTCATCCTTTCAACGGAGGACGACAACATTGAGGACCGTGTCAGACGAACGGAGAGACTTGGCATCGTCGTCGTCGTTATCATGGCAATCGGCCTTGCCTTCGCGCCGGCTCTGTTTGTTGCATTAACCCTCGGAATATAGCGCAGACTAGAACCGAAGGATTACTATTCCCCCGCCGCGCAGCAAGCGCCAGATATCGCCCCAATAGGCCGTAGCGAGCGACGCCAGAGTCGCCGCCGCCATACAGGTGACACCGAGGGCGCCAAGCCCCATCAGCTTCCACCGTGTCACCTCAGCGGCCACTTACTCGATGCTCGTCATATCGGCGGAGGACGCGACGGCCTTCAAACGCGCCGCGAATAACCCCGTATGTCCTTTGATTTTGCAAAGCACATAGATTTCTGGTCAATTCCGCTGAAATTTACCAGAACAACGGTCATCCCTTGCGCAAATAATAACTTTAGGAGATGCTGATCTTAAGCCTTGGGAGGGCTGGGGATATGAACAGAAATATGTTGATGGCACTAGTTGCCATTGCGCCGCTGTGCGGATGCCAAACAAGCAATCAAGCCGACTACATGCAAATAGGTTATGGGCCTAGTTTCGACGTCGCCCATGCTCAGTGCGAAATGCAAAAAGGGTCGGTAGACCAAGGCTATATTGCTATCGGATCGCCCGGCTTCGTTGCTGGGGCCGGAATTGGCAATGCACTTGGTAACCTGGCCGCCGAAGATCAATATATGAAGAACTGCCTCATCCTAAGTGGATGGAAGCGCGCGCCGCACGGACAAGGCGCCGCGGCTGCGTCAGCCGTGGCAGCTGGTACGCCGCCGACACCCTACGGGATTCAGCGCGCACCGGGCAGTTGGATCAACACGGCGCTGCTTGACTGGTCGGACGCGAACAACAAATGCGTCGCTGGCGATAAGGCCGCATGTGGCACCCGGGCGAAGCTCGGCGCGCGGCTTAGAGCCGCTGGCGTCAACCCGGCGCCGGTCTGATGGTTCGAGTGGCCCGTCTGGAAGTGGTGCTTTATCTAGGCGCCATGCTCACGGTCGCCGGGTGCGGCGCGGACTACCTTAACCACTACGACTCCGTGACGCTCGCCGCCGGCGACGCCAACCGCGCCAACAGACTCGCCCAGACGGTCGACCCGTTCAATCCGAACAGCCAAAACACGCACATTGAGAGCGATGGGCAGCGGATCGCCGGCGTCGTTCAACGATATCGGGGGACGATGTTGGGGCCTGCACCGCAAGCCGGCATCGTGGTGAATGTCGGTTCAGGCGAACAACATCCTTGCGACCTTCAAACACAAACGGACAGCGCGGGCAAGCTTTGCGGCGGCCGAGCTGCCGAGGCCAAGCCAGGCGGTCGTACGGGACACGAGACGGGCTACTAACGGGGCCGAGAGAGACAGACGTACGTGGGCAAAGTCCAGCGTCATGAAGGTGCCGATCAGACTGACAGTTGGCGCAAGAACGCCAGGAAACGGCGCAGACGCGGGTTTTGGCGACCCCAATACCTGTTCGCACTGGTGATGGTTCCTCTTGCGGCTGTTCTCACGGCAAGCCCGAGCAGCCTCGAGACTGTCGCGAAGCTCATTCCGGCCGAATGGCTTGGCAGCATAGACGTTCCCGATCCGTCATCTCTGCTCGCCGGCGGCTGCAACATCAAAGGAAATATCTCGATCAATACCGGGCAGCGCATTTACCACGTGCCCGGCCAAGAACATTACTGGGAAACGCGGATCAGCCCCCAATATGGCGAGCGGTGGTTTTGCAGCGAGGCAGAGGCGCGCGGTGCCGGCTGGCGCAAGGCGCGTCGGTAGAATGCTGAGTATCGCGCTGGGGCGCTAGTTGGTTCCAGACAGTTGGTGCACAACAGCGGCGCCGGCAGAACTGCGAGCCATGGCTTCCTGGTCATCTGGTCGACCGATGCCCCAGCCGATCACTGCTAGCAACAACCCGCCCAGCAGCATGCCAAGCACAGGCCTCCCAGTTGCTGCTCGCGCTCTGATGTTGGTCATGATGCCTCACACTCAGGGTAGTGGCCCGCGACATCTTGGAGATGCGCGGGCCGACCAAGATTTGGGTCTTTGGTCAGCGGCCGCCGCTGAAGAGGCTCCCGCCTCTAGTCAAACAACCAATAAAGACCGATGTTCCACCCCAATACGAAAAAGCCCGCCACCTTTCGGCAGCGGGCAACTTAACACGGAGTTGTAAGGTGGGCCCGCCTCAATGGGGGAAGAAGCGGGCCCGGCCAAGAGCGAATTCCCCTGGCCGCAGCGGAGGGGATTGCTGCACGCCAAGAACCAGCCGACGAATATCAGGTTCCGCTTATATGCAAAAAAGACCTGCCCTCCGTCAGGTAGAGCAACGGGTAAGGGATCAACCAGCGCTGAGAAAAACTGTCGTCGGACGGGTTGTTTCGATCATAACTTTGTGGGGTCAGCCAAGGCTACTTGCATTAACAACGCTTCGCTGAAACGTCTATTTGGAATTGAGGGGCGCTAAATGGCTGTTGATGGCCAATCTCAAAGTTATCCGTTAGGCGGCACACAGACTGAGCGGGATCGATTGCTTGCCCAAGCCAAACAATATGAGGCCTCGGCCAATTGGCTCCTGGATCAGATCACAATTCAGCCTGGCTGGACAGCCGTCGACATTGGCTGCGGCCCTATCGGAATTCTCGATTTGTTGTCACAACGCGTTGGTCCCCACGGATCGGTCGTTGGTCTCGAACGCGAGCAGCGCTTCGTGGAAATGGCGCGCGGCGAGATCGCAAGGCGCGGGCTGAGCAACGTAACGATTGTCCACGCCGATGCTCTCAATACTGGGTTGGAGAAGTCCGCATTCGACTTCGCCCACGAGCGCCTGGTGATGATCAATGTATCGGCCCGTGAGCAGTTGTTATCTGAGATGCTGTCGCTGCTTCGCCCAGGCGGAACGATAGCCGTCGAAGATGTGGACAATGTCTCATGGCTTTGTCAGCCAGCTCACGCGTCTTGGGATGTCTTGCTAAACGCGTTTCATGCAGCCTTTCACGCGGGCGGCGGCGATGGCTTTATTGGTAGACGACTTCCTGGGTTGCTGCGTGCAGCCAACGTCCAAAATATCCGGTCAAGGGTAACAGTCGAAACGCCTCCAGTGGGAGATTACCGCCGCACCCACCTTATTGCACTCATTGAGTCAGTTCGAGAGAAGATACTCGACAAAGGATTGTTGGCGGAGACCGAATTGAATGAACACAAAGAGGCGTTGGTCCACCATCTGAACGATCCTGCCACGACGGTGATCGACAAACTCCTCGTCCAATGCTGGGGACAAAAATCGGGCTAAAATGGTCCGCCATAGCGAGAGGCCTGGTGAAGCCCCGCAGCACACGCCAGATATTTGACCAATACGCCGTGATCAAGGATGCCAGCGCCGCCGCTGCCATGCCCGTGACGCCGAGCGCGCCAAGCCCCATGAGCTTCCAGCGTGTCACTTCAGCGGTGACGTCCTTGACGCTGGTCATGTCGGCGTTGAGTTTACTGACAGCACTTTCGGTAGCGGTCACACGCTCAACCAGTTCGTCGGTCTTCTGATACATTTTCGCACGACTGGAGGCGGCGCGCTGTTCCGATTGCTTGTAGCTCAGCGCGGCTCGCGCATCGCTGTCCTTAATGTCGCGCCGGATTTCGGTGATGTCCCGATGCATATCCTGCGTGGCTTGCAGCAGCCCGCCGATCATCATCTCAAGGCTCTTCGTTCCCGACGTCGGCATCATTCCCTGCCCTGCTATGATTTAAGTTCGGCGCGGCGCGCGGCGCTGGCCTTGGTGTGCAGATCGCATTCTGCGCGGGTGTAGAGCTTCACCGCGCAACCTGGCGCTACGGTGCGGTCGATCTTGTTCTGATCGGCAACCGTCTTGCCTTGTGCACCGGGAAGGCTGCTACCGAGGGCCGAGCGTAGCGGCGGTACACCGCTGACGTCCGAAGTCGTACACGCCGCCAGCGTCAATGCACTCATCAAGAGACATGCGAGCGTCGATGCCCTTGCGTATCGCATCCTGATTTCCCTTCTCGATTTTGGCGCGAACCTCATCAGCGCCTTTGTCCTTGATGAACTCGTAGCCGGCGAACACGGCGCCCGAGATGGCAACCGCAATCGCCGTCCACGCGATGATGACAGCGACTGGCCGGGGCACGCCGACGACGCCGGCGACAAAGGGGATGAGCCAGGTCACGCCGGCGCCGTTCCAAGCGCCGCGGCGAGACGCTTGGCCTTGCGATTGGCGTACCAGCGATAGCCGAGCCCGCCGATCGCCAGCACCGCGCTTGCGAGTGCCACGACCACGACCACCTTGCCGATCCACTCGCTGGTGTAGGACAGCGGCGACAGCTGGTTCTGCAGATCATAGAGGTAACCAGACAGACCGAGGCCACCGGTGCCGGCGCCAGTTGCCAAGTCCGCCGGCGCGGTCGACGGTGCGGCGTTGGCATCATCGACAAAGGCTTTCGCTTGGCCGCCGTCGACGAAGTTAGCCGCCTGTGGCACCTGACCGGTTGCCCATGCCTGGCCGATTGCTCGGACTTCAGCAACGCGAGCCGTCCAGCCCCGGCCGAAGGTTCCGAACGTGCTGAGGTGCTTCAGGAAGGCCATGCGGGCGCTACAAATGCGGTCGATCAGCGCGTCGTTGTTCTTGTCCGCCTTCAGCGCCGCAAGCGTGCCCATGCCGAGGACGCCGTCAATGCGGCCGGTATAGGCAGGCCGCAACGCCTGCTGAAGCCACATGATCGAGCGACCGGGACCGGAATTCACCGCGCCGTCAAGAACTACTTTTCGTAATGTTACACCTATCTGTACATAATTTGTACATATATATTGACGAGGATGTACATCCAACCGTAGCGTTGAGCGGCTGAGGCGGGACGCCTTCGCGCAACTCAAACTCATGGGAGGACCCCCGATGAAATTTCGAGCCCGATCGGCTGCGATTGGCCTGGCCTGCATCGCCTATGCCGCGCTTGTTGGATCTGTGCTGCCGGCAACGGCAGAGACCACGAAAGAACGCGTCTTGAAGGAAGGGCGCATCGTCATCGGCGTCCACAACCGCTCGCCATGGGGCTACAAGAAGGAGGGAACCGGCGAACTGCTCGGCTGGCATCCGGATCTTCTCAGGGCTGCCTTTGCCGATCTCGGCGTCAAGCAGGTCGACTTCGAGGTCACCGAGTTCGGCGCCTTGATCCCGGGCCTGATGGCCGGGCGTTTCGATGCCGTTGCATCCGGACTGTCGATAACGCCGGAGCGATGCCAGCAGGTGGCCTTCGGCGCTCCCGACCTGAAGTCGGACGACGCGGCGATCGTGCTCGCCGGCAACCCCAAGGCGATCCATAGCTATGCCGATCTTGCCAAGAAATCCGACGCGATCATGGGTGGCGGCCGCGGCAGCAATGTCATCAAGAACGCCATCACCGAGGGCGTGCCGGAAGACCGCATCCTGCAGTTCCCCGACATCGAGACCAACATCGCGGCACTGCGCGCCGGCCGCATCGACGCGGCTCTGTTCTCTTCCCCGACGGTGATCGGGCTGCTTGCCGGCAATAAGAGCCCCGATCTGGAGCGCGCCAGCCCGTTTACGACGGACGAGAAGTCGATCAGCTACATCGCGATCGCGTTCAGGAAGGACGATGGCGATCTGCGCGACCTCTACAATCAGGGTCTGGCGAAGGTCATGTCGAATGGCATGATCGCCACCATTATGGCGAAGTACGGATTTGGCCCGACGGAGAACGTGCCGCCAGGATTGACAACGTCGCAATTGTGCGGAGCCGCCAACTGAACGCCATCAGCAACAGAACCCAGCTGGCATCAACAGCGCGGGCGGCGCTGCGCTAGCGCGGGCGGCCCGCGCTGGCGATGACCGGGTGCGGACCGCCCTCTCCCAGATGCGGCGTCGTCATCATGGCCGCCTTGGTCAATTCGATCGGGCGCTTCGGATCGGACAGGAATGCGGCGACGCCGCCAGGGTCTTGTCCGGTCCGGCATTGAGCACGTGCAGGATCGCACCGACCAGCAGCGCGTGGCTCGTGTTTTCCCAATGGTTGCGCCTTTCGAGCTACCCTTCGGGATCGACCAGGATGTCGGCGATGTTTGTACGTCGCGGACCTCCCATTCCCCACACCCGAGCTCGGGAAAGTAAGTCGAGGCGTAGCCGCTCGGGCAGACGCTCGTGTTGCCAGCTGACAAGTTGTCATCATACGCGATCGCGTATATCTTCACCATATACGCGACCGCGTATACTCCAATTTTATACGCAACTCCGTATATTGACGATCAATACGCGATCGCGCATATTGCGGGCGTGGAGACCCATCATGACAGACCAGATCGCTCGCAACGAAAAACAACTCGGGGCCATTCTGCGCCGCGCCCGCAAGAACGCCGGGCTCACACAGGGCTCGCTCGGCAACCAGATCCACTTGCGCCAGGGTACGGTCTCCCGCCTCGAGGCCGGCGAGCCCGCGATGCAACTCCGCACCTTGATGGCCGCCCTCTCCGCCCTCGACCTTGAACTCGTCGTGCGCGCGCGCAGCAAAGGCAGCTCTGCTGATATCGAGGATCTGTTCTGATGGCACGTCGCCGGGTTCACATCCCCCTGAATGTCTTCCTGAACGGGCGCCTGGTCGGCATCCTGCGCAGGGAATCGACGGGCGCCATCGACTTCCAATACGCCCGCGAATGGCTGGACTGGCGCGGCACCTTCCCGATCTCACTCTCGCTTCCTTTGCGGGAAGACCGCTATATCGGCACGCCGGTGACCAACGTCTTCGACAACCTGCTTCCCGACAATGACGCCATACGCAGGCGTGTTGCCGAACGGGTAGGCGCCGACGGCACCGACCCCTACAGCATGCTGGCTGCGCTCGGCCATGACTGCGTCGGTGCGTTGCAATTCCTGCCCGATGGCATGGATCCAGGCCCTCCCGGCAGTGTCGAAGGCAAGCCGGTCAGCAACGAGGACGTCGCCGGAATCATCGAGAACCTTGCCGCCGCTCCGCTAGGCCTCGGCGAGGATGAGGACTTTCGCATTTCGATTGCCGGCGCGCAGGAAAAGACCGCACTGCTGCGCAAGGACGGAGGCTGGTTCAAACCGATCGGCACGGCAGCGACCACCCATATCCTGAAGCCGCAGATCGGCCGGCTGCCGAACGGCATCGATCTCTCCAACAGCGTCGAGAACGAGTATCTGTGCCTTAGGCTGCTGCAAGTGTTTGGCGTTCCCGCCGCCCAGGCGCAGATCGCTGACTTCGGCAAGCGCCGCACGCTGATCGTGGAACGCTTCGACCGGCTGTGGGCCCGCGACGGCCGCCTCCTGCGCCTGCCGCAGGAAGATATCTGTCAAGCGCTGTCGGTGCCGCCGACGCGCAAGTACCAGTCCGACGGCGGCCCCGGGATGCGGGAGATTATCGAGCTCTTGAAGGGCAGCGATACGCCTGATGAAGACATCGCCACCTTCTTGCGCACCTGCATCTTGTTCTGGCTGATTGGCGCGACCGATGGCCACGCCAAGAATTTCAGTATTTTTCTGAGCCCTGGGGGACGATTCCGCATGACGCCCCTTTACGACGTGCTGACCGCGCAGCCCAGCCTTGATACCGGACAGATCCCTCGCAAGAAATTCAAACTGGCAATGTCGGTCGGCAGGAACAATCACTATTCGGTACCTGAAATCATGCCACGCCACTTCCTGCAGACCGCTGACATTGCCGGCGTGGGCACCCCTGTCATGCGCAGAATTTTCGATGACATTGCTGAAAACGTGGAGAAGCAGGCCGACGAGGTGATCATCTCCTTGCCCCGTGGCTTTCCTGAGCAGCTTGTCGACTCAGTCAAGTCGGCTATCGGCAAGCGGGCGGCTCTTCTCACCGATAACAAGGCTGATGCCATCGATTGATCAAGTTGCGACGAACCGGCTGCCGGGACTTGCTCGCTCATCCTGTTGCCGCGGCTGATCATCATCGGTCGTCATTGGTACGCCAACTTTGTCGTCGCGTGATCGCCAGGGGCGTCGAGTATACCCATCATCATGATGAACATGGCCATCAGGCTCCAAGCCAGCCAATGATTGACCTGCAATCCGTCAGGGTGGGTTTTCGCTATTGTCCGTCGGATTGATATCTTCGGAAATCTCCTGTCGCAGTTTCGGCCCCTTCGCCAGGCGTCTGCCCAGGGCCGTCACGAAGGCTTCGTAGCGTTCGGCCGCCTTGGCGCGCGCGGCCTGGGCGGCGGGCTCGGGCAACGCCGGCGTTGTCGCCAGCCAGAAGCGGACAAACACCGCCAGTGTCTCGACCGCAATGCCGATATCGCGCTCCTGCCTGGCCAGGCGCCGATCGACCTGATCGAGGCGCTTGGCGATAGCGGCCTCGCGGCGTGCATCCGCATCCGGCGACAGGAAGGAAGCGAGTGCTGCTTCCGCAATCATGGATTGGGGTTGACCGCGCCGCGCCGCATAATCGCCAAGCATCGTCATGATGGCCTGGTCGAGATAAACGGAAATCTGCACTTTCCTTTTGCGAGCCGTCATGGCGCCTACAGCTCCATGCCGTCATCGGGGTCCAGGGAAACCTGCCGTGCAACACCCTGCATGAGGCGCGCCAGGCGCCGGTTGCGGACCGCATCATGGTCGTCGGCATCGTCGTCCGGTTCCATATCGAATTCGTTTTCGATCGGCGCCGCTTTCTCGACCGCCTGCGCCCGATTGAGTTCGGCCTGCAGGCGGCGCTCCGACCCCGTTGGATCACCATCGTCCTGCTGAAGCATGCCGGAAGCTTGCGTCGCCTCAGAGTGAGCCAGGACCGGCAACTGGCTCCAGTCGTCAGGCTCGGCTTCTCCGGACCGCGCCAGTTCGGGTGGCGGCAACACGCGCTCCTTAAAACTGGTGTCCTCGTAATATCGGGCCTTCTTGGCTCTGATTGGCGGCAACCCCGCCACCATGACGATCTCGTCGGTCGGCGGAAGCTGCATGATCTCGCC
>Ga0075370_10001394_pt1 | contig 10421 bp, 6 predicted proteins | sample EndMethybrTD3035_FD_71398 | JGI IMG/M metagenome (GOLD analysis project Ga0075370, IMG submission 71398) | Populus endosphere microbial communities from Tennessee, USA - Endosphere MetaG P. TD hybrid TD303-5 | ecosystem: Host-associated > Plants > Roots > Endosphere | place: USA: Tennessee... | reverse complement strand
CAAGGTCTACCAGGGCGAGCGCGAGATGGCCTCGGGCAACAAGAGCCTGGGCGAGTTCAACCTCGAAGGCATTCCGCCGTCGCCGCGCGGCATGCCGCAGATCGAGGTGACCTTCGACATTGACGCGAACGGCATCCTGCACGTGAACGCGAAGGACAAGGGCACCGGCAAGGAAAACAAGATCACGATCAAGGCGAACTCGGGCCTCTCCGAAAGCGAGATCGAGCAGATGGTGAAAGACGCCGAACTCAACGCGGCCGAAGACAAGAAGAAGCTCGAGCTGGTGCAGGCGCGCAACTCGGCCGACGCGCTGGTGCACAGCGTCCGCAAGAGCCTCGGCGAGCACGGCGACAAGCTCGAGGCCGGCGAGAAGGAAAAGGTCGAAGCGGCTTTGAAGGACGTCGAGGAAGCGCTGAAGAGCGAGGACAAGGCCGAAATCGAAACGAAGACCGAAGCGCTGATGGCTGCGAGCCAGAAGCTCGGCGAGAAGATCTATGCCGAGACGCAGGCCACGCAGGCAGCAGGTGCCGCGGCAGGTGCTGAGGCTCCTCACGCCGAAGCCGCTTCCGCGAGCACGAAGCCGGCGGGCGACGACAACGTGGTCGACGCCGAGTTCAAGGAAGTGAAGAAGTGATTTGGCGGACAGCCCGCCGACGGCGGGCTGTCGCCCCATCTCGCCGCGTTCGATCGTCAGGCCGAAGCCCGACGTTCAACGCGGCGTTCTGCATTGAGCTGCACTGAGAGTTTTCATGGCAAAGCGTGACTACTACGAAGTCCTGGGCGTCGCAAAGAACGCCGCCGAGGACGACATCAAGAAGGCCTATCGCAAGCTGGCCATGAAGCATCACCCTGACCGCAACCAGGGTGACGAAGCGAAGAAGGCGGAAGAGAAATTCAAGGAGGCCAAGGAAGCCTACGAGATGCTCACCGACCCGCAGAAGCGCGCCGCGTACGACCAGTACGGGCACGCCGGTGTCGACCCGAGCATGGGCCGCGGTGGTCCGGGCGCGGAGGGGTTCGGCGGATTTGCCGAAGCCTTCGGGGACATCTTCGGCGACATCTTCGGCGGTGCCGGCGGGCAGCGCCGCGGCGCGGGCGGCCAGCAGGTGTTCCGCGGCAGCGACCTGAGCTATGCGATGGAGATCACGCTCGAGGAAGCGGCGTTCGGCAAGGAAACGCAGATCCGCATCCCGGCGTACGAGACCTGCGAGACCTGCAAGGGCAGCGGCGCGAAGCCCGGTTCGAGCCCGAAGGTCTGCACGACCTGCAACGGCGGTGGCACGGTGCACATGCGCCAGGGCTTCTTCAGCATCCAGCAGACCTGCCCGCACTGCCACGGCAGCGGCAAGATCATCCCGGAGCCCTGCACCACTTGCAGCGGCCAGGGCCGCATCAAGAAGAACAAGACGCTCGAGGTCAAGATTCCGGCTGGAATCAACGAAGGCATGCGCATCCGCTCGAGCGGCAACGGCGAGCCCGGCACGAACGGCGGGCCGAGCGGTGACCTGTACATCGAGATCCGGATCAAGCAGCACGAGATCTTCGAGCGCGACGGCGACGACCTGCATTGCACGGTGCCGGTCGGTCTGACGACGGTTGCGATCGGCGGCAGCATCGAGGTGCCCACGCTTGGCGGCAAGGCCGAGATCGAGCTGCCCGAAGGCACGCAGCACGGCAAGACCTTCCGCTTGCGCGGCAAGGGCATCAAGGGCGTTCGTTCGAGCTACCCGGGCGACCTGTACTGCCACATCAGCGTCGAGACGCCGATCAAGATCACCGAGCACCAACGCAAGTTGCTGAAGGAACTCGACGAGTCGTTCCGCAAGTCGGGTGACCGGCATTCGCCGAATGCGAAGAGCTGGACCGACCGCGTCAAGGACCTCTTCAAGTAACGCGCGGCACAATCGCGCGCATGTTGTCCAAGCGCACGCGCCCCGCCTCCGATCCGCGAGGCGCCGAAGGCGCCCGCTGGAACCCGCTGACGCTTGCGATCGCGGCCGGGTTGTGGATCGCGGTGCTTTGCAACGGGCCGCTGTGGAGTGCGCTGCGCGCGCTGCCCGAGATGGCGACGATGCGCGGCGCAATCTTCATCGGCGGCTTCGCGCTGATGATCGCTGCGCTGACCAGCGCGCTGCTCGCGCTGCTCGCGTGGCGCTGGACGATCAAGCCGGCGATCGCTGTGTTTCTAGTGTCTGCCGCACTGGGCGCGCATTTCATGAGCACGTACGGCGTCGTCATCGACCCTTCGATGATGACCAACGTGCTGCAGACCGACCCTCGCGAGGTGCGCGACCTGCTGAGCGTGAGGCTCGCTGTCCACGTCGTGCTGCTCGCAGCGCTGCCGATCGCACTGTTGTGGAAAGTGCCGCTGCAGCGCAGGCGCTTTGCGCCGCAGCTCGGACGCAATCTCGCGGCCTTCGTGATCGGATGGCTGGTGCTGCTGGCGCTCGTGTTCGCCCTCTTCGCCGACCTGTCGGCAACGATGCGCAATCATCGTTCGGTACGCTATCTGATCAATCCGCTGAATTCGTTCTTCGCGCTTGGCGTAATCGCGAAGCAGTCGAACGCCAAGCCCGCCGGTCCGCCGGTACAGATCGGGCTCGACGCGAAGGTGGCGCCACGTCCAGCCGGCAGCTTGCCGCCGCTCCTGATGCTCGTGGTCGGCGAGACCGCTCGTGCCGATCACTTCTCGCTGAACGGGTATTCACGCCCGACCAACCCGGAGCTGGCGAAGCTCGGCGTCGTGAGCTTTGCCGACGTCACCTCTTGCGGCACGAACACGGCCGCCTCGCTGCCCTGCATGTTCTCGCACCTCGGCAAGCGCGCCTTCGAATCGCACGGCGGCGACCACGAGAACCTGCTGGATCTGGTGCAGCGCGCCGGAATGGCAGTCTTGTGGCTGGACAACCAGGCCGGCTGCAAGGGCCTGTGCGAACGCGTGGCGCACGCCTATGCGAGCGAGCCCGCTCCCGGCCAGGCCGCAGCGGTATCGGCCTTGTGCAACGAGGGTGAGTGCTTCGACGAGGCGTTGCTGGTCGGTCTCGACGACCGGCTCGCCGCGCTGCCGGCATCTGCCCGCGAGCGCGGCGTGCTGATCGTGCTGCACCAGATGGGCAGCCACGGGCCGGCCTACTCCAAGCGCTCACCCCCCGACCGCAAACCGTTCCAACCCGAATGCACCACCAACGTGCTGCAGCAATGTGATCGCAGCGCGCTCGTCAACGCGTACGACAACACCATCGCCTACACCGACCACGTGCTCTCGCGCGCGATCGACTGGTTGCGTGAACGCGACAAGGAGTACGCACCGATGCTGCTGTACGTCTCCGACCACGGTGAGTCGCTCGGCGAGAACAACCTGTACCTGCACGGCCTGCCTTACGCGGTGGCGCCGCGCGAGCAGACGCACGTGCCGATGGTGGCTTGGGTGGCTCCTGGCGCGCGCGGGCCCTCGGGCATTGCGATGGACTGCCTTGGTCGCGAGCGCGAAAAGCCGCTGAGCCACGACAACCTCTTCCACACGGCGCTCGGTGTGCTCGGCATTCGCGCGAGCGAGTACGTGGTGGCGCTCGATGCGTTCGCGTCGTGTCGCGCGCCGTAGCGTTCAAGCACGGGCCACGCTTGGGCCGAATCAATCGAAGAGGCCGATCTGCCCGTCGTCGCGATCGAGTCGGGGCGGCTGGAACTGAGTGACGTCGAGCTCAACGCGCTCGCGGTTCAAGCCGAGCCGTGCCACGGCCTTCGAGAAGCGTTGGGCCAGCAGTTGCGCCCACACGCCCTCGCCGCTCATGCGCTTGCCGAAGCTTGCGTCGTAGTCTTTCCCACCTCGCATCTCGCGCACCCGCGCCATCACGCGCGCGGCGCGCTGAGGGTAGTGCTGGTCGAGCCATTGCTGGAACAGCGGGTTCACTTCCCAGGGCAGCCGCAGCACGATGCTGAATGCCGACGTGGCGCCGGCGCTTGCCGCCGCCTCGAGAATCCGCTCGAGCTCGGGCTCGTTGATGAACGGGATGATCGGCGAGACGCTCACGCCTACCGGTACTCCCGCTTTGGCGAGCGTCGCAATCGTCTGCAGGCGCCGATGAGGCGCCGCGGCGCGCGGCTCAAGGATGCGCGCCAGTTCGGGGTCGAGTGACGTGACCGACACGTACACCGCCGCGAGACGGCGCGCCGCCATCGGCGCGACCAGGTCGAGATCGCGTTCGATGCCGGACGACTTGGTCACCACCGAGAACGGGTGCCCGCACTCGGCCAGCACTTCGATCACCGAGCGCGTGATGCGCAGCTTGCGCTCCACGGGCTGATAGCCGTCGGTCGCCGCACCGATGTTGATCAGCTTCGGCTCGTAGCTCCGTTTCGCAAGAGCCTCGCGCAGCCGCTGCGCGGCGTTGACCTTGGCGACGATGCGAGTCTCGAAGTCCAGACCCGGCGACATGTTCAGGTAGCTGTGAGTCGGCCGCGCGAAGCAGTAGATGCAACCGTGCTCGCAGCCGCGATATGGGTTGATGGAGAGGTCGAACGAGATGTCCGGCGAGTCGTTGCTGGAGACGATCGACTTGACGTGCTCTTCGATGATCTGCGTGGTCGGTGCCACGCGCTCTTCGCTGGCCTCTTGATCGAGGTTCCCCCAGCCGTCGTCTTCGAGTTGGCCTGACTGCTTCGAGTAGCGGTGCTCGATCGCCCAGGCTGTACCTCGCCCCTTGAGCGAACTGGCTTCCGGCAGCGGAGCCGCATCGCGTTTGGCCGCGGGAACGTAGGGCCGAATCGGGATCGTGCGCATACTGTGAATATATACAGTTGCGCGCCCGGTCGCCGGGCCGGCGATCACGCCGTGCGGGTTATTTCGAGGCGGACCCCGGCTTGGACGCTTCCTCGAGCTTGTCGCCGCCCTTCTTGATCACCTCGCCGGTCTTGCTGACGCCCTTGCCGACGCCTTCGCCGGTCTTTTCAGCACCGTGCTTGATGCCTTCGCCCGCCTTCTCGGCGCCGTGCTTGATCGCCTCGCCCGTTTTTGTGGCGCCCTTCTTCACGGCCTTCGCACCACGTTCGACGGCCTCCTCGGTCTTCTGGGCGCCCTTCTTGATCGCGCGTCCGGTCTTCGTTGCCGCGTTGGAGGCCGCTGCCTCGACCTTCGCGACCGTGCCTTCTTCCTTTGCCGGCTCGGCGGCATTCGCGGTCAGCGCGAGCGCGAGCGAGCCCAGGGCGATCAGCAGACGACTCATGTTTCTCTACCTTCCATCGTGTCGGGGCTGGTATTCTCGCCCGCTTTGGGTGAGCGGCCCGGAGCACGGACATGACGTCAAAGTACCGATGGATGCGCCTGCGCGACTGGTTCCGCATGCAAGCGCACTTCGGCTGGGCCCACGCGATCGGTCATCGCATCGCCGAACGTCTGCACGCGCTGGAGCCGATGCTGGCCAAGCCGTTTCATCGAGTCCTTGCGGCGATGGAGCGTGCCACGCATCGCCGCACGGCCGCCTTCGATGCGCAGCACGGCACGCGCACCTTCGCCAGGCTCGACGTGAAAGTCTCGGACGATCCGAACGACTCGACGGTCTGGGGCTACGCGGCCGTGAATCGCGACTTCTTTCGCGAGATGCTGCAGTCGATCGACGAGCCGCTCGCACCGTACAGCTTCATCGACATCGGAGCCGGCATGGGCGCCGCCGTCCTGTACGCGAGCGAGTTCGACTTCCACAAGGTCGGCGGGATCGAGCTCGATCAGGAGCTGCTCGCCATCGCGCGGCGCAACGTCGATGCCTATAACCAATCGACCGGCCGAAGCGTCGCGCCCGAGTGGGTGGGCGGCGACTTCTTCAAGTGGGACATCCCGCGCGAACCGCAGCTGTTCTTCATGAACAACCCGTTCCCGGCCGCGTTGACTCTCGACGCAATCAAGCGCCTGGAAACCTCGCTGCTCGAACACCCGAGGCCGACACTGCTCGTGTTCCGCAAGGCGCCTGGGCCGGTCGGCGAGCATCTTCATCGTTCATCGATCTGGAAGCCGCTGCGGCTAGCCCCCTACTGGCGAATCTATCGTGCCGGTCACGACTTCGTGCCGAGCGTGAAGTAGAAGGCCGCCCCCTGGCCGGGATCGGCCTGCGCCCAGATGCGACCGCCATGGCGTTGCACGATGCGCTGCACGATCGACAGGCCGACACCGTTGCCTTCGAACTCGTCGCTGCCATGCAGGCGCTGAAAGGCGTCGAACAGCCGCCCGGCGCGCGCCATGTCGAAGCCTTGTCCGTTGTCGCGCACCGAGAAGACTCGTTCATCCCCCAGCGTCTCGAAGCGCACCGCGATCTGCGGGTGTTCCGAGCGGCGCGTGTACTTGAACGCGTTCGACAGCAGATTGACGAAGACCTGCCTGAGCAGCGCCGGGTCCGCCCGTGCCTGCGGCAGCTCGCCGACCTGCACGACCACGCCGCGCTGCACCTGCTCGGCGCTGCTTTCGTCGAGAACCTCGCGCACCAGCGCTCCCACGTCGACCGTTTGCAGGTTCATCGCCTGCTTCCCCACTCGCGACAAGCGCATCAGCGCATCGATCAACTCCGACATGTGCCGCGCCGCGCGTTCGATCTGCAGCAGCCAGTCCCGCTTGTCGGTCGAGATCGTCGGGCCGAGCTGGCTGATGAGCAGCGACGAAAAACCGAGCACGATGTTCAGCGGTGAGCGCAGGTCGTGCGAAGCCGAACGCGTGAAGGCATCGAGTTCGCGATTGCTCGTCTCGAGTTCGTCCATGTGCTGGCGCAGGCGACGCTCGAGCTCGGCGTTCTCGACGCGCAGCCGCCGCATCAACAGCCCTCGCGAGAGTACGGGCAGGATCGCGCTCAGCTTGAACGGCTTGAGGATGTAGTCGAGTGCTCCGGAGCGCATGGCCTCGACCGCGGTGCTGATCGTGCCCTCGCCGGTCATGATCACGCCTACCAGCAGCGGATCGATCTCGAGCGCCGCGCGCAGGAGGTCGATCCCGTTCATGCCCGGCATCATCAGATCGGCCAGCAAAAGATCGACTGGTGCGCTGCGCAGTGCCGCCAACGCGGCCGCGCCGTTGCTGCAGCCGACGACTTCATAGCCTTCGTCTTCCAGCGTGTCGCACAGCGCGCGCATCTGGGCCGCCTCGTCGTCGACGACCAGCAGTCGGGCCGGCTTGGGGTTGCTCATGACTTCTCCCGAATCGAATCGCTATCGGTATCGGCGGCAGGGCCGGCGCCGCGCACTGCGTCGGCGAGCGCTGCGCGCAGCTCGCGCAGCTTGGGCGGCTTGCTCAGCACCCGGTCCACATGCTGCGGGACATCGCCATCGGACATCAGCCGCTGCCCCCAGCCGGTCAGCAGGATCACCGGCGTCGAGGGCGAGGCCGCCTTCACCGCCTCTGCCACCTTGCGTCCGTCGACGTAGGGCATGCCGAGATCGGTGATCACGGCGTCGATCGTCTCGCCCCCAGCGTGGAACGCATCGATCCCGGCTTCGCCGCCGTTCGCGGTAATCACGCTGTGGCCATCGAGTTCCAGCGAATCGCGCAGCGAGTTGAGCAGCAGCGGATCGTCGTCGATGATCAGGATGCGCAGCCGCATGGCGGGACCCGGCATTGCCGGCTCCGCCGCGCTGGCGGGCGGAGTCGCCGGCACCGGGAAGCTCAGGCTCACCGTGGTCCCGACACCGGGCGCGCTGTCGATCTCGATCTCGGCGGCATGTCGTTGCGCCACGCCGTAGACCATCGCAAGCCCGAGCCCGGTGCCGCGCTCGCCTTTGGTCGTGAAGAACGGCTCGAGGCAGCGCCGCCGAGTGTCTTCATCCATCCCGGACCCGGTATCGACCACGTCGATCACCGCGCGCCGCGCCGTGACGCCCGGCAACGCGAGGGTGCGCGTGCGCAGCGTCAGCATGCCGCCGCCCGGCATCGCATCGACCGCGTTGAAGACCAGGTTCGTCAACGCTTCGCGCACCTCGCTCTCTACGCCGAACACCGCCGGCAACTCCGGGTCGAGTTCGGTGCGCACATCGATCACGGCGCCGCGCTGCTGCGGCATGTCTCTCCAGCGCACCTCGGTCAGGTCGACCACCTGCTGGACCAGCGGATTCAGTCGCACGCCCTTGAGCAGCATCTGGGGCTCGCGTTCTCGATAGAACTCGCGCATACGTGCGACGGTTGCCGCCACGTCGTCGATCGCGCGTGCGATCGTTACCAGGTAGCCGCGGCCGCGTTCGGTCAGATGCGGTTCTCGCTCCAGCAGGCTCTCGGTGTAGAGCGCTGCGGGCGAGATCGCATTGTTGATGTCGTGCGCGATGCCGCTGGCCATCTGGCCGAGCGCACGCAGCCGCTCCTGCTGCATCGCACTCTGCTGGGTCTGGCGCAGCTCGTCATACGCTTGTTGGAGGGCGCCGTGCAGCTCGGCCTGCTGGGCCGCGAGCGCGACGTGCGCGCTCAACTGGCGCACGAACTCGCAGTCGCCTTGGCTGAACGAGCCCGCCTGGCGGCGTGCAATCACCATGACGCCGAAGACACGACTCTCGGAGCGCAGAGGTGCGGCGATCATCGCGCACAGCCCGCCGCCTGCGAGCCGCTGCGCAAACGGGAACGGGACGGCGCGGATGTCTTCCTCGTAGACGAACTCTCCGCGCACGCAGCGGGACAACCCGTTCTGATCGATCTCGACGCGGCTGCGTTCGCTCATCGCGAGGTCGAGCGCGAGCGCCTGGCTGTGCGCCCCGACGCGGATCACCGTCAGCGCTCCTTCGATCGGGTCATAGCGGCACACGCAGGCGAAGTCGACCGGCAGCCACTCTTCGAGGCTGCGGATCGCCACCTGGTAGATGCTCTGCAGGTCCTGCCGTTCGCCGATGGCACGCGTGATCTGGTCCAGCAGCGTGAGCCGCTCGAGCTGCGCATGCAGGCGCTCGCGGGCGTCCTTCTGTTCGGTGATGTCGCGCAGGAAGGCGCTGAAGCTCAGTTCGCCGTCGGTCCTGATCGGGGTGATCGACAGGTCGACGTCGAACTCCCGGCCGTCCCGATGCAGCGCCGACAGTTCGACGCGCTTGCCGAGCACACGGGCCTCGCCGGTTGCGAGATAGCGCTCTAGGCCTTCCCGATGTGCCGCCCGATAGCGCTCGGGCACGATCGTCTGTGCGAGCGTGCGCCCCAGTACTTCGGCGCGCATCCAGCCGAAGGTGACTTCGGCCTGAGGGTTCCAACCCGTGATGGCACCGTCGGCATCCATCGTGATCACCGCATCGAGTGCGGTGTCGACGATCAGGCGCGTGCGCTCTTCGCTCGCCAGCAGCGCCACCTCCGCCGCCTTGCGGTCGGTGACGTCCTGCATCGTGCTGAACCATCGCATCCTGCCGTCCGCACCGGCCGTTCCCGGGATCGGCTCGATCACCTGGAACACGCTGATCCAGCGGCCGTCGCTGCGCCGCAGGCGGTACTCGACCTCCTTGCGCAAGCCATCTCGTCCTGCGGCGATGCTCGTGTTGCGAAACGTCACCCGGTCGTCCGCGTCGAGCAGAGCCATCCACTCGCGAGTGCTTCGCGGCATGTCCGCAGGCGCCACGCCGATCAGCGGCGGCAAGGTCTCGGACCAGCTCTCGAACGACCCGTCGGGCCGCGTGATCACGTGCCCGAGCCGGGCCATCGTGTGGGCGCGCCGGAGCGCCGCGTCGCGTTCTTCCAGGTCGCGAGTGGTGCGGGCCAACTCGGCGGTGCGCTCGTCGACCTGGCGCTCGAGGTCGTTGCGCGAAGCCTCTAGCGCCTTCGCCTGTTCCTCGATCCGCGCGGCCATCGCATTGAAGCTTGCGTCCAGCCTGCCGAGCTCGTCCTTGCGGCGGTCGTCGACGCGCGCAGAGAGATCGCCGCTCGCGATCGCGGCGGTCGCCCGGTCGAGGGCGCGGACCGGCCGCAAGATGCCGTCGGCGAAGACAAGGCCCAGGATGCCGGCCGCAACGATGATGCCCACGGCGACGAGCAGGCGCTCGCGCGTCGCCCGCGCGACCTCGGCGTCGAGCATGGATTGGGGCGCCATGTAGAACACGGTCCACGGCACCGTCTCGAAGCGCCGTGCGACACCGTAGTTCCAGGTGCCGTTGACGGGCGCGAACCCGTGGAACACCGACAGATCGGGCGACACCCCCCGCGCGCGCTCGAACTGCTCCGGAAATGCGCGCACGTCCTCGAGCAGAGCCCGCGTGCGCGCGCCGAAGCGCCGCTCGCTCACCAAGCGCTCCAGCGTTGCCGGATCGAGAGGCCCGCCGGGGTGAAAGACGATGTCGTCACTGAAGCTGTGGGCGATCCGAATCCCTTCGCGATCGAACAGCACGGCGAAGCTGCCCGGGCCGGCGAGCGCGTTGGACGTTCTCACCGCGCTCCACAGCGACTGCGCACGCAGCCACAACACCGCGATGCATGCCACCCTGCCGTCAGG
>Ga0075370_10001391_pt1 | contig 10430 bp, 7 predicted proteins | sample EndMethybrTD3035_FD_71398 | JGI IMG/M metagenome (GOLD analysis project Ga0075370, IMG submission 71398) | Populus endosphere microbial communities from Tennessee, USA - Endosphere MetaG P. TD hybrid TD303-5 | ecosystem: Host-associated > Plants > Roots > Endosphere | place: USA: Tennessee... | reverse complement strand
CTCGAGGCCTGCCATTACTATGTTGGCTCGCTGCCGGGCGTCGTCGTCGCCCTGGCGCTGGTGTCGATCACGGTGCGGCTGATCCTGCCGCTCTACCAGACCTTCGCAACGCTGCTGCTTGCCTATGTCCTGTTGTTCCTGCCGCGCGCCATGGTGGGCTTGCGCGCCAGCATCGCCCAGGCCCCAGTCGAGCTCGAACGCGCCGCCATGGCGCTCGGGCGCACACCGGCCCAAGCCGTGCGGCAGATCACCATGCGCCTTGCAGCCCCCGGCTTTGCCGCCAGCGTCGCGCTGGTTGCCCTCGGGATCACCAATGAACTGACGGCGACGCTGATGCTGTCGCCGAACGGTACGGTGACGCTGGCGACGAAATTCTGGTCGCTGACCAGCGAGATCGATTATGTCTCCGCCGCGCCCTACGCCTTCATGATGGTGGTGCTCTCGCTGCCGCTCACCCTTCTTCTCTACACACAATCCAAGCGGACGGCCGGACAATGACCTTTCTGGCGATCAAGACCATCAGCAAGCGCTACGGCCCGGTATGCGCGCTCGATACTATCGACCTCACTGTCGCCCCCGGCAGCCGCACCGCCATCGTCGGTCCGTCCGGCTCCGGCAAGACGACGCTGCTGCGCATCATCGCCGGCTTCGAGACCCCGGATGCCGGCCAGGTGACGCTGGAAGGCGAAACGCTGGCGGATGGTCCATCCGTCGTGCCCGCCCATCGTCGCGGCATCGGCATCGTCTCGCAGGATGGTGCGCTGTTTCCGCATCTGAGCGTGGCCGATAACATCAGCTTCGGCATGGAGCGCGGACGGCCGGATCGCGCCGAGCAGATCAACGCGCTCATCGACATGGTGGAGCTCGATCGCAACATGCTCGATCGCCGCCCGCATCAGCTCTCCGGTGGCCAGCAGCAGCGTGTGGCGCTTGCCCGCGCGCTTGGCCGTAAGCCACGGCTGATGCTGCTCGATGAACCCTTTTCCGCACTCGACACGGGCCTGCGCGAAAACATGCGCAAGGCCGTCGCCCGCGTCCTGCAAATCGCCGGCATCACGACGATCCTGGTGACGCATGATCAGGCGGAGGCGCTGTCCTTCGCCGATCAGGTCGCCGTTCTGCGCGACGGCAAGCTGGTGCAGGCCGGAACTCCGCAAACGCTCTACCTCCATCCTAGGGATCGCGAGACCGCCACCTTTCTCGGCGACGCCATCCTGCTGCCGGCAGACCTTGGCGATGGCTTTGCCAATTGCGCGCTGGGCCGCATTCCGACCGACACCAACGGTCGGCAGGGCCGCGCCGATATCATGCTGCGGCCGGAACAACTGCAACTGAGCGTCCTCGATGATGCCGGAGCGAGCGCCGCCTGCGTCGGCAAGGTTACCGACGTCGAATTCGGCGGTGCCGTCTGCACCGTGACGGTCGTCCTTTCCCAGGCCAATGGCGCCGAGACGCTGAGCATCAAAAGCTCCGGCGTCGGCTTGCCCGAGATCGGCAGCATGGTCTCGGTGACCGTGCTTGGTAATGCGCATGTCTTCGACAAGACTGGCGTCTGAGCTGTTTTTGGGTTGAAGCCGTCGGCGCTTTAGGGAAGATAAGGTGAGGCCGCCATCATGGCCGATGTCAAAGGAACCCCCATGTCTCTTCCCGATGAGATCTCCCAGGATCTCCCCTTTCTGACATCCCTTCGCCATAACCTGCACGCTCATCCGGAATTGGGGTTCGAGGAGGAGCGCACCAGCGGCATCGTCGCGACATTGCTGGAAGAAGCTGGCATCACGGTGCATCGTGGCCTCGGCAAGACCGGCGTCGTCGGCACGCTGCAGGTTGGTAACGGCACCCGTCGCATCGGCCTTCGCGCCGACATGGATGCGCTCGCCATGCCGGAAAAGGGCAACAAGCCCTATAAATCCACCATCCCCGGCAAGATGCATGCTTGCGGTCATGACGGCCACACGACGATGCTTTTGGGCGCTGCCCGGCAACTGGCGGCAACGCGCGGCTTTTCCGGCACCGTGCATTTCATCTTCCAGCCGGCCGAGGAAGGGCGCGGCGGCGCGAAGCGCATGGTCGAGGAAGGCCTCTTCGACCTTTTCCCCTGCGATGCCGTCTATGGCCTGCACAATATGCCGAGTCTCGATATCGATGAGATGGCCGTGGTCGAAGGGCCGCAGCTTGCCTCCTCGGATAGCTGGCGCATCACCTTTCGCGGCACCGGCACCCATGGCGCCAAGCCGCATCTCGGCAAGGACCCGATCACGGCGGCAGCGACATTCCTCTCCTCATTGCAGACCATCGTCGGCCGCGTCGTTGACCCGCTGCAGCCGGCCGTCGTCAGCGCCTGTTCGGTACAAGCGGGCGACCCCAAGGCCCTGAACGTCATCCCCGACACCGTCGAGATCGGCGGCACGGCGCGCGCCTATACACCGGAAGTCCGCGATCAGCTCGAACAGGAGATCGGCCGGCTGGCGCATGGCACGGCGGCGATGTACGGCATCGCGGTGGACTACCAGTTCGAGCGCCGCATCCCGCCGGTCGTAAATGATCCCGAGGCGACCGCGCGGGCGCTGAAAGCCGCGACTGCCATCTTCGGCGAAAAAGTTCTCACCCGCTTCCCGCCCTCCACCGCCGGCGACGATTTCGCCTTCTTCGGCCAGAATGCCCCGGGCTGCTACGTCTGGCTCGGCAACGGCCCCGCTGTAGACGGAGCGCTGCATCACAACACGGCTTACGATTTCAACGATGACGCCATTGCGTCGGGCGTGGCGTTCTGGACGACGTTGGTGGAGCAGGACCTGGGGGCTGACGCCTAAATCTTCCCAAGCACCGCCGTCTCCAACACTTGCCCCGTCACCACATCGGCAATCCCACGATCCGTCTGATGCGGTCCGACGTTACAGGCAAGTGTCGCGCCGAAGCACGCCTTGAAGACGAGATAGGGCGGTTGCCAGTCGACGATCTTGTCCATTGCTTCGCGCAGAACACTGAAGGTCAGGGCTGTCTCTTCAAGCGGTGCATCGCTCACCAGGCCGGAAAGCGGCAGCGACAGCACGATCTGGACCTTGCCGTCGCTCGCCACAGCCAGGCCTCCGCCTGCTGCGATGACGGCGTTGGCGGCGAGCGTCATGTCTCTGATATTGCCGCCGAAGACCGTCAGATTGTGGCTGTCATGCGAGACTGTGGTGCAGAGCGCGCCGCGCCATTCGCCCCAGCCGGTGAGGAAGCCTACGCGTGGGCGTCCATCCGCCTTGCCATGGCGATGGGCGACGGCGATCATGGTGGTTCCGGCCGGCGGCACGACATATCCGTCCGCCACCTCGGCTTCGATTTCGCCCCATTGCGTGAAGCGCGGCCGGTCGATCGTCGCAAGCCGCACGCGGTTGCCGCTGGCCGGTACGCGGAAGTCATCCTCAGTCAGCGGCTCGAGTTTGATCGAGTTCTGCAGCGGGGCTGTATCGAGAGGCGCGATGGTGCCCGCGATCTTGCCGGCCTTGGCGACGATCTCGCCGTTGGCGATCACTCGCTTCGCCTTGAAAGCCCGGAGGTCTTCGAATAGCACGATATCGGCACGGCGGCCGGCGGCGATCAGGCCGAGATCGTTGCGGCCGAGCCGCATGGCAGCGTTGAGCGTTGCCGCCCGGAGCGCCCATTCCGGCTTCAAGCCGTCGCGCACCAGCCGGCGGACGACATCATCGAGGCCGCCGTTGACATGCAGTTCGTCGGGGAAGACGTCGTCGGTGCAGAGCGTCACCGTCTGCGGCAGGAAGCCGAGATCGTTGATGACCTCGACGAATTCCCTCAGCAGATGGTCATGCGAGCCGCGCAGCTCGATGGTCAGGCCGGCGGAAAGCTTGGCGAGGAAATCGGCGCCGGAGGTCAGCTCGTGGTCGGAGGAGACACCGGCTGCCATGAAGGCACTGAGATCGGCACCTTCGAGACCACGGGCATGGCCGCAGACGAGCTTACCGGATTGCAGCCCGGCGTTGACTATGGCGCTGGCACGCGGATCGCCGTCGATAACGCCGCGCATGGTCATGACCTCGGCAACACCCCCGATCTCGGGCCAGGCCAGCATCTCGGCCATGGCGGAGGCATCGAAATCGGCGCCCGCCAGCTCCAGCCCGGGGGCGGAGGGCACGCAGGACGGTGCGAGCGGGATCACCCGCAACGGCAGCAGCCGGGTCGCCTCGACCGCCCAGCGCACGCCATCAAGGCCATGCACATTGCCGAACTCATGCGGATCCCAGACGATGGTCGTGACCCCGCGCGGCAACACCGCCTCGGCATAGAGGGCCGGTGTCACCATCGAGCTTTCGATGTGCATATGTGTGTCGATCAGGCCGGGCGAGAGGAAGCAGCCCGCGGCATCGATCGTCTCGGCGGCATTGGTGCGGCTACCCGGCGCGTGCACGCTTGCGATCAGCGGCCCGACGACGCCGATATCGGCGGCGCGGATCTGGCCGGTCACCATGTCGACCAAACGGCCGCCCGCGATGAGCAGATCAAAGGGCGCATCGCCGCGCGCAGCCGCAACCGCGCGGGCGCGCAGCTCAGGTGCGTTGAGGTCGCCGGGCTCGAGGGAATGCTGGATCATCGGCGTGCCTCATTGATCATGGCGTCGAATATGATGGCGCGAGCCCTGTCGGCATCGATCTCGGCGGCGAAATGGGCGTTGAATTCCGCATGCGATGCGCGCGTCTCGACGACGGTGCGCCCGCGTGTGTGCTGCCCCCACAGCTCGACATCGATCCGGGCATGCTGGAGCCTGGCGATATCGGGGGCGACGAAGATGGCGGCGGCAGTCGGATCGTAGACCGCCATGGCCGGACGGCCGCGGCTGATGGCGATGTTGACGTAGCCGCCGAGGAGATCGGCAAGCAGTTCGGCATTCTTGCCACCGGCCTGACGCACCCGTTCGACATCGTCGGGCCGCGCCAGCACCTTTCGGCAAATGTCGAGATCGATCATTCGAAGCGGCAGGCCATGGGCGAGCACGATGGCGAGCGCTTCCGGATCGGCAAAGGCGTTGAATTCGGCCGAGGCCGTGTGGTTGCCGGAGGTCACGCCGCCACCCATCCATGTCAGCTCGTCGATGCGGGCGGCAAGATCGGGCCGGGCGAGCGCCACCGCGGCGATATTGGTGAGCGGACCGAGTGCGAGGATCCGCTTCGGCCCCAAGCCGTCCGCCAGCCAGTCGCAAAGGGCGGCAAAGGCATCGCTGGAAGGAAGCGCATCCGCCGGCGGCAGGCTCTTGCCCTCGGTCGGTATGCCGCTTGAACCGAGAATGTTTTGCGCTGTTTCCAGCTTGCAGAGCACCGGCAGTTCGCGGCCGGTATGGATGGGGAATGTCCAGTCGAAGGCGGCTGCGGCGCTGGCGGCGTTGGCGCGTATCTGCGCGAGCGGTGCATTGCCGCTCACCAGCGAGACGCCGTCGATCGCAAGGCTCGAATGCGCGACCACCAGAATGGCGGCGATATCATCGAACCCCATGTCGGTATCGATCCAGATCCCCATGGCCGTGCCTGTCTGTTGAATTGAAAAGAGGGGGAGGCGCCATCGAAGGGACGCGCGACCGGGACCGCGCGCCGCCGTTCGTTCGCTCAAGCGAGTGCGTCGAGGATGCGGATCCAGGAGCGTATGCCCTTATGATAGGACCGCAGCTCATACTTCTCGTTCGGCGAATGGATGCGGTCGTCCGCAAGGCCAAAGCCGACCATCAGGGATTCCATGCCGAGCATCTTCTGGAAGTCGCCGACGATCGGGATCGAGCCGCCCATGCCAATGACGATCGCCGGTTTCGGCCACTCATTGGAAAGGGCGCTCTTCGCCTTGGTCAGTACCGGCGAATCGTAGGACAGGTGGATGGCCGGCGAAGCGCCATGTTCGTGGAATTCCACCGAGCAGTCGGCCGGCAACTTCGAGCGAACATAGGCACGGAAACTGTCACGGATCGCTGCCGGGTTCTGTTGCCCGACAAGGCGGAAGGAAACTTTCGCTGAAGCCTTGGCTGCGATCACCGTCTTGAAGCCGGCGCCGGTATAGCCGCCCCAGATGCCGTTGACCTCAGCTGTCGGCCGCGCCCAGGTGAGTTCCAGTACCGAGCGGCCCTTTTCTCCCGACGGGATCGACAGGCCGACCTCGCCGAGGAAATTCTGTGCCGAGCGGCCGAGCGTTTCCCAGGAAGCCTTGATGTTGGCGGGTGTCTCCTCCACGCCATCGTAGAAGCCGGGAAGCGTGATACGCCCGGTCTCGTCGTGCAGGCCGGCAAGGATATCGGAGAGGATATGGATCGGATTGGCCGCCGCGCCGCCGTAGAGGCCGGAATGCAGATCGCGGTCGGCAGCATTGATGGTGATTTCCTCGCCGACCAGACCGCGCAGGGCGGCCGCGATTGCCGGGGTGTCGCCGTCCCACATGCCGGTATCGCATACGAGCGCGTAGTCGGCCTTCAGCTCGGCGGCATTGGCTTCGAGGAAGGGCTTCAGCGACGGTGAGCCGGACTCCTCCTCACCCTCGAACAGGATGGTGATACGAACCGGCAGCTCACCCTGGATCTCCTTGTAGGCGCGAACGGCCTCGACGAAGGTCATCAACTGGCCCTTGTCGTCGGAGGTGCCGCGCCCGACCAGGATCTTCCGGCCGTCGCCCATGTCCTTGATGGCGGGGGCGAAGGGATCGCTCTCCCAAAGCTCGATCGGATCGACCGGCTGTACGTCGTAGTGACCGTAGAACAGCACATGCGGCGCATCGGCGCTGGCGGCATCATGATGGGCAACGACCATCGGGTGGCCGGGCGTATCGCGCACGGATGCCGTAAAGCCGAGCTTGATCAGATAGGCGGTGAGCCATTCCGCTGCCTTGCGGCACTCCGGCTTGAAGGCGGGATCGGTCGAGATGGATTGGATGCGCAGCAGTTCGAACAGATTGTCGAGGCTGGACGGAAGGTTCTCATCGGCACGGTCGAGAACGGGCGATACATCGGTCATATCCGACTCCTTACATGGAAATTGCTGGGACGATAGACCAAAGCCCGGCCGGTTTCGAGGCGGGAAATCCGAAAATTTCGCAGTGCGATTGCCGCATGCGGAGGATGCGTTTCAGCATAAATAGTCGCCTATTTAATTTACGGTTATTTAGAGCATCGAAAATAAGCTCGATCGATAAAAGCAAATGGAGATGCTGAATGTTCTCTGTAATGGCATGCATTCGCGACGAGCACGACATCAGGTTGATTTTCGTCGCCGCCGCCATTTGCTTGATCGGCAGCCTGGCGACGATGCTGCTGTTTTCGCGGGCGCAGGAATGCCGATCGCAGCAGCGCAGCTATTGGGTGGTCGCTGCCGCCTTTGCCAGCGGGGTCAGCATATGGGCCACGCACTTCATTGCCATGCTGGCCTATGACGGCGGTCTGCCGATCAGCTACGGCCTTTCGCTCACGATCCTCTCCGTGGTCTTTGCCATCCTTGGTTCCTGGTTCGCCATTGCGGTTGCTTTCGAATGGGACAACACCATCTCTTTTGCCATCGGCGGCATGCTGATGGCACTTGGCATCGCCTCCATGCACTTCACCGGCATGCAGGCCATCCAGGCGCCAGCGATCCTTGCCCACGATCCGTCGCGGACATTGGCGGCAATTGCAGCCGGCGCTGCTTTGGGAGCACTCTCCTTCGTCGCCTTTTTCCGCATGGGCGGCCACCGGCGGATCGCGCTCGGCACGCTGCTTCTGGTGCTGGCGATCTGCGCCCTGCACTTTACCGCCATGAGCGGCGTTACGCTGACGCCGGACCCGACTGTGGAGGCGGCGACCCTTTCGATCGACCGTATCGTGCTGGCCGGCATAATCATGGCGGCATCGACGGGGCTGGTTCTGATTGCGCTTGGCGCTGCCTTCGTCGACCGCCATCTGACCGATTTGCGCGGTTTCGCCAATGCCTCGCTTGAGGGTATGCTGATCGTTCGCGACGGCCGCGTCATCGATGCCAATGAGCGGTTCGTCGCCATTTCGGGCTGGTCGTTGCAGCGGTTGATCGGTAAGTCGCCGGGGGATTTTCTCACGCTGGACGCCGCCATGCGCCCCGAGGAAGCCGCTTCGCTGGAAACCGCGCTCTTAAGTGAAAGCGGCAGGAGCATTCCCGTCGAGGTCGTCATCCGCACCATCATCTATCGCGGGCACGAATGCCGCGTGCTGGTCGTGCGGGATTTGACGGAGCGCCGGCAGGCGCAGCAGATGATCGAGCATCTGGCCCATCATGATACGCTGACGGATCTCCCCAATCGCGCGTTTTTCGACGAGCGCATCCGTCAGGCCTTGCAGATGGCAGAGCATAAGGGGACGGAGGCCGCCGTCTTCTGCCTCGACCTCGATCGGTTCAAGGCGATCAACGACGTTTTCGGTCATGCCGAAGGGGACCGTATCCTTTGCAAGGTCGCTGATATTCTTCGTCGTTCGGCCGAGGATAGCGACACGGTGGCAAGGCTCGGCGGCGATGAATTCGCGATCATTCAGCCGGGGCAATCGCAGCCGGAGGGTGCGCGCCGGCTGGCGGAGCGCATCCTGGCAGAATTCGCCGCGGAGATGGACACGGCGCGCGATCCGACTGCCGTCGGCGTCAGCCTGGGGATCGCCATCTATCCGCGGGATGGCCACAGCGCCGAGCAGCTCTATTGCAATGCCGATATCGCCCTCTACCGCGTCAAACATACCAGCCGTGGCTTCGCGTGCTTTTTCGATGCCGGTATGGACGAAACGGTCCGCACCCGCCGCCAGATCGAAAGCGACCTTCGTCAGGCGATCCTGCGCCGACAGCTCCATGTCGACTACCAGCCCATCCTCGACGCTCAAAACGGTCAGATCAGTGGCTATGAAGCCCTGTTGCGCTGGGATCATCCGGTGCGCGGCGTGATCGAGCCGGATACCTTTATCCCGATCGCCGAGGAGAGTGGATCGATCGTCCAGCTTGGCGAGTGGGTGCTGGAACAGGCCTGCATCGAGGCGGCGCGCTGGCACGACAAGGCCAGTATCGCCGTCAATGTTTCGCCGGTGCAATTCATGATTCCGACCTTGTACGATCAGGTGGCGCAGATCTTAGCAAGGACTGGTCTCGATCCGCATCGGCTGGAGCTCGAGATCACCGAAGCCGCCCTGATGCGCGACCGCGTTGTCGTGCTCTCAACCCTGCAGCGTCTGCACCGGTTGGGCGTTCGTGTCGTGATGGACGATTTCGGCACCGGCTATTCCTCGCTAAGCAACTTGCGCGCCTTTCCCTTCGACAAGATCAAGGTCGACCGCAGCTTCACCGGGGCGCTGGAACATGATCCGGCGGCCCGTTCCATCGTGCGCGCCATCATCGGGCTCGGTCATAGCCTGAACATGCCGGTGGTGACGGAAGGTGTGGAAACGGAGAGCCAGCGCCGTATCGTCGTAGAGGAGGGCTGCGCGCAACTTCAGGGCTTCCTACTGGGTAAGCCTGATATCGAGCCGAGCAGCAGGTTTTCCGCATCGGATAAGACGGTAGCCTGATTAGATATGTTTGGCGTTTTCCAGGATGCGTTTGACATATTCGAGCAGCAATTCGCGCTCGAAGGTGCGAAAACCTCTGAAGAGGTCCCTGTCGGCTGCGATCGCGGCCTCGACGGCTTCGGTTTGCATGGCGGTGGCCTTGCCGGTCAGGAAGATCAGCTGCGCGCGCTTGTCGGATGGATGCGGCCGGCGCTCCACCAACCCGTCGCGCTCCATGCGTGAGAGCGTATTGGCCATCGTCGCTTGTTCTATGTCGACGCGCTCCAGCAATTGCTTCTGCGTCAGCCCGTCTTCGGTCCATAATTCGAGCAGGATCGGGAACTGACCGGGAGAAAAGCCGAGCCGTGCCGCACGTTGTTGTAACGAGCGGGAAAATCCCTTTGCCATCTGATTGGCAAGGTAGGTCGCGGAGTCCGTCCGGTTAAATCCCATGATTGTAATTATGCCAGTATTCCGGGCCAAAACAATCGGCAATTCTCGGGCGGGGCCTGTCCGGAATCGGCGGAGTTGCAACGGTATTTCGAGCAGCGTTCCGCTGGGCTGTGCGAGCGGATCAAACAGAAAAGCCGCCATGGCCTGGAGGGGCGCCATGGCGGCTTAGAAAAGGAGGACAAAGGCCCGGAGAGGGGGATAGGCCTTTGTCCAAGTCTGACATGGCGGGGGACAGGCCGGTTGTCAGACCCTCGGCGTAATCAATCGCCGGTGAGTATGAAATGAGGTTCCAAATATGGTTTTTCAAGGGAATATGCAGTTTAGATTGATTAAAACTTGGTAACGTTTCAGTGAGAGATTTGGCCTGTCCGCGCGTTGTCTGATGGAACTTTATATGGACGTTGGAAGTGCACCACGCTATCCATGCTTCCATGAAAAAAGGTGATCATCTCTTCCTCGTCGACGGCTCCGGATTCAT
>Ga0075370_10001390_pt1 | contig 10435 bp, 10 predicted proteins | sample EndMethybrTD3035_FD_71398 | JGI IMG/M metagenome (GOLD analysis project Ga0075370, IMG submission 71398) | Populus endosphere microbial communities from Tennessee, USA - Endosphere MetaG P. TD hybrid TD303-5 | ecosystem: Host-associated > Plants > Roots > Endosphere | place: USA: Tennessee... | reverse complement strand
GCGCGGCTCGCCGAGGGCGTGCTGTCCCTGCACGCCGTGGGCCGGATCTTCCACGCGATGACCCAGGCCTCCGGCAAGATCCCGCAGGTCTCGGTGGTCCTCGGCCCGGCCGCCGGCGGCGCGGCGTACGGCCCGGCGCTGACCGACATCGTGATCCTCGGACCCGAGGGCCGGATCTTCGTGACCGGCCCCGACGTGGTCCGCTCCGTGACCGGCGAGGACGTCGACATGCTGCGCCTCGGCGGCCCGGAGCCGCACGGCCGTCGCTCGGGCGTGGTGCACATCCTCACCGAGTCCGAGGCCGACGCGCTCGAGCGGGCCAGGACGGTCGCCTCGCTGCTCGGCGCCCAGGGCAGCCTCGACGTCCGGGCGGTCGAGGACCGCGACCTCGAGCAGCTGCTTCCGGAGTCGAAGAAGCGCGCCTACGACGTGCACCCACTGGTCGAGTCGATCCTCGACGAGGGCACCGCCCAGGAGGTGCACGCGAAGTGGGCGCCCAACATCGCGACGGTGCTCGGTCGCTTCGGCGGCCGCACGGTCGGGGTGGTCGCCAACAACCCGCTCCGGCTCGGGGGCTGCCTCGACTCGCTGTCCGCGGAGAAGGCGTCCAGGTTCGTCCGGATGTGCGACGCGTTCGGCGTCCCGCTCATCGTCGTGGTCGACGTCCCCGGCTACCTGCCCGGGGTCGGCCAGGAGTGGGACGGCGTCGTACGCCGCGGCGCGAAGCTGCTGCACGCCTTCGGCGAGTGCGTGGTTCCGCGGGTCACGCTGATCACCCGCAAGACCTACGGCGGCGCCTACATCGCGATGAACGCCCGCTCGCTCGGCGCCACCAAGGTCTACGCCTGGCCCGGGGCCGAGGTGGCCGTGATGGGGCCGGTCGCCGCGGTGCGGATCCTGCACCGGCGCAAGCTCGCCGAGGTCACCCCCGACATCCGCCCGCAGGTCGAGGCCGAGCTGGCCGCCGAGCACGAGCGGATCGCCGGTGGCGTCGAGCGCGCCGTCGAGATCGGCGTGGTCGACGAGGTGGTCGAGCCGGCCCGGACCCGCTCCGCGATCGCGCGGGCGATCGACGAGGCGGTCCAGGCGGTCGGCGTCCGCAAGGGCCAGCACGGCAACATCCCCCTCTGACCGTCCTCCGACCCCGGGTCCGGCGCGCGGCCGGACCGCGTAACCGGGTCCGGCGCGTCTCGTTGGACCGGGAGACGGACGTCACACCGACGTCGTGACCAGGGGGAACCATCGTGCTCCGGACCGCTCTCGGCGCCGCCGCCGCGGCCCTCCTCCTGTCACTGCTGCCCGGGCCGGCGCCCGTCCACGCCGCCGCGACACCCGGCCGCGCCGCGTCGCCCGATGCGGCCACACCGCGCACCAACCCCCTGGAGGGGCTCGAGCTGCACCCCGAATGGGGCACGATCACCGGCGAGGCCGGCGTCCTGCGCCGCGGCTGCCGGAGCTACAGCTACAGCTATGCCATCACCCCGCCCGAGGGCATCTGGGCGATCGAGGTCTACATCAGCGGACCGAGGCTCAAGCACCTGGCCGCGGGCGCCTTCCTGGACGGCTACGACCCGACGAGCGGGCCCGGCCACTACAAGCTCTGCAAGGCGACGACCCGCTACGGCACGTTCCGGATCGAGGCCAAGGTCTCCATCGACGACGGCTCGGGTCACATCGTCGAGGGCCGGCTTCCGCTGGACACCTACCTGCTGCACGGTCCGCGGCGCTGAGGCCGGCGCTCCGCTGAGAGCCTGGTCACTCCGGGCCACCTTGCGACCTGGGTCGGACGTGCCGCCGGCCCGGAGCCGTTACCGTCACTCGGGTGCGCCGCCTCCTCCTGTTCAGCCTGGTCACCCTGGGGCTGACGGTCCTCACTCCCTCGACCTCGGTCGGGGCAGCAGCCGACGTGCACCCCGAGTGGGGTCACACCGCAGCGCACGGCGCCACCATCGTCAAGGGCTGCCGGGGCTACACCTACACCTACGCGCTGACCCCGCCCGACGGCTACTGGGCGTTGGAGACCTTCCTGATCGGTCCGCACGGCAAGCAGTACGGCAGCGGCTACTTCCTCACCGGCAGCGACCCGCTCGCCGGTCCGGGCTCCTGGCGGCTGTGCGCCCGCTCGACCCGGCCCGGGACCTACACGATCCGCGCCCGGCTCACCGTCGACAACGTCGTCGAGAGCTACGACGGCTGGCTGCCGGAGACGACGTTCCGGCTGCGCCACCGCCGGCGCTGAGCCGCGGGGGTCGCCCGCCCGCGGTCAGACGACCTGGTGCAGCCAGCGGACCGGGGCACCCTCTCCGGCGTGGCGGAACGTCTCGAGCTCGTCGTCCCAGGGCTTGCCGAGCAGCTTGTCGATCTCGTTCAGCAGGGTGGTGTCTCCCAGCGCGGCCTTGACGACCGCGGCCTTGAGCCGGTCCTCGGGGATCAGGATGTCCCCGTGCACCCCGGTCATGGCGTGGAAGACGCCGAGGTCCGGGGTGTAGGAGTAGCGCTGGCCCTCCGTGGTCGCCGTGGGGTCCTCGGTCACCTCGAAGCGCAGGTGGTTCCAGCCGCGCAGCGCCGACGCGATCGCGGCCGCCGAGCCCGAGTCGCCGCTCCACGACAGCTCGGTGCGGTAGGTCCCGGTCTGGGCCGGCTGGGGGATCCACGACGGGTTGACGGCGGCACCGAGCACGCCACCGACGGCCCACTCGATGTGCGGGCACAGCGCAGAGGGCGCGGAGTGCACGTAGAGCACACCACGAGTAGTGCTCGCGGCCTCGGGGCCGAGCATCATGCGGGGTCCGTACATCAGCGTCTCCTTCGTCCTAAGGCCACGAGCTGCGCCTTCCCCAGCGGGCTCGACCCGGACGATCGGACGTCGTACGAACGACAGTGGTGTAGTTGTGGGCCCATTGTGACGCATGGGACGACGGGAGGCCAGCAGATCCCGCCACGACTTCCCCGCGGCGGGGCATGATCTAGACCTTCTGCCGGCACGGCGCGAGCACCTGGAGCACCCGCTGCTTGTCGAGATGGGGGTCGTTGAGCTCCGCGGTGGTGAACGCTCGGACCAGCCGGTCCGCCCCGCAGCGGGCCATCGGCAGTGGCAGGCCCTGCTTGACCAGCTCGAGGGACAGGTAGGTCCGGCTCAGCACGAGGGTGAGTGCCTCCATCGACTTGCCGGCGGCCACCTTCGCGGTGCGCTTGCCCGGGTCGCACGAGGTGAACCCCAGCGTCATGCCGTCCTGGGTGACGGTGGCCACCCCCTTCGGGCCCTTGCTGACCCAGGCCTTGAGCGCGGCCTGCATCTGGTCGAGGTCCTCGGGCGTGTCGCCGCGGTAGTTCGCCTTCAGGCAGCTCACGCCGTCGCGCTCGTAGCCCACGGCGGCGTCGCCACCCCACCCGTCGGCCGCGGTCAGCGCCTGCTCCAGCGGCACCCGCTCCGCGAGCACCATCAGCCAGCCGACGGCGCCGAACGCACCGGCGTCGTCCCCGGGCAGCGCCTTCTCGCCGTCGGCGAGCTCCGGCGCCGGCACCGTGAGGAAGCCCTGGTGGTCCGCGATCAGCGTCCACGGGTCCAGCTGCTGTTCCTCGGTCTTGGGCGGCGACCGGAACAGGTCGTCGACCGCCCGCTCCCCGCCCTGCTGCACGGCGATGGCGAGCAGGGCCTGGCCGAGCTCGTACGGCGCGGCCTGCATCGCCTTGAGCACCTCGGGCACGTCCTTGGCCTCGTCGTCGAAGTTCTTGGCGCCCTTCTTCTGCTCCTTGTCGAGGGCCGCCTGCTCGGCTTCGGACAGGCTGTCGCGCCACTTCCCCTCGATGCGACGGGCGTCCCCCTCCACGAGGGCCTGGAACCCGTCGCTGGCCGCGGAGCTGTTGGCGTCATCGGCCTTGTCGAGCTCCTCGAACCGCTGGCCGAGGTCGAAGTTCTGGTCCTGCAGCGCGTGGGTCAGCTCGTGCACGATCGTCGACTCCACGGCGGGCGTGATCTCCGTGCCGCGGATCCGCAGCCGCTCGTCGTCGTAGGAGTAGAAGCCGATGACCCCGCTGCCCTGCAGCTCGTTGGACTTGTCGAAGAGATCGAGGTCGCCCTCGACCAGGCCGAGCGCGCGGAGCAGCCCCGTGGCCTGCTCGATCTCCTTGCGGTCCTCCTCGGTCAGGTCGTCGGCGTCCGAGGTGACCTGCTCCTTGAACTCCGCGTCGGGCAGGAAGTCGACATACACCGGGTGCTCGAACTTCAGGGCGCGCTTCTTCTCCACGAAGTCGACGTACTTCTGGACTCGCTGGTCCCACTTCGCGGGGTGCGGCGGCCCCTTCGGGCCCGGATCACGCGCGAAGGCCCAGACCCCGACCGCGGCGGCGGCCGTCACCAGCACCAGCGAGAGGACGACGAAGGGCCACGCGCGCCGCGGCGGAGGTGGGTCGGGCAGCAGCAACGCATCGAGCAGCTCGGCCTGAGCTGTCAAGGCCCCGTGGACATCGCTCACCAGTCGAGGGTAAGCAAGGCCGCCGGATCCTGCCCGGCAAACGCCGGAACCCCGGGGGTCAACTACCGGGCTGGGTCCTGCGCGGCTTCCGGACGCGCCGGGGGCCGAGCTCCATCAGGGTGGTGATGACCTGCTCCGCGATCCCCAGCCCGCCCAGGTGGCTCTCGCCGTCGATGGTGGTCAGCGTGGCGTCGGGGAGCCGCGAGACCAGGTGCTGGCCGTGGCGGTAGGGGACGATGTGGTCGTCGTCGCCGTGCCACCAGCGGACCGGGACCGTGACCTCGGCCGCGGTGAAGCCCCAGTCGCGCGTGAACAGCAGCAGGTCGTTGAGCGGCGCCGAGGTCTGGAACCGGCTCCCGTTGAGCAGGTCGTCGAGGAACATCGCCTTGAACTCGGGCCGCGAGAGCAGGTGCTTGTCCCCCGGCGGCTGCACCGCGGCGTACAGGTCGAGCGCGGTGCCGGCGAGCGGCCGGACCAGCCGGATCCCCTGGGTGATGGCCACGCCGAGCGGCACCCGGGCCACCTGCAGGAGCGGCGCGAGGCGCACGGCGAGCTGGATCGCGCCGCCGTCGACCGCGTCCGGGCCGCGGGTCGGGGCCACGCCGCCGAGCACGCCGACGCCGTGCACCCGCTGCGGCAGGTTGGCCCCGGCGGCGAGCACGTAGGGACCGCCGCCGGAGAGCCCGATCAGCCGGCAGGTGTCGATGGCGAGCGCATCGAGCAGCAGCTCGAGGTCGCCGGTCCAGTCGCCGATCCGCTCGTAGAGGTGCGGCGTCGAGGAGCCGATCCCCGGCCGGTCGACGCCGATGATCCGGATGCCGGTCCGGTCGGCGTACCGCCGTGCCTCCAGCGGGATCTGTCGTCGCGCACCCGGCGTGCCGTGCATCCAGACGATCGCGGCGCCTCGGGGCGAGCCGTACTCGGCGAAGCTCAGCCGCCGTCCGTCGCGGACCGCGACGGTGCCCTCCAGGGCCGGGCGCTCGATGGTCACGCAGGAAGTGTCCCAGAGCGCCGCGCCGGGACGGCGTCGGTCAGGCGGTGCGCGAGTGCGGGACGTGCACCATCGCGGGATCGACGACGTTCCAGGGATCGGCCAGCGCACCGAGCACCTTGCCGTCGCCGACCACCTGGGGGCCCTCGATGAGGTCGGCGATCGCGACCGTGATGTTGTCGCGTCCCCCCGCGTCCAGCGCCAGCTGGGTGAGGCTGATCGCGGCCTCGTCGCCCTCCTCGCTGGCGAGCACCTCCGCGATGCGTGCATCGGGGACCAGGTCGGTCAGGCCGTCGCTCGCCAGGAGCAGCCGGTCCCCGGGCGCCACGTCGAGGCGCAGGACGTCGAACCCGCCGGCCTCGGGATCGCCGTCGACCGAGCGCAGCACGACGTTGCGCCACGGATGGGTGGCACGCGCCTCCGGAGTGAGCTTCCCGGTGTCCATGAGGTGCTGGACATAGGTGTGGTCGGTGGTGATCTGGCGCAGCTCTCCGCGCTGGAAGAGATAGCCGCGCGAGTCGCCGACGTGACCCAGCGCGACGCTGCGGCCGTCGGTGACCACCATCGTGAGCGTGGTCGCCATCCCCAGCCGGTCGAGGTCGCGCTGCACACCCTTCCGGACGCCGGTCGACGCGGCGGCGTAGGCCTCGGCCAGGACCCGCTCCGGCGGCTCGCCGAACCGGGCCAGCGCGACGGCGCTCGCGGAGTAGGCGGCCGTGGCGGACGCGATCTCCCCGGCGGCGGCGCCACCGACCCCGTCGGCGACCACCACGACGTAGGGACCGACGAAGCTCGAGTCCTCGTTGTGCGAGCGCACCCGCCCGACGTCACTCACCCCAGCACCAGCGAATCGCAGCACCATGACTCCTTCCGGAGACCACACCCCGAGAAGGGCGGTTCGGGAAGTACACCCCGGGGTCGCCGACGGAGTCAATCACCAAAGGGGTACCCCTGTCGCACTAGCCTCCGCATATGACGTCGGCCACGCCCGTGCCACGCGGTGGTGCGCCGCTGGTCGTGGCGCCGTCCCGGCGGGGGTGGCGGATCGCGACGTACGCCCTGGTGCTGCTGGTCCTGCTGGGCGTCCTCGGCTGGGTCAGCACCCATCCGAAGGCCCTACCGACGACCGACACCACGGTCCGGGCCGAGACGCCGGTCGGCGAGCCGGTCTACATCGGGGTGTTCGGCGCCCAGGCCGACTTCGACCGGACCCTCCACGTCGCGGGGGTGCGCGTGTTCGCGACCGCCGGCGCCGACGTCACGATCGTCCCGCACGTGTGCCACGGCGGCTCGGTCAACGTGACCGTCACTCCCGAGAGCTTCTGCCGCGAGGTCGGCCCGACCGAGGGTGCGACGCTGACCAGCGGCGACGCGATCGTGCTCGAGGTGGTCGGGGCCGTCCCCACCGTCGTCCGGATCGACCGGGTCCGGATCGCCTACCGGGATGGCCTGCAGCGGGCCACCCAGGACGCAGGAGCCCGCTCCGAGGTCAGCATCCTGGCCCGGTGAGTCAGGAGCCGGCCTGCTTCTCGAGCGCCGCGGCGCGCTCGCTGGCGTCGGTGAGCTCCTCGGCGTCGATGGCATCCGTGCGGTGGAACCACGCGAGCGCCTCCTCGGCCCGGCCGGCCTGCTCCAGCGCGTCGGCGTAGGCGTAGCGGAGCCGAACCACCCAGGGCTCGCGGGACTTCGACATCAGCGGGGCCTGCTCGAGGATCCGCAGCGCGGCGTCCACCTGGCCCATGTCCCGGCGGGCGCCCGCCTCGACGATCGTCATCTCGGCCTTCGCGGCCGGAGCGAACGACGCGACCGAGGGGCTCTTGGCCAGCTTGACCGCCTGGTCCGGCTGGCCGAGCGCGCGGTGGCAGTCGGCCATCATCGGGAGGTAGGCGGTGGCGCCGTTCATCCGCTTGGCGGCCCGGAGGTCGGCCAGCGCCTCGGCGTAGTGACCCGAGACGTACGCCGCCTCGCCCGCGGCCTCGCGCACGACCGCGAGCCGCGGGGCCCGGGCCCGCGCGGCGAGCGCGTGCCGGTAGGCGAGCTCGGGGTCCTGGTCGAGGAAGAGCCCCGCGGCCGCGAGGTGCCTGGCGACCCGGCTGGCGAGCTTCTCCGGCAGCCCCTTGAGCTGCGCGGTCACCGACCGGTCCAGCTCGGCGCCGGTGATGCCCTCGGGCAGGTCCGGACCGTCGTAGGCCTGCTGGTCCTTGGTGCGCTGCTCGGGCTCGACCCGGCGACGGTCGGGCCGGCGGTCCTGCTGCCGGTCCTGGCCGCCCCGCTGGGGGCGACCCGAGGCCGGCTTGCCGGTGCTCCTCGGCGCACCCTTGCCGGAGCCCTTGCCGGAGCCCGTGCCGGAGCCCCTGCCCGCGGGCGCGGCCTTGCGCCCGGCGGCGGTGGACTTGCCGGCGGGGCGCTGCGGACGACGGTTCTCGGGCACGATCCCCAAGCCTACGGACGCTCGGGTACGACGGCGATTCCGCGCGCGTCCGCGGGGACACGGCAGCCCGCCAGCCGGAACGCCTCGGCGGTCTCCTCACGCAGCTCGGCGTGCAGCCGGGTCACGCCCGCCTCGCCGTCCACCAGCGCCCACACGGGGAGCCGACCGAGGAAGACGGCGTCCGCCCCGAGCGACAGCGCGGCGAGCACGTCGAGCCCGCTGCGGACTCCCCCGTCGACGTAGACCTCCGCATCGCCCTGGACGGCGGTGACGACCCCGGGCAGCGCGGAGGACGTCGTCGCGGCCCGGTCGAGCTGGCGCCCGCCGTGGTTGGAGACCCAGATCGCGCTGGCCCCGGCCTGGACGCAGCGACGGGCGTCGTCGCCCCGCAGCACACCCTTGACCACCACCGGGAGCCCGGACACCTCGGCCAGCCAGCCGAGGTCGTGCGGCCCGAGGTCGGTGGCCTTCTCCGAGCCGGTCGCGTCCTCGTATCCGGGGTCGAAGTTGACCCGGAGGTCGTCGATGTCGACGACGTCCCAGACGACCTGCTCGCCCGCGGCGTACTTGGTGCCGACCACGGGGGTGTCGACGGTGACCACGACGGCCTCGGCGCCGCCCTCGACCGCGCGTCGCAACAGCGGCTCCGCCAGCGTCCGGTCGGCCGGCAGATAGGCCTGCAGCCACCAACGGACCCCGGTCTCACCGATGTCCGCGAACGGCGTCCCGGCGTTGCTCGACACCACCATCACGGTGTCCGCGGCCACACAGGCGCGCGCCATCGCCAGCTCGCCGTCCGGGTGCACGCTGCGCTGGAGGGACGTCGGCGCGACTCCCCAGGGAACCGCGCAGGGCCGGCCCAGCAGCATCGTGGTGAGGTCGAGGTCCGTGACGTCGCGCAGCACCCGGGGCAGGAACCGCACCCGGTCCCAGCCCGCCTCGCGAGCGCTCACGCCGTCGCGGGCCCCGGTCGCGACGTACTCGAACACCGGTGGCGACAGCACCTCCCGCGCTCGCTCCTCGAGCCCGGTCAGCCAGCTCATGGCGCGCGGACGCCGGCGAAGTTCTTCTTGCCACGCCGCAGCACGAGCACCTTGCCGCCGAGGAAGTCGGAGGAGGCCGGGACGTAGTCGGGGTCGTCGGCGCGGTCGTTGTTGACGTAGGCACCGCCCTCGGCGAACGCACGACGGGCCTCGCCGCGGCTCTGCACGAGCCCGGACGCGACGAAGAGGTCGGTCAGGGAGCTGCCGGCGGGGCCGGTGACCAGCGGCCGCGCGGTCTCGAGCGCCTGGAGCAGGACGTCGGGGTCGGCGGTCGCCAGCGAGCCGCCGCCGAAGAGCGCCTCGGACGCCTCCTCGATGCGTCGAGTCTCCTCGGCTCCGTGCACCAGGGTCGTGACGTGCTGGGCCAGCGCCCGCTGGGCCTTGCGGAGGAACGGCTTCTCGGCGTGCTCGGCCTCGAGCGCCTCGATCTCCTCGCGGGAGAGGAAGGTGAAGACCCGCAGCAGCTGACCCACCTCGGCGTCGCCCTGGTTGAGCCAGAACTGGTAGAAGCCGTAGGGCGACATCATCTCCGGGTCGAGCCAGAGGGCGCCGCCCTCGGTCTTGCCGTACTTCGTGCCGTCGGCCTTGGTGATCAGCGGCGTGGCGAACGCATGGGCGTGACCGCCGTCGGCACGCCGGATCAGCTCGACGCCGCCGGTGAGGTTGCCCCACTGGTCGGAGCCGCCGAACTGCAGCACCACGCCGTGCTCGCGGTAGAGGTTGAGGAAGTCCATCGACTGCAGCAGCACGTAGGAGAACTCGGTGTAGCTGATCCCGGCCTCGAGCCGGCTGCGCACCACGTCACGCGCCAGCATCCGGTTGACCGGGAAGTGCTTGCCGATGTCGCGGAGGAAGTCGATCGTCGAGAGGTTCCCGGTCCAGTCGAGGTTGTTGACCATCGTCGCGGCGTTGTCACCCTCGAAGGACAGGAACGGCTCGATCTGGCGGCGGACCCGCTCGACCCAGTCCTTGACGGTCTCCGCGGAGTTCAGCACCCGCTCGCCGGAGTCCTTCGGGTCGCCGATCATGCCCGTCGCACCACCGACCAGGGCGTACGGCGTGTGGCCGGCGTCCTGGAGCCGCTTCGCGGTCAGGATCTGCACCAGGTTGCCCATGTGGAGGCTGGGCGCGGTGGGGTCGAAGCCGACGTAGAACCGCACGCTCCCCGCGGTCAGGACCTCGCGCAGCGCGTCGAGGTCCGTCGCGTGCGCGATCAGGCCGCGCCACTCCAGGTCGTCGAGCAGGCTCTGCTCGACCGGCGCCTGCTCGATCTGGGACGGGTCTGTGGGCACGGTCTCAATCCTCGCCCATCGGAGGTGATCACCGCGAACCGGTTCCACGGGTACCCCTACTCTGAACCACTGCGAAGGAGGCCGGGTGACAGCAGGGTGATCGCAGGCAGGTACACGCTCGAGGCGGAGATCGGTCGCGGCGGCATGGGTGCCGTGTGGCGCGGCCAGGACGCCGTCCTCGGACGCACCGTGGCGCTCAAGAA
>Ga0075370_10001389_pt1 | contig 10435 bp, 9 predicted proteins | sample EndMethybrTD3035_FD_71398 | JGI IMG/M metagenome (GOLD analysis project Ga0075370, IMG submission 71398) | Populus endosphere microbial communities from Tennessee, USA - Endosphere MetaG P. TD hybrid TD303-5 | ecosystem: Host-associated > Plants > Roots > Endosphere | place: USA: Tennessee... | reverse complement strand
TCCAGTGACCGCGGCGGATCGGGCAATCGCAGTTCGGCAGTGTGAGTGAACAATTCGACCACATCGTCGAACCGACGGTCATCCACCGCCGAGGCATACAGATGCACCAGATCGGCGAGAGCCAGTCGGTCAGATGTGGTCAGGATCATGGCAGCGGGGGCAAGCCGTTGCTCTCCCGGATGTCCCTGCGGCATTCGCGACGGGTCTGCCCGGTCTGTTGCATGCACAACAGCACTGGATTCTCCTCGGCGACCGGCAACGGCTCGTCGGTCGGCTCGGTGGTGACCGTCGGACTGGGGACGGTGCCTTCAGTCAGCGACCAGACCGAGTCGCCGGTCGGCTGCAGAGTGGAGCAGTAGGCGGTCGAGCCGTCGGCCATCGTCGACGTGCTGCCCACGGGTGAGCAGGCGGCGCCGATCACCACGGCGGCAGGTGCTGCTGTCGTCGTGGTGACCGTCGTGGTGTCCGCGGTCGGCGGAGTCGTTGTCGTTGCCGACGCTGGCGGCTCCGGCGGCGGAGGTAGCGGCGTGAATGTCGGCCTGGTGACCGAGGCAGACGTCGTGGTCGGGGCGGCAGCGGGGCGGTCTTCGTCGTCGGCGCGCCCCGCCTCGAACACCGCCACCACGATCGCGGCGACCAGCAGTACGCCGAGGATCGCCGGGACGATGACGCCGGCGCGCACCCACGAGGGCCGAGGTGTTGTCTCGCGCTTTGCCACCGGGGCGGCCAGGCTCGTGCCGATGTCGGCGGGCGTTGCAGATCCGAGTTGATGCGCCAAGGCGCGGGCGAAATCGGCACACTTCTCGAACCGGTCCGCCGGCGACTTCGCGAGCGCCTTGGCGAGTACCGGGTCTAGTCCCGCGAGCTCCGGGCGCTGATCGCCGATTGCGGGGGGCGTCGCCGACAGGTGCTGGCTGATGACGACAGCGGGGTTCGAGTGCTGGAATGGTGGCGACCCGGTCAGCAGATGAAATGCGGTGGCCGCCAACGCGTATTGATCGGCCCGGCCATCGAGGCGCTCACCCATGAGCTGCTCGGGCGCGGCGTAGGACACGGTACCAACCGTCATGTTCGTCGCCGTCAGACCGCTGATGTCGTTGGTCCAGCGCGCGATTCCGAAGTCCGCCAACAGAATTCGTTGATCGCTTTCCTCGGGGTTGGCGAGCAGGATGTTGGCGGGTTTGACGTCGCGGTGCAACAGGTTGCGCTGGTGTGCGTAGTCCAGGGCATCGGCCACGGCGGAGATGATCTCGGCGACTTCGCCTCTGTCCATCCCGTCGGGATAGCGCTCGCGCAACAGACGCGCCGCATCGGTGCCCTCGACGTAATCCATCGAGATCCACAGCTGACCGTCGAACTCGCCGCGATCGTGCACACCGACGATGTGCGGATGCCACAGCGTGGCGGCGATATCGGCCTCACGGTCGAACCGTTCGCGGTACTCGCTGTCGGCGGACACCGATGAGGGCAGCACCTTGAGCGCGTCGCGACGCGGCAGTCTCGGATGCTGCGCAAGGTAGACCTCACCCATGCCGCCCGCGCCGAGCAGCTGCACGATGGTGTAACCCGCGAAAGTCGCACCCTCGGCCAACGGCATGGCCGAATAGTACGAGATGCGACTAGAGGTCGAGTGTGAGGCGCGACCCGTCGGCTGCCCGGGATATGCAGATCAACATCATCCGGTTCTCGTGTTCTGGGTCGGTGAGCAGCGTGTCGCGGTGGTCGACCGTTCCGTCGAGCACCCGCGTCCGGCACGTGCCGCAGAAACCCTGCTGACAGGAGTAGGGAGCCTCGACGTCGGCCCGCTTCAACGCGGTGAGGAGAGTCTCGTCCGCGCCGACGCGGATCTGTCGTCCCGTCGAGGCGACCGTGACGTCGAACTCCCTGCCGTCCACCACCGGCGGCGCGGCGAAGCGCTCGAAATGGAGTTCGACCTTGTCGCGGCCCGCCAACTCCGACCGAACGGCGGTGAGCATCGAAGCAGGCCCGCAGGCATAGACCGCGGTGCCGTCCGGGCAGTCGCCGAGCAGATCCGACGCTGACGGCAGCCCGCCGTCATCGTCGGTGTGGATCCGGACCTCGTCGCCAAACCCCTCGACCTCGTCGATGAACGGCAGGCTGTCACGCGTGCGTCCGGCGTAGACCATCGACCAGTCAACGCCGAGGCGTCGCGCCAGCGCCAGCATCGGCAGGATCGGGGTGATGCCGATACCGCCCGCAATGAACCGGAATTGCTTCGTCGGTGAGCCGTAACCGGGCACGGTCAGCGGGAACGCGTTGCGTGGGCCCTGCGTCGTCGCCGTCGCACCGACCCCGAGTGCGTCGTGCACCTCGACCGAACCGCCGCCGCCGTCGGGAATCCTGCGCACCGCGATGCGGTACACGTCGGCGCGATCAGGGTCGCCGCACAGTGAGTACTGGCGCAACCGTCCGCTGGGTAGGCCCACATCGATGTGGGCGCCCGGATGCCAGCGGGGCAGTGGCCCACCGTCCGCCGCGGCGAATGTCAGCGCCACCACGTTCTCGTCGTGGGCCACTGTCTGTCTGTCGACCACCCGCAGGACCCGGGTCCGGTCGGATGCCTCCGGCAGCGTCACCTTCTTGGTGACATGCGACAGCGCATCCATCCCGGAGATCACCGCGCCGGCGAAACCCATCATCACGTCACGGCGCCCCGGCCGGAACGGGTTGGTCGGCAGTTGCCGGTAGCGCTCGCGCAGGCCCATCAAAGGTGTGCCGCGCGGGCAGCGGGAGAGGACGCCAGGTAGGCGACGGCCTGCGCGGTCGAGCCCATCTCCTCGGGTGTGTACGCCGGGCGGAAGTACGTCAGGGTCTGCGAGCCGAACAACACGCGGAACCTGGGCAGCAGCCCCAGCCCGGAGTCGCGCATCCGCAGGCGCTGCATCTTCCACCAACTGATGTCGTTGGCGGGATCGGACTTGAACAGGTACCACGTGCCGCGCTGGAAAAACGCGAAGATCGCCGATGCGGACAGTGCCATGGCCTTGATGCGGGCGGGGTAGCTGTTGTGGAAGTACACCGCCACATCGTGGGCGACGCTGCGGTGCTCGACCTCTTCGCTGCCGTGCCACCGGAACAGGTCGACCATCGTCGGGTCGGCGCCGTGGTCGTCCCAGGTGGAATTGAGCGCGAAGTCGCCTAACACGGCGGTGTAGTGCTCGATCGCCGCGATGATCCACAGGCGTTCACACAGATTGTTCAGGCGACGCTTCGGATCGGTGGAAGTTGTTGGGGCCAAGACCTTTCCGAACAGGTACTCGACCATCTCGAGCATCGGCGCGGGATCGACACCATTGCCTACGAGGAAGTCGCGGATCACATCGTCGTGAGCGGCCGCATGCGTGGCCTCCTGGCCGATGAAACCGCGGATGTCCTCGGCGAGCTTGGGGTCCTTGACCAACGGCAGGGCCTCGTTGAACGTCTCGACGAACCAGTGCTCTGCCGTGGGCAGCACGACGTTGAAGAGGTTGATCATGGTGGAGGCGACCGGGTGGGCCGGGATCCACTCCAGCGGGACGTCCGCAAGGTCGAAATGCACCTTGCGGGCCTGGATCTGTACGGGCCCCGGGTCGATCTCCCGAGCAGGCAACGCTGCCATGGCGGACTCCTTCACGAGAAGGTGGTGCAGGGGAGCTTACTAGAAGTAGGTGGGAACGCGGGTACCGGGTTTTTCGGAACGCGGCGTTTCAACCTTGCGTCCACGGTCAATAAACCCGCTATGGCGGGGATCGGCGACCTATTGAACTGGACTCGGAATCAGGTGGCGTCCCGGGTGCCGAAGGCCGACCTGGATCAACGCGACCCCGACTACATCCGTGAGCAGCTGCCGGGACTGTGGCTGCTGGCGTCGCTCTACTTCCGTGCCGACGTTCGCGGTCTGGACCGGATCCCGGCCGACGGTCCCGTACTCATGGTCGGCAACCACAGCGGCGGCAACCTCCCGCCGGACACCTTCGTCTTCACGCTGGCGTTCTGCTCCTACTTCGGTGTCGAGCGGCCGTTTTATCAGCTCGCCCACAACCTCGTCGTATCGATGCCGGGACTGGGCTCGCTGCGTAAGTTCGGCACGGTGGCCGCCAACCACGAAAACGCCGAGCTGGCGCTGGAATCCGGCGCCGCACTGCTGGTCTACCCGGGCGGCGATTACGAGGTCTTCCGGCCGTCGTGGCAACGGCACGATGTGGACTTCGGCGGCCGCATGGGCTACGTCAAACTCGCGCGTGAGGCCGGTGTCCCGATCGTGCCGATCGCCAGCGTCGGTGGGCAGGAGGCGGCGCTGTTCCTCGATCGCGGACAATGGCTGGCCAAACTGCTGATGGTCGACAAGATGGCGCGGCTGAAGAGCGTGCCGATTCTGCTGGCGCCGCCGTGGGGTCTGACCGTCAGCGACATGGTGCCGCGGCTGCCGCTGCCGACGAAGATCGCGATCGAGGTGCAGGACCCCATCGATCCCGACGACATCGCAGGCAGCGACGACGAAGTGATCCACGACAAGGTGGAGGCCGCCCTGCAGGCCGGGGTCGATCGGCTCGCGGCTGAACGACGATTCCCGGTGCTTGGCTGATGAGGGTCCAACGGCAGTGCGTCGTCGACGCCGATCGCGAGTCCGTGTGGAAGGTGGTCAGCAGCCCCGACTGCTATCCGGAGTTCATGGCGAGCCTCGAACGCTGGGAGGCAGCCGAAGACGCTCCGGCCGCCCTCGGCGCCCGGTACACCGTGCACTGGAAGGTCGGGTCGGTACCCATCGGCGGCGTCATCGAGGTTGTCGAGTTCGATCCGCCGCGCGAGTTGTCGTGGGTGGGGCTCACCGGCGTCTCGCAGCGCGGCCGGTTCCGGCTGCGTGAAACGCCGGACGGCCGCACGAAAGTCACCTTCCGGCTGTCTTATGAATCAGCGGGCAATGTGCTCGGATTGATCGCCGACCGCGTGGCTGCCGGCCAGGTGGGCCGGAACATGGGTGAGACGCTGAAGAACCTGCGCCGAATGGTCGAAGGCTAGACCGGCTTATCCCGGAGGAGCGGCAGGAGCGCCTGCGCCCGGAGCGCCCTGGATCGGCACCACCGGCGTCGGGGTCACGGTCGTGACGCCGTTGCCGCCGACACGGGGACCACCCGACGGACCCATCTGCTCGAGTTGGTCGGCTGCCGCCTGGCTGCAATCGAGCATCAGGAGGATCCGGCCGCTGGAGGTGATCTTCTGGCTGTCGACCAGGCAGTTGGCCTGCGACAGCACGCTGCCGAACGATCCGCCGAAGTAACCCTTGTAGCCCTGGGACTTCAAAATCTGCAGTGCCTTGTTATAGGGCTCGCCGACGACGTTCATGTAATTGGAGCCGCCTGGCTGGGACATGGCGATTCCCGCGCCGACCAGCGCGGCGGAGCCGACTGCCACGAGCCCCCCGCTCAGCACAACGAGCTTCTTCACGTGAAATGTCTCCCTATGTCGGTGCGGTGCGAACATATCGCAGACGTGACAATTGTGAAACCGGAGAAGAACCGCTCGGTGTTACATCTGGGGTTACACCTGGGTGTTCACCGCGACCCGCATGACCGAGGCCAGCGCGGCCGCGCGAGGATCGTTGAAAACGTCCTCTAGCAGCATTTTCTTGCCGTCCGGACCCGTCAGCGGCACTCTCCAGTTGGGGTATTCGTCGGTGGTGCCCGGCTGGTTCTGGGTGCGCAAGTCCCCGACGGCGTCGGCCAGCGACAGCGCGAGCAGACGTGACCGCGTACGGCCGAGGTACTGGTACAGCGCGCGGACGACCTGATCGACCCCGCTCTCGTCCAGATCACCGCTCAACAGCCCGACGCGGCGCAGTTCCTCGAGCCAGGCGGTCTGCTGAGCACGGTCGGCGGCCAGCTCTTCCACCGCGGACCGCGTCAGCAGCCCGAGCTCGTCGCGCAGCCGGACATGCTCACCCGCCAGATAGCCAGGAGTCGGCGGCAGGTCGTGCGTGGTCACCGAGGACAGGCAGTACTCGCGCCAGCGTTCGGCGCGCAGCGGCCCACCGTCACCGTCGCGGTCGAACTCGAACCACAGGATCGACGTGCCGAACAGGCCGCGCTCGCGCAGATAGTCGCGCACCCAGGGTTCGACGGTGCCGAGATCCTCACCGACGACGACGGCGCCCGCGCGGTCGGCCTCCAACGCGACGATCCCGATCATCGCCTCGTGGTCGTAGCGGACATAGGTGCCCTCGGTAGGCGGGGCGCCCTTCGGAATCCACCACAGCCGGAACAATCCGATGATGTGGTCGATGCGGACGCCACCCGCATGCCGAAGCAGCGTGTTGACGAGCGCGCGGAACGGTTCGTACGCCTGGTTCGCCAGTTCGTCGGGCCGCCAGGGCGGCTGCGACCAGTCCTGGCCGAGCTGATTGAACTCGTCAGGCGGTGCGCCTGCGGTGACGCCCAGCGCCAGCACGTCCTGCAGGGCCCACGCATCGGCCCCGTTCGGGTCGACCCCGACAGCGAGGTCGTGCATGATGCCCAGTCCCATGCCCGCGGCCACCGACGTCGCCTGGGCGGCGGTCAGCTGATCGTCCAGCTGCCACTGCAGCCAGCGATGGAAATCGACGGCCTTTTCGTTGTCGGCGGCGAACTCGGCGACGGCCGGGTTCTCGGGATGCCGCAGCTCCTCGGGCCACCCGTGCCAATCGGCGCCGTACTTCTCGGCCAGGGCGCACCAGACCGCGAAATCGTCGAGGTTGCGGCCCTGCCGTTCGCGGTAGGCGTCGTACGCCAGCTGCCGGCCCGCGGACCGCTTCACGAGATACACCGCATCCAGCGCGGCACGCTTGACCTTCCAGACGGCGTCACGGTCGATCAGGCGTGACTTCTGTGCGCGGGCCTGCGCGAATTCCCGCGCTTTGCGAATGCGCCCGCGGTGGGCGATGTAGGCGAACTCCGGGATCGCCTCCACCCGCAAATAGATCGGGTTGACGAATCGCCGCGAGGTCGGCAGATACGGCGACGGCTCCATAGGAGCGGTGGGTGCGGCGGCGTGCAACGGATTGACGAGGACAAAACCCGCGCCGTAGCGGGCCGCCGACCACACTGCGAGATCGGTGAGGTCAGTCAAATCGCCGATGCCCCAAGAAGTTCGCGATCGGACGCTGTACAGCTGGGTGGCCAGGCCCCAGGTCCGTCCCGCCGGCGGCTCCAGCGATGCGGGGGAGACGATGATGGGAGAACTGACGTCCGACGTTCCCAGCTGAAGATGCAGTTCGTGATACCCCAGGGGCAGGTCGGCGGGCAACTCGAAGCTGGCCTCTCCGACCACTCGGCCGTCGAGTTCATAAGGGGCCCTGTTGTTTTCGAGCTGACGCAGACCCATCCGGACGGATCCGTCCTCGAGCCGGATCCACAACCGCACCGGGTCGCCATGCGTGACGTGCACCCAGAACGACGATGTCGCTCCGGCGCGGCCGACGATCACCGGCGGGAGCCAGCGAGACCAGTGATTACGATCGTGTTCCGCCAATGCCGCGGTGCGCAGGTGGTCGGTGGAGCCTTGCACGCCGAGGGCGTCGAGCACACCGACCAGCGTGGATTCAGGGACCGTGATGCGCCGTCCGCTCCAGTCGTCGTATTCCGTTGCGACGCCGTACCGTCGCGCCAACTCGACGAGCGACTCGGGGAGTTCGGTCATGCGACTATCTTGCCCGCAATCAGTCGATGTCACGCATCAAGAGGTCGTCCCAGGTGTCGCGGCGAACCACCAGCCGCGCCGCACCATCGCTGGCGAACACGACCGGAACCCGGCGGGCGCCGTTGTACTGGTTGGACATCGTGTAGCAGTAGGCGCCGGTGACGGGCACCGCCAGCAGATCGCCGACCGACGGTTCGCGCAGTGCGACACCGTTGACGAGTTCATCTCCGGATTCGCAGTGCCGTCCGACGACGCTGACTGTTTCGCCGCCGCCGACGCGGCTGACGATCGTCGCCTCGAACCGCTGACCGGTGAGCGAGACCTCGAGGTTGTCGCCCATGCCGCCGTCCACCGCGACATGCGTGACGAGGCCGCGTTTGAGGGTCGTCACGCGATAGACCGTGCACGCGCTGTTGGCGACCATGCTGCGGCCGGGTTCGACGATGATGCGGCTGCCGGCGGGCAGCAGTGCCTCGGCCTGAGTCACCATCGCGTCGGCGTAATCGTCGAGGGTCGGCGGATGCTCGTCATAGGTGTAACGCACTCCCAGACCGCCGCCGAGGTCGTACACCTCGAAGGTGCCGAGCTTGGCGATGGGCTCGACCGCCTGCGCAAGTTGTTCGACGTTGAGCAGCTGCGAGCCGACGTGGGTGTGCACGCCGTCGAGCCGCATCTTGGCGCTGCGCTCGATACGTGCGATAGCGGCACGGGCATCGTCGGGCATGAGCCCGAACTTTGACCCCGCGTGCCCCGTCGCCTGCGAGGCATGGGTGGCGGCCTCCACCCCCGGGATGACCCGGACCAGGCACGGCTGCTGATGTCCGGTCGGAACGATGCGCTCAAGCCGGTCGATGTCGTCGAAGTTGTCGACCACCACCAGGCCGATTCCGTGCTTTACAGCCATGCCGAGTTCGTCGTCGGACTTGGCGTTACCGTGCAGCAGAATCCGGGCCGGGTCGACGCCGGCCTTGAGGGCGGTCCGGATCTCACCGCCGCCCGCGACGTCGAGGTGGAGACCCTCGTGGGCCATCACCCGCTGAACGGCCGTGCACGGGAACGACTTCGACGCGAACGCCACGTCGCAGCGTGGCCAGCGACTGCGGAAGGCGCTGAGGTAGTCGCGGGCACGCTGACGCAACGCGCCTTCGGAGACGACTATCGCCGGGGTGCCGAACTGCGCGGCCACGTCGTCCAGTCGGCAGCCGCCGACCATGAGGGTCCCGTCGCTGTCCATGCGGGTGCCCGGCGGGAAGAGGCCGACCAACTCGTCGGCCGTCGCCTCGACTTTCCTTCGCTCTTCGCGCGAGCGCTCATCGCCGTGGATCGTCATCGACTCAGCGTCCCACCGCGGGTGCGTGTGCGAACCCGGTCGACAAAGTTCGTAGAGCCCGGTAGCGTGTGTATGTAATGATCCTTACAGAGCGAAAGCCGACGAAAAAGCAGCAACAGGGCGAGCAGTCTCGCGAACAGATCCTCGACGCGACAGAGAAGCTGATGAGCTCGCGCGGCTACGCCGCGACCTCGATCAGCGACATCCGCAAGGCCTGCGGTCTGCCGGCCAGCTCGATCTACTGGCACTTCGGATCCAAAGACGGCGTGCTTGCGGCGGTCATGGAACGCGGTGCCGAACGCTACTTCGCGGCGATCCCCGTCGACGCCGATATCGACCAGCAGCTGGCCGCAGTCATCGCGCAGCAGGAGCAACATCCCGACTTCCTGCGGCTCTTCCTGTTGCTCTCGCTGGAGCGCAACGACGATCCAGCGGTCACCGAGGTCGTGCGCCGCGTCCGCGACCGGGCCATCGCGCGGTTCGGTGAAGCGATCGCGTCACTGGTACCCGCCGATGTACCCGCTGCGAAGGCGCAGCGAGCGGTGGCCGAGCTAGCCGCGATCGCCACCGCGTTGTCCGACGGCATCTTCCTGGCCGAGCATCTCGAGCCCGACGTGACGGACATCGGGCGCATGTACCGACGGCTGCACCAGACGGTGGTGGCCCTACTGCCGATCCTGTTGGAGGAGAAATGAACACGCGAACCGCGATCATCACCGGAGCCAACGCCGGCCTCGGGCTCGAATGTGCCCGCGCGTTGCTCGCGGAGGACCCGTCGTGGCATCTGGTCTTCGCCGTGCGCGACGTACGCCGCGGCACCGGCGCCGTCGCGCAGACCGGGCAGCCGCAGCGGTGCACGGTGCTCGAGTTGGACCTCGCATCGCTGCAGTCGGTGCGCGCTTTCGCCGGGAAGCTTCGTGCCGCGTCGCTGCCACCGGTGCACGCGATCGTGTGCAACGCCGGTCTGCAGGTCGTCTCCGGGACCGAGTTGACCGCCGACGGTGTCGAGATGACGTTCGGAGTGAACCATCTCGGCCACTACGCGTTGGTGCGTGAGGTGCTCGACGTCCTCGCGCATCCGGCGCGAATCGTCATCGTCGCCAGCGGCACTCACGACCCGGCCAAGTTCACCGGGATGCCCAAGCCGAACTACACGACGGCCGAGCACCTCGCGCATCCCGACGAATCAGACTCACCCGACGGCCGTCGCCGCTACACCACATCGAAGCTGTGCAACGTCCTGTACGCCTACGAACTCGACCGCCGACTCGGCGGCGGCGCCGAGGGCATCACCGTGAACGCGTTCGATCCCGGGCTGATGCCGGGTTCCGGGCTCGCCCGCGACTACTCGCGGATCGGGCAGTTGGCATGGCGTTACGTGTTCCCAGTGCTGCGCGTCCTACCGAACGTCAACAGCACCCGGGCCTCGGGCGC
>Ga0075370_10001388_pt1 | contig 10435 bp, 7 predicted proteins | sample EndMethybrTD3035_FD_71398 | JGI IMG/M metagenome (GOLD analysis project Ga0075370, IMG submission 71398) | Populus endosphere microbial communities from Tennessee, USA - Endosphere MetaG P. TD hybrid TD303-5 | ecosystem: Host-associated > Plants > Roots > Endosphere | place: USA: Tennessee... | reverse complement strand
GTGCGCAACAGCGCGCTCGACGTCCTGTGGATAGATGTTTCGGCCGTTGACGATCACCAGATCCTTGATTCGGCCGGTGACGAAGAGTTCACCTGCCCGGAGGAAACCGAGATCGCCGGTGCGAAGGTACTCCCCTTCGTCGTCACCAAGTGTCGCCTGAAACGCCTGGCTGTTCTGCTCAGGCCGGGCGTAGTAGCCGGCGGCAACACTCGGTCCGGACACCCAGATCTCACCGACGTGACCGTCCTCCAACAGCTCGAGGGTGGCGGGATCGACGATGCGCACGATGTGTTCACTGTCCACCGCGCCGCAGCTGACGACGGGACGGTCTGTTCCTGACGGCTCCGGTGAGGCGTCTGCGCGGTAGCTTTGTCCGCCGGCCTTGCCCGAGACATACAGCGTCGCTTCGGCCATCCCGTAGCACGGCGTCAACGCGTCCGGGTCGAACCCCAGCGGTTGCGTGGCTCGCAGGAATCGATCGAGGGTGTCGGTGCTGATCGGTTCGGCGCCGCAATACAACCGTTCGACAGTCGAAAGGTCGATGTCCTGGCAATGGTTGTCGCTCAGTGCATCTGAACACATGTCGAGAGAGAAGTTCGGGCCGACGGTGATCGACACCCGGTAGTCGCTGATGGCTTTCAGCCACCGGAAGGGTTCCTGGACGAAGTGCATCGGCGACATCAGGACCAGCGGCACACCCTGGAACATCGATATGAAGATCGTGCCCATCAGCCCCATGTCGTGGTACGGCGGCAACCATGAGAAGCCCACCCGGGCCGGGTCCTCGCCCATGTTGCGACCCAGTGCCTCGCAGTTGCTCACCAGATTTTCGTGCGTGAGACAAACCCCTTTCGGAGCTCCTGTCGAGCCGGATGTGTACTGGATCAGCGCAACGTCGTTGAGAGTGGTGGACACAGCATCCGATTCATCGGCCGCGTGCGGAACGTGCTCGGTGTAGACGACCGCCGGCTCGAGATTCGAGGACTGAAGTCGAACCTGCAGCGCCTCGATGGGTTCGCGGAACATCTCGTCGATCAGGATTGCCCTGGGCGCGCAGTCAACCGTGATCGCGTGGAATCGGTCCAGTTCCTTCGACCGCAGAGGCGGAAAGCACGGCACGGGGACGGCGCCGAGCTTCATGATTCCGTAGAGCGCGGCGATGTAGTCGAGGCTGGGGTTCACGGCGAGCACGACGCGGTCGCCGGCGCTGATTCCTCGATCCCGTAGCTGCACGGCGAATGCGCGTGACTTGTTCGCCGTGTCGGAGAACGTCCAGCGGATTTCGCTCTCCGAGGTGCCGTCGGCAAGAAATACGTACGCCAGGTCATCGGACGCCGATCGGTCGAACACGACGTCGACGATGCTCTTGGGGCGAGAAATCACGGTGAGTCCTTCTTTGAAGTCGGTCTCTGCGGCTGCACCTCTCAGTGCGATGCCGCTATGGCACCGTGCGGAACTTGGCGGTTTCTTGGAGTCGCCGCCAAGGTAAGGCGGACTCTTCGAATCACCCTGTGTCCCAATACTTTCAACGTCTCACCGCGGCCCGAAGCCCGTTGTGTGTTTATGTAGGGGACGTCTTCCAAGGTTTCGCCAAGGTCGCGGGATCACCGTGATCTCGACCCAACCAATGGAGGCCAAGGTGACGCTTGAAAGCGACACACCACCCGCAGGGCAGCTCGCAACGGGTTGTCCGTTCGGTGCATCACCCGCCGGCGCAGCTGCTCAGCGAGACGCCTCCAACCGTGGGCAGATGCTCCTTCGGCTGGCGGCCAGTGGCCGCGATGTCGTCTCCTACCGGATCGGCGCGGAGCGCAACGTGCTGCTGAACCACCCCGACCATGCTCAGCATGTACTTGGCTCCAATCGTGACAACTACAGCAAAGACACCGGCGCCAACCGCTATTTCCGGACGGAGGTCGCCGACGGCATCCTGACCGCCGACGGTGCGCGCTGGCGCTGGCACCGCACTGTGCTGACACCGGCGTTCCGGGACCGGCAACGGTTGGCCGCGACGGCCCGCGAAGCCATTTCCTCGCTGATCACGCGCTTCGACGCGGCTGCCGACACCGGCCGCGAGGTGAATTTGTCCGCCGCGATCGCCGAGGTGACTCTCGCGATCACGACCCGCGCATTGTTCGGAATGGACCATTCGCTCTTCATCGAGCACTGCGCGGCACTGGGCAACGTCCTCGACGACGCGGGTTCACTGCTCCCCGGGGCCGCCGCAGGCGTGGGTCCGCGCGACGCGCTGTACCGCCAGATCCGGGACGCGGTATCCGCGTCGGCCGCCGAAGACCACGGTCCGGCGCTGTGCGCGCTGGCCGACGACCCGGCCCACGCCGGTGAGGCGCTGCATCAGCAGATGGTGACACTGCTGCTGGCCGGATATGAGACCACCGCCAACTCACTGACGTGGGCCTGGATTCTTCTCATGCAGCACCCCGACATCTACGCCGAGTGGCAGCACATCCTCGACACCGACCAGACGCATGCACCCGAACTCACCAAAGCAGTGTTCGACGAAACGCTGCGCCTGTATCCGTCAGCCTGGCTGCTCGGGCGTCGCGCGCTCGCCGACGACCGCGTAGGGGACATCGCCATCCCCGCCGGATCAGCTGTCACGATCAGCCCTTTTCTGCTGCATCGACATCCGCAGTTCTGGTCCGACGCGGAGTCCTTCCGCCCCCAGCGTTTTCTCACCGGTGGCGTGCGGCCCACCCACCGTTACGCATATATCCCCTTCGGAGCCGGCCAGCGCTACTGCATCGGGTCGTCCTACGCCCACGACGAGGCCGCGATGATCCTGACTGCCCTCGGCCGCCGATACACGTTCTGCTCGGCGCACGCCGCCGACGCCCGGCCCGATCACAAGTTCGTACTCCGCGCCCCGGACCCATTCCCGGTGACCGTACGCCGCCGCTGAAAGACAACCAGTCTGCCCGACAAGAACGAAGCCCCAACCACCGAAGAAAGAAGTCATGACCACTACCTCGCCGCACACCACCGACACCGGTGCTCTGGTCCGCGCCGTGATCGCGAATTACACCAAGCTTCCGCTGGAGCAGATCAGGCCCGACCGCGCACTCGACAACCTGGGACTCGACTCCCTCGGCGCGTTGGAACTGCTCCTGTTGTGCGAAGCCGAATTCGGCATCGTCGCCCTTGACGACACCGAGATCGACGTGCGCACCGTCGCCGACGCGATCGCCTTCATCGAGGCCAAGATCCGATGAGCGCATTCACCGATCAGATGTACGCCAACGCAGCGTCCAGTGCTCGCGGTCTCGTCACCGGCCCGTGGGAGACGCCGGTCCGGCACAGCTGGAGCGAGATTCACGAGCAGGCGCGGCGGATGGCGGGGACACTCGCGAATGCCGATATCGGACCGGGCTCAGTCGTCGCGGTCCTCGGCGGCGATCCGGCCGACGTCGCGCCGCTCGCCCAGGCGCTGTGGATGCGCGGCGCCTCGCTGACCATGCTCCAACAACCCACCCCCCGCACCGATCTCGCGGTGTGGCTGGCAGACAGCATCCGCGCCGCGAACACCGTCGGAGCGGTGCTGACCGTCGTCGGTTCACCGTTCGGCGCGGCGGAGGAGCCCCTGGCCGCCGCAGGCCAGCGAGTGGTCACCATCGACGGCCTGTGCGCTGGACCGGCCATCGACCCGCTGCATGTGGATGATTCGGCAGTCGCCATGTACCAGCTGACCTCCGGGTCGACCGGTACTCCCAAGGCAGTGCAGCTGACCCACGCGAACCTGTTCGCCAACTCGATTGCGCTGTTCACCGCCACTGACGGCGATGCGAGCACGGATGTGATGGTGTCCTGGCTGCCCTTGTCCCACGACATGGGGATGCTTGCATTCCTCACTCATCCGATGCAGTGGGGCGTCGAGCTCATCGCCGCCACACCAGAGGAATTCCTTCGTCGCCCCGCGTTGTGGCCGGACCTGATCACCCGGTACCGCGGTGCGATCACCTCCGGACCCAACTTCGCGTACGCAGTGCTCGCCTTGACGTTGGAACGAGCCGAGCCCGGACGATATGACCTGTCCAGCTTGCGCGTGGCGATCAACGGCGCCGAACCCATCGATGCGCGCGACGTGAAGCGGTTGGCCGACGCCGGGGCGCGCTTCGGATTGCGACCGGGGGCGATCACCTCCGCGTACGGCATGGCCGAAGCCACGCTCGCGGTGACATTCGACAGGTCCCGCGATATCAATGTGGACCGGATCAGCCGTCAGGATCTGCACGAGCGCGCCGTCGCGACTCCCGATGCCGCGGCCGACGCCCGCAGCGTCGTGTCGGTCGGCCTGCCGGTCGCCGGCATGGAAGTCCGCGTCGTCGATGACCACGGCCAGCCGCATCCGCCGCGTCGGGTCGGCTCGATCGAGGTTCGCGGTGCCGCGGTGTCACAGGGCTACCTCACCGAAAATGGTTGGCTGGAAGGCGATTTCCGGGACGGCTGGCTGTCCACCGGTGACCTCGGATACCTCGACGCGGACGGCAAGCTGTACGTGTGCGGCCGCGCCAAGGACGTGATCGTCATCGCAGGCAACAACGTCTATCCGACCGATATCGAGCGCGCGGCCTGCGCGGTTCCCGGCGTCAGGGCAGGCAATGCGGTCGCTGTCCGCATCGACGCCGGCGACAGCCGCGAGAGTTTCGCCGTCCTCGCCGAGTCGAAGCAAGCCGACGATCCTGCCGAAGCCGAACGCATCAGGGCTGAGATCGCCCTGCGGGTCAGTCAGGCCGTCGGGTACAACGCCCGAGCAGTGCTGGTGCTTCCTCCGGGCAGCGTGCCCAAGACGGGCTCGGGCAAGTTGCAGCGCGGCAAGGCAGCCGAGGTCTTCGCCCGGATCGAGGGCACAGCAGTCGACTACACCTCGCGAAAGGAAGCCCGGGCATGAGCGCCGTAACCGACTCACCCGCCATCGAACTCGAAGATCTGCGGATAGATCGTGGCGGCCACACCGTCCTCGACACCATCAGCCTGTCGATCCCGGCCGGCATCATCACCGGGTTGCTCGGACCTTCCGGCTGTGGGAAGACGACGCTGATGCGCACCCTGGTCGGGGCCCAGAAGATCACCGCCGGCTCGGCCACGGTGTTCGGCGAGCCCGCCGGCGCACGCAGCCTGCGGCGGCGGATCGGGTATGTGACCCAGTCACCAAGCATCTACCCGGATCTCACCACGATCGAGAACGTCGGTTACTTCGCCCGGCTGTACGGGGTGAGCAAGGACCGGGTGCGCGAGGTCGTCGACGCGGTCGGGCTGGCCAAGAAGCAGACGGAGCTGGCCGGCAATCTGTCAGGCGGACAGAAGGGGCGTGTCTCGCTGGCGTGCGCGCTCGTCTGCGATCCCGACCTACTCATCCTCGACGAACCGACTGTCGGCCTCGATCCGGTTCTGCGCGTGGAGCTGTGGGAGCAGTTCGCTGCGCTGGCAGCCCGCGGCAAGACCCTGGTGATCTCCAGTCACGCCATGGACGAGGCACGCAACTGCGCCGAGCTGATCCTGATGCGTGAGGGAGCAATTCTCGCGCACGCCGCGCCGGCCGACATCATGCGCCAGACCGACTGCCTGGATCTCGAATCAGCTTTCCTGCAATTGATCCGGCGCGAAGGCGCGGACCTCATACCGGAGCCCATGCCATGAACCCGAACATCGTCTTCGCCACGACCACCCGCATCCTGACCCAGCTGCGTCGTGACCGGCGCACTGTGCACATGATCCTCGTGGTGCCCGCGCTCCTCACCGTGCTGTTCTACTTCACACTCTCGCTTCAGGCGGTCGGTCCTGACGGCCGCACGCCGTTCGACCACCTCGGCATCCTCCAACTCGGCGTGCTTCCGTGCGCAGTGATGTTCCCCATCACCGCGATCACCATGCGCCGTGAACGTTCCAGCGGCACACTCGATCGGCTGTTCGCCACGCCCATGACCAAGCTGGAGCTGCTCGCCGGATACGGTGGCGCGTTCTCCTTGGCTGCAGTGGTTCAGGCCGTCATCGTCACGCTCGTCGCGTACCACGTGACGGACCTGCAGACCTCGGGCAGCGCGCTGCTGGTAGCGCTGGTATGCGTGCTCAACGCGATTCTCGGTGTCTCGCTTGGGCTTTTCTTCAGCGCCTTCGCCCAGACCGAATTCCAGGCGGTTCAGTTCGCGCCGATCGTGCTGGTGCCGCAGCTGTTCATGGCGGGGGTCTTCACCCCCCGCGAAGACATGCCCGGATGGCTGCAATCCGTCAGCGACGTGCTGCCGCTGACGTATTCCGTCGAGGCACTCAAGCAGATCAGCACCCACGCCGAGGCGACGCCCCGGATGTGGCGCGACATGGCCATCATCGCGGCCTTCATCATCGCCGCGCTGCTGGGCGGCGCCGCCACGCTGCGCCGGCGCACTCCCTGAAACCTACGGCCCCACCACGAGGAGACCACGACATGTACAGCTTTCCCCATGACGACGTCACCGTCACCGTTCACCCGGCGGCGACGGGCGGTCACACGGTCGTGCTCGTCAACGGACTGTTCGGCGGCGGATGGACATGGGAACCGGTCGTCACCGCACTGACCTCCCATGGACATGGTGCCGTCGTCACCGCGGAACCACTCGCCGCGCACGCGACTTCCGAGGACATTCCCGCACTGCTGCAGAGCATCTCGCTGCTCATCGACACCCTGCCGGATCCCGCTCCGGTCCTGTGCGGCAATTCTCTCGGCGGTTTGGTCGCGATGGAGTTGGCAGCCGCCGATCCATCCCGCTGGTCCGGTGTCGTTCTCACCGGTGCACCCGGTCTGGGCGACGAGCAGGACCCGGCGAGTTTCGGTTCCGCTCTGCGCACCCCGTCGCTGCGGCTCGGATACGTTCTCGCTGAACGGCTCATCCACAAAAAGGAACTGGTCACCGCTGAACTGGTCGACCGCTGCACTCAGGCGTTGACGCCACGCATCATGCTCCGCGCCGGCCGTGCGCTGCGTGCGACGAAAGGTTACGACGCTCGAGCGTTGTTCGATCGCATCGACTGCCCGGTGCTGTTGCTGTGCGGCGCACGCGACGAGGTCAGTCCCGCCGAGAAATGGCGCGATGCGTCGACGTCGTTTCCCGACGCGGAGTTCGTCGAGATCCCCGACTCCGGCCATTCACCGATGCTCGAAGAACCGGCCGTGTTCACCGCTGCGCTACTCGACTGGCTCGCCACCCTTCCGGCACCCGATAACCAATAGCCCCAACCCGACTGAAGGAACCAACCATGGACACCAAAGCTCTCATCGAACTCGATCTGATCGATTGGCTGATCAACCGCGTCGCGGCGTACCTGAACACCGCTCCCGACACCATTGAGACCGACAAGCCGTTCGGCGACTACGGCCTGGACTCGGTGTTCGCACTCAGCCTGTGCACCGACCTGGAATACGAATTCGGGATTCTCGCCGAACCCACGCTCGCCTGGGACTATCCGACGATCGACGACATGGCCGGGCATCTGGCCGACGATCTGGGGATGTGACAATGACCGACATCGCCGTCGTCGGTATCGATTGCCGGTTGCCCGGTGCCCCCGACACCGATGCCCTCTGGCAGATGCTGATGAACGGTGACGTCGCCAACAGCGTCGTCCCCAGCGAACGCTGGGACGTCGATCACGTTCACAGTGATCAGCCCCGACCGGGCACCATGAACACCCGGTCTGCCCACTTCATCGACGACGCCGACCTTTTCGACCACGAGTTCTTCGGCATCCCGCCCGTCGAAGCCGCCGCTCTCGACCCGCAACAACGCCTCGTCCTGCAATCGGCATGGCGAGCCATCGAAGACGCGGGGCTCGACCCACGCGCACTGGCGGGCACAGACACAGGAGTGTTCGTCGGCATGATGGCGAGCGAGTGGGGCGCCATGAACATGCTGGACTACCCGAACCTCACCCCGCACCGCGGCATGGGCTCCGGCCACGCCATGGTCGCCAACCGGGTGTCCTACCACCTCAACCTGACCGGCCCCAGCGTCAGCGTCGACACCGCATGTTCGTCGTCGCTGACGGCCGTCCATCTTGGCTGCCAGGCCCTCACCTGCGGTGACACCGACCTTGTCATCGCCTCCGGAGTCAACCTGATGCTGAGCCCAGGCCTCTCGGTCTTCTACACCCAGGCAGGGTTGTCCGCACCCGACGGGCGGTGCAAACCGTTTGACGCCGACGCCGACGGCATCGGGCGCGGTGAGGGTGTCGGCACCGTCGTACTCCGAAGGCTCAGCGATGCGATCGCCGCTCGTCAGCCCATTTATTCCGTCATCACCGGCAGCGCCACCAACCAGGACGGCAAGAGCAGCGGTATCACCGCGCCGAATCGGTGGGCACAGTCCAAGGTCATGCAGCGTGCACTCGACCGGGCCGGCGCCGTCGCCGCCGATGTCACGTTCGTCGAGGCGCACGGCACCGGAACCGTATTGGGCGACATGATCGAGGTGAACGCACTGGGCGACCTACACCGCACGGGCCGCAACCGGCCATGCCTGATCGGCTCGATCAAGGGGAACATCGGGCACACCGAAGGCACGGCGGGTATCGCGGCGCTGATCAAGACGAGTCTCGCACTCTCCCACCGTGTTCTGCCCCCGACAGTGTCACCGGCAGGGCCCAATCCGGCGCTGCGTTTGGAGCAGCAGGGCCTGGCGCTGGCCACCACAGCAATCGAACTCGGCGACGAACCGATCCTTGCCGGCGTCAGCTCCTACGGATTGGGCGGCAGCAACGTCCATGTCGTGATGACCAGCGCACCCGCCTCCGTCGACGCCTGCAGTCCCGATGGCAACCAGGTCGGTGTGGTCACCGTGTCCGCTCACTCCCCGAATGCGCTGCGCCGCAACGTGGCAACACTTGCCGACGCCCTGGCCACGACCGACGACGACGGTGTCGCGGCGCTGTGCTACACCACCAATCGGGTCAAGAGTTCACTGGGGCATCGCTTCGCTGCTGCCGGTACACGCACCGAGCTTCTCCGCGCGCTGCAGGCCTACGCCGCCGCGGCGCCGGTCGAGGAAACGTCGCGTGTCCGCCGGGGCCGGCTGCGCGTTGGGCTCCTGTGCACCGGGCAGGGTGCCCAATATTCCGGCATGACCCGTCAGCTCTATGACACCTGCCCGCCGTACCGGACCCACCTGGCGCGGGTGGCGGCCGCGGTCGACGCCACACTCGACACCCCGAACGGCCTACTCGACCTGATGTTCTCCGACGACCCGGCGATTCATCAGACCCAGTACGCCCAGCCCGCGCTATTCGCCGTGTCGTACGCCCTCGGCGCCGCCCTGCTCGAACTCGGAGTGAAGCCGGCTTTCGTTGTCGGACACAGTGTCGGCGAGTTCGCTGCCGCGGCGCTCGCCGAGGTATTGACTCTCGACGAGGCGGCACGACTCGTCGTCAGTCGGGGCCGTGTGATGCAACTGCTGCCAGGCGGCGGTGCGATGGTCGCTGTCGACGTCCCGGTCGACGACGTCGCCGCGCTGGTCGCGGCCAATCCATCATGCGGTATCGCCGCGGTCAACGGGCCGCGGTCGACCGTCGTGTCCGGCCCTGCGGAGGCCGTCGACCGCATCACCGGCCAGTTGATCGCGCATGGCGCGAAAGTCAGCCCCCTCGCGGTGTCGCATGCATTTCACTCGCCGCTCATGCAGCCCGCACAGCAGGCCTTCCGCGACGCCGTGGGTGAGATTTCTCCTCGCAAGGCAACGATTCCACTCGTTTCCACCCTGCACGGCAGGCTCATCGACGGCACGGAAATGGACGTGGACTACTGGGCCGCCCAGATGACCTCCCCCGTACTTTTCGCCGATGCGATCACCGCCGCAAGCGGACAGTCGGAGCCGACTCACCTTGTCGAATTGGGTCCGCGGTCAACACTTTTGGCTCTTGCCCGCCGCTGCGGGATCGGGACACATATCCCGACCCTCGCGACGTGCGCCGGACCGGAAGACGACGGAGTGGGCTTCGCACAGATCGCCGCGCGACTCTACACCGACGGGCTGTCCACCTCGGCTTTCGACAGCCTCTACGACGACGATTCGTTGACGCTGAAACGGTTGCCGCCCTATGTCTTCGGCGATGGCACCCGGTTCTGGCGCGACATCGACATCGCTGCCTCCGCCGTGTCCGCGCCGGCCGCGTCGGCACTGCCCGATACCGACAGCGCCACAACCGCCCGCGCGGACACCGTCGACGCGAGAGTCCGGCTTGTGATTGCCGAGATCGGCGGCTACTCGCTCGACGAGATCACGCCGAACGTGCGACTCAGCGAAGACCTCGGCTACGACTCGCTCCTGCAGTTGCGTCTCATCGAGCGGCTGCGGACCGAGTACCCCCAGTTGGAAGACGCATCCATCCGCGACCTGGCGCTGACGATCAAGGACGTCGATGACGTGGTGCGCTACGTCGAGGACCGCAT
>Ga0075370_10001387_pt1 | contig 10437 bp, 9 predicted proteins | sample EndMethybrTD3035_FD_71398 | JGI IMG/M metagenome (GOLD analysis project Ga0075370, IMG submission 71398) | Populus endosphere microbial communities from Tennessee, USA - Endosphere MetaG P. TD hybrid TD303-5 | ecosystem: Host-associated > Plants > Roots > Endosphere | place: USA: Tennessee... | reverse complement strand
CAACGCCACCGCCGTCACCGCCATGGCGAGGCCGCGCACCATCCACGACTTCGGGGCCTCCTTCCCCAAGGCGCTGTTCGACAAGCAGTACCCGGCGCCCGGCGATCCGGCCCTGGCCGCTCGCGTCGCGCAGCTGCTGGCGCCCACGCCGGTGGCCCTGGACCAGAGCCAGTGGGGACTGGACCACGGGACCTGGTCGGTGCTGACGCACGCCTATCCGGCGGCGGACGTGCCGGTCGTCCAGCTTGGCCTGGACGTCAACCTCACGCCCGCCCAGCGGTACGAGATCGGCCAGCGGCTGCGGCCCCTGCGCGAGGAGGGGGTGCTGATCCTGGGCACCGGCAACATCGTCCACAACCTGCCGGCCATGGACTGGGGCAACGCCGCCTGCCCGCCCTTCGACTGGGCGCTGCGGTTCAACAAGGTGATGAAGCAGGCGGTGAGCGAGAACGCCCCGCAGGCGGCGATCGACTTCCAGGCCCTGGGCCGCGACGCCGAGCTGGCGGCGCCCACGCCCGAGCACTTCTGGCCCTTCCTCTACATCCTGGGCGCGCGCGACGCGGGAGATACGGCGCGGATCTTCAACGACCGCATCGAGCACGGGTCGCTGGCCATGACGAGCGTGATCTTCGGCGACGAGGCCCAGGCCAAGGCGGCCTGAGGAAGGACCGCCTTCCATTTCCGCGAATTTATGACTATATAACTGGTCATAATGGAGCGAAGCCGATGACGACCTACAGCGTCGCCGACGCCAAGAGCGGATTGCCGCGACTGATCGACCGGGCCTTGGAGGGCGAAGAAGTCATCATCTCGCGCCATGGCCGGCCCATCGCCGAGTTGCGGCCGCTGACCGCCCCGGCCCAAGCTACCCCCTCCGGCGCCAGCCACGACTGGCTGAAGCGACGCCGGGAGGCTCGGCCGCCGGTGAACATCACCTCGGTGGAATTGCTGGATCAGGTCTACGCCGACACGCCGGAATGAGCATCTACCTCGACGCCAGCGCGCTCCTTCCGGCGCTGGTCGAGGAGCCCGCCAGCGCGGCCATGGACCGGTTCTTCTCAGGCGCGACCGATCCGATCGTCGTCAGTGATTTCGCGGCTGCGGAGGTGGCTTCGGCGCTGTCTAGGCTGGTCCGCACGCACCTCCTTGAGCCCGCCGACGCCCTGGCCCGGCTCGCCGACTTCGACGCGTGGCGGTTGGCCGCCACCCAGGAGGTGGACATCCGCCCCGCCGACGTGCGGCTCGCCAATATCTTCGTTCGCAGGTTCGACCTGATGCTGCGCGCGCCCGACGCTCTGCACCTGGCCATATGTCGCCGCGCGGGCTTCACACTGGCGACGCTCGATAAGCGCCTGGCTCACGCAGCAGTGGAACTTGGCACGCCACTCGCGCCGCTGGGCTGAAAGCGCCGCTTACTCCTCGAACCCCACCGACAGGCTGAGCGGGGCCCAGATCCCGAACTCCGCCTCGAAGGCGGCCCGGGCCTGGGTGGCGTAGTGGACGGCGTCGGCGCCCAGGACCAGGTGCAGCGGAGCGTCCGGCGTGAGCGCGATTTTCAGGATGGCGGCGGCCACCTTCCGCGGGTCGCCATGCTCGTCGCCCGCGCGGCCGCCCAGAATCCGCTCGGCGTTGCGCGCGCCTGCGTCATAGTCGGCGATCTTGCTGGCCGCGACCTGCAGCGAGCGGCCGGCCCAGTCGGTGCGCACCGAGCCAGGCGCGACGTTGGTGACCTTGATCCCCAGCTCCGCCACTTCCTGGGCCAGCGTTTTCCCAAAGCCCTCCAGGGCGTGCTTGGTGGCGGTGTAGGCGCCGGTGCCCGACCAGGCGGCCAGGCCGCTCACCGAGGTGATGTTGATGATGTGGCCGGCCCGCTTGGCGCGCATGTGCGGCAGCACCGCCTGGGCGGCGTAGACGGGACCAAAGACATTGACCTCGAAGATCCGGCGCATCTCGGCGGCGCTGGTCTCCTCCACCGCCCCCACCAGGCCGTAGCCGGCGTTGTTCACCAGGACGTCGAGATTGCCGAAGGCGGCGATGGCGCCGCCCACCGCCGCATGCACCTGGGCCTCGTCGGCCACGTCCGCCAGGAAGGCCCGCGCACGGGCGGGCGCCAGGGCCTCGAAGGCCTGGGCGGCGGCGGCGTTGCGGACGGTTCCGGCGACGCGGTCGCCGCGGGCCAGCGCCGCCTGCGCCAGGACGCGGCCCAGGCCCGAGCTCACGCCGGTGATCAGCCAATCGGTCATGGTGGCCTCAGTAGGGCTTGTCGCCACGAACCCAAAGGCGGTGCATCTGGCGAATGTACCTGGTGTCGTCGAACAGGGTCCCGGTGTGCAGGGTGCAGCGGTTGTCCCACATCAGAAGGTCGCCCTTGCGCCACTTGTGGCGATAGACGAACCGGTCCTGGGTGGCGAAATCCACCAGCTCCTGCACCAGGTCCAGCCCTTGCGGGTTGGGCATGCCCACGACCTCCAGCACCGTTCCGGTGGACGGCCAGAGCGCCTTGCGCCCGTCAGCGGGGTGGGTGCGCACCAGGGGATGGAAGACGTCGGGGTTCTGGCGCTTGAGCTCGTCCGACAGCTCCATGGCCCCGTACTCGCGGGTGCGCATGAAGTGGATGTAGGAGTGGTGCAGCACCTTGCCCTCGAGCTGCGCCTGCCGCTCCGGCGAAAGCGCGTTCCAGGCCGCCACGCAGTCGGCCAGCAGGGTGTCGGAGCCCTCGGGCGGGACCTCCACGGCGAACAGCATGGTCGCCATCACCGGCTCGGGCCGGTAGCTGTAGTCGGTGTGCCAGCCGACGCCGTCGTTGTGGGCGCCGATCGGCTTGCCGTCGACCACGCGGTTGGAGAGCACATAGACCTTGGGGTGGCCAGGGACGGTGAATTCCTGGAGCGTGTGGTCCTCGGGCTCGCCGAAATTGGCCACGAAATCCACCAACTCGCCGGGGGAGAGGTGCTGGTCCCTGAGCAGGATCGCGCCGTGCCGATGGAAGGCGTCGACCACCGCGCGCAGGGTCTCGGCGCTGGCCTCGCGCAGGTCCACGCCCTCGATCTCGGCCCCGAAGCCGGGCTTGAGGGCGCGCGTGCGGAGCTTCACGAGGCTGTCCAAGGCTTAGCCCTTCAAGGTCGCAGAACGACTGTCTGGAGGACCTTAGGGGCCACGGCTGGCGGGGTCTTGCCCGCAGACGTCCGAACGCTTTGCCCCGCGCACTTCCAAGAGGTCCGGCGGGGAGGAGATGGGCCCCTCCCCGCCTGACGGTCAGGGCATCAGCACCGTGTCGACCACGTGGATCACGCCATTGGACTGGCCCACGTCGGCGATGGTGACGCCGGCCATGCCGCCCTTGGCGTCCACCAGCCAGACCTTGCCGGCCTTGACCTTGACGGTCAGGGTCTCGCCCTGCGCGGTCTTGAGCATCGCCCGGCTCCCGCCGGCCTTGGCGCGGGCCATCAGGTCGTGCGCCGAATAGCGGCCCGGCACCACGTGGTAGGTCAGGATCTTGCTCAGGGTCGCCTTGTTCTCGGGCTTGACCAGGTTCTCCACCGTGCCCGCCGGCAGCTTGGCGAAGGCCTCGTTGGTCGGCGCGAAGACCGTGAAGGGGCCGGGGCTGGAGAGGGTGTCCACCAGGCCGGCGGCCTTCACGGCGGCCACCAGGGTGGTGTGGTCCTTCGAGTTCATCGCGTTCTGCACGATGGTCTTGGTGGGGAACATCGCCGCCCCGCCGACCATCGGCATGTGGTCCATCTTCGCCTGTGCCGCGCCAAGGCCCGACGCCGCCAGCGCCAGGGCCGCAGCCCCCGCCAGGATAAGCCTACCCGTCATGTCCGATCCTCCGTTGCTGTCGCCTCTCGCGGCGACGGGGAGGATACGGAGGGGGTGGGATCACGGATGCGCGAGCGAAACAGATGCGCCGCTGTTACGCGAGAAAGCACAACTCTTACATGAACTTATGTCTCGCCCGTTGCTGAAATACGGCGAAATCATGTCGCAACAAACTCCGGTGGTAATCGCCTCGACACACACCCTGGAGTTCCGCGACCATGGCGACACCGCAAGTCACAACGGTCGCGGCCGGGCTGACCGGCGACGCCGTCGTCGATGCTCTCACCACGGGCTACAAGTGGGTGCTCGGCATTGACCGCACAGTCGACTGGTCCATCTCGAGTGGGTTCAACGGCGAGATCTGGACCGACCCGGCAGGGGTGAGGGACTACGTCGACGTCGCCCTGCGCGTCTATTCCTACTACGCCGATATCCACTTCAACTATGTGGGCACCTACAGCTCGCCAGCGGTCGCCGCCTCCGCCGGGTCGGAGATCGACGTCACCATGGACGGCTCCGACACGTTCTTCTCGGAAACAACGCAGTGGGCCCGCGGCTTCTTCCCCTCGAGCGCAAGCAATTCCGTATATTCCGGGGCGGCCGGCGACATCTATCTCAATATAAACAGCCCCGCCAATCACCTCAGCTCGTACGATCCAGGCAGCGTGGGCTGGACGGTCCTAATTCATGAGATCGGACACGCGCTCGGCCTGAAACATCCATTCGATGACGGGGGCACCGGACACCCGACGCTTGCTCAACTTGGATATTCCGATCTCGACTCGAATCTTTGGACAATCATGTCCTACACGGACACCTATGATTGGAACCAGGTAAGCTGGCACCCCGCGACACCTATGGCCCTGGACGTCATAGCTATACAGTATTTGTATGGAAAGAATTTGGCCACAAACGCCGGGAACAGTTTTTACGATCTTACGGAAACGGACGAATATCAGACCGTCTGGGACGCTAGCGGAATCGACACCCTGGACTTCGAGCACGCCGCCGGAGCCTGGTCGGTGTTGCTGCCCAGGGGGCCGATCTCCGATCTCGTCGACACCAAGGTCGGCTTCGCCCTGCCCTCCGCCGAGGCGGACCTCGACCAGCCGCACACCCTGGACTGGCTGACCGGAGACTATGAGAAGGTCATCGGCACGGCATTCGGCGACCTGATCGAGGGCAACAACCTCGGGAACACGATATCTGCCGGCGCCGGGGCCGACACGGTGGGCGCCGGCGACGGCGCGAACGCCATCTTCGGTGAAGCCGGCGACGACAGCATCGCCGGCGGCGCCGGGGTGGATTCGATCGACGGCGGGGCGGGGAACAACAGCCTCGATGGGGGCGCGGGCGCGGACACGATCCTGGGCGGCGTGGGCCAGGACTCGATCCGCGGGCTCGACGACAACGACTCCATCGATGGCGGGGGCGGCGGCGACGACCTCAACGGCAACCGGGGCCAGGATACGGTTCATGGGGGAAGCGGCGCGGATTCCGTCCGCGGCGGCCAGGGCAACGACCTCATCTACGGGGATGACGGCGACGACCTTCACGTGAACGGCAATATCGGCGACGACACCGTTCAGGGCGGGGCGGGCGCCGACACCGTGTTCGGAGGCCAGGGCAACGACCTGGTCGTCGGCGACGACGGGAACGACTCGCTCTCCGGGGATCTTGGCTCCGACACCCTGACCGGCGGCGCCGGAGCGGACCTCTTCCATCTCGGCTTCAACGGCGGTCACGACTATGTGACCGACTTCAGCGCCGCCGCGGGCGATCGGGTCGTGCTCGACCACGGCGCCGTCTACACGGTGGCGCAGTCGGGCGCCGACACGCTGCTGACGCTCGCAACCGGCGAGCAGCTGACCCTGCAGGGCGTCAGTTCCGCCAGTTTGCCGACCGGATGGATCATCGTCAGCTGAGCGCCGGCGGCGGCGCACCGACGGCCTGCGACCATTAGCCGGCGCCAGCAACTTGACCGGGCGTCGCGGGCTCCTTTCCATGCAGGGTTAGCATGGCGGCCTGACCGAGCGACTGCGTGAGCCTGACCGAGTTTGAAACCAAGGCCTCCGACTGGATGAGCCGGGAGCGTTTTCGCCAACTGGCGGACGCGGTGCGCAGGCTGGCCAACGCCCGCGAACGCGACGCCGTCATCGAGATCGTCCGCGGCTCGGCCCGCGCTCTCTGCGGGGCGAGCGGGGTCGCCATCGTCCTGCGCGAGGACGACCTGTGCCACTACATCGCCGAGGACAGCGAGGTCCCGCTGTGGGCCGGGCGGAGGTTCTCCGCCGATCACTGCATCTCGGGCTGGGCGATGGCCCACGGCAAGCAGACGGTCATCGAGGACATCTACGCCGACCCGCGCGTCCCGCACGAGGCCTACCGCCCCACCGGCGTGCAGAGCCTGGTGATGACCCCGGTCGGCGCGCCCCGGGCCTACGCCGCCCTGGGCGCCTATTGGACCTATCGGCACCAGGCCACCGCCGACGAGATCGCCAGCCTCCAGGCCATCGCCGAGTGCATGGCCTCGGCCCTGCAGGCCATCGACATGCGACAGAGCCTCGAGCAGCGGCTGGCGGAATCGGAGCGCCGTAGGCTGCAGCGGGAGGAGGCGCGGCGCGAGGTGGCCTTCCAGGCCCACCTGCTGGACATCGTCCAGCAGGCGGTCATCGCCACCGACGTCGAGGGGCGGGTGATCTACTGGAACGGCTTCGCCGAGAAGCTCTACGGGTGGACGCGGGAAGAAGCGTTGGGCCGCACGGTCATCGAGCTCAAGACGGCGCCGGACAACGCCGAGTCCGCCGCCGAGCTGCTGCGCCACCTGCAGGAGGGCGGCTCCTGGACCGGGGAGATCCTGCTGTCCCGCAAGGACGGCGGCGTCTTTCCCGCCTGGGTCAGCGACTGGCCGATCCGCGACGCCGAGGGGCGGCTGGTGGGTATCGTCGGGGTCTCGGTGGACAACACCGAGCGCCGCCGCGCGGAGGACCACCAGCGGCTGCTCGTCAACGAGCTGAACCATCGGGTGAAGAACACCCTGGCCATCGTCCAGAGCATCGCCGCCCAGTCCCTGCGGGGCGCCGCAGTCGCCGGCGCGCGCTCGGCGTTCGAGGCGCGGCTGCTGGCGCTGTCCGACGCCCACAACCTGATGGTCGACGCCGGCTGGGCGCCCCTGCCGCTGCGGCAGGTGACCGAGACGGCGCTGCGGCCCTTCGGACACAGCGCGGCCATCGATCGTTTCGACATCGGCGGGCCGGAGATCCTGCTGACCCCGCGCACGGCCATCTCCTTCACCCTGGTGCTGCACGAGCTGGCGACCAATGCGGTGAAATACGGCGCGCTGAGCGTCCCCGGCGGCCGCGTGGCCTTCCGTTGGACGATCAAGGGGCCGGACCAGGAGCTCTTCCGCGCCGAGTGGCGGGAGTCCGATGGGCCGCCGGTCAGCCCGCCGACCCAGCGGGGCTTTGGCATGCGCCTGATCGAGCAGGGGCTGGCCACCGAGCTTGGCGGGACGATCCGCCTCGACTTCCCGTCCGAGGGCGTGACCTGCCGCATCGAGACCAAGGCGTCCTCGGTGGTCGCGCCACCCGGCGCCAGCCTGCTGTTCCCCCTGCCGGGCGAGCCCAGCGCCGCGGCGTCCGCCGGCTGAGGCTCACCGCGGCGGCGCCAGCTCCAGGGTCCGCTCGACCCCAAGGTTGCGCAGGAAGTCGGCGTCGTGGCTGACGACGATGAGCGCGCCGTCGAAGGCGCCCAGGCCCGCCTCCACCGCCTCCACCGAATCGATGTCCAGGTGGTTGGTCGGCTCGTCCAGCATCAGCAGGGTCGGCGGCCTTGGCCCGCCCAGCACGCAGGCCAGGCCCGCGCGCAGCAACTGGCCGCCGCTGAGCGTGGCCACCCCCTGCAGGGCGGCCTCGGCGCGGAAGCGGAAGCGGGCGAGCGCGGCGCGGCAGGCGTTCTCCGCCGCGCCGGGATGCAGCCGGCGGAAGTTCTCCAGGATCGAGGCGCCGGGCTCCAGCAGGCTGACGGTCTGGTCGAGCAGGGCGAGGGAGGCCGGACGCCGAACCCGCCCGGCCAGGGGGTCGAGTTCGCCGGCGATCAGGGCCAGCAGGGTGCTCTTGCCCGCGCCGTTGGGGCCGGTGATCGCTACCCGCTCGGGCCCGGTGATACGCAGGGAAAGCCCCGAAAGGAGCGGCCGGTCGGGCGCATGGCCGGCGCTGACCTCCTCCAGCCGCAGCACCTCGGTCCCGGCCGCCAGGCCGGTGGAAGGCGCTGTGACGCGGAGCGGGGCGATGACCTCCAGCCGGGCGCGGGCGGCGGCGGCGCTGGCCTCTGCGTCCTGCATGCGCCGCTCGGCCCGCCTGGCCTGGTCGCCGCCGGTGGCCTGCGCCCTGGCCATGCGCGCGCCCAGCAGGATCTTGGGCATGTCGCCCTTGGCGCCCTTGCGCCGGCCCGCAGCGTCCCGCCTGGCCTGCCGCTCGGCCTGGGCCTGGGCGTCGCGGGCGATGTCCGCGCGGCGGCGATCGGCCTCGGCGGCGCGATGCTCGAGGGCCTCGAGCTCGAGGGCCTTGCGCTGGGCGTAGTCGCTCCAGCCGCCGCTATGGCGGGCGGCGCCCAGCGTCGTGAGTTCGACGATGGCGTCCATCTCCTCCAGCAGCTCGCGGTCATGGCTGACCACCAGGGCGGCGGAGGGCCAGCCGCGGACCAGGCCGATCACCGCGGCGCGGCCGTCGCGGTCGAGATTGTTCGTGGGCTCGTCGAGGATCAGCACGTCGGGCTCGGCGAAGATCAGCGCCGCCAGGGCCGCGCGGGTGCGCTGGCCGCCCGACAGCGCCGCCAGGGGCGTGGTCGGCGCCGCCTCGAGGCCCATCCGGGCAAGGCTGGCGGCCATGCGGCCCTCCAGCAGCCAGTCGGCGGCGGCGAGATCCTCTTCGCCAGCCTGGCCGCCGGCCGCCCGCTCGAGGATCGCCAGCGGCTCGCGAACCCCGAAGAGGTCGCAGATCTGCTCTTCACCGCCGACCCGCACCGCCTGGCGCAGCATCCCCAGGCGGCCCTGCACCAAGACGGCGCCGGCCTGCGGCTTCAGCTCACCGGCGACCAGGCGAAGGAGCGTGGTCTTGCCCACGCCGTTGCGGCCGACCAGGCCGACTCGCTCGGCGCCGACGGCCAGATCGAGGTTGGTGAACAGCGGCTCGGCGCCGGGCGCAGCCCAGCGAAGGTCGCGGATGGTGATGGACGCAGCAGACATGACTTCCCCAGGAGCGAACGTGGTCGACGTTGCGGCGGGGGAAGATCACATCGTGCGGCGGACCTTGGAGGCGCTGGAGAAGACAAAAGGGTAGGCGCCCGCCGGGCCGCCCGCAAGGGTCGGCGATGGCGCGATCAGATCGCCGCGAGCTTGCCCACGGCCGCGATCGGGCCGGAGGGCGCCGCGGGATTGCGCGAGCCGCCGGGCGGCTCCACCGAGACGGCGATGGCCGCGCCCGGCGTGAACATCGGCGCCATGTGGCCGGGCATCGGCATGGCCTTGGACGCGCCGGGCGCGATCATCCCCAGCGGGTGGGGCCGGCCGTCCGCCGGGATGATCCAAAGCTCGTGGACGTGCACGGGGTCGGCCCCCGGCTTGACCAGGGAGGTGACGATCAACGCCTTGCGCACCGGGTCGTAGGCGGCGACGAACATCGGCTGGGCGCCGCCGCCCTGGCTCATCAGGCTGGCGTTGAGGATGGGCGCCGGCGCGGGCGGCTGCAGCACGATCGGCGGGCGGCTGGCGAACAGCACGGCCACGGCCAGGCTCGCGGCGGCCAGGCCCATGGCCAGCCCCGCGGTCGCCCGCCAGAAGCGCAGTCGCCGGCGGACGGCGGCGTTGTCGTTGGCCGGCAGCGCGCGCTCGATCGCCGGCCACAGGCTGGGCGGCGGGTCGGCGGAAAGCCCGGCGGCCAGGGGGGCGAGCCGCTGGCGCCAGGCCTCCACGAGCGCGGCGAAGGCCGGGTCGCGGGCCATGCGGGCCTCCGCGTCCGACCGCTCGCGCTCGGAGAGGACGCCCAGCGCATGCTCGGCGGCGACCATTTCGACTTCGGAGAGTTGCGGGCCCTCGCTCATCGCTCCAGGCATCCTCTGAGGCGGGCCAGGCCGCGGCGGATCCAGCTCTTCACCGTCCCAAGCGGGGTGTCGGTGCGGCGGGCGAGCGCCTCGTAGGTGACGCCCTCGAAGAAGGCCGTGCGGATCACCGCGGCGGTGCGCTCGTCAAGCTCGTCCAGGCAGGCCGCCAGGCGGCGGGCCTCGTCGCCCTGCAGCAGGGCCGCCTCGGCGCCCGGCGCGTCGTCGGCGAGCTCGAGCCCTTCGACCGGCTCGGACCTGGCCAGGGGTCCGCGGGCCCGCAGGCGGTCGATGGCGCGGTTGCGGGCGATGGTCGACAGCCACGTCGAGACGCCGGCGCGCCCGGCGTCATACCGGTCGGCGCGCCGCCAGACGGTGAGATAGACGTCCTGCACCACGTCCTGGGCCTCCTCGCGGTCGCTGAGGATACGCAGGCACACGCCGAAAAGCTTCGCGGAGGTCGCGTCATAAAGCGCGCGCAGCGCCAGCCGGTCCCCGGCGGCGATGCGAGTCATCAGGGAC
>Ga0075370_10001386_pt1 | contig 10451 bp, 8 predicted proteins | sample EndMethybrTD3035_FD_71398 | JGI IMG/M metagenome (GOLD analysis project Ga0075370, IMG submission 71398) | Populus endosphere microbial communities from Tennessee, USA - Endosphere MetaG P. TD hybrid TD303-5 | ecosystem: Host-associated > Plants > Roots > Endosphere | place: USA: Tennessee... | reverse complement strand
AGGGGAGGAAGGACTCGAACCCTCGCATGTCGGAATCAAAATCCGATGCCTTAACCAACTTGGCGACTCCCCTACACAGGACCGAAGCCTTTCGGCTCCGGACCGCAACCTTCTCAGTCTTCGGCCCACCCGACCAGCGGGTGCTGCTGCAGACTGCGGCACATTCTTGCGACCCAGCCGGGCGGCAGATTCTCCGGAATCTGCGCCACGGGTCGCTCGAGCGTGCCCGCTCTGGCAAACACCGCACTGCCCGAACCGCTCATCCGACTGTTGCCGAAGCGCTCGTTCAGCACGCTCGCTGCCTGCGCCACCTCAGGGCAAACCGCCTCCGCGGGGGGCTGCAGGTCGTTTCGCCCAAAGGCGAACTCGCGAGTGTCTGCAAGAAAGCCTTCAAGTATAACAGCGTCGGTGTTGCGAACGAGCAGCGGACTGTCGAAGATCGCGCGTGTTTCGATGCCTTGTGGCGGCTTCACGATCGCGAGCCACTGCACCGGCACTTGAACAGGGGTCAGCCGCTCGCCGATGCCTTCGACGAAGGCGTTGCGCCCGCCGATGAAGAACGGCACGTCGGCGCCGAGTGTGAGTGCAATGCCAGCGAGTTCTTCGCGCGGCAAGTTCAGCGCCCAGAGCCTGTTCAGTGCCAGTAGCGTGGATGCTGCATCCGAACTGCCTCCGCCCATGCCGGCGCCAGCAGGCACTTGCTTGTCGATCGAGATGTCGGCGCCGAACGACGTGCCGCTGAACTGTTGCAGTGCCCGCGCGGCACGCAGGCAAAGGTCGTCAGCAGGCAGTTCGGCGCCGAGATCGCGGCGCGCCAGACGAGCGTCGTCGCGTCGCTCGAAGTGCAGCGTGTCGCACCAGTCGATCAGCACGAACAGCGACTGCAGCAGGTGATAGCCATCGGGGCGCCGTCCAATGACGTGAAGGAAGAAGTTCAGCTTCGCCGGTGCGGCCACGTCGTAGAGCGCGCGCAGAGCCATGGGAGTGAGTCTTCCGCCTACTGCGGCGCGTCGAGCTTCGCGCGTACGGTGACGGCCGGCGCGCGCGCGCGGGACGCAGCCACCGCTGCCTGGTCGAACCGCGCCAGGTCGACGACCCAGCCGAGCTGCTCGAACCCCGCGCCGCCCGGCGGTGCCAACGGGTGGCTCGCGGCGCCAGGCCATGGGCGCCCGCGGAGCCAGTCGAACAACGCGGCGAGCGGCAGGCTTTCGCCGAGCACTTCACGCGTGAGCCCGTCCAGATCAGCAAAGCGCCGTTCTCCCTGCGGCGTTGCCAGCACCACGTTGCCCGGCGCCCAGCGCGCTTGCGCGAGCATGCTGCCGAGTGGCGTCGAGAGATTCAGCCGTCCGACGCGCGCATCGCCTTGCAGCTCGAACACGGCGCTCAACGAGCGGCCGGCACTTTGCGGCGTTGCCGCGACGTTGACTGCGAGACGTCCCGACAAGCTCTCGCTCGACGGCGCTTCGCCGGGTGGCGAGACGGTCGCGCACGCCGCGAGCAACAGCGCCGCCACGAACGCCGCTGAACGGGAGGCGAGGGTCACAAGTCGACCCGCAGCCGGGCAAGCGTTTCGCGCAGCACGTCGTTGGCAGCGTCACGCCCGCGCGCTTCGCGCCAGATGCGCTTGGCTTCCTCCGGCTGCCCGCTGACCCATAGCACCTCGCCGAGGTGCGCGGCGATTTCGGCGTCGGGTTGCGAGCGATAGGCGTCGCGCAGCAGGCGAACTGCTTCTGCATGGTTGCCGAGCCGGTATTCGACCCAGCCGAGGCTGTCGGTGATGGAAGGCTCTCCGGGGCTCAACTCCAGCGCCTTCTTGATCAGCGTGCGCGCCTCGGGCAGCCGCACATTTCGTTCGGCAAGCGAATAGCCGAGCGCGTTGTACGCATGCTGGTGATCGGGCTTCAGCTCGATGACCTTGCGCAGCAAGCGCTCCATATCGTCGAGCCTGTTGAGCTTCTCGTACATCATCGACTGCTCGTACAGCAGATCGACGTCGTTCGGATATTTCTGGTTGCCCTGCGCCAGCACCTTGGCGGCTTCGTTCCACTGCTTGGCGTCGCGCATCACCTGCGCTTCGGCCATCAGCTTCGCGCGCGCGTCGGCCGGCGTGCGTTCCGGTGCACGGCGGATCAGCTCTCGCGCCTGCGCCAGCTTGCCGTCCCGGGCCAGCAAGGACGCCCGGCGCGCCTGCACCTCGAGCACGCGCTGCGGGCTGTCGATCTTCGCGAGCCAGGCGTCGGCGCCCCGCATGTCGCCTTGCTGCTCGGCCGCCTGCGACAGCAGCAGCCAGCCGCGCGACAGCGCGTCTTCCTGCGTCTGCGGCGCATCTTCGTCGTCGTCGCTCTCGCTGTCCGCTGCGGCCGGCCGGGCGGTGGGACCTTGGGCCTGCACCAACGCGATGTACTTCTGCAGCGCGACGGTGGCCGGCCCCGGTTCGCGCAGCTGAAGATGCAAGGCTCCGAGCGTGAGCCAGGCCTGTGCCATGTCGGGCGCATTGCGGGTCAGCGTTTCAAGCTGCGGCGCGGCGTCGGCAAAGCGCTGGGCGTTGAGCAGCGAGCGCACGTAGAGCAGGCGCACCGCGTTGCTGTCGGGCTTGCCCTTCAAGTGGTCGAGAACGATCGCCTCGGCGGCCTTGTCCCCCGCGGGGAACTCGAGCGCCAGCGCGGCCGGCGCTTCGCTCGTCGGATCGAGCTGAAAAGCGCGTTGGGCTTGGGCGAGCGCCTTGGCCGTGTCTCCTGCGGCGAGCCAGGCCCGGCCCACCGCCACGCGCGCCGGCAGCTGCGTGGCCGGCGTGTCGATCGAGCCTTGCAGCGCCTGTTCGATCAGCGTCGCCGTGGCGGGCCGGTCGGGCGCGCGGGCGTACGAACGCGGCAGCGATGTGATCAGCGCAACCTTCTGAGGAGCGGGTGTGAGGCGCAGCAAGGCCTGGAGCGGCTCGAGCGTTTCGCCGATGCGGTTCAGCGCAATCAGCAACTGGATCTGGTAGCGCAGCGCTTCTAGCGATTCGGGCAGAGTCTGGCGCCATGCCCGCACTGCCTGCAGCGCCTGGTCGCCGGCACGAGCTTGCACGGCGATGTCGGTGGCCCGGCGGAACAGCTGGTCGTCAGGGCTGCGCCGCGCCGCATCCAGCATGATCTGGTAGGCCTCGCCGGGCTCGCCGTCGCGCTGCTGGATCTCGCCGATCAGCAGCTGATAGAACAACTGGCGGTCGAGCTTGGAGTTTTCGACCGGCGCCTTCTTCTCCGCTTTCGTGTCTTCGCCCACAGGCGCAGGCGCAGACGCGGGCGCCCCCGGCGCGGTTGATTGGGCCGTCGCCGGATGCGCGAAGGTCAGCGAGGCCAGCAGCGCAGCCAGGGCACGCAAGCGGCCGGGTCGGATCGTGAAGGCTGGCATCGCAAATACTCCGGGGACAAGGCTCGATTCTAGGACTGCATCTGGGAGTTCACGGCTCGTCGATAATTCCCCTTCCATGCCAGAGTTGCCGGAAGTCGAGGTCACGCGCCAGAGCTTTGCGATGCGTATCCGGGGTGCGCGCGTCGACGCCGTCCGCCTCGGCAAACCGCTGCGGTGGCCGCTCGGCTGCGACCCGGAATCGCTCGTTTCGCAAGCCGTCGGTGACGTCACGCGGCGCGGTAAATATTTGTGGCTGGCACTCGAGCGCGGCGGGTTGCTGATGCACCTCGGCATGTCGGGCTCGCTCGCCTTCAGCACGGCGAGCGGCTCGCCCGGGCCCCACGATCACTTCGACCTCGTCACGAGCCATGGCACCTTGCGACTGACCGACCCCCGGCGCTTTGGCGCGGTCGTGTGGTCGAGCGCGCCGGACGCCGGTGTGGCCGCGAAGCTGCTTGCCGGTCTGGGCCTGGAGCCGTTCGACCCCGCGTTCGACGGTGCTCATCTGCACGCGGCGCTGCGAGGTCGCCGGGTGGCGATCAAACAGGCGCTGCTCGGCGGCGAGATCGTGGTCGGCGCCGGCAACATCTACGCGTGCGAAGCGCTGTTCGAGGCGCGCATCGACCCGCGCACCCGAAGCGACCGCCTGAGCCGACCGCGCTGCGACCGGCTGGCCGATGCGGTACGGCAAACGCTTGCCCGCGCGCTCGAGCTGGGCGGCTCGACGCTGCGCGACTTTCGCGACGCCCACGGCATGGCAGGCGAGTTCCAGCTGCAGGCACGCGTGTACGGGCGCGAAGGGCAGTCCTGCGTGCGCTGCGGCGGCAGCGTGCGCCGCATCGTGCAAGGCCAAAGAGCGACGTTTTTTTGTCCCGGTTGCCAACGTCGCTGAGCACGCGACAGCAGCACCAGCAGTACGTCACACTCCACTCGTGAGCAGATGTTTCCTGCGGTCTGCGCGCCAGGCCATGCGATACCATGCGCCGGATTCGCTCCTCGGCGCTTGCGCCAGCCCCACGCCGACACATGACGACCTCGTTCGCCACCAGTCTCGACGCCCTGACCGGCTGGCGGACCGTGCTCGGGCAGCGACTGGGCGAGGCGTCCAGGTTTCTCGACGATCACGATCTCGTCGACAGCGCGGCCGCCGCCCAGATGGCTGCGCTGCGCGAACGGCTCGCGAACGACAAGCTCGTGCTCGCGTTCGTCGCCGAGTTCTCGCGCGGCAAGTCGGAGCTGATCAACGCGATCTTTTTCGCCGACACCGGGCGGCGCGTTCTGCCGGCCACGCCCGGACGCACGACGATGTGCCCTGTCGAGCTGGCCTGGGACGCCGATGAGCCGGCTTCCCTGATGCTGCTGCCGATCGAGACGCGCAACGAGGGGCTGTCTCTCGGCGAACTCCGCAGCCAGCGGCGCGCGTGGAAAGTCGTGCCGCTGCAGCTGGGCGACCCCGATCAGCTCGCGCAGTCGTTGCAGGAAGTGACGCGCACCGACTGGGTGTCGCAGGACCAGGCCCGTACGCTCGGCTTCTGGGACGATTCGCGTCCCGACGACAACCCGCCGGTCGACCCGAACGGCCGCGTCGAGGTACCCGCCTGGCGTCACGCACTGATCAACTATCCGCATCCGCTGCTGAAGCAGGGCCTGGTTGTGCTCGACACGCCGGGGCTCAACGCGATCGGCGCCGAACCGGAGCTGACGCTGAGCCTGCTGCCCAGCGCGCATGCGACCGTCTTCATCCTGGGCGCCGACACCGGCGTCACGAAGTCCGACCTGGAGATCTGGCGCGACCACCTCGGCCCGCACGCCCCGACCCGCTTCGTTGTGCTGAACAAGATCGATGCGCTGGTCGACCCGCTCGCGACCCGCGAACAGGTCGATGCGCAGATCGAGAGCCAGCGCCGCGAGACGGCGCGCACGCTGGGCATCGACGCGCGTCGGGTGTTCCCGCTTTCGGCGCGCCAGGCACTTGCGGCACGTGTCGTCGACGACCCGGTCACGCTCGAAGCGAGCCGGCTGCCCGAGCTGGAGGTGGCGCTCGGCACGCAGCTGCTGCCGCAGCGCCGCAAGGTGCTCGAAGACGTCGTGCTCGACGGTGCTCAGCAGATCGAGAATCACGTGGCCCGCCGCCTCGGCGACCACCGCCGCCAGCTTGCCGAACAGATGCTCGAGCTGCGCGGCCTGCGCGGCAAGAGCGGCGCGAAGCTGCGGCTGATGCTGCAGCGGGTCGAGACCGAAGCGGCCGAGTTCGAGCAATGCACGGTGCGGCTGCAGGCGCTTCGCGTGGTCCACAGCCGGATGCTGAAAGACACGCTGGTCGGTCTGTCGTCCGACCGGCTGCGCGAAGAGGTCGGCGCGATGCAGTCGGCGATGAATGCATCGCTGCTCAACCTCGGTGCGAAGAAGGCATTCATCGCGCTGTGCGAACGGCTGCGCGCCCTGCTCGAGGCGGCTCAGGGCAGAAGCGCCGAAATGCGCGACATGCTGGGCGCGTCGTTCACGAAGCTGAATGCCGAATTCGGCTTCAGCCTTGCGCTGACCAAGGTGCCCGATCTCGAACGCTTCACCAACGAGCTGCGCCTGATCGAGCGCAACTATGTGCAGTACCTCGGCCTGACGCAGGCACTGCGCCTGTCGCAGCCGAAGTTCATGGAGCAGTTCCGCCGCATGCTCGTCTCCAAGCTGCGGGTCGTGTTCGAGAACGCGACCGGCGAGCTGGAGATGTGGAACAAGTCGACCTCGGCGCAGATCGATTCGCAGCTGCGCGAACGGCGCCGCAATTTCCGCCGCCGACGCGAGTCGCTCGAGCGGGTGCAGAACGCAGCGAGCGATCTCGAGCTTCGCATCGCCGAACTCGAAGAGCAGGACGGCCGGCTGCAGAGCTTTCTCGCGCGTGCGCGGCAACTGCTCGAAGACCTTCGCGAGCAGGCCTGCGCCGGCCCGCAGACCGTCACCGACCTGATGACGCTGGCGGTGCCGCTGAACGACGAGTCTGTCGTGCCTTTGCGTCGTGCGCAGGGCTGAACGCGAGCCTCCCGGCGCCGACTTCTCGACCCGGTTGATCGAATGGCAGCGCAGCCACGGCCGGCATGCGCTGCCGTGGCAGAACACGCGTGACCCCTACCGCGTGTGGCTGTCCGAGATCATGCTGCAGCAGACGCAGGTCGCGACCGTGCTCGGCTATTACGAGCGCTTTCTGCAGCGCTTTCCCGATGTCGCCGCGCTCGCCGCTGCGCCGCTGGACGACGTGCTCGCGCAGTGGAGCGGGCTCGGCTACTACAGCCGCGCGCGCAATCTGCATCGTTGCGCTGGCGCCGTCGTCGCACATCACGGCGGTGCATTTCCGCGCAGCAGCGAACAGCTCGCGCAGTTGCCGGGCATCGGCCGTTCGACGGCCGCCGCGATTGCCGCGTTCTGCTTCGGCGAGCGGGTCGCAATCCTCGACGGCAACGTGAAGCGCGTGCTCACACGGGTGCTCGCGTTCGATGGCGACCTGGCCCAAGGTGCGAACGAGCGTGCGCTCTGGTCGCAGGCGAGCGCGCTGCTGCCGGAAAACGGCGGCATCGAGGCTTACACCCAGGGCCTGATGGACCTTGGTGCAACGATCTGCCTCGCGCGCGAGCCGTCGTGCCTGCTGTGTCCGGTGCAGCCGCTGTGTGTTGCGGCCGGCACCCACACGCAATCTCGCTTCCCGGTCAAGAGCCGCAAGCTCAAGCGCGGCACGCGTGAGCACGTCTGGCTGTGGCTGCGCTGGCGTGATCTGATCTGGCTTGTGCAGCGACCCGACAGCGGTGTCTGGGCGCGTCTGTGGAGCCTCCCCGAGTTCGACTCGATCGACGCCTTCGATGCCGTCAGCGCGTCGTGGCCGGGCAGTGCCGAGCCGCTGCCGAGCTTCACGCACGTGCTGACTCATCTCGATTGGACTTTGCACCCGCTGCGCTGGACCGTGCCCGCCCGAACCGGCGAAAAGACGGTAGCCGCCATCGTCGCGGCCTGGCCCAGCGGGCGGTGGCTTCACATCGATGAAGCACTCGCCGCTGGGTTGCCGGCGCCGCTGCGCAAGCTGCTCGTCTCGCGCCGCGCTACTTGACGACGCCCTTGCTGCGCAGGAAGTCGTCGACCAGCTGCAGCCGCACCATCGGATCGGTCAGCTCCATCAGTTTTTGCTTCGCGGCCTGTGGAATAGGCAGGATCTCGCACCAGCGGTTGCCGACCCAGGCGGCGTCGTCGAAACGGTAGGGCTCGAGGAACGGGGGTGCATTCGAGGTCTTCAGCGCTGCAATGGCACTGGCGAGGCCGCGTACCGTGTCGAGCAGCGCCGAGCTTGGCGCCAGCGTCTCGTCGTCCGGCCAAAGCGTGGTCTGGGCCAGCCACAGGCCGTCGTCGCGCTGTGTCGGCGAAGTGAGCGAAAAGCGCTGCGTGCCGCGGCAGCGAACCTGCAGGATGTTGGGCTGCTCGCTGTCCACGTCGATCAGCTCGGCCAGCGTGCCGATCGTCTCGAATTCGACCTTGCGCTTGGTCTTGCCCGCCTCGGAGCCGCTGCGCAGAGCGACGACGCCGAACGGCTGGCGCTCGCGCAGGCAGTCGGTGACCAGGTCGAGGTAGCGCGCTTCGAACACCCTCAGCCGCAACAGGCCGCCAGGAAACAGCACTGCCTGAAGCGGGAACAGGGGCGTCGGCTGCTGCGCCACGGACGTCTCAATCGCGGGCATCGAGTTCGCGGTGACGAATGAGCGTTGCGGCCCGGCCGCGGAAATGCTCGGCCAGCGTCTCGGCAAAGTACACCGATCGATGTTGTCCGCCGGTGCAGCCGATCGCGACGGTCAGGTAGCTGCGCTGGTCGTCTTCGAACGATGGCAGCCAGCGGGCGAGGAACGCCGCGATCTGCTCGAGCATCTCGTTGACCTCGGGTTGCGCGCGCAGATAGTCGGCCACCGGCACGTCGCGCCCCGTCAGCGGCCGCAGCTCGCGGACGTAATGCGGATTGGGCAACACGCGCACATCGAACACGTAGTCTGCGTCCAGCGGCACGCCGTGCTTGAACGCAAAGCTCTCGAAGACAAGCGTCAGCCGGTTGTGTCCGGCGCCGACCAGGTCGCGCACCCAGACGCGCAGCTGCGCCGGGCGCAACTGACTCGTGTCGAGCACGGTCGATACCTCGCGCAGTTCCGCCAGCAATTCGCGTTCTAGCTCGATCGCATCGATCAGCGCGCGTCGGCTGTCCGGTTCGCTGTCCTCCTTGCGCCTGCCCGCGGCCTGGCCCGTTGCAAGCGCGCGCTCCTCCGTCAACGGGTGGAGGCGCCGCGTTTCGGAAAAGCGTCGCACCAAGGCGTCGGTGCTCGCGTCCAGGAACACGACCTGGATCGCGACACCTTCGTCGCGCAACTGCTGCAACAGCGGCAGAAGGTGCGGCAGCGACTGCGCACTGCGCACATCCACCGCGATGGCGACGCGCCGGTCGAGCCGCGCCCGCTCGAGCTTCAGGAAGTCGCGCAGCAGTTCGGGCGGCAGGTTGTCGACGCAGTAGAAACCGGCGTCCTCGAGCGCGTGCAGCGCGACCGACTTGCCGGAGCCCGAAGTGCCGCTGACAACGACCACTTCACCCGACGTCGGAACGTCTGGCCCGTCGGCCGGCGGCTGTGGCGAGCCGGCGGGTCGCGCCATCGGACCGCTGCCGCTCATGAGCGTCTGCGAGCGCGCGCTGGCGCAGCAGGTGCAGAGGCCGGTGTCGAGCCGACCGACAGCATTTCCTGCGCATGCGCGAGGCTGGTATTCGAGAGGCGTTCGCCGCCGAGCATTCGAGCGATCTCGGCGACGCGCACCTCGCCGGTCACGCTGTGCACGCTGCTGAACGTGCTGCCTTCTTGCGCCTGCTTCGACACGACGAAGTGGTGGTCGGCGCAGGCAGCCACTTGCGGCAGGTGCGTGACCGCGAGCACCTGGCGATCGCGCCCGAGCTGTTTCATCAGGCGGCCCACCGTCTCGGCCACCGCTCCGCCGACGCCGGCGTCGATCTCGTCGAAGATCAGGGCGCCGCTGGCAGCGGCGCCATCGGCCCCGTCATGCGCTGCGGTGCTCGTCGTGACGGCGATCGCCAGCGCGATCCGGGAAAGCTCGCCGCCCGACGCCACCTTCGCGAGCGGTCGCGGCGTGCTGCCTGCATGGCCCGCCACCAGGAACTCGGCCGATTCGAGCCCGAACGATTGCGGCGATTCCTGCGTCATCAGCGCGATCTCGAAGCGGCCGCCCGCCATCCCGAGCTGCTGCATCGCCTGCGTGACAGCAGCGGCCAGTTTGGGTGCGCCGCTGCGCCGCGCGCTGCTGACTCGCTTCGCTTCGAGCTGGTACTCGCGCAGCGCGGTTTCGCTCGCGCGCTGCAAACCATCCAGATCCGAGGCGGCATCGAGCGCCCGCAGCTCGCTGCGCCACTGCGCAAGCAGCGCCGGCAATTCTTCAGGCGCACGCCGGTAGCGTCGCGCGAGACTCATCCAGGCCGAGAGCCGCTCATCCAGGGCCTGCAACCTCTGCGGCTCGAGCTCGGTGCGATTCAGGTAGCTCGACAGCGTGTGCGCCGCGTCCTGCAACTGCGCCTGCGCGCCTTGGAGCACCTCGATCGTTGCGGCCAGCTGCGTGTCGAACTGCGCCACCTGCTCGAGCGCATGCATGGCACGGCCGGTCAGCGCTTCGGCGTTGTCGTCGGCTTCGGAGATCGCGTCGAGCGCGCCGCGCGCCCCATCGATCAGGGCCTGGCCGTTCGCGAGCCGTTTGTGCTCGGCCTCGAGTTCGGGCCACTCGTCGGCGCCCGGCCCGAGCTTGTCCACTTCGCCGATCTGCCACGCCAGTCGCTCGCGCTCGCGCTCGAGCGACTCCTGCGAGCCGCGCGCTGCGGCCAGCGCCTCTGTCGCCTGTTTCCACTGCGTCCAGCGCAACGCGAGAGGCGCACTGTCGATGCCGGCAAAGCCGTCGAGCAGCGCGCGCACCGCTGCCGGCCGCGTCAGGCTCTGCCATGCATGCTGGCCGTGGATGTCGACGAGCGCGTCGGCGGCTTCGCGCAG
>Ga0075370_10001385_pt1 | contig 10451 bp, 9 predicted proteins | sample EndMethybrTD3035_FD_71398 | JGI IMG/M metagenome (GOLD analysis project Ga0075370, IMG submission 71398) | Populus endosphere microbial communities from Tennessee, USA - Endosphere MetaG P. TD hybrid TD303-5 | ecosystem: Host-associated > Plants > Roots > Endosphere | place: USA: Tennessee... | reverse complement strand
AAGCCGACCTTCAGCTGCGGCAGCAGGCCGATGGCGAGGTTGACGTGGCCGGCCTCCATCTCGTCGCGAAGATTGACCGCCGTGTTGCGAACCGTGCTGAGCGAAACGCCGGGCGCAAGGCGCGCCAGTTCATTCACCAGCTTGGGCAGGAAGTAGATCTCCCCGATATCCGTCATGCCGACGGTGAAGGCGCGCGTCGAAGCCGCCGGGTCGAACGAGGCTTGCTTGTTGATCGCAGCGTGGATGACCTGCAAGGCGCGCGCGGTCGGTTCGGCGAGCTGTTCGGCAAAAGGCGTGGGCTCCATGCCATTGGCCGTCCGCAGGAACAGGGGATCGTCGGTCAGCTTGCGCAACCGAGCCAACGCATTGCTGACCCCGGGCTGCGACAGGCCGAGGTTTTCGGCCACCTTCGAGATCCTCCGGTCGGTGAGGATCTGCTGGAAAACAACCAGCAGGTTGAGGTCGATGTCCCTGAGCTCCACGTGCGTCTCCATTCGCGAAATCAATCTGCACTATTCCTCACATTCTATTGATCGATGACCGGCGAATCGCGATGATTCGACCATCCCACGACGTGCCACAGATAACAGGAGACGGATATGGATGACGCATCGGTCGTCTTTCCCAAGCAGATCCATTGGGAAGACCAGGGCACCAGCCGCATTCCCTTCATGGCCTACACGCAGGCCGATCAGCATCGCCGGGAGCTCGAACGCCTCTTCTATCGCGGCCACTGGTGCTACGTCGGGCTGGAAGCCGAGATCCCGAACGCCGGCGATTTCAAGCGCACGGTGATCGGGGAGCGTTCCGTGATCATGGTGCGCGACGCCGATGGCGCCATCAACGTCGTCGAGAACGTCTGCGCCCATCGCGGCATGCAGTTCTGCCGCGAGCGGCATGGCAACCGCAAGGACGGCGGCTTCACCTGCCCCTATCACCAGTGGAATTACACGCTCAAGGGCGACCTGCAGGGCGTGCCCTTTCGCCGCGGCGTCAAGCAGGACGGCAAGGTCAACGGCGGGATGCCGGCCGACTTCAAGCCGTCGGAGCACGGCCTCAACAAGCTGAAGGTGGCGACGCGCGGCGGCGTGGTCTTCGCATCCTTCGACGCGGAGGTCGAGTCGCTCGAGGACTTCATGGGCCCGGCGATCCTGGGCTACTTCGATCGCCTGTTCAACGGCCGCAAGCTGAAGATCCTGGGCTACAACCGACAGCGCATTCCGGGCAACTGGAAGCTGATGCAGGAGAACATCAAGGACCCCTACCATCCGGGCCTGCTGCATACCTGGTTCGTCACCTTCGGGCTCTGGCGCGCGGACAACAAGTCGCAGCTGAAGATGGACGCGCACCACCGCCACGCGGCCATGATCTCGACCCGCGGCTCCAGCGGCAAGGCGGAGCAGGTCACGCAGGTCTCCAGCTTCAAGGAGAGCATGCAGCTCCACGACGACCGCTTCCTCGACATCGTGCCCGAGCCCTGGTGGGGCGGCCCGAGCGCGGTGATGATGACGCTGTTCCCGAGCGTGATCTTCCAGCAGCAGGTCAACAGCGTCTCGACCCGGCACATCCAGCCGAGCGGTCCAGGGAACTTCGACTTCGTCTGGACGCACTTCGGCTTCGAGGACGATGACGAGGCCATGACGCAGCGGCGCCTGCGCCAGGCCAATCTCTTCGGGCCCGCCGGCTTCGTGTCGGCGGACGACGGCGAGGTGATCGAGCTGTCGCAGAAGGGCTTCGAGCAGAAGCCTTTCCATCGCACGCTGGCCGAGCTGGGCGGGCGCGAGGTCGGCGACACGGAGCACATGGTCACCGAAACACTCATTCGCGGCATGTACGAGTACTGGCGCAAAGTCATGGAGGCTTGAACGATGGACTTCCAGGACTATTTCGAGCTGAATCAGCTGTACGCCAACTACGCGACCGCGGTCAGCTCCGGCGAGTGGGAGCTCTGGCCCGAGTTCTTCATCGACGATTGCACCTATCGGCTGCAGCCGCGCGAGAACTTCGAGCGGGGCTTTCCGCTCGCGACGCTGTCCTTCGAGAGCAAGGGCATGCTGAAGGACCGGGTCTATGGCATTCGCGAGACGCTCTTCCACGACCCGTACTACCAGCGCAATGTCACCGGTGCGCCGGTGGTCCGCAAGTCCGAGCCCGGCCGCTATGAATGCGAGGCCAACTACGCGGTGTTTCGCACCAAGCTCTCCGAGCTGTCCTCGGTCTTCAACGTCGGGCGCTACATCGACGTCGTCGTGCGCACCGGGCAGGGACTGAAGTTCGCCTCTCGCCTCGTCATCTACGACAGCGAGATGATCCCCAACTCCGTCATCTATCCGATCTAAGGAAGCTATGAGTGATGTGCAATGGACCGATGCCGCGCCGGTCGACGACGTCCCGGCGGATGACGTGATCGGCGTCGTCGTGGACGGCCATGATGTCGCGCTCTACAGCGTCGACGGCCAGATCTACGCGACCGACAACATCTGCACGCACGGGCACGCGCGGCTGTGCGAGGGCTTCCTGGAAGGCCACGAGATCGAATGCCCCCTGCACCAGGGCAGGTTCGATGTCCGCAACGGCCAGCCGCGCTGTGCCCCGGTGACGGAGGCGATCAAGTCCTACCCGGTCAGGATCGAAGGCGGCCGCGTGTTCCTCGCGCTGGACTGATCGCTGGGGCCGGACATCCGGACGCGAAGGACGCGAAGGTTGCCGAAGGGCGCGAAAGAACAGCCGAATGAACACCGAAACCATCGTCATCGTGGGTGCCGGCCAAGCCGGGGGCTGGGCCGCGCAGACGCTGCGCAGCGAAGGATTCAGGGGGCGCATCGTCCTGATCGGCGACGAGCCTCATCGCCCCTACGAGCGGCCGCCCCTGTCCAAGGCGGTGCTTGCGGGCGATGCGCATGCGGACAGTACCAGCCTGGTGAAGCCCGAGGCTTTCGACCTGCTCGACATCGACTGGCGGCCGAAGGTCAGCGCGACGCGCATCGAAAGGGCCGCCAAGCTGCTGCACCTGACGCAGGGCGAGCCGGTGCACTACGACAAGCTGATCCTGTGCAACGGCGGCCGGGCGCGCCGGCTGGATGTCCCGGGCGCGGAGCTGCCCGGCGTCCACACCCTGCGCAGCATCGAGGATGCGGCGGCGCTGGGCGCGGCCCTGTCGACCGGCAAGCACCTGCTCATCGTGGGCGGCGGCTGGATCGGCCTCGAAGTGGCGGCCACCGCGCGGAAGAAGGGCATGCAGGTGACCGTGGTCGAGGCCCTGCCCCGGCTGTGCGAACGCACGGTGCCGCCGCTGGTCTCCGACTACCTGCTGCGGCTGCATCGCTCGCACGGCGTGGAGGTCGTGCTCGGCACGGGCGTGAAGCAGTTCGCCCGCACGCCTGAAGGCGGCTTGTCCGCCACGCTCGGCGACGGGCGCGACATCGCCTGCGATGCCGTGCTCGTCGGCATCGGCCTGGTCGCCAACGACGAGCTCGCGCGCGAAGCCGGACTGGCGTGCGAGGGCGGCGTGCTGGTCGATGCGCAGTGCCGCTCTTCGGATTCGGACATCCTGGCAGCCGGCGACGTCGCGGCCTGGCATTGCGAATGGGCGGGGCGGCGGATGCGGCTCGAGTCCTGGCAGAACGCCCAGGAGCAAGGCATTGCGGCCGCCCGCGCGGCGCTCGGCATTGCAGTGAATCACCAGCCGCTGCCCTGGTTCTGGTCGGACCAGTACGACGTCAATCTGCAGATCTTCGGCATGCCCGCGCCTTCGCATCGGGTGGTGGTGCGGGGCGATCCGGACAGCCGCAGCTTCGTGGTCTTCTTCCTCGACGAGGACAAGGTCGTCGCGGCACTGGGCCCCAATGCGGCCAAGGATCTGCGATTCGCACGGCGCCTCATCGAGCGCCGCTCCAGCGTCGAGCCGGAGCGGCTTGCTGACCTCGAGGTGCCGCTGGCAAAGATGTGAAGTCTCGCCGCATCTCGGCCGGCGCAGGCCGATTCAGCGAGTCTTAACCCCAGGCCCGCGTCATCAGTTCGTCCATCGCATCCGTGATCTGTTGCCCATGCTCCGCAAGTGATTCGACGACAGGCCCAAGCTGGTCGAGGGCTACAGATGCCGTCTGAAGTGGATTGAGTACCACCTCCACGCCCCCGACGCTGAAGATCGGATTCATCCGAGATCCGGATATGGACGCGCCAGCAGGGGCGCTCTGGCGGAGCACCAGCGGAACGACAACGCGACGACGATAGGCGTCGAATCGCGCGGACTGGATGACTACGACGAACGGAATGCTTTCCTTTTGGCTGCCCTTGTTGCGATGGACATCGAATTGCGCCATCGGCGTCAGAGGGTCGAGTGTTCGTCAGCGAACGAACCGAACTTGCTGTCGAACTCGTTCCAGGCTTCGGCGCTGGCCCTCGCCCAGTCGCGTTGCGCCTTTCGTCGGGTGTCCCCCTGGGCTCGCGCCTCCTGAAGCTCTTTCATGTCCTGGGGAGAGATCATGTATGCAGCGGGCCGGCCATGGCGCGTGATGATGATTGGCTCACGCTGCGCCTTGTCAAGCAGCTGGCCGAATCTGTTCTGCGCATCGACGGACGTGACAGTGATCATGATTCCATCCCAAGAAGGTAGCTAACCTGTACAGTTTAGTGCGGCCGATGAGCTTATGTCGAGATCGCCGTCCTGGATGGATGGATCGAAGATCAGGCGATCGTCATCAAACTCGCGTTGCCCCCCGCCGCCGCGGTGTTCGTGCTGACGGCGCGCTCGACCACCAGGGCTTCCAGCGGCACCTCTCCGGTCTCTGGGGCGAAGCGTCGAAGGCTGACGATGGGCCCGTCGCGTTCGGCCAACCGTGCCGAGGCAGCCAGCAGGTCGGCGTCGCTGCCCTGGTGGAGGGCGACATCGAACTCCACGCCGGGCGCCGCCCAGTCGCTGGCCAGCGCAATCGCCTCCTGCACCTCCAGCGGCAAGCTCGCGCGCAGGGCCAACGTCTCGGGCCGCGAAGGCCAGATCACGCGGCAGCCGACGAGCAGCGCGCCTGCCAACTGCAAGAGCAGCGAATCGTCGGACGCTGCCAGGCACAAGGCAGCTTCGCGAGCTTGCAGCGAGTAGACGTTGCGCTCCCCGGTCGGCCCCGCCAGCAGCCTGGCGCTGCGAGGGCCGATCAGCTGGGCAAGCTGCCGGCATTGCGCGGCGGCACCATGATCGCGGTGGCTGGCCATCCACGACACCAGCGCATCGAATGCAGGTGAAACGGGCGAAGCGGCACTCTCGACGGACGAGCCCGGCAGCCCCAACTCGACCGCACGCGCGAGCACATCCTGAGGGCGCGCCGCTAGCAGACGGTACATGTAGAGCGGCCCGCCGGCCTTCGGACCCGTGCCGGACAGGCCCTCGCCGCCGAAAGGCTGCACGCCGACCACGGCGCCGACCATGTTGCGGTTGACGTAGACGTTGCCGACGCGGGCGCTGGACAGCACCTTGTCGATCGTCTCGTCGATGCGCGTGTGCAGGCCCAGCGTCAAGCCGTAGCCGGTGGCATTGACCTGCGCCATCAGCGCGTCGAGCTCGCGGCGCTCGTAGCGCACCACGTGCAGCACGGGCCCGAAGACCTCCCGCTCGAGCTCGGAGATGCTCTCGAGCTCGATGAGCGTGGGCACGACGTAGGTCCCTGCCTCGACGGCGCCGGGTGCGCAGCGGCCCAGGCGATGGACGCGCCGGCCACGCCGCCGCATGGCTTCGACATGCGCCTCGATGGTGTCGCGGGCGCCTGCGTCGATCACCGGGCCCACGTCCGTGCGCAACAAGGCCGGGTTGGCCACGGTGGCCTCGGCCATCGCGCCGCGCAGCATGTGCAGCAGGCGATCCGCCACATCGTCCTGCACGCACAGAACCCGCAGCGCCGAGCAGCGCTGCCCCGCACTGTCGAAGGCGGAGGCGACCACGTCGGCGACCACCTGCTCCAACAGCGCCGACGAATCGACGATCATGGCGTTCTGTCCGCCTGTTTCGGCAATCAGCGGGACCGGCGCCCCGGTCGGGCCCAGCCGCCCGGCCAGCGTGCGCTGCAGCCCGCGGGCGACTTCGGTCGAGCCGGTGAACATGACGGCCTGGACGCGCCCGTCCGCGACCAGGCGCGCGCCGACGGTGGAGCCGCGGCCCGGCACCAGTTGCAGGGCGGCCGCGGGCACGCCGCCTTCGTGCAGGAGACGAACCGCCTCCGCCGCGATCAGCGAGGTCTGCTCTGCCGGCTTCGCAAGCACCGTATTGCCGGCAGCCAGGGCCGCGGAGATCTGGCCGACGAAGATGGCCAACGGGAAGTTCCACGGGCTGATGCAGACCACCGGTCCCAGCGCGCGATGCGTGCCGCTGTCGAAATCGGCGCGGGCGTGGCTTGCGTAGAAGCGCAGGAAGTCGATGGCTTCGCGCACCTCGGCCACGCCGTTTGCACAGGTCTTGCCGGCCTCGCGGGCCAGCAGTCCGAGCAAGTGCGGCAAGCGCGCCTGCAGCAGGTCCGCCGCGCGTTCCAGGGCGCTCGCCCGCTGTGCCGCAAGGGTGCCGGCCCAGGCTGGTGCGAACTCGGTTGCCGAGCGCAAGGCGGCCTCGATCTCCTCCTCGTCTGCCACGCGAACCCGGCCCACCACATCACGATGATCGGCAGGGTTGCGCACCTGTTTCCAGGCCGTTCCTCCGGATGCGGGCGGCTGCGCCAGCAAGGGTTCGGCTGCCCATTGGACGTCCTCGCCTTGGACCAGGATGGTCTCCAGTTCGCGCAGCGTCTGCTCGTTCGACAAGTCCATGCCCTGCGAATTGCGCCGTGCCTTGCCATAGAGCGCCGCCGGATGGGCGATGGCCGGGTGCGGCCGCCCCAGCTCGCCCTCCTCTTTCGCGATGCGCTCGACCGCGGCCACCGGGTCCTCCACCAGCGATTCGATGGAGATCGTGGGATCGGCGATGCGGTTGACGAAGGAGGTGTTGGCGCCGTTCTCCAGCAGGCGCCGCACCAGGTAGGCGAGCAGCGTCTCGTGCGTGCCCACGGGCGCGTAGATGCGGCAGGGGCGCCCGAGCTTGCCATCTTCGGAGCGGCCGACCACCTGCTCGTACAGCGGCTCGCCCATGCCGTGCAGGCACTGGAACTCGTATTGCCCCGGCTGATAGGCGGCGGGGTCGGCGAGGACGTAGATCGCCGCCATGGTGTGGGCATTGTGGGTGGCGAACTGCGGATAGATCTCCGCCGGCGACGCCAGCAGCTTGCGGGCGCACGCCAGGTACGAAACATCGGTGTAGACCTTGCGCGTGTAGACCGGGAAGCCGTCCTGCCCGTCGACCTGGGCGCGCTTGATCTCGCTGTCCCAATAGGCACCCTTGACCAGCCGGACCATCAGGCGATGGCGGCTGCGGCGGGCCAGGTCGATCACGTAGTCGATCACGTAAGGGCTGCGCTTCTGGTACGCCTGGATCACGAAGCCGATGCCGGCCCAGCCCGCCAGCGCCGGCTCGAAGCACAGCTTTTCCAGCAGGTCCAGCGAGAGTTCGAGCCGGTCCGCCTCCTCGGCATCGATGTTGAGGCCGATGTCGTGGCGCCGTGCCAGCAGCGCGAGGCCGCGCACCACCGGATAGAGCTCGTCCATGACCCGGCCGTATTGCGCGCGGCTGTAGCGCGGGTGCAGCGCGGACAGCTTGATGGAGATGCCGGGCCCGTCGTAAACGCCGCGCCCATTGGAGGCCTTGCCGATGGCGTGGATCGCCTGCTCATAGGACCGGCGGTAGCGATCCGCGTCCTCGGCGGTCATGGCCGCCTCGCCCAGCATGTCGTAGGAATACCGGAAGCCCTGGGCCTCGAGGCTGCGGGCATGCGCCAGTGCGGCCTCGATGGTCTCGCCGGTGACGAACTGCTCGCCCATCATCCGCATGGCCATGTCGACGCCCTTGCGAATCATCGGTTCGCCGCCCTTGGCGATCAGGCGCGCGAGCAGCGCCGACATCGTCGATTCGCTGTGGGTGGCGACCAGCTTGCCGGTCAGCAGCAGACCCCAGGTCGCGGCGTTGACGAAGAGCGATGGGCTGCGGCCCGCATGTTCCTGCCAATGCCCGCGTGCAATCTTGTCCCGGATGAGCGCATCGCGGGTGGCGGCGTCGGGAATGCGCAGCAGGGCCTCGGCCAGGCACATCAGCGCCACGCCCTCTTGCGAAGAAAGCGCATATTCCTGGAGCAGGCCCTGCACCAGGCCCGCGCGCCCGGCGGAATTCTTGCGGTCGCGCAGGCGCTGTGCGATCTGCAGCGCGAGGGCGTTCGCGCGGCCGCCGGTGCCCGCGTCCATCCGGGCCTGCGCCAGGAGCCCGGACACGGCCTCGGGCTCGGGCAAGCGGCAGGCGCGGGTGATGCGCCGGCGAAGCTCGGATGATTCAGGAGGGCCTCCGGCAAAGGCGCCGAAGAGCGTGGCGGGATCGGTGGGTGCGCGCGTGTTCATGGAGCTTGCTGCTGTAGCTGGTGATATTGCGCATAATGCTCCGCGACACGCCGAATGTTCGATCGAAATTCAGCTCATATGCAGGATAAATCACTAGACGATGCCGCCGCTCTGCTCGGCTTGGACAGGCTGGACTTGCGCATCCTGTCGGCACTGCAGGCAGATGGACGCATCACCAACCTGAAGCTCGCCGAAGCCATCGGCTTGTCGCCTACGGCCGTTCTGGCGCGGGTGCAGCGCCTCACGCGGGACGGGTACATCCTCGGCTACGAGGCGCGCTTGAACCCGCTGAAACTGGGCGCGGGCATGTTGGTGTTCGTGGAGGTCCTGCTCGACCGGACCACGCCCAATGTGTTCGACGCGTTCAAGGCCGCGGTCCAGGTGCGGCCGGAGATCATGGAGTGCCACATGGTGGCCGGCGGCTTCGACTACCTGCTCAAGACGCGCAGCGCGGACATGAACGACTACCGGAACTTCGCGGGCACCATCCTGTGGCAGTTGCCGGGCGTGCGCGAGACGCGCACCTATGCCGTCATGGAGGAGGTCAAGAATTCCGCGCGGCTGGCACTGCCCGGTGTCTGAGTACGCGGAAATTCCGGGTGGTCAAAGCACCTGATGGTCCGGGTCGTCGGGGGCAGCGCGGCAGCCGCGCTCAGGACACGCGGTCCATCCAGCCATGCGGGTCCGGCGCACGCCCCTGCTGGATGTCCAGCAGCGCAGCCTTCAGTCGACCCGTCACGGGGCCGGCCCCGCCGTCGCCGATGGTCATGTCGTGCCTGCGCCCCTTCACCTTTCCGATGGGCGTCACCACGGCGGCGGTGCCGCAGGCAAAGGCCTCGCGCAAGCGCCCGCTCGCGGCATCGGCTTGCCACTGGTCGATCGCGTAAGGCTCTTCGCGCACCGTGAAGCCCAGGTCGCGCGCCAGCACGATCAGCGACTCGCGCGTGATGCCGGGCAGGATGGTGCCGGTCAGCGGCGGCGTCTGGAGCGAGCCGTCGTCGAAGACGAAGAACACGTTCATGCCGCCCAGCTCCTCGACCCAGCGCCGCTCGACCGCGTCGAGGAAGACCACCTGGTCGCAGCCCTCGCGGCTCGCCTCGGCCTGCGCGGCGAGGCTGGCGGCATAGTTGCCGCCGCACTTGGCATCGCCGGTGCCTCCCGGCGCGGCGCGGGTGAAGTTCTCGGAGACCCACAGCGTGACCGCGGGCGCGCCGCCCTTGAAATACGAGCCGACGGGCGAGGCGACGACGCAGTAGAGGTAGTCGGACGAGGGCTTCATGCCCACGAGGACTTCCGTGGCGATCATGAACGGCCGAAGGTAGAGGGCCGCGCCCTCCGTGGCGGGAATCCAGTCGCGGTCGATGCGCACCAGCTCGCGGACGGATTCGAGGAACAGCTCCTCGGGCAGCGGGGTCATCGCGAGGCGGTTCGCGGAGTTGCGAAAGCGCCGCGCGTTGGCCTCCGGACGGAACAGCGCAGCGCCGCCGTCAGGCAGGCGATAGGCTTTCATGCCCTCGAAGATCTCCTGGGCGTAGTGGAACACCAGCGTCGCGGGATCGAATTTGAAATCGGCGCGCGCCTGGATCTTGGCGTCATGCCAGCCACGCTCGGGCGTGTAGCGCGCGGTGGCCATGTGGTCGGTGAACACCCGGCCGAAGACCGGGTTCTGCAGCAGCCGCTCGCGCTCGCCGGCTGAAACGGGGGTCACATTTTTTTCGATCGAGAACGTCGATCCGCCATCGTTGCTCATGTCTGCTCCTTCTCTGCAATTGCGAGCCCAGGGCCCGGGGCCGAACAGACGGATTCTGAAGCAGCAGCAGAGAAATCGGACATCCGGACGCAGAGGTCGCGAAGGAACGCAAAGGCGCAAAAGAGACAGAAATCCATTTTTTGGTTTTCCTTTTGCGTCCTTTGCGAAACCTTTGCGACCTCTGCGTCCGGATGTCCGTTCCCGCCTTCCCGACTTCGACTCAGGTCGACGCCCTCTCGATCAT
>Ga0075370_10001383_pt1 | contig 10452 bp, 8 predicted proteins | sample EndMethybrTD3035_FD_71398 | JGI IMG/M metagenome (GOLD analysis project Ga0075370, IMG submission 71398) | Populus endosphere microbial communities from Tennessee, USA - Endosphere MetaG P. TD hybrid TD303-5 | ecosystem: Host-associated > Plants > Roots > Endosphere | place: USA: Tennessee... | reverse complement strand
ATGACACCCCACGTGATGTCCTTGACCAGATCCACTGCTGCACTCGCGTCGACAGCGGTGTGCGTGGCGCCGAACGATGGCGCAACGTCGCGTTTGAACTCATTGGGGTCCACCGCGACGATATGTTTGGCGCCTGCTGCCTTGGCGCCCTGCACCGCGTTCATGCCGATACCACCCACGCCGACAACAACGACAGTGTCACCGACTTCCGTACCCGCCGCCACCGACCCCGATCCGAAACCTGTTGTCACACCGCACGACACCAGCGACGCCGCCTCCAACGGAATCCAGTCATTGATCTTCACCAGGGACCGCTCGGAGGCAACGACGTATTCCGAGAAGGTGCCGACTTGCATCATCGCCATGAGATCTTCGTCGCCGAGATGACGCCTGCGCGTGTGGTCGGTCGTCATCTCCTTGCTGTAGATGTCGGCGCCGACGTCGCAGAGATAGGTCTGTCCTGTGACGCAGAAACGACAACTTCCGCACGCGGGGAAGAACGAGATCGCCACGTGATCACCGGGTTTGAGGGCCGTAACGCCGGGTCCGACCTCCTCGACGACCCCCGAGCCTTCGTGACCGCCGAGCATGGGGAACCACTCGGGCACCGGCACACCGGCCGCCCGCATCAGCTCTTCCATATCCTTGCTCGGCACACTGTCTCCGGTGTAGAAATGCTCGTCGGAATGGCACACACCGGCGTACGCCATCTTGACCAGCACCTCGCCGGCGTGCGGCGGGTCGAGTTCGACTTCGGTGACTTCCCAGTCCACGCCGACACCGCGCAGCACTGCCGCCTTCGATTTCATGAGTCTCCTTCGATCCGGCTACGTTGCCGGCCATCCCACGGTTTTGGTTTCGGTGAAGATCTCCAGACCTTCGATGCCACACTGTCGCCCGATACCGGATTGCTTGTAGCCACCGAACGGTGCGTCAGCGCCGTACCAGAGGCCGCCGTTGATCCCGAGTGTGCCGGTGCGGATCCGGCCGGCGACGCCCTTCGCACGTTCAAGGTCGTCGGCGAACACGACGCCGGAGAGGCCGTAGATCGAGTCGTTGGCGATCCGCACCGCGTCGTCGTCATTGTCAAATCCGATGACCGAGAGCACCGGTCCGAAGATCTCCTCCTGGGCGATCGTCATGGCGTTGTCCACGTCCGCGAACACGGTCGGCTCTACGAAAAAACCCTTCGGAAGGTGTTCGGGCACTCCGCCACCTGTGACGAGTCGCGCGCCCTCCTGCTTGCCCTTCTCGATGTAGGCGAGTACTCGCTCCTGCTGCCGCTTGGACACCTGTGGCCCCTGTAGCACTGAGGGATCCGTCGGATCGCCGTACTTGTTCTTCTCCATGGCGACCTTGACGATCTCGACGGCATCCTCGTACCGAGAATTCGGCACGAGCAGGCGGGTGGGCATCGCGCATCCCTGGCCGGCATGCATGGAGATGAACGCTGACCCACCGACGGCTGTGTCGACGCTGTCCTCGTCGAGAACCAGGTACACCGACTTGCCGCCCAGTTCGAGGAATGTCGGTTTCACCGTCTCTGACGCGGCAGCCATGATGCGTCGACCGGTCGCCGTCGACCCGGTGAAAGCCACCATGTCGACGAGGGGCGACGTGGAGAGGACCTCGCCGACAAGGTGATCGGACGATGTGACGATGTTGACGACGCCGGGCGGAATGTCGGTCTGCTCAGCGATGATTCGCCCGATCCGGGTGGCGTTCCATGGCGTATCGGGTGCGGGTTTGAGCACGACGGTGTTGCCCATCGCCAGGATGGGACCGAGCTTGTTGAGGATGATCTCCAGCGGAAAGTTCCAGGGTGTGACGACACCGACGACGCCGATCGGCTCCTTCCACACCTCACGTGCTGCCGGTGTGCCCATGCCGAACGCGTCCTTGTCCGGAAGCGTTCGCTTCCAGGGGAACTGGCTGATCATGTCGGCGGGCCAGCTGAGCGCCTCTTTGAGCGGTACGTCGAGCTGCGGTCCGAAGGTGCTGAGCATCGGGCAGCCGACCTCGGCGATCAGCTCGCTGCGCAGGTCCTCGCGCTCGGCCTCCAGCGCCGCCTGGAGTTGATGCAGACCGGCGGCGCGAGCCTCGCCGTCACGAGACCAGTCGGTGGTGTCGAAGGCGTGCCGTGCGGCAGCGACCGCGCGTTCCATGTCGGCGCGGGTGCCGTCTGCCGTGCCGCCGAGCACTTCTTCGGTCGCCGGATTGATGTTGTCGAACTGGCGGCCGGTTTCGGATTCGACGAGCTTGCCGTCAATGAGCATGCGGGATTCGTGTGTCACTTTTCAGGTGTCCTTCACCATTGTCGGAGTTCGGCCACGGCACCGGACGGCCGAGGAGCAAGGGTCAGATAGGGGATGAAGCTGCTGTTGCCGCAACGAAGTACGGAGTGCACGACCTCGACGAGATGGTCGGCCTCGACGAGGCCACCCTGCATCTCGCCGCGGTCCATCCACAAGCGGATCGCGGCCTCCATTGCCACGGGATCCCAGGTTTTGTTGAACTCGGTCTGCGAATCGCCCTCGCCACCAAAACAGTCGCCGACCGCCAAGCGAGTGAAGCCGATGTTCGGATGTTCGATGCGCCAAGCCTCGACAAGCTTGTCCATTGCTGCCTTGGACACCGCGTAGGCACCGAGCAACGGCCACGGCGACGAGTAGGAGGCGCTCAGCGAGGACAGAAACACTGCCGATCCCGCGGAGGCAGCAAGGTGCGGCGCGGCGGCCGCGGTGATGAGAGACGCACCGGTCACGTTGGTGGCGAACAACTTCGCCCATTGTTCGCCGTTCACTTCGGCCAGAGGGGAGAGCAAGCCGACGCCGGTTGTGTACACAATTGCGTCGAGACCGCCGAATGCGTCAACGACCTCTGCGATGGCCTCCCGGCAGGCTCCGTCATCGGTGACATCACACGCAACGGCAATCGCGCCTTCGCCCGCTTCCTTGGCGGCGTTCTCCAGCCGGTCGCGTCGGCGGGCCAGAAAAGCGACACGGACGCCCTTGGCGGCCAGCCCGATGCCGATGCACCGGCCCAACCCCGCAGATGCCCCGACGACGGCAACTCTCAACGGCGGTGCGTCAGACATCGGATCTCCTTGAGCAGAGGGCGAGAGCAACATTATCAGCCCGGTAGAAGCGCCATATTCAGTTAGTGGAAACCGACATTTACAACCAGAGTCGGCTATGCCGAAGCGGGGCGCAGAACACTATCGTCGCAGGACTTTTCGCGGTTCTACAGCGAAGCTCAGCAGGAGGCGTTCGAGAACCCGCGCTGCCCGCTCTCGCGCCTTGACGGGCTTGTCGGCGTGCGCGACGAGGAGTGCGGCCTCCTCAACGGCCGCCACCAAGAGGTGGGTCAGTTCCCCTACGGGATGGTCGTCGATGATGCCGTCGGCGATCGCCTCGGACACCATTTCATCTATCAGGGCGATGCTGTTGCTCTCCTGGATGGCGCGCAATGTCTGCCAACCGAGCACCACAGGACCGTCGAGCAGCATGACGCGCTGCACTTCAGGTTCAAGTGCTGACTCGAGAAAGCCGCGCATGCCGGCCGACAGTCGCTCCCACGAGTCCGCGCCGGGTGGCGGCGACGCCAATGAGCGCAGTGTCAGGTCGCGCTCGACCTCCTCGAAGACCGCGCGAAACAGTTCGGCTTTGTCCTTGAAGTGGTGGTAGAACGCGCCTCGCGTGCCGACTCCGGACCTCGTGACCAGATCCGAGATGCTGGTCTCGAAATATCCCTTCTCGACGAACAGCGCGCGGCCCGCGTCGACCAGATCGCGTCGGGTTCGGTCGCCACGCGCCCGGCGTTCGATATCGGTGCCACCACGCTTGGCCATGTCGGTATCGTAGCAACATTCAGCATGAATGTTGCGGACCGTCAGCCGACGATTCCGATCACCGGCATGAGCCCGAGCTCGGCGTGGGACTTGAACCCGGGGGAGGCTTCGCAGATGGCCGGAATCGAGTTCACCGGCTCCATTGCTGTCCATGCATATCCGACGTAGCCGGGCTTGGCGCGCTCACGCGCACGTTGGTCGCCGCGGAGGATCAACTCGGTGCCAGGGTCTCCTTCGATCACGATCCGGTAGTGGTAGTACGGCTCCCAGTCGGGTTTGGGCTCGATGGCGTCGTGCTCGATGAACGAGTAGAGCTCGTGCAAGGTGATGAACGGCCGGCCGTCCACCCACGCCGTCCACAGATGATGCTGGGAAGCGACGGTCCCCGTTTCGATGACCCCCTTCAGGCCGGGCATGTCCATGTCGGCCGAACCCTCGTAGGGGATGTCGCGCGTGGCGACACCGACTTCGACGTCGGTGGTGAATTTCTCCACCGTTTTACCGAGTCCTTCGACCACCATGGTCAGTGACTGTGCGAACAGCGACCACGCATCCGCGAACAGGTTGCCCTTGGCGAACTCATCAGGTGTCTTCCCGAATCCCATCTCGTCCAGGTACTTCAGGGTGTCCCGGTTGAAGTTCACGGCTTCGTAGATGTGAATGTGGTCGGTCTTGCCGACGATGCGAGCCAGCGTGAGCACCAACAGATCTGCGGCGTAGCCGGGATGGATTCCGCCGGCGTGAAACGACGTCCGACCCTCTTGGCAGGCGGCCTCGATCTTCTCTATGTCCGCGCGGTTGGTCTCGGTCCTGTGCCACCATGCGCCACCGGAAGCGACGACACTCTTTCCGCCACGAAGCAGACGACAGATTTCGTCGATGTCGGACCACAGCGGTGCGTAGAAGACACAGTCGGCGTCGATCGCCTCCAGCGCGTCCTTGTCGGTCGTGGCCGAAACGCCGATGGGGGCGACGCCGACGAGTTCACCCGCGTCCCTGCCGACCTTCTCCGGGCGGTTGCACAGCACGCCCACGACATCGAACGTCGGGTTGTGAGCCATGTGTCGCAAGGCGAGCGTGCCGACGTTGCCCATACCCCACTGGATAACGCGGTATTTTCTGCTGCTGGTGGTATCGACGGACATGTTCGCGACGCTACCAACGGCCGGTAATCGGCATATGCGATTCCGTAAACGTCAATTTCCGATACCGGGACGACAACCTTCGTGTTGTATGTTGCCCTCATGGCAGACGACGAGGTTCGCGCGTATGGCTCGGTAGCACCACTCAAAGTCGGCTTGCTCAATGACTATCCGACGAGGGCCGGAACGGACAACGACACTCTCGACAGCCTTCGACTGGTATTCGACGAGGCAGTCGCCTCGGGCCTCGTCGACCGGCCGATCGAGTTGATCGAGCGCAACGTGATCGGGCTGCCGAATGGTACCTACCAAGCCGTCGAGCAGGGTTACGACGAACTGGTGGCTGAGGGATGCCTCGCGATCTTCGGGCCGTATGTCTCCGACAATGCAGTGCCACTCGCAACGCACGCCGACCGGGTAGCCAAGGTTCCCAACATCATCCTGTCGGGGTCGGAGGGTGCGCTGAGTGAATGGACGTTCGCGCTCAACAACGGGTCGATGCCCGAGGAGCCCGTGATGCTGGCCGCGGTGATGCTCGGCGACGGCCGATCCCGGATTGCAATCGCCTACGAGGCATCGCTGATCGGCAAGGAGTACCTCGCATTTGCGGATAAGGCCTATTCGGCCGCGGGTCTGAATATCGTTACAACGGTTGCTATTCCGCAGGTCGAAGCGGACAAGGCCGTGGCGGTGAAACAGCTTCGCGCCGCCGAGCCCGACGCTGTCGTCCATGTCGGGTTCGGTCACGGGCTGTGGGGCTTCTCGGACGCGCTACTCGCCGCCGACTGGGATCCGCCGCGCTATACGACCACCGCCTTCGAGATGGCGCATATCAACGCCGAGTGGAGGCACCATCTGCGCGGCTGGATCGGACTCGACAGCTATGACGAGCGCAATACCGTCGGTCAAGCATTCCTCGACCGGTTCGAGGACAGGTACGGCCGCAGGCCGGGGCACTCGATGCCCGGGCTCGCCCACGACGTCGCGACGGTGATCGTCCGCGGTCTTGCCGCCGCGCGGCCACTGACCGGGGAGGGGGTCAAGGACGGCATCGAGCAGGTGAAGCTCGTCCCGTCGGCCAGCGGAGCACCCGGCACGTTCCTGCGGTTCGGCCGCTTCATCCGGCAGGGCTGGCTGGGATCGGACTATCTGGTCGCCCGCAGGGTACTGCCGGACGGCAGCGCGCACGTGTTCCACTCGGCGCCCAGCGACCACATCTCACGAGCGGTGGGCGTCAGCTCCGGCTAATTGGATCGCACCGAACACCGGCGCCGCCACGACACCGGGCGGCGACGCGAGCACGTCGGAAATCGCGCGTATCGCACCCATGGCGATCATCAGATGGCCGGGCTGCGCGTGCGTGCCGTCGGCCGGCTTCTCGTCGAACCCGACATCCAGCTGCAGTTCGAAGCTCGGCTTGCCCTTGATGACGGCGCGTATCAGCGGCGCCTTCTCGCCCGGGGCGAGGGGCTTCAGTCCCCACTGCGGGAGATCTCGGGTCAGTACCCATTCCTCGTGGATCGCGAGCAGTGGGCGGTCTGACCAATGCCCCACCCACGAGAAGCGTTGACCGACTACTGTTCCCGCTTCGATCGTGCCCGCACGCACGTCGATGTCATGGGGAAGAGTCGTGGCGTCCACAGACACGTCGACGTGCGACAGCGTGATACCGAGAACGTCGGCGGTTGCGTTCAGCGCTTGCCGATAAGCCATGTCGAGTTTCTTGATGATCGGCGAATCGGCACTGACATCCTCAGGCGGTCGGCCCATGCCCATGAGGTCGACGAGCATAGGCCTGCTGTCGACCGCCGACACATCGGTGGCCTCGTAAAGATCGATGCGGTCGATCGTCTTCGACAGGGCGGTAACGGTCGCGACGAGGCGCTCGAACATGAAGCCCGGATTCTCTCCGGCGGCATGAAACCGGGATCCGCCAGTCCGGCAGGCTTCGACGAACGCGGCCTCGGTCTCGGCTCCGTAGGTGGGCAGATGATTGTAGGAGGTCGTGGTGATGACATTGATTCCCGACGCCAAGAGCCGGCAGATGTCTTCGGCATTGGTTTCGACCGCGTGTGCCTTACTCGCCGCGTGGATGACCACGTCCGGCCGCAGCGCGAGGATTTCCTCTTTGTCCGTCGTGGCCAGCACGCCGGTGGTGGGGGGTAGCCCACAGAGGGCCCCCGCATCCTGCCCGGCTTTCGCTGGGTCGTAGACCAGGACGCCGACGAGTTGAAAATCGGGATTCTCGATCAATTCCGCCAGCGCAGGGGTTCCGACCGCGCCGGTTGCCCACTGCACCACTCGAGTTGCCAATCGAACGCTCCTGGTTGCATTTTCGCGACTACCACGGTTGATGGATTCGATCAACCTACATCATGTAGGTTCTCAACCAACAGCCTGTATGTTGTGCGAGGGGGAAGTGGTAGTGAGGAGCCGTGGGATGGCCGAGCCGGCGACCAGGACAAGCCAAGCGGAACTCGAACAAAGCATTCGGGATGCGCAGGACAAATTCAACGAGGGGATGGGCGCCGACGGCGATGCGTCGCCCTATCCCAAGCTCAAGGAACTGCGGGCGCTGAGCCCGGTGCATCCCGGTTGGCCGGAGATGGGAATGGACGGCAACTCCGACGACGGTCCGCAGACGTTCACCGCGTACTCGTTCGACACCGTGAAGGCGATCTTCACCGACAACATCACGTTCAGTACGCGCTGCTACGAGGACGTCGTGCGGCCGCTGCAGGGTCCGACAATCCTGGAGATGCAGGAACCGGAGCACGCCATCTACCGCAAGCTTCATGAGTTCGCCTTCGCGCGTTCGTCGATGAAGCGGTGGGACGCGGAGCTGGTGGGTCCGCTCGTGGACAGCACCATCTCGAAGTTCAAGGACGCCAAAAGGATCGACCTGGTCGACAAGGTTTTCATGCCGATCCCGGTGCGTGTGATCGCCGCACTGCTCGGATTGCCCGACTCCGATGTGCTGTGGTTTCACCGTCTTGCCATCGACCTGCTGGGTTTCCGCGGGGACATGGACTGCGCGATGCGCGCATCGGCGGAGATGAAGGAGTACTTCGTCGGAATTCTCGCTGACCGGCGCAGGGAACCCAAGGACGACATGGTGTCGATCCTGGCCGCGTCGGAAGTCAACGGCGTCAAGATGACCGACGAGCAGATCTACGGCTTCATGCGCAACCTCCTGCCTGCCGGCGCCGAGACCACATCGCGGTCGACGGCCAGTCTTGCCATGGCACTGCTGACGCACCCCGACCAACTGGACGCCGTACGCGAGGATCGCAGCCTGCTGCCGCAGGCCATCGAGGAGGGCATCCGCTGGGAGACCCCGCTGCTCAACTTCATGCGCGAGGTCACCGGCGACACCGAAATCGGCGGGGTGCAGATCCCCAAGGGTGCGACGATGATGCTCAGTCTGGGCAGTGCCAACCACGACGAAACCCGATGGGACGATCCGGAGAAGTTCGATATCTTCCGGGAACGCAAGCCGCACATCGGTTTTGCCCACGGTGCACACGTCTGCCTCGGGATGCACCTGGCGCGGCTGGAGACCACGAAGATCTTCAATGCGCTGTTCGACGAATTGCCGGGACTACGTCTGGATCCGGATGCACCGCCGCCCTATGTCAGCGGAACGATGTTCCGGTCGCCGCCGCGCCTGGACGTGGTGTGGGACTGAAAGGAGGAACAGGGTCATGACGCGGGTGATCCAATGGGCCACAGGTGTTACCGGGATGATGTCGCTACGCCACGTGATTGGCCGCCCCGATCTCGAGCTCGTCGGTGTCCGCGTCTATGACCCCGCCAAGGCGGGTGTGGATGCCGGGGTCCTCACCGGTGGCAGCAAGGTCGGTGTGCCGGCATCCGACAACCGCGATGCGCTCATCGAGGCCGACGCAGACATCGTCCTCTACATGGGCAAAGTGGAGACCGACACCGAAGGTTGCTTCGCCGACGTCTGCGATCTTCTGGCGTCCGGTAAGGACGTGGTGGCGACCGGAAGCCGGTTCATTCATCCGCGGTCCCTACACGAGTCACTCGCCGACGCTATTGAGAGTGCCTGTCGCGCAGGCGGTTCCTCGTTCCTCGGGGTGGGCATGTATCCCGGATTCTTCGGTGAGGCACTCGGGCCTGTCCTGTCACGGCTGACGCAGAAGACTAACCACATCAGCGTGCGCGAGGTGCTCAATTACTCCACGTATGCCAGCCACGATCTCATCTTCAACGCGATGGGATTCGGCCACACGCCGGACGACACCACACCGCTGCTCAGTAATACCGACTATGCGGCCAGTGCGTGGATCGGCAGCGCCACCGTGCTCGCACAGTCACTGGGACTGCAGATTCGGTCGGTCGAGGGATTCCGTGAGGTGGCGACCACGCCGCGAGGTCTGAGGGTCGCGGCGGGGGAGATCCCCGCCGGTACCGTCGGCGCCATGCGCTTCGGCGTGACGGTCGACTGCGGTGAGACCACCATGTCCGTCGAACATCTCACTCGGATGGCCGATGACCTGGCACCGGACTGGCCGGCCGAAATCGGCTACGAGGTCACGTTCGAGGGCGAGCCGAACCTGCGGCTCCACCTCGTGATCGGTTCGCACGATGAAGATCACGCCGAACAAGGATGTCTGGCCACCGCGATGCACGCGGTCAACGCGATTCCCTCGGTGATCGCCGCCGAGCCCGGTCTGTACGACCTGTCCTCGATCTCGCCGTTTGTCGCGCACTGGACCAATCGGTAGACGCGCATGGTCTGCAAAGTGATAGTGATCGGCACCGGCGGCGTCGGTGCACATGCGCTTCGAAGCGTCCTTCGCAACCCGTCCTATGAATTGACCGGGGTCTGGGTGTCGTCGGGCGCCAAGGCGGGACGTGACGCCGGCGACCTTGCCGGTCTGGGCACTCGGACCGGCGTCGTCGCAACCACCGACCTCGACGCGTTGCTGGCGACCAAACCGGACTGCGCCGTCTATACCGCGATCGCCGACACCAGGATGTTGGAGGCACTCGACGACTACCGACGCATTCTCGCAGCAGGTGTGAACGTCGTGGGCACTGGAGGTACATTTCTCCAATTCCCCTGGGGAGTGGTCCCAGAAGAGCTTTACGTCCCGTTGGAGAAGGCGGCGCGGGAGGCGAATGCGAGCATATTCGTCAATGGAATCGACCCGGGCTTCGCCAACGACATCGTGCCGCTCGCGCTAGCCGGCACCTGTCAGAGTGTCGAGACGATTCGTTGCATCGAGATCTGCGATTACTCGACGTACAACGATCCGGGCGTCATGCGCGATCTGATGGGGTTCGGACGAGCCCTCGACGATGTCCCGATGGTCACCATGCCGGGTGCACTGAAAATGGCGTGGGGGTCGACAGTCACACTGGTGGCCTCGTGGTTGGGCATCGAACTCGACGAGATCACCGAGAGCAGCATCAGGATCCCCGCGCCTGAGG
>Ga0075370_10001382_pt1 | contig 10460 bp, 8 predicted proteins | sample EndMethybrTD3035_FD_71398 | JGI IMG/M metagenome (GOLD analysis project Ga0075370, IMG submission 71398) | Populus endosphere microbial communities from Tennessee, USA - Endosphere MetaG P. TD hybrid TD303-5 | ecosystem: Host-associated > Plants > Roots > Endosphere | place: USA: Tennessee... | reverse complement strand
CGCTTGCTGCGTGAGCCTCGGCACGGCGGCGATCAGCTTGCGCGTGTAGGCATGCTGCGGATTGCCGAGCACCTCGTGCGTCTCGCCGTATTCGACGACCTCGCCGCGCTGCATCACCGCAATGTGGTCGCACATCTGGCCGGCGACGCGCAGGTCGTGCGTGATGAAGACCATCGCGAGCTGGAACTGCGCGCGCACCTGTGCAAAGAGCTCCAGCACCTGTGCCTGCACCGACACGTCGAGCGCCGAGACCGGCTCGTCGGCGACCAGCAGCTCGGGTTGCATCGCGAGTGCGCGGGCGATGGCGATGCGCTGGCGCTGGCCGCCCGAGAACTCGTGCGGGTAGCGCTGCGCCGCGTCGGCGCCGAGGCCAACGAGCTCGAGCAACTCCAGCGCGCGCGCCATCGCCTCGGTCTTGCTCGCGCCCTGCACGATGGGCCCATCGGCGATCGCCGTACCGACCTTGTGACGCGGGTTCAGCGATGCGTATGGGTCCTGGAACACCATCTGGATCTTGCCTGCCGCCTCGCGCCTGAATGCCGCACCCCGCGACAGGTGGCGGCCCTTGAACAGGATGCGCCCGCTGTCGAACGGCGCGAGTCCGACCAGGCAGCGGCCGACGCTGGACTTGCCCGAGCCGGACTCGCCGACCAGGCCCAGCGTCTCGCCGCGTTTGAGCTCGAAGCTGATGTCCTTCGCTGCCTGCACCGAGCGGCCGCGCTTGAACAGGCCGTTGCCGGAGCGATAGGTCTTGCACAAGTCCTGCACCTGCAGCACGCGCACCACCTCGTCGGTTGGCGTCGGGCGCCGCGCTTGCCCATCGGGGATGGCATCGATCAGCTTGCGCGTGTACGGGTGCTGCGGCGCGTCGAGCACGTCGCGCGCCGAGCCGGCTTCGACGAGTTTCCCGGTCTGCATCACGACGACGTGGTCGGCGATCTCGGACACCACACCGAAGTCGTGCGTGATGAACAGCACCGCGGTGCCGCGGCGGTGCTGCAGTTCGCGGATCAACTTCAGAATCTGCGCCTGCGTCGTCACGTCGAGCGCGGTCGTCGGCTCGTCGCAGATCAGCAGCACCGGCTCGAGCACCAGTGCGCAGGCGATCATCACGCGCTGGCGCTGGCCGCCCGAGAGGCGGAACGGGTAGCTGTCGATGATCAGCTCGGGGTCGGGCAGGCCGACGTCGGCGAGCGCCGCGAGGATGCGCTGGCGTTTCTCGGCCGCGGGCACCGTCATGTGCGCGTCGAACACCTCGCCGATCTGCTCGCCGATGCGCATCACCGGGTTCAGCGCCGTCATCGGCTCCTGGAACACCATGCCGATGCGGCGCCCGCGCAGCTCGCGCATCTGCGCCTCGGCCAGCGTGAGCAGATCCGTGCCTTCGAACAGGATCCTGCCCGCCACCGGCGCGACGTGCGGGCCGGGCAGCAAGCCCATCACCGCGTTCGCGATCATCGACTTGCCCGACCCCGATTCGCCGACCACGCACAGCGTCTGGCCCGGGAGCACTGCCAGCGAGGCGCGCTCGACGGCGAGCGCGCGGTCGGCACTGGCCGGCAGCGAGATGCTGAGGTCGACGATCTCGAGCACCGGCTGCGGCAAGGTGAGGGCGCCGCTCATCGGGTTCTCCCGTCCAGGCGCGTGTTCAGGCCGTCGCTCAGGCCCTCGCCGACGAGGTTCAGCGCCAGCACGGTCAGCACGATGGCCAGCCCGGGGAACAGCGCCATCCACCACGCCTGGCGCAGCACGGTGCGCGCCGAGCCGACCATGTAGCCCCAGCTCATCTGGTTCGGGTCGCCCAGGCCGAGGAAGCTCAGGCTCGATTCGAGCAGGATCGCCGTGGCCACCATCAGCGAGGCCATCACGATGATGGGCGACATCGCATTCGGCAGGATCTGGGTCAGGATGATGCGGGGTGTCGACTGGCCTGCGAGCAACGCGGCCTGCACGAAGTCGCGCTCGCGCAGCGTGAGGAACTCGCTGCGTACCAGGCGCGCGACCGGCGGCCACGAGACGATCGCGATCGCCGTGACGATGGAGCCGACCGAGGGCTGGAAGATCGCGACCAGCACGATGGCCAGCGCGAAGCTCGGCACCGCCTGGAAGATCTCGGTGAAGCGCATCAGCGCCGAGTCGATCAGCCCCCCGAAGTAGCCGGCGACGGCACCGAGCGTGATGCCGATCAGCAGCGCGACGACGGTCGACACCGCGCCGATCAACAGCGAGATGCGCGCGCCGTAGATCATGCCGGAGAGGATGTCGCGCCCGAGCGTGTCAGTGCCCAAGGCGAAGCCGGGTTCGGTCCATGGGCGCAGGAAGGGCTGCTGCACCATGCCCCACGGATCGTTCAGCGCGATCCACGGGCCGAGCAGGGCGACGACGACGACGATCGCCAGCACCACGATGCCGGCAACCGCGCCCTTGTTGCGCGTGAAGCGCCGCCAGAACGGGCTCTTCGTCATGTCAGCTCGATCCGCGGGTCGACCAGGGTGTAGACCAGGTCGGTGATCAGGTTGAACAGCACCGCCATCGCAGCGGTGACGAGGAACGAGCCGAGCAGCAGGCTGTAGTCGCGCTGCAGCAGCGCGTCGAACATCAGGCGGCCGATGCCGGGCCAGGCAAACACCGTTTCGGTGAGCACCGCACCGCCGATCATGCCGCCGGCCTGGATGCCGGCCAGCGTGACGACCGGCAGCAGCGCGTTGCGCAGCACGTGCGCGCGCAGGATGCGGCCGGGCTTCACGCCCTTGGCGCGTGCGGTCTTCACGAAGTCCATCTGCGCCACGTCGAGCATCGCCGCGCGCGTCATGCGAGCGTAGACCGCCATGTAGAACAGCGCGAGCGTCAGCGCGGGCAGCAGCAGGTGCTGCGCGATGTCCCACGCCAATGCCAGCCCGGTCAACCCCGAGCCCACCGTGCTGAAACCGAAACCCGGCAGCCAGGCCAGCTGCACCGTGAACACCAGCACCGCCATCAGCGCGAGCCAGTACAAGGGCGTGGCATAGAAGATCAGTGCGACGACGGTGATGGCGCTGTCGATCCAGGTGCCCGCCCGTCTGGCAGAGAGCGCGCCGAGCGTGACGCCGAACAGCAGCGACAGCGCGAACGCGCTGCCGGTGAGCAGCAGCGTCGCGGGCAGCCGGTCCATGATCAGCTTCAGCACCGGTTGCTGCTGTCGGTACGAGAAGCCGAGGTCCAGCGTCACGACCTTGCCGAGGTAGGTCGCAAGCTGTGTCGTGATCGGCTGATCGAGCCCGAACTGCGTGCGCAGCTGGGCGACGAACTGCGCGTCGGACGCACCCGCCTCGCCGGCCAGCACCGAGACCGGGTCACCCGGCGCGGCGCGCACCAGCATGAAGTTGACGGTGGCGATCAGCACGATCGCCACCAGCCCCTGCAGCACGCGGGTCAGCATGAACTGCAGGCGCTTCATCACGCGATCGAGGCGCCGCTCAGGCTGTCGTTCAGCCCGATGCCCGAACTCACGATGTTGCTGAGCTTGGTGCGGTACAGCGTCGGGAAGTTGATCTCGTACAGCCACGCCACCGGCACTTCGTCGAGCAGGATCTTCTGTACCTGCAGGTAGATCGCCTTGCGTTTCTCGGCGTCGGGCTCCTTGGCGCCGGCTTCGAACAGCTCGTCGACCTTGGGGTTCGAATAGCCCTCGACGTTGTTGAACGGTGAGCCCTTCGCGATGTTGGCCGTCGTGTAGTTGCGTGCCACGCCCAGCGCCGGGTCGCCGTACTGGTAGACGTAGGTGAGCGCGAGGTCGTAGTCCCACTCGTTGAGCTTCTGGTTCCAGCCGGCAACGTCGGTCGCGACCATCTCGATCTTCACGCCGGCCTGCAGCAGGTTCTGGCGCAGGATTTCGGCGGTGCGCGTCCAGGTCTCGCCGTAGGGCAGCGGCAGCATGCGCAGCGTCTCGCCCTTGTAGCCGGCCTCGGCGAGAAGCTTCTTCGCTGCATCGACATTGCGCGGGTACTTCGCGACATCGGTGCTGTGGAACTTGATGTTGCTGTTGAACGGGCCGGTCGCGGGTTTCGCGAAACCTTGCCACGCGACCTTGCAGATCGCCTCGCGGTCGATCGCGAACATCAGCGCCTGACGGAACTTGATGTTGTCCATCGGTGCCTTGCGGTTGTTGATCCACAGCCACGAGTGCGGTGCGAAGAATTCCCAGCCTTTGGTCGTGACCGACACGCCGGGCAGCTTGGCCAGGCGCTGCACGTCGAAGTACTCGACCGCGCCGCCGGGCACCAGGTCGACCTTGCCCGACTCGAAGGCCGCCGCGCGCGAGGCGGCGTCGGGGATCACGTGGAAGTAGACGCTGTCCACGAGCGGAACGTCCTTCACGTGGTACTTGTCGTTGGCCACCAGCTGGATGTACGAGCCCTTGACCCACTCCTTGAACTTGAACGGGCCGGTGCCGATCGGCGTGGCGTTCATCGGGTTGGTCAGGAAGTCGGTGTTCTCGTAGAGGTGCTTCGGGATCATCGGCATGCTGCCGACCTCGAAGATGCCGAGGAACGGGCCGAACGGGTACTTGAGCTTGAACTCGACCGTCAGCGGGTCGATGGCCTTGATGCTCTCGACCGATGCCAGGTTGGCGCGCAGCCGCGCGTGGGTCTTGCGCAGGAACACGTCGGCCGAGAACACCACGTCGGCCGAGGTGAAGGGCTTGCCGTCGTGCCACAGCACGCCCGGCTTGAGCTTGAAGGTGAAGACCGTGCCTTCCTTGTTCGAGGTCCACGAGGTGGCCAGCGAAGGCAGCGGGGTGATCTTCTCGTCGTAGCGCAGCAGGCCTTCGTAGATGTTGCCGGCGATCAGCTGCGTGGGCCCGTTCTGCGTGATGCCCATCATCAATCCCGGTGGCTCGGGCTGGACGACGGCGTTGATCACGCCGCCTTTCCTGCCCGCCGCCAGCAGGTGCAGCGGCACGCCCGCCAACGTCAGGCCGGCAGCGGCCGAGGCACCCAGTTGAATGAGGTTGCGACGTTTCATGCGGATGAACTCCTAGGTCTCAGGATGGGGTGGTGACGAGGGGAACGGACGAGGGCTCTAACTCAGTCGCGGAACGAAGTCGTCGGCGCGGGCTCGAGGCGCTGCAGCAACGCGCGCCATTCGCGCATGTTCGGGTCGGGCTCGCCGGGCTCACGCGTGCTGTCGCCGCTCTCGTATTGGCGCGCGGTCTTTTCGCAGACCTCGGGCGGCACCGGGTAGACGGCCTCGCCGCTCGCCTGGATCGCCAGCTGCACGCGGCAGGCGCGGTCGAGGTTGAGCATCTGGATGAAGGCCTCGGGGATGTTGCGCCCCAAGGTCAGCAGGCCGTGGTTGCGCAGGATCATCACGCGTGCCGTCGGACCGAGGTCGGCGACCAGGCGCTCGCGCTCGTCGTCGTCCAGCGCGATGCCTTCGAAGTCGTGGTAGACGACCCGGTCGTAGAACTCGAGCGCCCACTGGTTGCACGGCTGCAGGCCGCAGGCCAGCGACGAGACGGCGACGCCGGCGAGCGTGTGGGTGTGCAGCACGCAGGCCGCGTCATGGCGGGCCGAGTGCACTGCGCTGTGGATCGTGAAGCCGGCCGGGTTCACGTCGTACGGCGTCTCGTCGAGGATGCGGCCTTCGAGGTCGATCTTCACGAGCGACGAGGCCGTGATGTCGCGGAACAGCATCCCGAACGGGTTGATCAGGAACTGGTCATCGGTACCCGGCACGCGCGCGGAGATGTGCGTGTAGATGCTGTCGTCCATGCCGTAGTGGGCGACCAGCCGGTACGCCGCTGCCAGGTCTTCACGCACCTGTCGTTCGGCGCTGATGCGGGCGCCAACGGTGGCGCTCGCCGCGTGCAATGGCATATGAGTCCCTCTGAACTGTCGACAGTCAACGTTTGACAGATCGGAGCAATATGCATGCCCGCATCGGTCCAGCTTCAGAAGCGGCGCGAGATACCGATGACCACTCGGTCTCCGTACAAACCCGAATATCGGACCATCATGCAGTTTCTCCGCAGTCTCAAGATCGGTGCACGCCTCGCCCTCGGTTTCGGCATCACATTGGTGCTCATCTGCCTCGTGGGCAGTCTCGGCGCACTTCAGATCTCCAGAGTGAACGACGGCGCGGTCAAGATCGCGACCGACTCGCTCCCGAGCGTTCAGCAGCTGAGCGAAATCCAGGAGTTGGCCGGACGCGTGCGTCGCCAGTCCCTGACGCATGTGCTCCAGATCGATGCCAAGGGCAAACAGGCCCAGCAAGGTGCCCACGACGACCTGATCAGCACCAAGATGCCGGCGGCTTTCGCGAGCTATGAGAAGGTCGTCACCTCGGGCGACGAGCAGAAGCTCTACGAAGCCATCAAGACGCGCTGGAGCGAATATGTCGCCATCGACAAGAGAGTGCAGGAACTCTCCAACGGCGGCGAGGCCACGTTCGCCGAAGCCCGGCAGTTGAGCACCGGCGAGGCTTCCAAGGCGTTCGCTGCCCTGCGCGAAGCCATCGAGCAGGACATCAAGCTCAACGCCGAAAGCGCCGCCGCCGCCAACGTGTCGGCCGCCGCCGCCTATCGGGAGTCGCTCATCCTCACGGCTGTCCTCATCCTGGCGGCGATCATCGTGGCGAGCGCGCTGGCGTTCGTCATCACGCGTTCGATCACCGTTCCGATCCAGGAGTCGGTGAAAGTGGCGGAGACGGTGGCCATGGGCGATCTGAGCGCGCACATCGACGCCGCGGGCAAGGATGAACCCGCCCAGTTGCAGCAGGCGCTGCGCCGCATGAACGAGCGTCTGCGGGAAATCGTCGGGCAGGTCCGCAGCAGCAGCGATCACATCGCCACGGGCTCGACCCAGATCGCCATCGGCAACGCGGACCTGAGCCAGCGCACCGAGGAACAAGCCAGCAATCTGCAACAGACCGCAGCGGCGATGGATGAGCTCACCGGCACGGTGCAGAGCAATGCGGACACGGCGCAGCAGGCCAGTCAGCTCGCGGTTGCGGCATCGGCTGCCGCGAGCAAGGGTGGCGAGGTCTTCGGCCAGGTGATCGCCACGATGCGGGACATTTCAGCGTCGTCGAAGCAGATCGCCGACATCATCGGCGTGATCGACAGCATCGCATTCCAGACCAACATCCTCGCGCTCAACGCCGCCGTCGAAGCTGCCCGCGCGGGCGAGCAAGGACGCGGCTTCGCCGTTGTCGCGGGTGAAGTCCGCTCGCTCGCTCAGCGCTCGGCCGGCGCGGCGAAGGAGATCAAGACCCTCATCGGCAGCAGCGTCGAGAAAGTGGGAAGCGGCTCTCGCCTCGTCGATGACGCCGGGCGCAGCATGGAGGACATCGTCTCGCAGGTGCGGCGTGTCAGCGAATTGATCGGCGAGATATCCACGGCCACGGCCGAACAGAGCACGGGCATCGGCCAGGTGAGCACGGCCGTGACCCAGCTCGATCAGGTGACGCAGCAGAACGCTGCGTTGGTGGAGCAGAGTGCGGCGGCTGCCGACAGTCTGAAGCACCAGGCAAGCCGTCTCGCCGAGATCGTCAGCGTCTTCAAGGTGCAGGTCGGGTCGGCCTGAGGTCTTCCGGCTCGAGCCGCGTCGTTGTCACGGCGCGGCCAGCATCGTGCCGCGGCACTGGGCGGTGCCGCAGCTGCATCCGAACGCCTGCGGCTCTTCCGTCTCGTCGACGACCAGGCTGTAGTCGAGGAAGAGTTCTTCTCCGGCACGAATCGAACGCAGCGCGTAGAACACGACGCAGGCCTCGCCATCCGGCCCGGTCTCCTCGTGCGCTTCGCAGTTGGGAGCACAGGAGTGGTTCAGATGCTTCGTCGAGTTGCCGCCGACGGCGGCATCGATGACCGAGCCGTCCGACAGTCCGAACACGTAGGTGAGGCCCGTGGCCCACGTCCGCCGGCTCACCTGGCGGGCCGAGTAGCGCTTGCCTTCGTACACGCCGATCTGCTCACCCGCGTCGAAGTCTCTGGCGGCAAAGGCACCCTGGCCGTGGATGCGGCTCGGTCGAACAAGAATCATGGGTCTGGCGGGCTCGTTGCCGCAATCGTTCTGACAAAAGAAGGGGCCTCGTCGAGGCCCCAGCAAGATCCAAGCCGATGCTCAAGATCGGCGAACGCGCATTTTCGCACCGAGTGCGGTAGGCGGATGCGTGTCGCGTCTCAATCCGGCTTGATCTTCGCCCGCGCGATCACCGGCTTCCACCGCTGCCGTTCCGCTTCGATGAACTTCGCGAACTCGGCCGGCGTGCTGCCCACGGCGATCGCCGCCTCGTTCTCGAGCAGCTTCAATGCCGCGGGCTCCTTGATTGCGCGCGCGGCCGCGGCCGCCAGCTTGTCGACATTGGCCTTGGCCATCGACGCCGGCGCGAGCAGTCCGTACCACTGCGTCATCTCGAAGCCGGGGAAGCCTTGCTCGGCCACCGTCGGCACGTCGGGCAGTTGCGGCAGCCGCTGCGTGGTGCCGGTGGCGATGCAGCGCAGCTTGCCGGTCTTGATGAACTGCAGCACGGCCGGCGCGCCGACGGCTGCGGCCTCGAGCCGACCGCCCATCAAGTCGGTGAGCTGCGGCCCGGTGCCGCGGTACGGCACGTGCAGCACGAAGGTGTTGCTCACCATCTTGAGGTACTCGAAGGCGAGGTGGCCGGCACTGCCGTTGCCCGCCGATCCGTAGTTGAGCGTGCCGGGCTTGGCCTTGGCGAGCGCGACGAACTCCTTCAGGTCCTTCACCGGCAGGTCGGCCCGCACGACGTACAGGCTCGGCACCTTGGCCAGCAGCGAGACCGGCGTGAAGGCCTTGGCCGGGTCGTACGGCAGCTTGTCGAAGATGAACGGGTTGACCGCGAGCGTGCCGATGTGACCGAGGATCAGCGTGTGCTCGTCGTCGGCACGCGCCACTTCGCCCATCGCGACGTTGCCGGCACCGCCCGGCTTGTTGTCGACGTAGACGCTCTGGCCGAGGATCTTCGACAGCTCCGTCGCGCTGGCGCGTGCGACGATCTCCGAGCTGCCGCCCGGCGCAAACGGCACGACGAAGCGAATGGCCCGGTTCGGCCAGCTTGCCTGTGCGCGCCCGAACAGCGGCAGGCCGCCCGCGACGGCGGCAGTGGCGAGTTGCAGCGCTGTGCGCCGGGACATCATCGTCGGGTCGTTCATGGCAGTCTCCATTTCTGTTTCAGAGCAAGTGCAGGTCTAGCGGTAGATCGCCGGCCGACGGCGACGCAGCGCCTCGGCGGCCTCGCGGCCCAGCGCGTCGACGACGGGCTGCCAGGTCGAGGCATAGGCGGGCAGGGCATCCGGAGCGAACATCGTGTGCGGCCAATCGGAGCCCCACATCATGTGCTCGCCGAACAGGCCGGCGAGGCGACGGATCTGCGGCACCAGGGCAGCGTAAGGCTCGCGCGCGTCCAGCCGGTACCAGCCCGAGAGTTTGAGCCAGGCACCTTGCGCAGCGAGTGCCTCGACGGCCTGCCAGGCGGGATGATCGTCCGCCACGCGGGTGCCGAAGCCGGCGAGGTGGTCGAGCACGCAGGTGAGGCCGCTGTGGCGGTGCAGCTCGGCGACCGTCGGCAATTGCGACACGCCCGCGTACCACTGCAGATGCCACCCCAGTCGCCGCAGGCGCGGCGCCAGCGCGGCGGAGCGCTGCGCCGGCTCACGGCCCTCGCCGACCGGCGAGACGAGATTGAGCCGCACGCCGCGCACGCCGCGAGCATGCATCGCGTCGAGCTCGGCGTCGGCCGTCGTGTCGTCGATCACGGCAACGCCGCGGTGACGGCCCGGCTCGACGGCGAGCGCTTGCAGCATCAGCGAGTTGTCGGTGCCGTAGACGCTGGGCTGCACGAGCACGAGATGCGCGACACCGTGCGCGCGCGCGAGGTTCTCGATCTGCGCCAGCGGCCGATCGATCGGCCGGTAGTGCCCGCTGCGCGCGGCAATGCCTGCACCGAAGACATGCACGTGGCAGTCCCACCCATCGCCGCCTTCAGTCACGAACGATCCCTCGCTCCTTGACGACGCGCGCCCACAGCGTTTGCTGGGCCCTCAGGAACTGCACCGGGTTGCCCGTGTACACCTCACCGCCCAGCGCGCGCACGCGGGCCAGCACTTCCACGTCGCCCATCGCGCGGGTCACGGCTGCGACGAGCTTGTCGCGCACGGCCGGCGCGATACCGGCCGGCGCGAGGATCGGGTTCCACTCGAGCACTTCGTGCCCAGGCACGCCGGCCTCGGCCATCGTCGGCACCTCGGGCAGCGCGCGGCAACGGACCGGTGCCGTCACCGCCAACGGCCGCAGCCGCCCCGACTGGATCTGCCCGAGGCCCGAGGCCACGTTGGCAAAGAACAGCGGCACCTGGCCGCCCATCACGTCGTTCATCGCCGGGCCGCCGCCGCGATACGGCACGTGCGTCAGCTCGACCTTGGCGAGCTGCTCGAACAGCGCGCCGGCCAGGTGCTGGGC
>Ga0075370_10001381_pt1 | contig 10466 bp, 10 predicted proteins | sample EndMethybrTD3035_FD_71398 | JGI IMG/M metagenome (GOLD analysis project Ga0075370, IMG submission 71398) | Populus endosphere microbial communities from Tennessee, USA - Endosphere MetaG P. TD hybrid TD303-5 | ecosystem: Host-associated > Plants > Roots > Endosphere | place: USA: Tennessee... | reverse complement strand
GGCATCTGGCTTTCGGACGACGAGGTCTCGGCGATGCAGGCAAAGCTGCTGTCGTGGGATTTCGCCAGCCGCGCCGCCAATCCCTGCATCGGACCGGATCGCGCCGATCTCGTATTGGCGGGCTGCGCCATTCTGGAGGCGATCCGCCGCCGTTGGCCGAGCCCGCGCATGCGCGTCGCCGATCGCGGCCTGCGCGAAGGACTGCTTACCGATATGATGGCGGATGACGGTGTGTGGCGGCGTGGCCGCTCGCGCCGCGGCCATCGACCGAGGGATACAAAGGGACCGCAGGCATGACCAAGCCAACCATCGCCGGTAATCGCACGGGCCGTAAGCTCGGTCAGCGCGTCAAGAAAAAGAAGCTGAAGGCCTCCTCGCGGGAGTGGCTGCATCGGCACATCAACGATCCCTATGTGCAGCGCGCCCAGCTTGAAGGCTATCGCGCCCGCGCCGCCTTCAAGCTGCTGGAGATCGACGAGAAGCACCAGATCCTGAAGGGCGCGCGCCGCATCATCGATCTGGGTGCGGCACCGGGAAGTTGGTCGCAGATCGCGGCCAAGGTGACCGGTTCGACGGAAGACGATATTCGCGTCGCGGCCATAGACTTTCTGGAAATGGCGCATTTGCCGGGCGTTACCATTCTGCAGCTCGACTTCCTCGACCCTGACGCGCCGCAGCGGCTGGTCGATGCCGTCGGCGGCGAGCCGGACCTGGTGATGTCAGATATGGCTGCGCCGACGACGGGCCATCACCGCACCGACCATTTGCGCACCATGCATCTCTGCGAGGTCGCCGCGCATTTCGCAATCGAAGTTCTGGCCGAGGGCGGGCATTTCCTCGCCAAGACCTTCCAGGGCGGCACGGAGCGCGACCTCCTGAACCTGCTGAAGCAGAATTTCCGCCAGGTCGTTCATGTGAAGCCGGGCGCATCCAGGGCGGAATCGGTCGAAATGTTCCTGCTGGCAAAAGGCTTCAAGGGACGCAATGTCGAGCATGGCACAATAAGCGCTTGATTTAGCAGTGGCTTTTGGTCGATGATGCAGTCCCCTCGATACTGAAGGCGGCACATCATCACCATGCTTCTTTACGTCACGCTCGGTTCCAACGATATTCCGCGCGCCGGCAGCTTCTATGACGCGGTTCTGCCTATCCTCGGCTACCGGCGCCAACGCGAATCGGACGAGGAAATCGGCTATGCCGCCGATGGCGACGTCCGTTGCCGGTTCTGGGTGGTGGTTCCCTATGATCACCGCGCCGCGACGATCGGCAACGGCTCGATGGTCGCCCTGCATGCGGAAAGTCGCGCCGATGTCGATGCTTTTCACGCGGCGGCGCTCGCCCATGGCGGCACCGATGAGGGCAAGCCTGGCCTGCGGTCGTTCCATGCCAATTTCTATGCGGCCTACGTGCGCGATCCCGATGGCAACAAGCTCAGCGCCGTCTGCGAGAAGCCTGAATAGGTTTTCGTTTCTCCCCGGCGTGTAGAAGAAACTACTTCACCACCGACTGCTGCGGCTCCGTCGCTGCGACGCGCTTCAGGCCGGCCTTGTGGCCAGAGACCGTGGCGCCGGCATTGCGGTCCATGCGGATGAAGGGAATGGTGGCAAGCACGGTCAGGATCGATATGCAGTAGAAGGCGATGTGGAAGTCGCTGACCTGCAGCTCCGTGCCGCTGAAGAAGGTCGAGGTTTCCAGGATCATCGCGGCGACGGCAACGCCGAGCGCCAGGCTGATTTGCTGCATGACCGAGCTCATCGATGTCGCCTGGCTTGCCTGCTTGTCGCTGATGTCGGCAAAGGCGAGCGCATTGATGCCGGTGAAGAAGAACGAGCGAGAGAAGCCGCCGACCAGCAGCACGCCGATGATGACGAGATGCGATGTGGTGGGCTCGAACAGGCCGGTGCAGATCGTCGTCACTGTCGTGATGGCGGCTGCCGACAACAACGCCGTCTTGAAGCCGACGGCGGTAAAGACGCGGCGAGCGATGAACTTGGTGGAGATGGCGCCGATGGCGCCGGCAAAGGTGATCAGGCCCGACTGGAACGGATTGAGCCCAAAGCCGAGCTGTAGCATCAACGGCGTCAGGAACGGCATGGCGCCGATGCAGATGCGAAACAGCGTGCCGCCGGTAACGGAGGCGCGGAAGGTGGCGTTCTTCAACAGCGTCAGGTCAAGGATCGGCGCCGGGTGACGGCGCGCATGGCCGACATAGAGGAAGCCGCAGACGAAGCCGATAGTGACGGCCGAGATGCCGATTGCCGGCGGCAGTGCCGGCAGGCTGATGACCGACATGCCGAAGACGACGCCAGCGGCCGCGAAGGATGTCAGCAGGAAGCCGATGAAATCGAGCTTCGGCGGCTTCGTCGCCTCGACCTCCGGCAGGTAGATCGACGACAGGATAATGCCGAGGATGCCGACGGGAACGTTGATCAGGAAGATCCAGTGCCAGGACGCGTAGGTGGTGATGAAGCCGCCGAGCGGCGGGCCGGCCAGTGGCCCGACAAGGGCAGGGATGGACAGCAGCGCCATGGCGGAGACCAGGTCGCTCTTCCGTGTCGTACGCACCAGAACCAGACGCCCGACCGGCGTCATCATCGATCCGCCGACACCCTGCAGGAAGCGGGCGGCAACGAATTCCAGGAGCCCGCCCGAGACGGCGCACAGGATCGAGCCGACGACGAAGACACCGATGGCAATCCGGAAGATGTTCTTCGCCCCGAAGCGATCCGCCATCCAGCCGCTGATCGGGATGAACACCGCCAGCGACACCATGTAGGAGGTCAGCGCCAGCTTGAGCGTGATTGGACCGACATGGAGATCATTCGCAATCGCCGGCAGCGCGGTTGCGATCACCGTGGAATCCATCTGTTCCATGAAGAGCGCAACGGCAAGGATCAGGGGAACGATGCGATTCATAGGCAGATGCCTTGATGGGTGGTGTCTTCGGGAAAGGGCGCCGCTTGCGGCGGGCACTCGCTCTGTAGTCCTATGTACTGTCTCTGCCAATCCCCGAATCTACCGCGTGGCCTCCCGGGCATCACGTCTTCGTGATGCCTGATATGGCCCGGTATAGGTTACCAGGTTTGACATATGCTAAGCGCATGTAAATGCTAAACGCATAAAACGTCATTCGGTCTATTAGCGGATTTGGCTGGATATGTCATGGCCAAATTGCCAGCCGTGAAAGATCGTGTTTCAGCCTGCAACGACCGATGACGATGACAGGCGCGGCTTACGTTGCCACCATTGGAGAGAATGAGATCATGAGTGTTGTTCTGCCGCCCGAAACCCATCGGTTCAAACTGGGATCCTGCACCGTCACCGTCGTCAAGGATGGCGCAAACGTCATGGACAATCCCTGGGAAACCTTCGGTTCGAACCAGACGCCGGATACGGTGCGCAAGCTCCTGGCGCAGAACTTCCTGCCGACCGAGAAATTCGTCAACAGCTATGCGCCCGCCATCATCGACACCGGCTCCGACCTCATCGTCGTCGATACCGGCTTCGGTGCCGCCGGCCGCGCCCGCGGCTTGGGTCGGCTCCGTGAAGGCCTGAAGGCCGCTGGTTATACGCCGGAGCAGGTGACTGTGGTCGCCCTAACGCATCTGCATGGCGACCATATCAACGGGCTGCTGGAGGAGGGCGCGCCCGCCTTCCCGAATGCCCGCTATGTCACCGGCGAGATCGAATACGAATTCTGGACCAACAAGGCCCGCGAGGGAACACCGGCAGAGGGCGGCCACAAGGCGGTGCTTGCCAATGTCGTACCCTTTGCCGAGAAGATGACCTTCCTCAAGGAGGGCGCCCAGATCGTCAGCGGCATGACCGCGATGCTTGCTCCGGGCCACACGCCCGGCCATCTCGTCTTCCATCTCGAATCGGAGGGCAAGCAGCTGGTCATGACCGGCGATACGGCCAACCACTATATTCTGTCGCTCGGGCGCCCGGATTGGGAAGTTCGCTTCGATACGGACAAGGCGCAGGCCGCCAGGACCCGCCGCCGCGTCTTCGACATGATCGCTACCGACCGCATCCCTTTCCTCGGCTTTCACATGCCGTTCCCGGCTGTCGGTTTTGTCGAGAAGCAGCCGGAAGGTTTCCGCTATGTGCCGAAGACCTATCAGTTCGATCTGTGAGGATGGTCAGCGTAAAGATGCCGGGAAAAGCGTCCTGAGATTGGCTATGCATTTGCGCTCGGGCTGGCCTGCGGCTGCCCAGCGCATTTTACTATTCCCTTCCTGTCATAGACGTGTTACCAGCCCTCGCCAACTTCCAAGCAACACTTGCAAGATCGCCCGGTAGACGATTCGTTCCGGAGCTGTCCTGTTTTTTAAAGACGAAGGAATTGGCCATGGCTCGCATTATTGAAACGTCAACCGGGTTAGACGCCCTTACCTTCGACGACGTGCTCCTGCAGCCGGGACACTCCGAGGTCATGCCCGGCCAGACGAATATCGCCACCCGCATCGCCCAGGATATCGAGCTCAACCTGCCGATCATGTCGGCCGCCATGGACACGGTGACGGAAGGCCGTCTTGCCATCGCCATGGCCCAGGCCGGCGGCCTGGGTGTTATCCACCGCAATCTGACCCCTGTGCAGCAGGCCGAAGAGGTCCGCCAGGTTAAGAAATTCGAAAGCGGCATGGTGGTCAATCCGGTGACGATCGGCCCCGACGCGACGCTCGCCGACGCGCTCGGCCTGATGAAGGCCCACGGCATTTCCGGCATTCCTGTCGTTGAGAAGTCGCAGCGCCTGGTCGGCATCCTCACCAACCGTGACGTCCGCTTCGCTTCCAATCCGGAGCAGAAGATCCACGAGCTGATGACCCACGAGAACCTGATCACGGTTGCCGACGGCGTGCAGCAGCAGGAAGCCAAGCGCCTGCTGCATACGCACCGCATCGAGAAGCTGCTGGTTGTCGACGGCGAAGGTCGCCTCATCGGTCTGATCACCGTCAAGGACATCGAAAAGTCGCAGCTTAATCCGAATGCCTCCAAGGACGCGCAGGGCCGCCTTCGCGCCGCCGCCGCCATCAGCGTCGGTGACGACGGCTTCGAGCGTGCCGAACGCCTGATCGATGCTGGCGTCGACCTGCTGGTCGTCGATACCGCCCATGGCCATTCGCAGCGCGTCCTCGATGCCGTCACTCGCGTCAAGAAGCTCACCAATTCGGTTCGCATCATGGCCGGCAACGTCGCCACCTATGACGGCACGCGAGCGCTGATCGATGCCGGCGCGGACGCCGTCAAGGTCGGCATCGGCCCCGGCTCCATCTGCACGACCCGCATCGTCGCCGGCGTCGGCGTGCCGCAGCTCGCGGCCATCATGTCGGCGGTCCAGGCCGCGCAGGATCAGAACATCCCTGTTATCGCCGATGGCGGCATCAAGTACTCTGGTGACCTGGCCAAGGCGATTGCCGCCGGCGCATCCGCCGCCATGGTCGGCTCGCTGCTGGCCGGCACCGATGAAAGCCCGGGCGAGGTCTATCTTTACCAGGGTCGCTCGTTCAAGGCGTATCGCGGCATGGGTTCCGTCGGCGCCATGGCACGCGGCTCTGCCGATCGCTACTTCCAGGCGGAAGTGCGCGACACGCTGAAGCTGGTGCCGGAAGGCATCGAAGGTCAGGTGCCCTACAAGGGCCCGGTCTCGGGCGTGCTGCACCAGCTCGCCGGCGGCCTCAAGGCTGCCATGGGTTATGTCGGCGGCGCCGATCTCAAGGACTTCCAGGAGCGCGCCACCTTCGTACGCATCTCCGGCGCGGGCCTGCGCGAAAGCCACGCCCATGACGTCACCATCACCCGCGAAAGCCCGAACTATCCGGGTTCCGGCGGCTGATCGATGCCGAATGGCGCTGAAGACAATGTCAGGTCCATCCAGGGCCTGACGGCGATCCTTGCGGCCCTGTCGCTGGCGCTGTTTGCCTGGATCTATGCGGGCTTCGTCACCGCCTTCCGGAATGCATCGGCGGGCCAGCAGATGTTGGACGCGCGCATCGGCGGCTACGAGGCCGAAGATGTCGTTGCCATGGTGCGTTACCTCAAGGATCACTCCGATCCGGCTGATATCCTGCATTCCATGTATCTTGGGCCTGAATTGATCTTCCCGCTGGTGCTCGGCGGGTTCCTCTTCTGCCTGCTGCGGCTGGTCGGGCCGCGCGGAACCTTCTTCGGCCGGTCAATTCCATCGGCGGCGATTACCGCGATCTTTTGCCTGCCGATCGTCTATGGCGTGGTGGATTATGCGGAGAATATCGCCGGGCTGCTGCTCTATCCGCCGGCCACGCCGTCGGACGGCACTGTGGCACTGCTCTCGGGCCTGTTGCCGATCATCGTGCGGCTGAAGTTCCTGTCGCTTGTCATCACCATCATTCTGCTGGCCCGTTTCTCGATTTTTCGTTACCTGTCTCCCGGCGGATCCAGACCGTCGTGAGCGGTCGCTTCAGCCGCTTTGAAATCGTAAAGGAGTTGGCGGCGTGACCGGCTATGAAATGTTGTGGCCCATGGTGGCCCATGCGGGGCTTGTCTATATTCTCTACGGGCTATTGGGCCTGCGCCGCCGCGACCTCGTCAAGGCGGGTAAGATCCGGCTATCGCAGTTTCGTGAGAACCATGCCGCCAACGAGGCGGCGGGGAGCCTGGTAGTGCGCAACAGCATCGCCAACCAATTCGAGCTCCCCGTCCTTTTTCATGCCTGCTGTATCACGCTGTTCATCGCACAGGCGGATAATCTGCCGGCCGTAATCCTCGCCTGGATCTTCGTCGCCACGCGCTACGCCCACGCCTATGTGCATGTCACCAGCAACAATCTGCGCTATCGCAGCCCGCTCTTCGCCCTTGGCTATATCGTCCTTGCCGGCATGTGGGCTTGGCTTGCCGTCTGGCTCGCCGTTACGCAGGCCATGCCGGCCTGACTGTCCGCAGCGTCGTTCCATGCGAATACAAAGGCCGGAGCATACTTCGGCCTTTGTCGACTCGGCGGGAGTGCGCTATTACATATTGCATGTAAAATTGGACTTTTCCCCTTTACGTCCATTGAGTATGCCAGAGGCATAGCTTGCCCGCGTCTTCGGGCGTCGCTTTTGTGACAATGAAACGGGAAATGCATGAGCCCGGAAAAACCAGCCCGCATCGAATTCCGCAAGCAGCCGAAACAGGAGCGTAGCATCCAGCGCGTCGATGTCATCCTGGCGGCGGCGGCACAGCTTATCGCGGAAAAAGGCGTCAGCACCATGAAAATGACGGAGCTTGCTGCCGTGGCCGGCGTACCGATTGGTTCCGTCTACCAATATTTTCCTGAAAAGGCGGCGATCGTCACGGCGCTGTTCGACCGCCACGCGGTTCTCGTTCAGCAGAAGACGAAGGAAGTCTTCGCCACCGTAACGTCACTCGACCATGCCGTCGATCTGGTTTGCGGCATGGTCGACTGGTACTACCGCGAATTTCGTGGCGATCCGACCTATATGGGCGTGTGGCTCGGGACGGAAATGGACGGGGATCTGCTGAAGCTCAACATCCAGCATAGCAATCGCGTCGCCGAGATCTTTCTCAAGGGTATCGAACCCTTCCTCCCGGCCGATAGCTCCATCGATCTGCAGGCTCGCACCCAGCTCTTCAGCCATCTGATCGGCGCCTCCGTCCGCCTCGCCATCATGAGCGACAAGGCGCTGGCGGTCCGCATGCTCAACGAATGGAAGCAGGTAATCCGGGCGACGCTGTTTGCGGAGCCAACGGCAGGCAATAGGCAGTAGGGCTTTAGCTACTGCCTATAATTCTCACCAACCCGGGAGAATATGTCCGGCGCGTAGGCGCGGATAGGCGCGCGGAAAGGTCTTCACCTCGCCATCGAGATCGTCGTCGATCGCTGCCGGCGTGATGTTGTCGAGGCAGGCGGAGATATGGGCGGTGATGGCGTTCATCAACGACACCGAAAGGCCCGGCCGCTTCATGATGCCGATCTGAACTGGCGGCAAAGGCGGGAAGCCGTCGGCCTGGGTCAGCACCTTCATGCCCGTGCGCAGCGCCGATTCCGGCATCACCGACACCGCCATGCCGGCAAGGACTGCGGACGCGACGACGGTGCAGGACCAGCTTGTGAACAGGACCTGATAGTCGCGGCCGCCGGCATCGAGCGCTGAGCAGGCAAGCTGACGCCACGGGCAGTCGCGTCGTCCGACGGCGAGCGGAATGGGCGCGTCGTCGCGGAGCGGATGATTGGCCGATCCGACCCAGCACAGCGGCTCGGTCCGCACCACATCCGACATTCTCTCACGTGGATTATGGGTGACCAGCGCGATATCGAGTTCGCCGCGATGCATGCGCTCGGCGAGATCGACGGAAGGTTCGCAGACGATATAGAGCTCGACATTCGGATGCGTCTTGGCGAAGCGGCCGATGATCTCCGGCATATAGCGGTCGGCATAATCGTCGGGCGTGCCGATGCGCAGCGTGCCCTCGAGCCGGTTGTCGTCGAAGGCGGCGATCGCCTCATTGTTCAGGCGGATGATGCGGCGGGCATAGTTGAGCAGCTTTTCGCCTTCGGCGGTCAGCCGGTTGCCGCGGCCGTCCTTGATAAAAAGCTGCTTGCCGACGCGCTCTTCCAGCCGGCGCATCTGCATGGACACCGCCGACTGCGTCTTGAACACCCGGTCGGCGGCCTTGGTGAAGCTGCCGGAATCCACGATGGCGATGAAGGTCTGCAACTGATCGTTATCAAGCGGCGCGGACATGATCTCACCTATAAAAGAGTTTGATGCTTACCATTAGAAACATTCGTTGGACTGATCAATAGGTGTTTGGCATCTTCCTAATGCAAATCAGCATACCAATCGACAGACTTCCTGCTGAATTCCTCCCAGCCAACCCCTTTCCCGCACCACCGGGAAGGGGCTCGGCTAGCGCGTGCCTGAAGGAAAGGACCTTGAAATGAGCACGACAGACCGGACACTACATCTCGGCCACGCAAGGCCGTCGCTGCCCCTGACGGCACGCCTGACGCTTGCTTTCGATAAGATGGCAAAGGTCTGGCGCACATTCCGCAACCGCCGCGAGATCAATTATCTGCATGAGCTGAACGACAGCCAGCTGATGGATATCGGCCTGACACGCCAGGACCTGATGTCAGCGCTGACGACCTCGACCTTCTTCGAGGATCCGTCCTGTCAGTTGAGCAATTCGGCGCGTCACCGCGCGCGCCTCTTCGGCCTCGACAGCATTCGCCGCTGATGCCGGCCAAGCCGTTTCCCCGCAGGGTGATAGCCAATAAGCCCTGCTTCTTGCCCGGTGTCCGGCCTCAGTGCCGACACCGGGTTTTTTCTTTTCAAAGAGCCGTGTCCTCAGCTTTCTCGACACTATCGAGGTAGGCTTGAACTGAAAATGGTTGTCGCTTAAATTATCGGCATCCGTCATTCCAACAGGATGTGTGCCGCAATGGATTTCAACTCGATCACAATGCCTTCCAGCCTTGTTACCGGGGAATTCCATATCCATGCCTGCATCCATCACACTTTCCAATCTTTCGTGGTCCACGCCTGACGGCCGGCCGCTTTTTTCCAATCTCGATCTGAGTTTCGGCGCCGAGCGCACTGGCCTTGTCGGCCGCAATGGCGTCGGAAAGACGACGCTCTTGAAGCTCATTGCCGGCGAGCAGCCCCCGCAATCCGGGGCTATTTCCTTTGCGGGCAGCATCGGTGTGCTCCGCCAGAGCGTTCAGGTTGAGCCTGACGAAACCATCGCCGATCTCTTCCAGATACGGGACGCACTAGCGGTTCTTCACCGCGCCGAAGCGGGTGAAGCGACGACTGATGAGCTATCGTCGGCGGATTGGCTGCTGGAAACGCGTCTGGCTTCTGCTCTCGACCGTGCCGGCCTCGATGCGGAACCTTGGACGCGTCTTGCGGCGCTGTCGGGTGGCCAGCGCACGCGCGCCGGCCTTGCCGCACTGATCTTCACCAACCCCGATTTTCTTATTCTCGACGAACCGACCAATAATCTGGACCGTGAGGGCAGGGAGGCTGTGGTCGCGTTGCTCGCAAGCTGGCGCGGCGGCGCGATCGTCGTCAGCCATGACCGGGCATTGCTCGACACGGTAGACGCCATCGTCGAGCTGACGTCGCTCGGCGCCACGCGCTATGGCGGCAACTGGAGCCACTACCGCGAGCGCAAGGCACTCGAACTCGCAGCGGCGGAACACGACCTTGCCGATGCCGAAAAGCGCGTCGCCGAGGTTGTCCGCGCCGCGCAGGCGACGGTGGAGCGGCAGGCGCGAAAAGATCGTATGGGCAAAAAGAAGGCCGCCAAGGGTGGCATTCCGCGTATCCTGCTGGGCGGGATGAAGGAACGGAGCGAAATGACGGGCGGCGAGAATGCCCGTCTCGCCGAGCGCCGGCGGGCTCAGGCATTGGAAGATGCAACGGCAGCACGCGAAAAAATCGAGGTTCTCCAGCCGCTGTCCGTGACCTTACCGCCGA